>Ga0207714_1000260_pt1 | contig 36139 bp, 47 predicted proteins | sample PonA232FremontCA_2_FD_187270 | JGI IMG/M metagenome (GOLD analysis project Ga0207714, IMG submission 187270) | Marine sediment microbial community from Fremont, CA, USA - Pond A23 Sediment 2 (SPAdes) | ecosystem: Environmental > Aquatic > Marine > Unclassified | place: USA: Fremont, California...
GGACGGTGTTGTCATGGCTACCGGAGTAGAGGTAGCCGTCCGCGCCCCAAGCTAGGGCGCTGACATTGCCGCTATGCCCACCAAACTGCGACGCCTCGGTCAGGTCGTTGGGGTCGAGCTTGCGGACGGTGCTGTCCCCGCTGCCGGAGTAGAGGCAATCCGGCGGCGCTACGGCGGTGAAAGCGGCGGCGGTGCTCTCGTCGCTCCACCCGGAAAACTCGCCTTTATGCTGGACGGTCCACTCGTAATTACCCATTCCCCTTTACCCTCTGTAGTTGCTCGGCAGCGTGCTGTGCGGCACAGCGTGGCTGGTGGTGTATTCGATCTCGCCGGAGTCGTAGATGAGGTCGCCGGTGTCGGCGTCGTAGAACCGGAAACGGCTGGCGACCGGCTCCTCGTCGACGTTGCTGCTGTAAGCGCTACCCTGAAGCGTCGGGTATTCCGTCCAGGACTCGCCGCTCGGGCCTTGGGCGGTCGGCGTTTCGGCTTGTGGGTAAACGCTCTCCACGGTGCCGGTGAGGGCGCTCCACTCGCTCCAACCGTAGCTCACATCGTGCTGCTGGACGCGCCACTGGATGGTGCCGGGGTCGAAGCTGCCCTCGGGGACGTCGTGGGCCTCTAGGTCCGTCACTTCGCCGCTGTCGTAGAGCGGGGAGTCCGTGCTCGGGTCCGCGCCGTCCGCGAAGACCTGCCAGCGCGCCACGTCGAAGCTGCCCGTATCGTGGGCCACCCGCGGGCTCGTGGCGGTGAGCGTCGGCGGGTGTGGGGTGCCCTTCCCGCCGGCAGGCGATAACGGCCAGGGGCGGACGGCGTAGGGCTGCGACTCGGGCTGCGCCGGGACCTGTACCTCGGTGGCCAGCTCGTCGGTCTCTTTGGTGTAGACCTCATCTCCGGTGTCGGCGTCGTAGAGCCGGAAGCGGCTCGCCACGGCTGTCTCGCCCCAGACGGACTCGGGCTCGCTTGCCTTAAGCGTGACCTGCGAGGTATCGAGCTGCACCGAGCCGGTCGGCTCCAGGGCCTCGGGCTGGAGGACCTTCGCCTCTGGGTCGCGCACGAGCCGGAGCTGGTAGTGATCGACCGCGCCGAAGCTATCCGGCGCGCTGTACGCGAAGCGGAGCCGTTGCGGGGTGCGGATCTTGGTGGTGATCTCGCCCATCGTCTAGCCCTCCCGGAACAGCAGGATGGCCGCCGCCGGGCCGCCCATGATGTGGTCACCGTTGGCGCCCGCGTAGCCGACGCGGTAGCTCTGCCCATCCACGGCCACCTCGTCGCCGAGCTTCGGCCAGTCGTCCGCGCTGTAGCCGTCCACACTCCAGACGAAGCCGGTGAGCGTGCAGCGGACGTTGGGGGCTTCGCCGCGGATGTTGCCGTAGCCGTCGCGGACGACCAGGGCGTCGATGAGGAGTCGATTGTCAAGGACCGTAGCGCCGCTCAGCCGGGCCTTATGGGCAGCATCGCTGCTGATGAAGCTGATCTGGTTCGCCAGGGGCGCGACCATCGCCGCGTAGTGCGGGTCGTGTGCGCCGGGCGGCCCCTCGATGGCGGCCGAGCAATCGGTCGCCTCCTGGTCGGTGGAGCTGGCGCCGTAGCGCGCGAGGAACTGGGTGCGGGCGCTGGCGCCGCCGACCATGTAGCCGGTGGCCCGCTCCGGGGTGGCCATCAGGTCGTCGAGGTCGGCGAAGCCCTCCCAGATCGCCGGCGGGGTGGTCATGTCGCCGGTGACCGGCTCGCCGGTGCCCGTCCGGTCGTAGACGAGGTAGAACGTACGGTCGTTGGCGAGCGCCATCCACCGCTCCTGGTCCGGCGGCAGATGGCCGTCGCTGTCGAGGCCGGCGCGGAAGGTGTCGATCAAGTCGCCCTCGGTCGCCCCCTGGTTCTCCGCGTCCCGGGCGGCAACGATGTCCTTGCCGCGCTCGACCCGGACATAGAGGCCGTTACCGTACGGCTGGCGGACCGTGAAGTGCTGGAGGTAGCCGTCGTCCGCGGTCGAGGTGCTGATCTCTTCCCAGCCGGCCGGGCTCCGGCTGCCGTAACCGGCGACGAGGACGCGGTGCAGCAGCTCGACCCGTTGCCGCTCGGGCGCGCTGCCGTCGGTGAGCGGGGCCTGGTCGTCGGTGTAGTGGTAGAGCGTCAGGTCCTGGTCCATGCTGATCTCCTACTGTGCATCGCCGCGGAGCTGGAGCGTGAAGTGGTCGTCGCGCACGTCGCTCTCGCCTTGCTGGACGCAGCGCAGGAGCCATAGCGGGTAGTGCGCGGCTTTGGTGTTGAAGCGGATGACGTTCCCCGGCGCCCAGCCGGTGCCGAAGCCCTCGCTGCGGAGGGTGAAGTAGGGCTGGTCCGTGGCGGGGTTCTCCGGCGTCACGTCCGCGTTGACGTCGCCGTGCGCGACGACGCCGAGGCGCTCGCCGATGACCTCGAACTCCGTCTCGCTGGTGAAGTGGATCGCCCAGCGCTCGTCGATGCTGTCCTGGTTGGTGATCTCCACCGGGTAGTTGACACGGTCGTAGGCGCCGGTGGGGCGGTCGCCCTGGCGCTCGTTGTGCCACTCGTCCTGCCAGGTGGCCTGCTCGTAGAAGACCGGGACCCGGGCGTGGAGGTCGCCGACGATCAGGGCCGAGCTGACCTGGGTGCTAGCCGGGAAGCCGCGCCGCATCTCGGGCGTCACCTGGATCCGGCCTGTCACCTGCACCTCGGCGACCATCTTTAGCTCCTCGCGGCGGTGGATCGCCTTTAGCGGCTCGACGTACTGCGAGCCGTCCCAGCTATCGGTGATCGTTACGGTGCCGGCCTGTAGGTCCGTCGTATACATGGCCGGGTCGACCTGGACGTCCTCGTAGTCTCGCAGCTCGATATAGCCGAGGTCGTCGCGGCTGAGGTCGTAGGTCTCGCCGGCCGAGACCCCGGACGCGAGCTCGTCGGTCTCGGTCTCGCTGAACACCACCACGTCGCCCGGCCTGGTGATGGGCACCCGGCCATCCTGCGGTAGCCGCACGGGGTCCAGGCCGAGGATGTCGGCCTCGAGGGGGAGGTAGTCGATGATGACCGTACTGAACCGGATGAGCTGGGGCTGGCACCGGATCGGCCGGCGGACGTACTCGCCATCCTCGCTCTCGATGTGAAGCCCGTTGTGGTACCAGGGCGGCGGGTCCTCCTCGTCGATCTCCTCGAACGGCACGGTCTCCTGGAAGCTGAGGTGCATGATGCCGTGCTGCTGGTCGACAGTGCCGGACATGCTGCCGCTACGGAGGCCGCCGTCCTCGTCGACGGTGCCCACGATTTCCTCGCCGGCCATCGTGGTCGCCATAATCGAAGTCGTGCCGGGGCGCACCGGGGCGCCTGGCAGCCGCACAAAGAGGGTGCTCTCTCCGGGGGTCTCCGGGGTCGTGAGCATCCGGTCGATCTGCACCTCGGCGCCGCCTGACGTGCCGGCGTTGGTCAGCTCGACGGTGCCCTCGGTGTAGTCGACGCCGCCGGCGTCGACCTCGTTGCCGTCCTGGTCGTAGCGCCGGATCGTGCCCGCTCCATCGTCCCAGAACTGCGTGCCACCCCAGGCGAACTTGAGGGAGTCCGGCACGATCTCCTCGGTGCGGTACGGGAGCAGGTCGAGCAGGACCGGGGGCGCCTCCTCGGTGATCGCCCGGGGCTCGCCCGCGGTCACGCTGTCCTCGATATACTCGACCCGGATCGGCGCGGCCACGAACACCTCGCCGGCCTCGGTCTCCTCCAGGTCCGCGTCCAGCTCCTCCTGGAGGTCATGGCTGAACAGGTACTCCATGACCGCCTTAGCGTCCATGGTATTCATCTCGGCCCGCTTCTCGGCCGAGTATTCACCCGATGGCGCCGCTCTCGTCCTCCTCTGCTGAGGCATCATCGGCGCGGAGAAACCGCCTAGCAACATCTTTGCCCCCCTTTACATTCCGCCGCTCTTTGAACCCGTATAGGGCGCTGTCTGTACGATCCGACCGAATTCCTCGCGCACGCGGTCTTTGGTCCGCGTGTAGCTATATTGCGCGGTCGGACGCCATGTAATTTCGCCGGTGTCGTAGTCGACGCCGCCCTCGATAGGGTCGCCGTCGGCCTTATAGCTGAGGTTGCCCACCGGCGTCTCGCCGTCGTCTACGGCCTCGCGGACGTACTCGCCGACCTCGACCTCCTGACTGAACAGGTCCTCGTCGTCTAGGTCGTTGACGGTGGCTAAGTAGGCCGAAAACAGCGTGCGCTGGAGCACCGCCTCCTCCTCGGCGTCCTCGGGGCGGTAGACGACCGTGAGCGGCTCCTCGTGGGTCACGTCGTAGGCGTAGGCAACGTGGAGGTAGCTCAGGTCGTAGATGTCGGGGTCGAGGTCCGGCGACAGCTCCAGGTAGTAGTAGGCTTCTATGGCATCGACGCCGACGGCCACTTTGAGCGGCGTGGCTACCTGATCGCCCTGGTGGTCCACGGTGTAGTCGATGGCGAGGTCCCGGGCGTCGTCGGTGTGGATCCCCGCCGCGTCGATGGCCGTGGGGAGCCATACCTGTGTGCCGTCCGTCTCCAGGCCGCCCACCGCGATCTCGCCGGCGTCGCTGTAGCTCGGGCCGACGTAGACCGCGTCGATGTGGTCGATAGTGTGGCCGACGTCCTGCCAGCCTTCGGTGCTCGGCAGCTCGACGCCGGTGTGCTCGGTGCCGTCCGTGTCGGTGTAGTCCATCCAGATCGACTCGTCGCTGTGGACCTCGATGGCGTCGTAGACGGTGACGTTCGCGGTGCCGGAGGCGCGCTCGACGCGCTTGCGATCGAGCGACGTGCCGCTGTCCCGCACGTCGTCGACCGAGGTGACGAGGCCGCTGGAATGGGCGTCGAGGGTCAGCGTGAGGTAATCCTGGCGCCCCCGGTCGTTGAGGCCCGGCGTGGTCTCCGTCTGCGTCACCGTCTCGGCGTTGCCGCTCGGGAGCTGATCATCGAGCAGCGTCCAGGTGCCAGCGGACAGGTCCGCCTCCCACTGGCTTTCGGCGAGCCGGCGCCCCTGGGCGTCCTCGACGTAGTGGATGGCCTGGGGGTCGTCGATGGGGATGTCCTGCGCCGTGCCGAGCTGTAGCTCGTCGACGGACCAGAACCTCATCGCCCCCCCGATGATACTCCAATAGGTTCTTGGGATGGCCACTCCGCTGTTCGCAATAACCACAGCTACGCCGGCGAAGTGCGGGTGGCCGATGAAGGTATAGACCCCCCCCGGTTCGGCCTGGTCGACGTCGTTCTGGGCCAGAATGTCCTCCTCATCGGTATGCACCTCGCCATCCATGATGCCATCCTGCCAAACCACCTTGGTTACGGGGCGGTAGCCTTCGACGTCGGCGTCCTCCTTGACGCTCTCCCACCAGTCGCTCAGGATCTCGTCGCCGTTCGCGTCCTCGACGCGCAGGACGTGCTTAGCGCCGCCCGGCAGGTCGTGCTCGTCGCCGGCCTGTACGCCCATGGGGACCTCGCTCTCGCGCTCGCGGTCACGTCCCAGAATCTCCTTGAGCGCGTGCTCGCGGGAGCTGAAGTCCAGGAAGTGCTCGCGGAACTCGGCGCTGCGCCCCACCGTCCAGCGCAGCGTTAGGCTGTGGGGCTTGATCGGCGGGTGCTCGACGGTATAGCTGATCGTCGGCACCTCAGAGCCCCGGTGAACCTTATCCTTTTCGGTGCTGTCGGTCTTGGTGCCGTCGGTCACGGTGCCGTCGGTGGCCTTGTCCTCGTCGCCACCTTCGCTCGGCGGCGTGAGACGGCCGTCCGCGCCGTCCCGCCCAGCGCCCGGCTTGGCCCCTGCGGGGATCTGGGCTCCGTCCGGCGGGTTGGCGGGGTCGATAACCTCGGTGCGGCGCTGGCTCCGACTATACTCGACGCGCACCTTGGTGCCGGGGTCCGCGTACTGGTCCGGCACGATGGCGATGTCGCCGCTGGTGTACGCCACGCGGCCGGTGCCGTCGCCGGAGAGGGTGCCCTCTCCGTCGTCGGTCGCCTGGCGCTCCGTGTCGCCGGCGAGCCACGTCACGGTGAGGCTCCCCGGCTGGATCGGATCCCCCGCGGCAAAGGTCATCTGCGGGGGATTGTTCCCGGTGCTAACCGTCCGGCCGCTGCGGTCGCGGTACTGCGCCTCGCTGCCCCACTGGAGCATGATCTCGGAGGGGGTGTCGGGGAGCTCCAGCGTCGTGAAGACCACGGCGCCGGTGTCGTAGTCCACGGTCCCGCTGCCGCGGCCGGTCAGCTCGCCGTTGCCGTCGGCGTCCTGGATCAGCTCCCAGTTGCCGAGGCCCTGCCAGTAGATGCGCAGCGTCCCCGGCTCCGGGAGCGGGCGGAGGTAGGCCGTCCAGGAGAAGCCGCGCGTCTCCTGGCTCACGCCGAGGAAGAAGGTGTGGACGTGGGTGGGCACCTCCAGGACGTCGCCGCCGGCCTCTACCTCCATAGTGAGGTCGCTCAGGGCCTGCCGGTCGCTGATGATCTCCTCGCGCTCGGTAGTGGGGACGATCTGCGCGTAGAGGTCGAGCAGGTCGACGTAGGAGTCGCCGGCTTGGATCTCGGTGGCGGTCTCGGTCGCGCCGTAGTAGCGCGCGGCGTCAGCGACGCGCATCCCGCGGATCGTGACCGGGCTGCCGTGGTCCTCCCAAATCGGCTGCGGGTCGGCGCCATCGTAGTCCCGAGGGAGCGGGCGCGCGGTGCTGATCGTGATGGTCCGGCGCGAGAAGGTCTCGCCGTCGACGGTGTGCTCTTCGATTTCGCTGGAGGCGCCGGCAACGCGGATATACTCCGTGGTGCCGTCGTCGTGCTCGAGCGCCAGGGTCTCGCCGACCGAGGGCTGGGTCTCGCTGGTCGGGGCGCTGACCTGAAGGCTCGTCATGCCGGCGAGGTGGCGGCCGTAGATGTGGTAGCGGCGCACCTCGTCCGCGATGAGGTAGGCCTCAACGTGGCTCCGGGCCTCGGCGCGCTCGTCGTAAGGGTCGCCGCCGGTGTCGAAGAGCAAAATCTCGACGTTGTCGTCCTGCGGCCGCTCGCCGACGATGGCGTGGACGCCGTGGTAGGTCTCCGTGCTCGCCGTCTGCACGCCGCCGAAGACCTTGCGCATCGAGACGCGGCCGTAGGCGCGGTCGAGCCTGGAGACGTCCGGGAAGATGTTGTTCTTCGTGCTGTCCTCGATCCGGCGCGACGTCGGCGCCCCGCCGGCGTCGGGGTCGTCGGTCATGCGCTGGCTCTCGAGGATGGCGATGTCCGATACGGTGATGCCGGTGTTGTCTGCCATGTAGTCCTCGCCTCTATGCGGTCAGGAACCGGAGGGTCACCTTATACAGGTGGTCCTCCGGCGGGGCTGTCAGGGGATGCACGGGCTCCGCCTCCAGCGCTGGCCCGTCGCCGCGGCGCCAGCGGACGGTGAACGTGCGGCCGTCCTCGAGCGTCAGGGTCATGGCGTCGGTCGTCGGGAGCGCCTGCTCGCGCAGCGTCTCGAGGAGGCTGCGCTGGGCCCACGCGCCGGTGAGCGTGACCGGCCGGCCGGCTTGGCGCGGCGTCTCGTGGACGTGGAGGCTGCCGTCGAGGGCGCGCTCGCGCTCCTGCGCGACGGGCTCCCACTGATACTCGTCGCGCCAGTGCAGATTGCCCGGCAGCTCGTAGGTGGTATCGCCGATCTGTAGGCTAGCTGCCATCACTCACCCCCCATGGACCGGGCGCCCGAGCGCTCCAAGGCGGCGAGTACGTCCTCGGCCGCGTCTGGGTCGGCCGCCTCGTTGTCGACGACGACACGGACCCGCCGGTCCTGCTGACCCTGAGGCTCGGTAGCGTCCGTCTGGGTCAGCGCCTGCCGCAAGCTGGCCATCTCTTGCTGGATCGTCTGGAGCAGCTGGATCTGCTGCTGCTGCGGGTCCTGCTGCTGACGCGTACCCTGCTCGGCGCCTTTCTTCGCGCCCTCTCGGGCGCCCTTCTCGGAGCCCTTCTCGGAGCCCTTCTCGGAGCCCTTCTCGACTTGGTCGTCGTCCCCGAGGCTCCTGCGGTCGATGACGAATCCGTCCCCGTCATCTTCCTCCGCGTCGCCGGTACTGACGTCAGTCTCGCCGCTGCCTCCGGTGTCCTTGTCGTCACCGTCGCCAGTGTCGCCGGTACTGACGTCGGTTTCGCCGCTGTCGCCAGTGTCGCCCCCGAGGTCGCGATCGCCCAGGTCCGGGCCATCACCGCCTCCCAGGCTGTCCGGCTGGAGCTTGCCCTCGGGGTCGTTGGGCTCCCATTCCGCGCCATCGATGCCATCCTGGGCGCCCTGACGCGCGCCTTCTTCGGTGCCTTCCCGGGCACCTTCCTCGGCGCCTTCCTTGACCCACTCCCCGCCCTTCTTCTCGAACTTCGCCATCTCCTCGGCGATGGCTTCCGGGATCTGTTTGGGAGTGGCGTCCGAAAAGCCTTGCGCCTGGTCGCCGCCCTCGCCACTCCCGGCGTCGCCGCTCCCGCCGCTGTCGGTAGGTGTCCAACCGCTCCAGGGCGGCTGTTGCGGGAGGGGGTTCTGAAGGCCGGCATCTTCACTAAAGGCTTTGCTGAGGCCATCCTTGACCCCCTGGCCCGCCTGCTCTGCCATACGTCCGGCGGAATTGGCGAAGTTCCTGGCCCGTGTAGACGCGCCCGCTAGCGAGCCCGAGATGTTCGTGGGGCTCGCCAGGCCCACCATCGAGAGGGCGGCAGTTAGGAGGTCGATAACTTTCGCCAGGGTCGAGGCGAACCCGAGCACGACCGAGTGGATGGACGCGAAGACCTGGGTGCCCCGCGCCCCGAGGTAAACAAAGGACCCAATGACGCTCTTGAGCAGCTCCTTGACCCGGACCAGGGCGTTGATTATGCCCAGGACCCCGTCGACCGCCCCCCGAAAGACGGCGTAGAGCTGGGATGCGCCCTTGATTACCCCCTGGAATGCGTTGCCGTTGCCCAGGCTTCTGAGCTTGCCTTTGAGCCAGTCGAAGGCATCGCCTATCGCCTGGGCAAACCAGCGGATCGTGGTCCAAGCTGCCTGGATCCAGCCCTGGAGGCGGTTGTCCTCGGTGAGGTACGCCCAGAAACGGCTAATACGGTCGATGAGCCAGTCGAAAGACTGTCCCACCGCGTCGGCTAACCAGCGGACGGCGTCGCCGACGTTGTTGGTCCAGGTCTTGAGCCGCTGGCCCTCTGTGAGCCACGACCAGAAGGTGCCGATCTTGCCGGCCAGCCAGCGGAAGCCGTCCCAGATCGCGGCTACGGCGTCGGCGGCGGTGCGCACCCAGCCGCTGAGTATGCGGCCGATGTCCCGGTTGCTGAGCCCGTTGAATAGGTCCCGGACGGCCCCCTCGGCGCGCCGGAAGGCGTCCACGAAGCTGTCGCGGAGCATCCGCATGCCCCGGCTGTCAGCGAACTCCTGGACGCGCGCCGTAAGATCCTGGACGCCATCGGTGATCGGGCCGATCAGCGGCCGGACCAGCTTGCGGCGCAGGGCGTCCCAAGCGCTTCCCAGCTCTTGAAGCGAGCCGCGGAGCGTCTGCTGCATCGTCTCCGCGGCTTCGGCGGCGGTGCCCTGGCTGTCCTCCAGCATGGAGGTAAACCGCTGGAGATCGCTGCCGCCCTTGTTGACGAGCACCCGCAGCGCGGTCCTCGACTCGCGCGTGAAAGCGTTGAGGGCCTGGCTAGCCTCGGGGCCAGCCGCCTCGAGGCCGCTGATGACCGAGGTGAGGCTGTCGGTCTCGATGCCCAGCTCATCGAGCGCCTTGGCCGCCTTGGTGCTGGGGTCCTGGATCTGCTGGAGGATGGAGCGGAGCTGCGTGCCGGCACGCTCGCCTTGGATGCCGGCGTCCTGTAGCGCCGATATCGCCGAGACGGTCTCCTCGAGGCTCATGCCGGCGCTGCGCGCCGTGGGGCCGACGTAGCTCAGCGCGCTCCCAAGGCGCTCGACGTTGGTGTTAGCGTTCTGCGCCGCGGCGGCGAAGACGTCGGTGACGTGCCCCGTCTCTTGGGCCTCAAGGCCCATGCCGTTGAGGCTGTCGGAGACCACCTCGGCGGCGCGGCCGAGCTTCATCCCCTGCGACTGGGCGAGCGTGAGCGTCGATTCGAGGGATGTAATCGCTTCTTCGGTTGAGAAGCCCGTCCGGGTCAGCTCCTCCAGGCCTTGCGCCGCTTCGGTCGCGGTAAACGGCGTCGTCTGCCCGAGGCGATTGGCTTCGTCGCGCAGCGCCGCCATCTGCCGCTCGGTGGCACCGGTGATCGCTTCGACGCGGGCGAGCTGCTGCTCGAAGTCCGCGGAGCTGCCGATAGCGTTCTTGAGAGCGGACCCGAAGGAGTAGAGGCCGATGCCGCCGGCGATGGCAGCGGCCAGGCCGCCGATCTTGGTGACCACGCCGCCGACCGCGCTGGCCAACTGGCCGAATGTCTTGGCCACGCCTTTGAGGAGACCGCCGGTGAGCTTGCCGAGCTTCCCGATGATGTTGCCGACAGCCCCGGCAGCAGCCCCGGCAGCCCCGGCTACGCCGCTAACCGCGCTGGTCAGCTTGCCGAAGGCGGAAGCCACGCCCCCGAGAAGGCCGCCGGCGAACAACCTCAGCTTGCCGACGAGTTTGCCGGCAACCCCGGCTACGCCGCTAAAGGCGCTGCCCACCCCGGATACGATGCCGGCCAGCGACTGGAAGCCGCTGACCACCGTGCCAAGGATGCCGCTCCCCAGCTCCTTGACCGATCCAGCGACGGTGCCGAGGGCGCTGCCTACCGCCCCAAGGGCGCCGCCGGAGAGCTTGTTCGCGCTGGTAGCGAGGGCCGCGAGGCCGGCGACCACCCCGCCGAGCACACCTCCCCTCTTGCCCCCGAGCTGGCCCATGCGGCGGCGCAACTGTTGCGTGCCGCTGTTGAGCCGCCCGAGCCGAGAGTTGGTGCGCTCCGCCTGGCTGCTGACCCGGCTGAGCTTGTTGCGCACGCCCGAAATCGCGTCGGATGCGCGATCCCGGGCCTTGAGCGCTATCTCGACGGCATAGTTGCCGGCCATCTAGCCCCCTTACTCGTGGGCCATGTGGACCTTGAAATAGGGGCTCGTGTCGGTGGCCTGGATCGACGGGTCCTTAAGCGCCTCGCCGGAGACCTGGACCTCGCCGAACTCGTCACCGATGAACGGCAGCGACTCGGCGGGCGAAAACTTCACGCGGTGGAGGTCCACGGCGACCTTCCTGCCGGACTGCGCTTCGTTGAGGCCGTTGAAGTAGAGCCGGAACTCCTGCCCGGTGCTGATGAGCGCCTGGATAACGCTCTGAAGCGCCGGCGTGTAGCTGACCTCCAGCTCGTCGCCCTCCGAGAGGTTGGTCGGCTCTTCGAGGAGCCAGAGGCCGGCCCGGTCGACGATGTAGTCCTCGCCCGCGGTCAGCTCGGTACTATCCGAGGTCCGGGTCACCGTGATCGTCTCGCCGGTGTCCGGCAGGCTGTCCAGCGGGACGAAGGAGCCCGGCGTCGCGCTGCTGATCGTCTCCGTGGTCGAGGAGCCGCCGGACTGCTCGTTGGCCTCGCCGCGCATCGCCAGCGCCAAGTTCTTCGGGCTCAGCTCGAGCATCGTCATCGAGGCGCTGACGCTGCTGATGCGCTGTACGATGTTGGCGGCGCCGCCGCCGGGACTGGTGTAGTCGCTCTGCCGCTTCTCGTCCTGCTCGGCCTGGATCTCGAGGCTCGAGGCGTTGCCGACAGGACGCAGGGCCTTGCTGCCCTTCGGCCCGATGTAGATCGAGCCCTTGCCGATGTAGCTCCACTGCTTGCTCGTCGTCGCCATTGCTTACTGCTCCTGACTGCGGATGGTGATGCGCGCGTTGAACGCGACGGGGAAGTAGGCGAAACCGTTGCCGTAGTCCGGGCGCAGAGGCGCCCGGGTCATGCTCAGCGGCGAGTGCTCCGGGCTCGGCCGCCAGCCCTGAAGCGCCTCGAGGACGGCCTGGAGGATCCCGCCGGCGTCGCTCCGCGCGCCGCTGGTGTCGCGGACGTAGCGGACGGCGATGATGATGGTCCAGGTCTGCTCGACCTGGACCACCGCCTGGTCGCCGCGCTCCTGCACCGGCGTAGCACCGGTGTAGAGGATATGCGCCGCCGGCGTGCGCTGGGCCTGCTCCTGCGCGCCTTGGAGGTCGTCTACCGAGTAGACCTTGCGCAGGCCCGGGACTTGCTCCTGGAGCCGGTCGCGGAGCAATCCCTCAAGGCTCAGGAAGTCGTCCATGCCGCCTCCAGGTGCTGCTCGATGATGCCGAGGAGGTCATCCTCCATCTCCGGCGGTATGTCGACGCCGCCGTCCCGGATCGGGAGGTACGGCCGCGCCGGGATGTAGGTGGCATGATTGCGCCCGGCGTGCCCGCCGAAGAGGTGGATCCGAGCGTAGTCGCGGCTGGGCCCCGTGCCGGCGCCCACCGTGGCCGTGTCGCCCTCGGCGTTCCCGATGATGCTGTTATAGAGGTGCGACTGGTCGCGGAGGATCTGGTAGGGCGGCCCGCCGCGCCGGTTGCGCTTGGTCGCCTCTGCGAGGGGCTCCCAGGGGCGCCCCCACGGATCCTCCTCCTCCTCGAAGAGCAGCCGGCTCGTCTCGGCGATGTGCTCGGCGACGTCCTGCATCGCCGGCGTGATGCCGGCGCCGGCTGCGTCGGCTAGCTCCTGGAGCTTGCGCCGCAGCTCGTCGGTGCCGCTGATCTCGACGCTGTAGTCGCTCATCGGTAGCGCTCGAAGAAGGACTGCGTGTACCGCGGGCCGCCGCCGACGACGGCCGGCCGCGAGCCTCCTACGTCCTCGGCCTGCTCATCGGGGAGCCCGAGGCTGGCGTCGCCGCGGGCTACGCGTCGCAGCCAGTCGCGGGCGTCCGTGTAGGTGTGGCGGGCCGGGTGGTCCTCGCCGACGTGGGGGTTGAGCCTGATCCGGAGCACGGCGTAGGCAGCCCAGCGCACGGCGTCGGGGACGTGCTCGAGCGGGAGGCTGTAGCGAGCGGCCAGCGCGGCGTCGACCTCGGCCTCGGCGTCCGCGGCCGCCGCCGACCACACCGTCTCGTCGACGGTGCCGTCACCGTCCCGGTCGGTGAGCGCGAGCAGCTCCTCCTCGCTGAACCGGGCAGCGTAGCCGTCCTGGGTGACGTAGCGCGCCATCTACCTGCTTCCCCCGCCGTCGGCTCGCAGCACGGCCTGGTAGATCTCGTCGAGCCGGGTGTGGATGCTCTGGACCTCGCGGTCGATCCGCTCATGGGCCTCGCGCCGCGACTCGTGCGCTTCTCGCTCTATGCGCTGCATCTCGTCCCGGTGCCAGCGCCAAATCAAGCTCGCCAGGGTGAAGAGCCCAAGCGTTAGGGCCCCCAGCAACCACCGGATGGCCTGCGGCGTCTGCTCGAATATCAGCGCCCATATGTCGGGTGTCTCATCCATGCCTGCTCCACGTCGCTCCGGCCCGCCAAAGGGGATCTGCTGTGCCCTCATGCGCGACCTCTCCTGAGGTGGGGCACCGGGCCGATGCCCGGTGCGGTGGCCTCATTAGCTGACGGTGAAACGGCGCACGGCGCGGGGCCGGCTGAGGAGCGGGAACGGATTGCGCTCGACCCTGATGGCGGTGCCTGCGGGGTCGCGCTGGTCCCACTGGTCGACGAAGTTGCGCTGCTGGACGGACCCCTCGGGCGTCTCGCACGGCCCGTAGATCGTCTCGCCACCCAGCTCGTCGCTGGCGACGATGATCTCGTCGTCGTAGACGAAGGGCTGCTCGTCCCCGTTGTTGTCGACGAAGACCGCCGGCATCCGCTGGATCCCGATGCCGCTGACTTGGGCCAGCTCGCCGCCGCTGAGCATCTGCGGGCCTAAATTGCTGGTGAGCATCGACTGGATGCGGTGCTGGTCGCGGAGCCGCTTGTAGGCTGTCACCCCGCAGTAGGCCCAGAGGTTGCCCGGCATCCCGCCCAGCTCGCGGGCGATGGCGACCACGGCGTCGTCGAAGACGTCGAGCGGGTCGTCGCCGCCGCTGTCCGGGTTGAAGGTGACGCTCTGGGCGGGGTCGACGTTATAGGTGGCGAGCACCGAGCCGTCGCCGTCTTTGATCTGGCCGCGCATCGCGCCGACGCACATGAACTCCACGGTGCGGTCGAAGCGCGCGGTGATCGCGTCCAGCTTGCGGTTGACGTGCTGGGCGAGCGGCACCTGGGCGGTCGGCGAACGGCCGGGGAGGCGGAACGCCTGGTGGTCCGCGGCGCGGACGAGGTCGTGCTCGCTGAACCGGGGGATCGTGACGGTCTGGGTCTCCCAGCCGTGGCGGGCGGCCCGGGTGGACTCGACGCCGGCGGAGATCGCTACGGCGAGGCCCTCGGGGCTCTGCCGAATGTCAAGCTGGACCTGCCGGGTGGTGTATTGCTGGCCGGGCGGGAAGTGCCGGTCTTGGAGCGGCGTTCTCACGGGGCGGCGCCGGTCGATGACGCCAATGAGCTGTTCGCGGGTCCACGGGAGCATGGGGTCGGTCTCCTCTATCTGATGTTCGTTAGACGAAGCGCAGGGCGCCGATCTGCGTGCCGCGTGCCATGTCGGCAGGCAGGCCCTGGACGTGGTCGAAGCTGACGCTGCCCTCGATCACGGTGCCGAGGGTGACCTCGTCGCCGTCCTCCAGCTCCGCCTCGGCGATGGATACGCCGGCGGGGGTCGCGGTGGTGCGCTGGTAGCGGATGTTGACGTCGCCGGACGCCGGGGCCACGTCGAAGATGACCTGGTCCACGCCGTCGGTGCCGGTGCCGCGCGACACGGTGGCCGCCAGGCGCTGGCCGCTGGCGTTCCAGGCCTCGAGGTCGCTCTCGTCGACGCTGTCGTGGCCGAGGTCGAAGGTTGTCGTGCTGCCGTCGCCGGACAGGGTCTGCGTGTGGACGGTGGTCTCGAGCGGCGCCATCCGGCCGGTCGAGCGCTCCCAGCCGACCACGTCGCCGACGGCAAGGGTCAGCGGGCCGGCGTAGTGGTGGTCGCGCGTCGTGTGGCCGTGGCCGACGAGGATGTCGCTCGGGGGCGTCGGGGCCGTGGTGGGGCTCACCTGGTTGCCGAAGTCTGGCATGGCGGGGTCTCCTGTGCTGGTTGTCCGTTAGAGCTTGGCGAGCTGGTCGGCGACGTCGTCGTCGCTGGCCTCGGTGGTGCCCGGCGTGCCGGTGGCCTGCTCGCTCTGGAGCGTCGCACCGTCGGGCGGCGTCGGCCGCTGCGTGCCCTGCTGCTGGCCCTGACCGGCGTGCTGGCGCAGGTCCTGGGCGACGGCCTTGAAGGTCTCGTCGGCCATCTGGATATAGGGCTCGGCGGCCTGCTCGGTGAACTCGCGGCCGATATCGGCGAACAGGGTCCGCACCTCGCCTTTGCGCCGCTCGCGGCGCTCATCTGCGAGCTGCTGCTCGGCTTGCTGCCGGGCTTGCTGCTCCTCGGCGAGCTGCTGCTGGAGCTGGGCGAAGGTCGGCTCCTGGCCGGTGCTCTGCTGCTGGGTCTGCTGCCCCTGCTGGGTCTGCTGCTTGTTCGGGTCCATGGTCTCCTCCGGTGCGGTGGTCTGGACGGTGATGGATTCGTCGCTGAGCGCGGCGGCGGTGGTGTTGTGGTCCACGCCTACGCTGGTGAAACTCACCTCGGCGAGGCGCGTGTCGCGGAAGATGATCGCGGGGCCCGACACGCTCTGGCCGTTGACTTCCACCTCGTTGCCCCGCTGTACCTCCTCGATGCGCCCCGGCCGGGCGTCGACACTGAGCTGCCAGGGGAAGCCCTCGTCGGAGGCGCTGGCGACGATCTGGCCGTGCTCGGTGGATTGGAGCAGGCCACCGCCGACGGTGAGCTGCTGGCCGACGTCGATCTGGTCGGCATAGCCTGCGATGCGGTCGCGGTCGTGGCCCACGAGGACGGGTAGCGTGCGGGTCGGGGACTCCAGCGTCTCCAGGTCGATCACGAGGCGCTCGTCGTCCAGCGAGGAGAGGCGTAGCGGGTCGCCGGTGTAGGCGACGCCCTGCCAGCGGCGCTGGCCGCTGCCCTGGCCCTCCTCCACGTCCGCGTCCTGGAGCTGGACCGGCGCGGATAACTGGAACGCACCGCGCGGGATCTTGCGCTGCGGCATGTCTACCTCCTGGGGTGATCCTCGGGGGGGGGTATAGCGCGCCGGCTGTACGGCCGTGAAGCACAGGCGAAACTGGCGAAATTTGGGGGCTGGGCGGGGGCGTGCTACAGTCGGGCGGTACTCTATAGGAGGTAGCTATGCCGATCAGTAGCCAGATGAGCGACGAGGAACTGCGGGAGCGGTTCGAGGCGCTGGGGCCGCCGCTGGAGGAAGTGCCCGGCGAGCGCACCTATATCAGCCGGTGCGCGGTCTGGGAGGACTTCGCCGAGCGCGGCCCCGAGGTGGCGCGGATGCTCCGGGAGCCGATGTACCCTGATGACGACCGGGAGCGGGAGCGCCGGAAGGCCCCGGGGCTTTACGACCTGCTGATGGAGGCGTTCCCCGAGGACTAGCGGGGCTCCACCTCGCGCGCGGGCCTGCGGCGGCCGCCGTGGAGGATGAACTCCGCCTCGCGGTCGCCGAAGTGCATGAAGTCCTTGCCCTGCCACCAGACCTTGATGACGTCCTCGGCTCGGACCTCCAGCTCGACCTTGCGCGCGCCGGAGAAGCCGCTCGTCGGTTTCTGGGTCGTGCTGATGGCGGCGTTGGTGAGAAAGCTGTCCCCGGCCTTGTTCATGCCGCTCTCCAGCTCCGCCTTGCTCATGAAGCGCGACACCGTGAACGGGTCGTAGCCGTTGGCCCGGCGGGCCAGGTAGACGCTGAACTCGTGCTCGATGTCGAATAGCTTGAGAGCTTCGTCTCGGTCCATCTGCTTGCGGAAGAACCTGCCGGCGCTTTGCTTAGCGGCAAAGTCCGCCTTCTCACCAGTTTTCCCGTCGTGGTATCTGGCGCTGATGCCGAAGCGCGTCATGGCCCAAAACTTCATGGCGGCGCCGGCTGGCATGTCGGAAGATCTGGACCATTCGCTGTAGAGGCGCTCGACCTTCTCCGCGGCCTCGTCGCCGACCTCGCGGCGTACGTACTCCCTGAACCCCTGCTGGATCTTGGCCATCTCCTCGGGCTTATAGGTGCCGTAGAAGTGGCCGGTGTCCGTGCGCTCGGCCCCCTCGAATCGCCCGGTCCCGAACATGCGCTTGAAGGCTTGCTCGTGCTTGCCGAACCCTTTATAGCGGCGCTTGCGGTCGGCGTCGTAGCGCTCGATGAGGAGCTTGTGGCGGGCCCAGGCGGTCTCGGTCAGCTCCTTGACGCGGTCGGGGTCGAAGCCGGCGTCCTCGAAGGCGTGCTGATAGTCCCCCTTACGAACGTCGAGGAGCTTGCTGGCGCCGGTGGCCTCCCACCAGGCGTCCTCGCGCTCGAGGCGCCCGAAGACCTCGGCCGCCTGGGGGTTGATCTTCGGATCGCGGAGGCCTTGCAGCTCGGGGGCGTCGGGGCCGAAGTCCTTGCGCTGGCCCTGCGCGCGCCATAGGAGGCTCCCGCCGGTGTCGATCTGCGCGAGGCGGCCGTCGCCGGTGACGGCGACGTTATCGTACTCCATGCCGACGGCGTCGCGGTTGCCGGTGATGACGCTGGCGTGGAACAGGCGCGCGGCGTCGCGCGGCTTGCTCGCCGCCACGTCGGCCAGTTCCCGGCCCGGGACCGTGAGGTCGTCCCGGACCTCGTTGGCGACGACGGTGCGCATGTTGCCGTCGGAGTCCGGGAGCTGGGTGATGTGGCCGCGGCTGGTCTCGACCCCGAGCAGCTCGTGGATGCGCTGGCTGGCGACCTCGGCGCGGGCCTGCTCGGGGTCGGAGTAGAACTTGGCGATGTAGCGGCGGCCGTCGGGGGCCTCGTAGATGCCGCCCGGGACGGATCCCTCCTTATCGGCGACGCGCTCCCACTTGCTGGAGCGTTGGTAGCCGGCCTCTTGGGCCTGCTGGGTGATGCGCTCGGCCTGCTGGGCGATGGGCTTGGGCATCGTGACGCCGTAGCGCTCGAGGGCCGCGCCCATGCCGGCGTCCGGCTCCTCGCAAGGGCTGTAGTCCCAGCCGGCGTCGGGGCCGTCCTGGAGGGCCTGCGCGCGGCGCTCGCGGAAGTCGCGGTCCTCCTGGCGGCGCTCGTCGCGGTCGATGTAGCGCTCGGCCTGGCGCTCCGTGAGGCTCGTGACCGTGCAGCGGCACTGGTAGCCGTTCGGCGGCATCCACCGGCTCCAGATCGGGTCGTCCTGGCGGGCCACGGTGCCGTGCATCGCCGCGTGGCTCTCGCGGGTCCTGGAGTCGTTGACGGCGCTGTAGCGCAAATAGGGCCGCGTGTCTCGGTGGCGCTCGTTGTGGACGCAGCGGCCGCGGGCGAAGGCGCCCTGGGTGTTGGTCCTGAGGATGTTCTCGATGCGGTGCCGGGGGAGCTCCAGCGGGGCTTCCCCCTGGGTGACGCGGCGCTGGAAGTCCCGGAGGGTTCCGCCCTCTGCCATCGTGCGCTGTAGCTCGCCGAGGGCCTGCTCGAGCTGGGCCATGCGGCCCTCACCGGCGATGCTGAAAGCGGCCTGGCGGGCGACGCCGCGCAGCTCGCCGTAGTAGACGTCGGGCAGGACGACGCCACGGTCGCGGGCGGCGTAGATGGCCTCGTCGAAGGAGAGGAAGCCGTCCGCCCCGCCGCTACTCTCCCCGCCGCCGTCGCCAGCGCTCTCCTGGAGCTGGGCGTAGCGCTCGACAGCGCGCCTGGCAGCCTCGGCCTGCTCGGCCGGCCCCTTGCCGACGGCCTGGGCGGCCTTGCGGGCGGCGTGGAAGATCGTGCGCCGGAACTTGCGGCGGTCCTCCTTGGGCCAGTTCGTCGCCGGCGGCGGCGGGTCGTCGACGCTCCAGGGCATCTTGCGCGCTCCTCAATCGTCGTCCAGGTCGGCCTGGCTCTCCTGGGTCTCGTAGCCGAGTATATAGGCGGCGAACAGCGCGCGCTCCATCTGGCTCCTGAATTTGCCGTCGTCCTGGTCCTCTGGAGCGAGGGCGGCGAGCCGCGCCTGGAGGTCCCCGATGTCCTTGGCCGCCTCGATCTCGCCGCGCAGCGTCGCCGGCGGGATCGGGCTGTCGACGGCCTGGAGGACCTCGTCGGCCATGTCCTCGAGGGACTGGACGCCGGCGGTGAATGGCTGCGCGGGGTCGTCCTGGAGCTGCGTGCCGCCGCCAGGGCGGTCCTCAAGCGTGACGCTCTGAGGCTCGGAGCTGAGGGCGGCCCCGCTGGTCTCGCCCCCGCCCTCCTCGACGGCGATCTCGTCCTCCTCGAAGCCATAGGCGCGCTGGAGGTACGCCGCGGTGAAGCGCGCGCCGGCTTGGTAGAGCGCCTTATCGCGCTCGGCGCGGTCGGCCTCGAGGCCCTGCTCGTCGCCGAACTGCACCTGGGGCGGCTCCCGGTCGGGGAAGTTGAGCCACGAGAGCGCGTTGACGGCGCGCTGGACGGCCTCGGTGATGATGCGGAGGTCGGCTTGGCGCTTGGTCTCCGCGACGCGCTCGTGGACCTCGCCGAGGGCCCGGCTGCCCGACTGGTCCGTGCCCGTCGTCAGGGTCTGACCGAGGACTCGGCGCTGGATGCGGCGCACGAGGGCCTCCTCGGCGCGTTGAAAGGCGGAGCCATCGCCGCTGGCTTGGTAGATTTCGACCTCGTCGTTGGGCCCTACGGCGATGACGCTGTCGCGGGCGGCCTGCGCGAGTGCGTTAGCCAAGCTGTCGGGGTCTGACCCCTTGCCGGTGAGGAGCGGCTGTCCGAAGCGCTCGAGGTACTGGATCCAAAATTCCCAGCTCGACCGCCGGAACAGCCACGGCCAGTAAAGGCGGCTCAAGAGCGCCTCGCCGTAGGGGTTGCGGTAGGTCGCTTGATTGCGCGATAGGAGGAACTTGTAGTGGGTATCGAGGGGCTGACCGTACTCGTCGCCGGCGCCGTAGAAGCTCAGCTCGCCGCTTGGAGTGAGGTGGAACCACTCCAGGGGCTTCTCGGCGTATCGCTGGATGCCGTAGCGGCCGTCGCCGGTCTCGCGGTAGACGGCCTCGACGACGCTGTAGCCGAAGGGGATGGCGCTCCAGGCGCCGCGGACCAGGTCGGTCATGTGCGGGGCTAGCTCCTCGGTGAGCCACTCCGCGGTCTGCTCGTCCTCGCCCTGTAGGCGCCACGGCGTCGCGAGAACGGCCTCGCGGCGCACCTCGAGCGCGCCGTCGATCTCGTCGTCGTGGAGCATCCGGCGTAGGGCGTGCCGGGGGACGCCGATGCTGCGCAGGGTCTCGTCGGGGTCCGGGAGCGTGAGCATCTGGGTGCCGAGATACTCGACGGCTTGCTCGGTGGTGAGCCGTCGCGTGGACGGTCTCGCCGTGGCGTCGTCGCTCTGTAGCTGCTCGCCGGACTGGGGGCGGCGGCGGAAGAGGTCGAGCAGTGCCATCGGTGCGTCTCCTATAGGGTCTCGCCGCGGAGTATCCGCTCGGTCTCGGCGTAGGGTATGCGGATGGCGCCGAGGTGTCGACGAGCCCTGAGGTGGCCGGCGTCGACGGCCCTATATATCCGGCTCCGCGCTCCGGCCTCGGTAATCTCTAGCACCTCGGCGAGGGCGGGCGCCACCTCCGGGACGGTGTAGTGCTCCTTTCGCCGTGCGAGTAGACGTCGGGTGATGGTCGAGGTGGATTTCTTACGGCTCATCGCGGTCCTCCTGGGGCTTTCCGGCGGCCTGCGGTGGCGACGCGGCTACCTGTGCCGCCGGGTGCGAAGGTTGTGATTAGGGCGTCGGCGATGTCGGGGCTCGCCCGGCCGCGGCGGGCCGCTTCCTCCTTGCTCTCGATCTGGATGCGCCCTTCGCTGTCGGTACGGTAGCGGGTCGCGCACAGCTCGTCGCGGAGGTCCTGGGCCTCCTCGGGCGCTACGCGCGCGGCGGTGTAGAGGCTCGGGGCGTCGTGGTGTATCCAGCGGGCGGCCTGTAGCCAGAGGTAGTCGCGCATGATCCGGCCCTGGGCGTCGTCGAGCGGCCCGCGCGCCGGGGCGGCGCCGCCGAAGTTCACGTCCACCACGCGCCAGCCGTGCTCGCGCATCCGGTCGGCGACGCCGGGGCCCATGGCGCCGACGTCTACATAGACGACGTCGGCGCGAGCCTCTCGGGCTATCGTGTGCGCCATACCGGCGACCTCCATCGTGTCGCGCTGGGCGGCGATCTGGATGCGCTCGACGTTGAGGCCGGTGCGGACGACGAAGGCGGTGCGGTCGCTGCCGTAGCGGGCCACGTCGATGCCGAGGCGGCGGATCGTGCCGGGGACTACCTCGTGCGGCGCGCGGTGGAGGGCGTCCTCGGCGGCCTGGAGGCTGATGAGGACGTCGTCGTCCTGGGTCGGGAACTCGCCGTCGGCGCGGACGCGGACGACGTTGCTGTCCTCGCCCCACTTGCGGGCGAGCCGGTCGCGGTAGTCCGGGTCGGAGAGGGGGCTGTCCTGGCTCCGCAGGTGGATGGTGCGGAACTCTCGGCGGTCGCCGCGGTGGCTGTCGGCGAAGTAGCCGTCTCCGCGCGTGGGGTTGCCGAGCATGAGGAGGCGGCTGCCGGCGCTGGCGAGGGCGCCCTCGGCGACCTCGAACACGGGGTCGGGGACGCCGCTCGCCTCGTCGACTACGAAGAGGAGGGAGCCGCCCTCACCGCGGTGCTCGGCCTGCGTACCGTCCTCGGTGATGGTGAGGTCCGCGGCGTGGAAGCCCTGGAGCGCGTCCGGGTTGTCGCGGCTGGCGGTGCGGGCGACGGCGAACCAGTCGCCGGGGCACGCGGGGTCGTAGATGCGGTCGGTGAGGACCCGGAACAGCCCGGAGAGGTATAGGCCGGTCCAATCGCCGCGGCGGCGGCTCTGATCGTCGGCGTAGCGGGCCCACTTGGTGATCTCGGCCCATAGTACGTCCCGTAGCTGGTGAGACGTGGGGGCCGTGCAGGGGACGCGAGCGTTGTCCCGGGTCTCGAGAAACCACCAGATCACCCAGGCGGCGGCGGTCGTCTTGCCCGTGCTGTGGCCGCTGCGGACGCTGACTTTGGCGTCGGGGTCCTGGATGGCTTGGAGGATCCGGCGCTGCTGGTGCGTCGGGTGGACCCCGAAGCGGTCGGCGACGTAGCGCTCGACGTCTCCGGCCCATAGGGAGCGCAGCTGCTGGTATGCCAGCAGCTCGCGAGTGGGGTCCCCCGGCGTGCCGCGCATCACTCCTGATCCTCGTCCTCTGCTAGCTGCTCGGCGGCGGCGAGGATGCTGCTGATGCCCTGGCCGGCCTCGACCTGTACGGGGCTACCGCCCGGGCCGCTGACCTCCTGGTTTGTGCGCCGGGCGTAGCGCTCGGGGTACTTGCGCTCGAGCAGCCAGGCGGCCGCTTTCCAGTCGCCGGGGCGGCCGCGGGCGCCGGCGGCGGCCTGGGTGATCTGGCGGATGTGGTGCTCTTCGGCCCGGGCCTCGGCGGCTTCGATGTCCGCGTCGAAGCGCGCGACGCGCGTGCGCCGCCCTTGCTCTCGGTCCTGCCGGCCCTGGCTCCGCCAGCGGTGGTAGGTGGCCTCGCTGATGCCGGCCGCTACGGCGGCAACCTTGGCGTAGGTGCCGACCTCCACGCTGCGCTGTATGCGCGCCCAGACCTCGTCGGTCAGCTTGCTCCGTCCAGCCATACTTTAGGGGCTCTCAGTGCTTTCGACGTCCTGTATATCGACGGGGCCGATGTGCTCGGTGGCGGCCTTGGGGTCGCCCTGCACGAAGATGTATGCCGTGCGGTGCGCTCGCGGTAACGGGTGGCCGCCCTCGGGCTCGTGGATGAGGACGGCCTCATTGTAGTAGCGCCAGCCGAGGGCGGCAGCGACGTCCTTGATGCGCTCGTCCGGGCGCTCGCCGGCCGGCGCGGGGGCGACTACCACGGCGAAGCGGTCCTCGTGCAGGGCCTGCGCGGCTGCCGCCAGCTCAGCGCGCCAGGCGTCGTCCACCTCCTGCGGGGCGAAGGCGATAACGAGGTCGCTGGCGTCTCCGTCGGTGTGCCGGTTCAGCGCGCGGGCTACTCGTGGGCCCATGGCGGTGTCGCCGAGGTGGTGGACGGTGTCCTGGGCGCCGGCGTGCCATGTGATAAGCAGCTCGTGGAGCGCGGGGCTGTCGGCGAGGTCCTCGCCGGGGGCGACGCCGGCTTGATCCCACTGGGTCTCGCGGTCGGCCCACGCGGCGTCCCGGGTGTCGATGATGCTGAACGGGGGGCGGAGGAAGCGCTCCGCCATCGGCGTCGGATCCTCCTCCTCGTCGTCCTCCTGGCTCTCGTCCTCGGGGGCCTCCTCGCCGGGCGCGAGGTCGGCGATTAGCTCCTGGAGCGCGTCCTGCTCGGCGCTCGTGTCCTCAAGGAGCTGGCGGAGGGCGTCGTCGTCGGTCGTAGCGTCGGCGGTGATGGCGTCGTGGCTGGCGAGCGCCAGGGCCTCCTCGCGCTCGGTCAGCTCGACGACGGCCACCGGGATCGTGTCCTCGCCGTGGGCGATGGCCTGCTCGACGCGCAGGTGTCCGTCGATGAGCCGGCCGGTCGTGCGGTTGAGGATGGGCTCCCGGACCCAGCCTACCTCGCGGAGCGCGGCGTCGACGTAGCGGCGCTGGGCGTCGGGGTGCCTCCTCCAGTTGCCCGGGTGGGGGGTCAGCTCGCGCGGGTCCCGCTGCGTGTGCTCGGCGATGCGGTCGTGCAGGTCGTCGCTCATAGCGTGTGCTCCGGGTCAGCCCTTGGCGAAGACGAGGACGTTCTGGTGGGCCCGGCCGAGCTTGCGGCTGGCCTGGAAGGCGGGGCCGGCCCGTATCGGGAGCGAGCCGAGCGGGGTGATGAGCACGGCGTCGGCGACCAGGCGCAGGCCGGCCTCCTGGAAGGCGCGGATGGTGTCGCCGACGAAGTCCCGGTAGATGCCCTGCCGGTCGCGGACCTCGCTGACGACCCAGACGGCGTAGCGGTCCTCGCGGAGAGCGCCGGCGGCCTCCTGGATGATCGTGCGGTAGGCGCCCATGAAGTCGGGGTAGTCCATGGCGCTGATGTCGCCGGGCTCTTGGCTGTAGACCTCGAGGTCGGCGTAGGGCGGGCACGAGAAGAGCAAGTCGTATTCGCCTGGCGCCAGGGTGGCTACGTCCTGGCCGTCGCCCTGAATCCACTGGGGCTCTGGCATGCCGCTCGGGGCACCCTGGGCGCTGCGCTGGGCGTCGGCGTGCTCGGTGCTGGGCTCCTCGGTCTGGCGCCGGCCGACGACCCAAAAGAGGTCGCCCGGCTCAACGTAGGGGGCGGCCTTGCCCTCGTAGTGCGGGTCGAGGGTGATGCCGTGCCAGGTGTAGGGCTGCGCCTGATCGTAGGACGTCGGGCTCGCCTGGAGGGTGACGCGGCGGCGCCAGTCGGCCGGGGCGTAGGTGTCGAGGCGCTCGGTGGGGTCGGCGCCGACGGTGATGCCGAGGACCGGGGTCTCGCGGCCCTGGTCGGCGAGGCCGTGGAGGATGCCGGCGAGGGTCATGCCGCTGCCGACGGCGAGGACGATGCGCTGGGCGTCGGCCGGGATCTCGGCGACCTGTCGGCGGGTCTGCTCGACGGCCTCCTGGCACTCCATGCCGAAGGGGATCTCGGTGAAGCCGCTCTCCCGCGCGTCGTCTCGGGCGCGCTTGCGGATGACGCTGTTGCGGCCGGGCGTGTGCTGCACCACCTCGGCCCCGGCCTGTTGGGCCTGGATCAGCTCCGGGGTGAGCTGACCGCTGGGGACGTGGACGCGGCAGGGGACGCCGTGGGCGCGGGCGATTCCGGCGACGATATTGACCTGGGGGCTGTGCCGGGCGCCGGCGGTGACGAGGCCGGCGGCGCCGGTCGCCAGGGCGCGGGCGGTGCGGACTTTGCCGCCGCGGGAGCCGGCGTAGGCGTAGAGGTCATCTCGCTTGGCGTAGCAATCGCCGTGCGCCTCGATGGGGGTGAGGTCTGGGGTGTGATCCTCTGGCCCCGGCTCCGGCCCGGTATCGTGCGGGGGCTCGATCTCGTTCCAGTTGGCGCGGTTGGCCTCCACCTGCTCCGGGCGCAGCTCCACCCCCGTGTACGGGTAGCCGGTGAGGGCGGCGACGATCCCGCGCACGCTGCCGCCGGCGAAGGGGTCGAGGACGCTGCCGCCCTCGGGCGCGAACCAGCGGTAGACGGCCTCGCAGAGGACGGGGTCGAAGACGCTGGTAGTGCCGAGGGGGAGGTCGCCGGGGTACTGCTCGGCGAACTCGGCCCAAGTATACTCCCGGCCGTCCTCGCGCTCGCGCTCGCGCTTGCGGTCGTATGCGGCGCCGGTCTGGCAGCTCGCGCTGTAGGTCAGCTCCTCGTCGCGGCCGATCTCGCTGCGGATCCCGGTGGCGATCCAGGCGCGCTTGCGGGCCTGCCACTCGCCCTGGCGGGCGTCGAGGATCGTGCTCGGGGGAATAGGGAGCGGGCCGGCGAGGGTGGGCTGTCCGTCGTCCCCGAGACCGTAGGCTGCCGCCTGCTGGGCCAGGTACTGCTGGAGGTCGGCGTCGCCGGCGCGGAGCTCGGCGAGCAGGGAGCGGGCGGCGTCGGAGTCGGCCTCGGCGTAGCCGGCCATCGGGTCGAGCGTGGCGAGGACCAGGCGCTCCTCGGCCTCGTCGAGGTCGACGTAGGTGACGGGGACGCTGGGCTCGTCGCGGCGGAGGGCTAGCTCGACGCGGAGGTGGCCGTCGATGACGTGGGCCGTGCGCTCGTTGACGAGGACCGTCTCGGTCCAGCCGATCTCGCGCAGGGCGCCCTCGAGCGCGCGCTGCTGGTGCTCGGGGTGGAGTCTCCAGTTCGCCGGGTGGGCGAGAAGCTGCTGGGGGTCCTCGGTCCCCGATCCCGTGATGCGGTTGCGGAAGTCCCTATCGCTCATAGTGCGCCGTGCCACCACTTGTGGGCGTCGAAGGTCGGGCAGGCTTTGCTGTCGTCGTAATCGCGGTGGCCGCGGACCTCGAGGCCCCCGATCTCCTGCTGTAGCTGCTCGACGAGCAGCTCGAGCGCGCGCCACTGTAGCCGCGTGAAGTTGGTGTCGGGCTGGTCGCTATCCGGGGCCCTGCCGCCGACGAGGCAGATGCCTATGGTGTGGTCGTTGTGGCCGTAGACGTGGGCGCCGACGTCCTCGAGGAGGCGCCCCTCCTGGATCTCGCCGACGCGGGTGATGACGTAGTGGTAGCCCACGTCGTCCCAGCCGCGCTCCTCGACGTGCCAGCGCCGTATCTCCTCGACCCCGACGTCCATGTCGGGCGGCGTGTGGGCGGCGTGTAGGACGATGGCGCTGATCTTACGCATCGGTGCCCTCCAGATCGGTGATTGTGCCGCGGACGCGCCCTGGCTTCTCGGCGGGCATGAGCCAGCGGAGGCGCTTGTCGTGGATGAGGCAGTCGTCGGCCCAGACGCCGGCCATCGTGAGCGCGTCGAGCAGGGGCTTCTCGAAGTTGTCGAGGTCGCGCCGGGCCCCGTCGGGCGGCGTGAGGCAGAGGTGGACGGCGACGGGCCTCGTGATGGTGGGCGGGCGCCGGGAGAAGCGGAGGAGGTCCTGGACCGTCTGCCGGTACTCGCGGCCGGCGGCGCTGATGTGCGTCCGGCCGCGGCCGCGGCGATAGTAGTGGTTTGCTGACGGCGGGAAGGGGAGGTCGAGTTCCAGGACCAGCGGGCCGTCGCTGGCGCTGAGGTCGCGTAGCGCGGGGCTATGGGTCGCCATCGAGGCGGGTCGCGTGCCGCTCGAGGTCGATCCACCAGCGCGCCCACTGGTCCGCCGTCGCGTGCTGGCCGCCGTCGCGGGCCAGCTCCTCGATGTCGTCGATGACCGGCTCCGGCGGGACCGGGAACTTCGGGCAGTCATATATCCTCGTGCTCGTCGGGGTGGGCGCGCTTGCGCATCCGGCGAGTAGCGTCGCGAGCGCTGCGCACGTGGGTAGCGTCCTCGCGGCGGTGCCCCCGCCGCTGCCTGGCGCGGTAGTCGCGCCAGTAGCGGAGCAGGGGCTCGACGATGCCGCGGACCAGGCCCTCAATCCAACGCATCCTCGACCCATCCGCGGACGGCGTCCCGAGTGAGGCCGGCCCGGCGCATCGCCTCGGGGACCCGCTCGGCGATGATCTCGACGGCCTGCTCGACGTAGTCCGGGAATTCCAGCTCCCTCTTGCCGCGCTTGCTGGCGTACTCTTCGGCGTGGCGCTGGACGTAGCGGACGGCGCTCTCGACTTCCTCCTGGACACGCTCCTCGGAGATGAGGGCGTCGGCCCATTCCCAGCGCCGGGTCGCGTACTGCACCGCGTAGGTGATGAGGGCGACTGCGGCGGCGGCGGCGAGGCCGAGGAGGTGGTCGAGCATGCCGATGCCAATGGCGGCGGCGGCGTCGGTGATCCAGCTCATGTCGCTACTCCTGTGCTATTGGGATCGCCCCGATTGTGGGCGGTGGCGGCTCCGATCTCAAGGTCCTGGACTAGTGATCGGGGTAGTGGTGCTCGATGTGGTAGTCGCGGAGGGCCTGCGCGTGGGTCATGCTGGTATGCCAGGCCCCCGAGGGGTCGTAGCTATACTGCTCTCGGGCGTGGAGGTAGCCGGTGCCGTATCCGTCCATGTAGCCGCTGGTGATGGCGTCGCGCACCTCCTGCGCGACCTCGGCGATGGTGTCCTCGCTGACGCCCTCGTCCTCGAGGCGCTCGCGGATCGTGAGGACGGTCATACGTCCCTCCCTTGCGCTAGCTCTATCGGATAAAGGTGGTGTGCGCGGCGGGGTTCCTCGTGGGCTCGATAGCTCATGCTGCCTCCGCGTGGTATATGGCGATGGTGGCGGCCAGCAGGCCGGCCTCGTCCGTGCGCGCCACGGCGAGGAGGGCGCGGTCGCCGTGGATGCCCTGGGGCCCGCGGTGGCAAGCGGGGCAGAGCGGGATGGCGAGCCATCCCGAGGCGCGCTGGCCGGTGCCGGCCGCGAAGCGGGGGTGGTGGATTTCTACTGCCTGGGCGTCGCCGCCTCCGAGCATGCGGCAGAGCGTGCAGCCCTGCCGCCGGAGGCGGTCGTGGTACGCGCCTAGCCGGGTCCTGCTCATCCCTGGCTCCCTGCCCAGGTTGCGGCGCGCCACTGGCCCGTCTCCCGGTCGTGGACGGCCAGGCCGCGCTGCTCCAGCGGCGGCAGCGCGGGCCACGCCCATCTCGAGGCCTGCTCGTAGGCGCAGCCGTTCTCGAGGCCGATCTCGGTCGGGGTCATGTACCTGCCCGCGCCGGCCCGGAGGGTCTCCAGGACCTTCCGCTGCTTCCGGGTCATGCCGTCGTGTCGGTCTCGCACGACGACCTCGTAGTCCTGGACGCATGCCCTGCAAAGGACCCTGACGTCGCCCACCTTCCGGGATGCCCAGTCCACATCGGCGTCGTGATGGGCCTCGCGGCTGCTCACGTCCCGGCCGCAGACGTCGCACTCGTGGATGGTATTGGTCTCCTCGGTCATGCTGCCTCCTGTTCCTTGTGAATGGCGTCGAGGACCTCTTAATGGAGGTCGATGCCCTCGCGCTCGGCCTTTGTCTCGAGCCACGGGGCCGGATAACCGCGGCGGTCGAGGAGGCGGAAGTCGACCTCCTCGTCCTCGGGCGGATAGCAGGCCTCGGGCGGGCCCATGATGCAGCCCGGGTCGCCGGGTCTATAGTCGATGATCTCGGCGCGTGCGGGTATGCCGCAGATGCGGACGTGGATCTCACCCATGGTCGTCTCTCCCGTCTATGCGTTGCGCTCGTGGGCCGATGCGCCGCGTGCCGTGCGTGACCTGGACGGTGGCGTGCCCGCCAGCGGTCGTGCCTATGCGCTCGATGCGCGGATCGCGGCCGGCCTCGTAGACGCCCTCGTGAGCGTAGATGAGCTGCACGCCGTCCCCCAGCTCCTCGCGTAGGTGGTCGAGGAAGGCGGTCATGGCTGGCATGCAGCGTCGGTTGTGATCCCTGGTGCTCACGCTTGGCGTCTCCTGCGTCTCGTGATAGTGTCGTGTCTAGCAGATCTCGGTCAGCTACCTCCCACCCCGGGGCTGCTATCTCCCGTTTCCGTTTCTCTCCTGCGGCCGGCCGGCTCAGGCTCCCCTCCTGGGCCGGCCTCTTTTTGCTCCAGGCGGCCCATCTGGGCCTGCACCTGCGCGAGGCTCACCGGGCCCTGCTTCCGCTCCTGGCCCTGCTCGTGGACGGCGAGCGCGCGCTGGTGGTCGCCGTAGACCACCGGATCCGGCGGCTGGAGGCTCCTGGCCCGGGCGTCCTGCTCCGCGTATCCGGGGAGCTGCGGCGGCCAATCCTGGGGCCTGCGTACCGCATAGCCCTGGTAGCGGGTCCTGAACTCCTGCCCCTTGAACTCGAGGTCCCGCTCGGTGCTGGTCTCGCACAGCGCTAGCCAGCCGCCCATGTCGTCGATGACGCGGTGGATGATCGGGTCGTCGAAGACGATGCTGCGGTAGGGCCCGATATGCTTGATGGCCCGCTCGACGCTGCTCCACGCTCGGAGTGCCCGGTCGGTGCTGCCGCCGGCGAGGTAGCGCGTCACGTCGGCGGGGCGGGGCGGGAACTGGCCCCTGTCGGGGTTTTGGATATGGAAGCTGAAAGCCTTGCGGACCTCGGCCAGCTCGAAGCGGCGTAGGGCCTCCCACCAGATCTCGAGCTGGAACTCCGTGACGTCCTGGCGGTAGAACCCCAGGGCCTCGGTTACGAGCTCGGCGAAGGCTTCGCGGTCTCCCTCGTCCATCGCTACCTCCTCTCGTCGTCGCTGCTACCGCTGGCCCAGCGCTGGGCCACCTGCTGGTTGTGGCGCCGTACCGCCTCCGCACTCCGCGGCGGCGGTGCCCCCCTAGCCTGCCCCCGCCCCTGCTCCTGCTTTGCGCTGAGGCGGCGGCTGCACCACTGGATGATGTTCTTCTTCCTCCGGGCGGGGTTGTCCGTCGCCCACTGCTTTAGACCTTCCAGCTCCTGGCGGACGTCGAGGGCGGGGAAGGCGCGCTCCCACTCCTGGACCTTGCTCTCGGGGACGTCGATGTAGCCGTACTCGCGGGCGGGGATGCGGATGGCGGTAGGGTCGGGCTCCTGCTCGGTGAGCTGGAGCTGCCCCGCCTGGGCGTGGTTGTGCCGCTCGGGAGCCTGGCCGCTGCCTTGCGGCTGCTCGGTGCCGAGGGCCTGCCCCTGGCTACCGACGTAGAGGGGGATCACGGGGACGCTCTCGCCGGCCGCGTCCGTAGAGCGCGAAGCGCTTTCGGACGTAGACGGGGTTCCTATGGGGGTTCCTATGGGGGTTCCTATGGGGGTTCCCGGGGTGTCACGTGTGTCGCCCCCGGGGGCGGTTGTGCTGTCGCCCCCGGGGGCGTCACGTGTGTCGCCCCCGGGGTGGCAATCATGTCGCCCCGGGGCGGTTGTGCTGTCGCCCCGGGACGGTTGTGCTGTCGCCCCCCTGATCGCCTCGATCTGGAGCCGGTAGACGTTGCAGCGCTGGCGCCCATCCTGATAGCTCGGCTCGCGCCTTACCCAGCCGGCCTCCTCCAGCTCGTGGAGGTGGCGCTGGACGCTCCGGCGGTCGAGCTGGGCGATGTCGGCGATGCTCTGGACCGAAGGCCAGCAGCGGCCGTCCTGGTCGCTGTAGTTGGATAGAGCGATGAGCACCAGCTTGCGGGCGTGCGGGCGCAAGGGGGCGTGTATGGCCCCCGTTAGGTGCTCGATACTCATGCCGCGGCCTCCTCTCCGTCGTCGTAGTCGATGGGCCCGAAGAGGTCGGGGCGTAGCTCCTCGCGCGTGATCGCGCCCCGGCTCGCACGCTCGATCTCGACAGCGTGCGATGCGGGGACGCCCTCCCGCACCCAGCGCGAGATCGTCTGCTCGCTCATGCCGACCGCGACGGCGGCGTCGGCCTGCGTGTCCCATACCCTGAGCAGGGCTTCTCGGATCATGTAGCCTCCTTGTCGTGTCGTAGCCCGGCCATAGTATCGCGTCACTGTATCGGAGGGCAGGGGGGAAGCGCGGTGTCGTGCCGCTATTGCATCCCTGTACCCAGATGTGCTTTAGTTGGTCGTGCCTTGTCGCGGCTGGTCGCGACGAGTCGAACGGAAGGAGGTAGCAGCGATGACGCACGTCGAAGTCTGGACCGCTAGTGGTGGCGTGATCCAAATGCGCGTGGCCCGCGGGTCCCGCTGGGACCGGGCCTCGGCCTGGGCCCGATATGCGGCGACCTGTCGCCCGCTGATGTGGCAGCGGGCGCCGGGCGATGTGGTGGTCGATGCACGCGGGCCGGCTGCGGGCCGGCCCGCAGGCGCGAAGGAGGTGTCGTGATGGAGCGCTCTCTGGACGGAGCCCCCGGCATCGGCGGCTCGGACGTAGCCGCCATCCTGGGGCTCCACCCGTACAAGTCGCCGGTCGACGTCTACCTGGAGAAGACCGGCGCCGCGGGGGACGACGAGGATAACGAGCCGGCCCATTGGGGCCGGCGCCTGGAGGGGGTGATCGCCGAGGAGTGGGCGGCGCGCTCCGGGTACCGGGTACGCCGCGTGAACCGGACGCTGCGGCACCGGGAGGCGCAGCTGCTCATGGCCCACATCGACCGGAAGGTCGAGCGCGAGCCGGCGCTCCTGGAGTGCAAGACGGCCTCGACCTGGCTGGCGGACTCCTGGGGGCCGTCCGGGACCGACCAGGTGCCGGAGTACTACCTCACCCAGGTCCTGCACTACCTGGAGGTGACCGGCTACCAATGGGCCGCGGTCGGCGTGCTGCTCGGCGGCCAGGAGTTCCGGCGCTACGAGATTCCCGCGGATCGGGGGCTCCAGCAGCGCATCGTCGATGAGTGCCTGCGGTGGTGGCGTCAGCACGTCGAGGCGGGCGAGCCGCCGCCCCCTCGCGACCCGCGGGAGGCCTCGAAGCTGTGGCCCCGGCACCGGCCGGAGGCTGAGGTGTCGGCGGACGAGGACACGCAGCGGGTAGTCGCCGAACTCCGGGACGTGCAGGCGCAGCGCAAGGAGCTGGAGCGGCGCGAAAGCCAGCTCAAGGCGGACGTCCAGGCGCGGATGGGCGATGCCGAGAAGCTCATCGGCCTGGACGGGCGTCCGCTGGCGACGTGGAAGGCGCCGGCGCCGTCTCGGCAGGTCGACGTGAAAGCGCTCCGGGAAGCCGAGCCGGAGGTCGCGGAGCGGTATATGGTCGAGCGCCCCGGCGCTCGTAAGTTCCAGCTGGAGAAGGGGGCAAACGATGTCGGGTGAGATGCAGCAGAAGACGAACGGGGCGGCCGCCGCTGGCGGCGGCCGCAAGGGACTGGTGGAGCGGTTCGCTGAGCGGCTCCACGTCGAGCCGAACAAGCTGCTGGGCACGCTCAAGAACACGGTATTCCAGCAGAGAGACGGGTCGGCGCCCTCTAACGAACAGATGCTCGCGCTGCTCGCGGTGGCCGACCAGTACGGGCTCAACCCGCTGACCAAGGAGCTGTACGCCTTCCCGGACGACAAGGGCGGGATCGTGCCCGTGGTCTCGGTGGACGGCTGGTCGCGGATCATCAACGGGCACACCGACACCGACGGCATCGAGTTCCGCTTCGCCGACGAACGCGTCGACCTGGAGGGGCTGGAGCGGCCGATGCCCGAGTGGTGCGAGTGCGTGATCTACCACAAGGGGCGGTCGCACCCCACGGCGGTTCGGGAGTATATGGACGAGGTCTACAGGCCGCCGTTCGTGACCCGGGCCGGGAAGAACGTGCGCGGGCCTTGGCAGTCGCACCCGCGGCGGATGCTGCGGCACAAGGCGTTCATCCAGGCCGGCCGCGTCGCCTACGGCTTCGGGGGCATCTTCGACTCCGACGAGGCGGAGCGCGTGATCGAGGCCCGACGCGAAGAAGATGGCGCCTGGTCGGCGAACGGGGGTGGCGCCGGCCGGCAGGAGTCGAAGGGCGGCGTGAACGGGTTGCGCGGCCGCCTCGGGGCGGCGCCTCCGGATGAGCCGGCGGACTCCGAGGGCCCCGAGGAGGACCCGGCTCCGACGGTGTCGGACTACGGCGAGCCGGCGGGGGACGATGCCTCGGCGGATTCCGCTGGCGTCCTCGGCGACTCGGCGGATCCGCTGGATAGCGACGAGGAGGGTAGGTAATGGAGGAAGAAGCCGATCTGCTCTACATCGAGGACGTCGAGCGCCGGCTCGGCGCGTCTCGCGATGCCGTGCGCTCCATGATGCGCCGAGGCCATCTGCCCCGGCCGGGGCGCCTCGGGCGACGCCTGGTGTGGCGGCGCGATGAGTTTGACCGCTGGCTCGAGGAACGGGCTGAAGATCGGAGGTAGCCATGAAGAAGCGCGTCGTCGTCGACACATCGGACTACGAGGTGGCCCACGGCCGCCATCCCGACGGGCTCGGGATCTGGGTAGCGGCCGTCCGCGCCGAGGGGTTGGGCGAGGTGTCGCTGGAGTACACCGGCCGATGGGGACAAGCCCGGCGGCACTTCGAGCGGGAGGCCCGCCGGCTGGGCGGGCCTGATGCCAAGGTGTGGATTCGTCCGTGAGAGGGTTGCACCTTGTACCACCTCGCGGTACAGTAGGAACTGCAATAAACGGGAACGGGAGATGCACCAATGACTGAACTCTTCGCCATCAAGCCGGCCGCCCAGCGCTATCACGAGCTGCTCGCCAGCTACGATGCCGCCCCCGCCGCCGACGCCCGAGAGGCCTCGGCCCGGGCCCGGGAGCTGAAGACGCTCGCCGACAAGGCGATGAAGGAGACCCGGGACCCGGCCGAGCAGCGCGCCTGGTGCCGGGCCACTTGGGAGCACGGCCGGCAGGCCCGCCAGCAGTAAACGCCACCGGGGCGCCCGCGCGGCGCCCCATGCTTACCGGAGGAGCCATGATCGACGACCAACGTTACTACGGACGCCCGGCCATGGGGTACGTTATCGCAACCGACCAGTTCTTAAGCGGCTGGGGGCTAGCGGACGGCGGCCGCTCGCTGTTCGCCGTCGCGGTGGACAGTGAGGCGCAGGCCGACGCCGTCACCGCGGCCATCGCTAGGCGCCCCGAAATGAAGCGGCCGCGCCTGGTGCGCCGGCTGCGCGCCGACGGGACCCCGCAGGTGCGATTGGCCGAGGGGGACCACCTCTCGGTTCGGGATTCGGGTACGGCGGCCGCCTTCTACCGCGGGGCCGCCGCCTGGTCGCGGGAGGAGGCGGCTGATGTTTGATCGGTTGTCTTACGAGCTGGGGGCGCCGGGGTCATGGACCCTGTTGCGCGCCTACTACCGCATGGCGCGGCTCTCGGGGCGCTCGGCGCCCCGGGCCGCCCTGGTGGCCTGGAAGATGAGGAGGTAGCTATGTGGTTGATCTTCGACTATGGGTTCGCGTCGCTGGTCGAGTACCAGCCCGTGGAAAGCGACAGGCACGTCCAGCCCTGGGGGGACCCATACGAGTGGTTGATGGCGCGTGCCTACGATCCGGCGGTGCTGCGCCGGGCATTCCAGCCGCCCCAAGGGTGGGCGGAGTACGCATCGGCCGTGTGGGAGACGCCGGAGTACGACTACCCTGCGCGCCGGCTGGTACACCGCGAGCTGGCAGCCTGGTCGATGGCCAACCACCTGAGGAGAGAGGTGGGGTACGGCAACACGAAGGAGGCCGTCCGCGTTGGCGAGCACTACGGGCTGACCCAAGAGGGCCTGCACGGTTCCATGCAAGGGTTCCACGCCGAGATGAAGTGGGCGGCTGTTTGGCTACGGAGGAGGAACGCCAACCATGATTGAACGTCTGCTGTTTGTTGCCGTCCGGCGGGGCGCGCGCCTGCCCAGCCGATCCCACAAGGGCGACGCTGGCCTGGACCTGTACGCAGCCGAACTCCGCCGCATCCCATCGGGGGAGGCCGATCTGGTCCCAACGGGGGTCGCCACGGCGATCCCCTACGGGTGGGCCGGCCTGATCTGGCCTCGTGGTAGCCAGGGCCGCATCGGGGTCGACGTCCTGGCGGGCGTCGTCGACGCCTCGTACCGGGGGGAGATCGAGGTGGCGCTGTATGCGGGGGAGACCCCCGTCGAGGTGTCGCCTGGTGAGCGGATCGGCCAGCTCCTGGTGCAGCCGGTGGAGCTCCCCGAGCCGGAATGGGCGACGGAGCTGCCGGCGTGGGAGCTGTCGTCGCCCGGGCGCGGCGCGGCCGGCTGGGGGAGCACCGGCCGCTAGCTCCCCGGGGCCGGGCGGGAACCCGCCCGGCCCTAATTTTTTTGCCCTTCCCCCCTTGCACCACGTACCGCCGGGCGGTACAGTAGGAACCGTAGTAAGGGGAAACGGCAACACAACGGCAACACACCGGGAGGTAGCAAAGATGAACCAGCAGATCCGCGAAATCGCCGCCATGTCCTCGAGCTGGCCCATCGAGAAGCAGCTCCTCGAGGCGGCCAGCCACTACGAGCTGGGCCGGAAGCACGACGCCTTCCTGAAGGTCGCCGGCGCATACGACGCCTCGCATACCTTCGACGTCAAGCTGGAAAGCGACCTTAAGGCCCTGCACGACAAGCTGGAGGCGGAGATCCAGCCGAGCCGGTAAGAAACGCGGGGGGCGGCCGGCGGGGCCGCCCCCATACTCGACCCCGGGAGTTTGCCCGGAAGCGGAAATAGGGAGAGGTAGCAGAGATGAGCTATATGTTCGGGACCCAGATCTACACCACGGCCCAGGAGGCGCTCCTGGGCGCCTGGCTGGAGATCCTCCACCAGAGCGATGACAGCGTCGCGGAGCTGCGCCGTATCGCCGAGGACAACGAGGTCGCCCAGCGCGAGGTAGATGCGCTGGAGTGGGCAGCGGGGCTGCCCACTGTCCAGGACGTTAGCGGCGCGGGGCCAGACGGCCCCGAGCTGGAGTTCTCGCGCGACGAGCACGTCGGCGCGCTCCAGGAGGCGGCCGGCGACATGGCCGAAGGCCTCGAGGAGGAAGTATGAGGTACCGCGTCGTGACCGGTGCCGGCATCGTGAGCCGGCACCGGAAGTTGGCGCGGGCGCTGGAGGCGTTGGAGCGCCAGCGCCGCGGCGCCCGGGCCCAGGGCGGTTGGGTCGACCTGGAGGAGTGGGACCCGTCGGCTGGCCGGTGGCGTACCTGGCACGAGCCCGACCCGGGGTGCCGCCCGGGCGAAGGCCGGCCGCCGCGGTTCGGGCGTTAGATCCGGGCCGCAGGGGGTTGCAACCTGTACCGCGCAGCGGTACAGTAAGAAT
>Ga0207714_1000261_pt1 | contig 36061 bp, 28 predicted proteins | sample PonA232FremontCA_2_FD_187270 | JGI IMG/M metagenome (GOLD analysis project Ga0207714, IMG submission 187270) | Marine sediment microbial community from Fremont, CA, USA - Pond A23 Sediment 2 (SPAdes) | ecosystem: Environmental > Aquatic > Marine > Unclassified | place: USA: Fremont, California...
GCGGGCGGTGACCGACGCGTTGGCGATGACGGGGTCCTGCGTGGGGATCGATTCGGTGGTGGGCATTTGGGGCTTTGTGTGTGAGCGTCTGGAAGTGTGGGCGTCTGGGCGTGTCGGCGGGATTTAGTCCAACAACACGGATTTTTATGGCTTCGATAGAAACGACGGCAGTAAACTGTATATGTCCCGCATCCGAGATTGATGCCCGCTCATTCGCCCCGAGATGACATCCGCGTAACCATCGTGCCGGTCGTTTCGTCGGGTGGAACGGCGGACGAGGGAAGGCGTGGAGACATAACGTCACTTCCTTCTGCCGTCCGAATTCTATGTCCATCGATCCCATCCTTCCGATGCGTACCTTCATCGGTCTTCTTTCGCTCCTCCTCTGCGCCTGCACCCTCGGCAACGATCCCGACGCCTCTTCCTCCAGTTCGGCCACGGCGGACGAAGAGGTCGTGCTGGAGCGCGTTGAGTCCGAGGAAGAGACCTTCCGCGTTGTGCAGCTGATGGAGGGGCTCCAGCACGCGTGGGCCGTCGACTGGCTGCCGGACGGGCGTATGCTGATCACCGAGCGCCCCGGCCGCATGGTACTCGTGGACGGCGGATCGACGACGACCCTCTCGGGGGTGCCTGAGGTCTGGGCCCAAAACCAGGGCGGCATGCTCGACGTCCGTGTGGCGCCGAACTACGAGGAGAGCGGCTGGATCTACTTCTCGTACTCGATGAAGGAAGGCGACAAAGGGGGCACAGTGCTCGCCCGTGCCAAACTCGACGGCACGTCACTCACGGACGTGGAGGAGGTCTACCGGCAGACGCCCTTCCTAGGGACGGACTATCACTTCGGCTCCCGCATCGCATTTCTCGACGACGGCACCCTGGTCGTGACGATGGGCGAGCGGGGCCAGCGGCGCGAGCGTACCGTCGACATCCCCACGCCCACCACCTCCGTCGGCACGACGGTCCGCCTCCACATGGACGGCTCGATCCCCGACGACAACCCGTACGTGGGGAGCGACGAGGGCCGCCCCGAGGTCTACAGCTACGGCCACCGCAACCAGCAGGGCATGGCGATCCATCCGGAGACGGGCGCCATTTGGCAACACGAGCACGGGCCGCACGGGGGCGACGAGCTGAACCTCGTGGGGCCCGGCAACAACTACGGATGGCCCGCGGTCAGCTACGGCGACACCTACACCGATCAGTCGCCCATCGGCGGGACCACGGCGCCCGGCATCACGGACCCGGTCAAGTACTGGGATCCCTCCCCGGCCTTCTCGGGCATGGCCTTCTACACGGGCGACAAGTTTCCGAACTGGCAGAACGACCTCTTCATGGGCGCACTCGCTCACATGAGCATGCTCCGCGTGGAGCTCGACGGGGAGACCGTCGCCCACGAGGAGGAGTTGGTGCGCGCCGAGCTGGGCCGCATCCGCGACGTGGCCACCGGACCCGACGGCTACCTGTACGTCCTCACCGATGCCTCGGACGGCGGGCTCTTCCGGCTGGAACCGGTCGAGTAGGTGTGGAGGGTTGGAAGTGTGGACGTTTGGAAGGCCAAAAGATTGTGGCAAGGACGGGTTTGTTCTTCCACTCTGCCATTCTTCCACACGCCCATTCTTTTCCACGCCGCCCCTGCAACTCATCTACGGAACGCTTGGGGTGGGTTTGCTGATCTTGGCGCTGCGTCCGTCGGTGCGCCGTGTTTTACGTCGCGACTGATCGACCGAGGAGCTTCCGGCCGTAGAGGTCACTCTGGGCGGAGATTCCTGAGGAGCACCATGCTGGCGATCAAACACCCCGCGCCGATCAGCACCCACAACAGCAATGGTACCCAGTCGTCCGACGGCCCCACTACCACAGTTGCGACGGTGGCGGCGGAGAGGGCAAGCATGTAGACCGCCCCCTTCACGCACCAGAGCGTCGCCCACACGTAGCCCCACGGGCGCTCCTGCCAGAGCCACACGGCGGCCAGCAGCGCCACCGGCACCACCATCGTCAGGTCGAGCGCCGCGATTAGGTTCGTGTGCAGCCCCACCGCGTCGATCATGGCGGGCACCTCCCCGGTGGCGACGTACCAGAGCGAGAGGGTCCCGTAAAAGCCACCCAGCGCCACGGCCACGAGCACCATGAAGCCGCTGATCCACCGGACGGGGAGGTCAGACTGTACCTGCCGGTGCAGCGCCGTCGTGTCGAGCGACACGAGGCCGAAGACGAGCGCGAACCCGGAGAGCGTGAACAGGGCGGCGTAGACGAGAAACAGGGCGTTGAACGCCGCCCCGAAGAGGTAGAACGCGTAGTTGTAGAGCGAGTAGGCCAGCATCCCCATCCACACGAGGAACGCCCGTCGAGATCCGCTCCACGCCCCCAGCATGGCAACGACGAGCAGCGGCGTCGCCACGACGAGCGTCACCAGGTCGTTGCCGTACCAGCTCGACGCGACCAGGGCGTTGTCCCGGTACAGGTCGTGGAAAAACAGTCCGGCGCCCGATGCTCCGGCCATGAGGACGGTGATAAGCACCGAGAGGCGGTAGGCGGTGCGGCGGGAAGCAGAATTCATGTCCGCTGCAGGGGGATCTAGAAAAACAGCGCCGCGGGGGGCGGCAGGCACGAAGTGAAAGGAGTCAGGCCTCCTGCGCATCGCGTCCGTGCAATGTCTCCGCTCCCCATTGCCACAGGACGAATAGAACGAGAATAGCGGTGAGGTACGCCTCGTAGGCGTCCACGGGTGGGGCGGCGTCGAGCAACTCACCCGCCGCGTTCACGGAGAAGTGGAAGAGGACGGCCGCGAGGACGCTTCGGCCCGTGTGATTGTGGATCCAGGTGTACAGCACGGAGATGAGGAGAATCATAACCCCGAACTGGAGCGGGTCGGGCGCCCCGCCGGCCCGTGCGAAGTATCCCGTCATGAAAAAGAGCGGCCCGTGCCACGCGAACCAGGCGAGTCCGAGGAGCAGGCTGGCGCCCAGCGCGCTGAACCGGAGCTGGAGCCGATCGAGCAGGTACCCGCGCCAGCCGATCTCCTCGGGCAGCGGCCCCAACAACAGGAGGAACCCGAGGTAAGCAAGCAGTTCGCCGGGCCGCATCAGCAAAGCTGTTGCCTCTTCCAGGTTGAAGGGAGCGTCCGTCACGCCGAAGAGGACGGCGAGGCCCCCCGCACTCAGCTTTACAGTGGGCATTAGGAGCAGAACGACCAGCCACCATCCCCCCGAGATCCGGCCCGGTTCAACGAGGCGGCGCCCGAGGTCACGGAGCCCGTCGCGCCCCGCCACACGCCACATCATGACGGTGCCGCCAAGGGGGAGCCCCAGCCCACCGAGCACGAGGAGGGCGGTTCCCATCGAGGACTGCCAGACGTTGAGGTCGAGCACAATGGCGAGCCCCCAGAACAACCACGTCCAGCCGTGGGAGAAGGCGAAGAACCCCCATAGGTCCGCCATGCCGGAGACAGGCTGACGGTTCGTCGTTGGGGGAGAGGACGGGACAGACGTCACGGGAGTCCACCGCGAGGTTTTTGGGAGGCGGTATGTGTAGTCATCCTCTTCGGCCCGGAACCGCGAATGAGAGGCGTCGTGAGTGCAAAAAGCACCGGTCGACCGGTCGCTTCATATCTTCGCTTTGTCCGCCCCCGTCCCATGACCAACTCAAATTCGTCTCTTCCGTCCCCGCGGTCCGACTCGCCGCCCGCTACCGACACCGGATTCCCGCTCCCCCTCGGCCCGTACGCCTGGGGCGAGGGAACAAACTTCGCCGTTTTCAGCCGCCACGCCACACGCATCTGGCTCGAACTGTACGACGAACCGGAAGACGCGGTCCCCCAACACCGGCTTGCGCTCCCCCCCGAGGAGCATCGCACGGGCGATATCTGGCACATCTGGGTTGAGGGCGTGGAGAGCAACCAGCTCTATGGCTACCGCGCCGACGGGCCGTATGAGCCGGAAAAGGGGCACCGGTTTAACCCGAACAAGCTCCTAATCGACCCCTACGCCTCCGCCATCACCCACCTCGACGGGTGGGACTTCCGCCAGGCGTATGGCTACGAGACCCACTCGCCCCAGCAAGACCTGTCGTTCTCGACGAAGGACAACGCCGCCACCACCCCCAAATGCGTCGTGACCGAGCGGCACACCGGCTGGGAAAAGCGGCGCCCCCTCCAGCGTCCCTGGTCGGAGACCATCATCTACGAACTGCACGTCCGCGGCTTTACGGCCCATCCGAGCGCAGAGGTGGACCATCCCGGCACGTTCAAGGGGCTCACCGAAAAAATTCCGTACCTGAAAGAGCTCGGCGTCACGGCGGTGGAGCTGATGCCCGTTCAGGAGTTCAACGAGCACGAGCTCTCCCGCGTGAATCCGCACACTGGCGAGCCCCTCCGCAACTACTGGGGTTATAACCCTGCCTCCTTCATGGCCCCGAACGGCCTCTATTCGAGTGCGGGCACCCAGGGAGAGCAGGTGCGCGAGTTTAAGGAAATGGTCAAGGCGTTCCACGAAGCCGGCATCGAGGTCATTCTCGACGTGGTGTTCAACCACACAGCCGAGGGCGATGAACTGGGGCCCACCCTGAGCTGGCGGGGGCTCGACAATGCGGTCTACTACCTGCTCGACGACGACCGGCGGTTCTACAGGGACTACACCGGCACGGGCAACACCGTGAAGTCGCACCACCCAGTCGTGCGCGACCTGATCCTGGATGCCCTACGCTACTGGGTGGTGGAGATGCACGTGGATGGCTTTCGGTTCGACCTGGCCTCGGTCTTGGGGCGGGATGAAGAAGGGCACCTCCTGGCCGATCCTCCGCTGCTGGAGCGCATCGCGGACGACCCTGTTCTCCGCAACGTAAAGATGATTGCCGAGGCGTGGGACGCCGCCGGGGCCTACCAGGTGGGGAGCTTCCACGCCCGTCGCTGGTCGGAGTGGAACGGGCGCTTTCGGGACGATGTACGTCGGTTTTGGCGGGGCGATCCGGGCATGCTCGGGGCGTTTGCGTCGCGGCTCGCCGGCAGCGCCGACCTCTACGAGCAGTCCGGCAAGGGGCCCGAGTCGAGCATCAACTACATCACCAGCCACGACGGCTTTACGCTGAACGATCTGGTGAGCTACGCCGAGAAGCACAACGAGATGAACGGGGAGTTCAACCGTGATGGCACCGACGCTAACTATAGCGCAAACTACGGCGTAGAGGGGCCCACCGACGATCCGAAGGTCAGCGCCGTACGCACGCGACAGGTCAAAAACTTCCTGCTTACGCTTCTCCTCTCCCACGGCGTGCCCATGCTGCTGGGGGGCGATGAGTTTCGGCGCACGCAGTATGGCAACAACAACGCGTACTGCCAGGACAATGAGGTTGGCTGGTGGGTATGGGATCGGCTCAACGAGCACGCCAACATTTACCGCTTCGCACGTGAGCTCATTGCTGCGCGCAAGGCCTACTCCCCCCTGTTGCACCCAGGGTTCTACACGGACGAGGCCCTTCAGTGGCTGGGGCCGGAGGGAACGCCGCCGCACTGGGACGACCCCGAGGCTCGAGCGGTGGCCTGCTACCTGCCGGAAAAAGAGGACATCGCGGTCATGCTTCTCTTCAACGCCGGCACCGAAACGGTTGACTTCGACCTGCCTGTCCGTCCCTCCGGGGGACGGTGGCACCGAAAAGCCGATACGGCCCGGCCCTCGCCCGACGACATCCATCCGCTTGGGGCTTCGCCCCCGCTCGATCAGCAGACGCACTACGCGGTGGACCCGCGGTCGAGTGCCGTTCTTATTGCCCCCCGAGGGAAAGAGGCGTCGCAGTAGACGCGCCGACACGACCCCGGTCATGAAGAGGCAGAAGTAAAAGAACGATCCCTGTTTTCGTGGGGGGCGAGTTGGTATTCGATGGTCTCGATGTGCCCTCGCCAGTAGCTCACCTTGCCCTCCGGGAAAATCCAGGCGACCTCGCCGTCCGTCGGCACGCGCAGGCCACCCCGGGGCTCATAATTGCGCCAGGTGCCGATCCAGGAACGCCGTTCGGTAGTGCCGTCGCTCTTCAGGAAGGGGCGCTTGCCAATAACGCGCTCAACCTCGTTCTGGTCGTTGAAGTGGAACAGTAGCGAGGCCGTCGTGCCCCGGTGATTGAGGGTGGCTCGGGCCGACCGGTCGGTAACCGCCGTCCATCTGACGCCCGCGTCTGGGCGGAGGGCCGTCGGGTATAGGGGGGCTTCTGCCAGGTACCGCAGGAGCTCGCCCTCGTCCAGCGAGGGCCCCGGCGCTGGGTTGGCCACCGGCACCACGCCCCCGAGCCGAGTCCAGAGCATCCCCTGTCCGTCGGCATACGCGTCGAGGACCCGCACGGAGAGCCCCGGGAGCATTCGGATGGATGCATTCCACGCGAAGCCCGGCGGCTGGATTGTGACGTGCTGCGTGGCGGTGAAGTCGTGCCACGAGGAGCCAGCGCCGCCCGAGCGAAATGTCCCCTTCTGCGTTAGCTTCACGGCCTGCACGGCGGGCAGGTCGTTCCGGAGCACGTGCGACAGGTAGCGTTGCACCGGGACTGGAGGTTCGTCGACGTTGGCGCCGCGCGTTCGGGCGGGAGGAGACGAGGGCGCTTCCGCGGCGGCGAGCAGTTCCTCCACGACGGCCGCGATGTGCTGGTCGAGCCGCCGCTGCCCGATGCGGAGGCCCACCCCGAGGCCTACGGTGATCAGCCCGAGGGTCGCAAAAACGAGAGGGGTCGGCATGGGGCGACACGTACTGGAGGGGCAAAGACCGGCGTTCGCCCCGAATGTCAATGGGGATTCGGTCTTCCAGTTTACGTACCACCTCCAGCCGCGTCTGCCGGGTTGCCGCCGAATAGAGGGTGGGAGAAGGACGGATTGACGGATCGGGAATGTCCCTGCCCTGTTTAAAATACGTTCCCGGACCGCCCGACATTCCCGAGCACAGTTGTGCAAGCGCCCCCACGCCAATCCAGGAGCGAAGCGGACGCCGAATCCACCGAGGCCCCGCCAAGTTAAATGCCTTCCCCTCTCTTCCAAGATCCTCTCTTTCCATGGACCCGCTGGAGCAAGACGACACCGTTCACCTCGACCCGGAGCAGCCGTTCTGGGAGCGCTTCTACATGGTCGCGCCGCTGATTGTGGTGGGCACCCAGAACGAGGATGACACGTACAACCTGGCTCCCAAGCACATGGCCGCGCCCATGGGATGGGCCGACTACTTTGGGTTCGTCTGTACGCCGCGCCACAAGACGTACCGCAATGCCGTGCGCACCGGCGTCTTTACCGTGAGTTACCCGAAGCCGTCGCAGGTCGTCTTGGCGAGTCTCGCTGCCTCCCCGCGCGTGGGCGACCCGGAGGGACCCCGCCAAAAGCCTGCGCTCGACCAGTTGCCCATGCGGGCCGCGGAGGTCGTGGACGGCGCGTTCCTCGAAGATGCATACCTGTTTCTGGAGTGCGAACTGGAGAAGCACGTGGACGATCTTGGCGAAAACAGCCTTCTCATTGGGACGGTCGAGGCCGTGCACGTGGATAAGAAGGCACTTCGCGTGTCCGACGAGGAAGAAGGCGCCGCGATTCGCGATAATCCGCTCCTTGCATACCTACCGCCCGATCGCTACGCGACGATCGACGAGACGAACGCGTTTCCTTTCCCGGCCGGCTTCAAAAAGTAAGCTCCCGCGACGACGCGCCCATGCCTGTCGCTCCTGAGCAATGGGGCCGCGGTGTGTAGCAGATGCTCTCAGTCTCTTGGGCACCAAGCAATTTCTGAATGAGCAGCTCTCCTGATTCGAAGGCCGCCATGGAGTCCGGGTCGGAGGCAGAACTGGCCCGGTCGGTCCGCAACTATCTCGCGGGGCACCGCGAGCAGATGTTGGCCCTACTGGAGGCGCTGGTGCGGGCCGAGTCGCCGACCGACGTGCCGGAGGCGCAGGCGGAGGTGCTGGAGGCCCTGTCCCGGCTCCTGCGGGCGCTGGGCTACCGCGTGCAATATGTGCCGGGCGGCGACCAGAGCGGCGGGCACCTGTACGCCCGTCCCGACGCCCGCTCCCGAGCGCGCCCCGTGCAACTCCTCGTGGGCCATTGCGATACCGTGTGGCCGCGTGGCACCCTCCAGGAGATGCCGTTTGAGGTAGAGGGCAATGAGGTGCGGGGGCCCGGCGTGTTCGACATGAAAGGGGGACTGGTGCAGATGCTGTTTGCCCTCGCGGCGCTGCGGGCCGCCCCCGTCGATCCTAAGGTCACGCCGATTATCTTCATCAACTCCGACGAGGAGCGGGGCAGTCCGACCTCGCGGCGGCATCTCGAACGGCTGGCCCGCTGTGCGCACCGCGCGTTCGTGCTGGAGCCGGCCCTAGGGCTCGACGGTAAGATCAAAACGGCCCGGAAGGGGGCGGGGCGATTCACGGTTCAGATCCAGGGGGAAAGTGCCCACGCCGGCCTCGATCCGGAGAGCGGGTCGAGTGCCATCCTGGAGCTCTCGCACGTGGTGCAGGCGCTCCACGACCTGAACGACCCAGAGGCCGGCATCTCCGTGAATGTGGGTACGATCGATGGCGGCACGCGCCCCAACGTGGTGGCCGACGCGGGCGTCGCCGAGGCAGACGTGCGTGTCGCGACCCACGAGCAGGCCCGGCAGGTTGAGATGGCCATCCGGGACCTGGAGGCGACCACCGCTGGCACGTCGCTCGTCATCGAAGGCGGCATCGGGCGCCCCCCGATGGCGCCCACCCCGGCGTCGCGACGCCTCTGGGAGCAAGCCCGCCGCGCCGCATCGCTCCTGGACCTGGACCTGGAGGAGGCCCGCTCCGGCGGTGTCTCCGACGGCAATCTCATTAGCCAGTACGCCCCGACGCTCGATGGCCTCGGGCCGGTGGGGGATGGGGCCCATGCCCGCCACGAGTTCTGCTACGTCGACCGGATGGTAGAACGGAGCGCCCTGCTCGCCCTGTTGCTTGCCCAACCGCCGCTGCCCCCCGCGTCCGACGTCGCGTCGGGCGCGGACGCATCGGCATCGACTCGCGATCGCTGACGCGTTTTTATCCCTTCGCCTCATCCCTATCGAGTCTTCCAAATCTCATGGATGCTTCTCCCATCTTCGACCGCTGTACGTTCGGCTCACTCACCCGCATCGCAGATCTTGACACCCGTGCCTTCCAGGTCCAGTCTCGTCCCCAGTCGGCGTGGGCCACCGGCGACTACGTGGTGGGGGTCGTTACGGATACGTCGGGCTACCGCGCGATTGAACTGCCCAGCGGGCGTGACATGGAGGTGGCGGAGGGGGACACCGTGGTGGGGGCCCTGGGCACTCGGCGGGCCACGCTCGAGATGACCGGATCCTGGCGCGACATTGGCGACGACGGGGTCATGCATGCCCTCACGCGGGCTGGCCTCTTTGGGTACGCCGAGTCCCGATCCACGCTGGTGCAGCGCCCCCTCGAGCTTCGGTATCAGGGGCACGTTCAGCGCGATGGGGAGGCCGTCACCATGCAGAGCGTCGTCCCGTCGGTGGACCCGCAGCCTTTTTCCACGCCCACTGTTCTCTTTGCCGGCACGTCCATGTCGGCCGGCAAAACCACCGCCGCACGGATCGTGACCCGCCGTCTGAAACGGATGGGCCTGAGTGTGCTTGGGGCCAAAGTGAGTGGGGCCGGGCGCTACCGCGATGTGCTCTCGATCCAGGACGCCGGGGCGAACTGGGGAATCGACTTCGTGGATGCGGGACTGCCCTCCACCGTGGTGCCCGAGGGCGAGTACCGGGCCGCCATCCGCCAACTGCTATCCCGGATGGCTGAGCCCCCGGCCGACGTGGCCGTAGTCGAGATTGGGGCCTCGCCCCTGGAGCCGTACAACGGCGCCCTCGCCATCGAGGAGTTGCAGGACGCCCTTGCCATGACGATCCTCTGCGCGTCCGACCCCTACGCTGTGCTCGGACTGGAGACGGCCTTCGACATGCTGGCGCCTGACCTTGTGACGGGCATCGCCACCAACACCGCCGCTGGCATCGGCCTGCTCGAGCAGCTCACCGATTTGCCTGCCTTCAACATCCGCGACAACGACACGCACGATCGCCTCGATGCCCTGCTGCGCGATCGGCTTCGGATTGCTGAGGAGATGCCTGCCGACTAGCAGACACGTCGCCACGCCACACCGATCGGGGAGTCCTCTCGTACGCGCATCACGGTTTTTGGGAAAGGGCCATGACCGATGGTATTGCTCCTCTGAGGGTCTGGAAAATCCTCCTTTGCACTCTGCTCCTGTTTTGGGGAGCAGGGACGATGGGGGGGCAGGCCCAATCCGCTGTAGGTTTCGAATGGGCAGAAGCTCCTCACCGGACGGTCCCGCTGGACGACTCGACTGAGAAGGGGCGAGCGGAGGTAAGACGCATTGCACTCCGCGATCGTAGGTCCTCTGCGTCGGGAACGTCAGGCAAGCCCTCCCAGTCGTTTCGGTTCGGGCAAGCCCTGGCAGGAGGCACGATCGGCGTAGCCGCGGGCACGGGCCTTGGGCTCCTGCTGTGGCGGGCCGCCGCAGGGGAGGGGCTCGGCGACGATCGGTACGGTCGTCCGTGGCATGATGAGCCCGACGCTGCTTCAGCACTCTTCGGACTTGGGCTCCTCGCCATCGTCGCGGGCGGGCCGATCGGGGCCGTGGAAGGGGGCGGCATCGAGGAGCGGCGGACAGACGCGTACGTCGTCGCCACGATTGGGGAGGTGGTGCTTGGTGGTCTCGGGTACGGACTCGTTCACGAGTTGAATGGGGGAACGGCCGGACAACTGACTGGGCTGGGCGTGGGGGCTGCCCTCGGTTCGACTGTGGGCACCGCGCTGGTGGCGTCGCAAGGAACGCAGAGCGCTGTGGCCTACCGGAACGGCACGTGGCAGGTCGCGCCGCCGGATATTCGGGTCCGTCCCCCCGTCGGACCGAACGGCTCGCCCTCCGTCGACGTCCCTCTGCTTTCCATGCGCTGGTAGCGGTGTGAGGGTGGGCCAACCGATTGGCTCGGCTCGCAGTGAAGCAGGGTCGCCACTCGCAACACAAAGACTGTTCAACGCCCCGGAAATCACCTGAGGAGGAGGGTCTCCCAGCCGTACCGAGCGTTCCAGCAGGAATCGGTACAAGAGCAGGGATCGGTCAGGGGAAGAGCGGCCAAATTCCCCGGGCGGAAGAACATCCAACCGCGCCGCATCGTAGTTTTTGGCTGTTGACGTGAACGCTCCTCTCTTCTCTACTTCCCGACGCCCCCATGGCGCAGTTCGACACGCCCGACCAGCTGACGCTCCCCGATCTCGAAGAAGACGTCCTCGACTGGTGGGAGGCCCACGACATCTTCGCGCGCAGCATTGAGGAGCGCGAGGGTCAGCCCACGTACACGTTTTACGAAGGGCCGCCCACGGCCAACGGCAAGCCCGGCATTCACCACGTCCTGGCGCGCGCCATCAAGGACATTTTCTGCCGCTACAAGACGATGCAGGGCTACCAGGTGGCGCGCAAGGCCGGCTGGGACACCCACGGGCTGCCCGTCGAGATTGAGGTGGAGGAGGAGCTGGGTCTGGAGACGCGGGCGCAGGTCGAGGAGTACGGCATCGAGAAGTACAACGAGGCCTGCCGCGAGAGCGTCTTGGAGTACAAGGACCTCTGGGACACGCTCACGCAGCGGATGGGCTACTGGGTCGACCTCGACGACCCCTACGTGACCTTCCAGACCGACTACATCGAAACCGTCTGGTGGCTCCTCAAGCAGATCGAGGAGGAAGACCTGCTCTACAAGGGGCATAAGATTCAGTGGTACAGTCCGGGCTCGCACACCGTCCTGTCGTCGCACGAGGTGAGCCTCGGCTACGAGGAGACGCAGGACCCGAGCGTTTACATCCGCTTTCCGGTGGCGGGTAAGGACAACACCTACTTCCTCGCCTGGACCACGACACCGTGGACGCTCATCTCCAACACGGCGCTCGCCGTGGGGCCGGACCTCACCTACGTCAAGATTCACCACGAGGACCCGCATCGGGGCGCGGAGAAGTTGATCCTGGCGGAGGCCCTGCTCGACGAGGTGATCGACGAGGACTACACGGTGGAAGAGACGTTCTCGGGCGAGGAGCTGATTGGTCAGGAATACGAGCCGGTCTTCGAATACTTCACGGATCGAGCTGAACCGGGCGAAGAGGCGTGGTACGTCCTCGGGGCTGACGTGGTATCGACCGAGGAGGGCACCGGGGTCGTACACATGGCCCCCGCCTTCGGGGAGGAGGACTACGCCGTGGCCCAGGACGAGGGGCTGCCCCTCTTCAACCCTATCGACAAGGACGGCGAGTTTACCGCCGAGGCCCCGCTGGTCGAGGGCATGTGGTTCAAGGACGCCGACAAGACGATCACCGACGACCTCAAGCGCCGCGGCCGGCTCTACAAGCACGAGACCTACCTTCACAACTACCCGCACGACTGGCGCAAGGGGACGCCCCTGATGAGCTACCCGGTCGAGAGCTGGTTCATCGAGACCACGAAGCTCAAGGACCGGATGGTGGAGCTCAACGACACCATCAACTGGCAGCCGGAGGCGATCGGCGAGGGACGCTTCGGCGAGTGGCTGGAGAACAACGTGGACTGGGCCCTGAGTCGTCGTCGCTACTGGGGCACGCCATTGCCGGTGTGGGAGAGCGACAAGGAGGGCTCGGACCACTACGAGGTCATCGGCTCGGTGGAAGAGCTGCGCGAGAAGGCCGGCGATCAGCTGCCGGACGATGATGAAGAGATCGACCTGCACCGTCCGTTCGTCGACGAGCTGACGTGGGAGGGCCCCGACGGCGGCACCATGCGCCGTGTGCCCGACCTGATCGACGTGTGGTTCGACTCCGGGGCCATGCCGTACGCGCAGTGGCACTACCCCTTCGAGAACGAGGAGGCCTTCGAGGCCAACTTCCCGGCCGACTTTATTGCCGAGGGTGTCGACCAGACGCGCGGCTGGTTCTATTCGCTGCACGCCATCGCCACCCTCGTCTTCGACAGCGTCTCCTACGAGAACGTGGTCGTCAACGGCCTCGTGCTCGACGAGGACGGCAACAAGATGTCGAAGTCAAAGGGCAACACCGTCGAGCCGTTCAAGGTGATCGACGACTACGGGGCCGACGTGGTGCGCTGGTTCATGATGAGCAACGCGCCGCCCTGGGAGAACCTGCGCTTCAGTGAGCGGGGCCTGCGGGACCTCCGTCGCACCTTCTTCGGCACCCTCGAAAACGTCTACAGCTTCTTCTCGACCTACGCCAACATCGACGGCTTCCAGTACCAGAAAGACCGGATGCCGGTCGAGGAGCGACCAGAGCTGGACCAGTGGATCATCAGCCGCCTGCACACCACGACCCAGACGGTGGAGGCGGCGCTGGAAGACTACGACCCCACGACGGCGGCGCGGGCGGTCGAGGACTTCGTGGAGGAGCTCTCGAACTGGCACCTGCGCCGCTCGCGGAGCCGCTTCTGGGCGTCGAAGAAGAGCGAGCAGAACGGCGAAGCCGGGCAGGGCGGCACCGTTTCCGCGAAGAAAAAGGAGGCGGCGTACCAGACGATCTACGAGTGCCTGGAGGCCACGGCCAAGCTGATGAGCCCGATTGCGCCGTTCTTCGGCGAGTGGCTCTACCGCACGCTCACGGAGGTCACCGGAGGGGAGGCCGACTCGGTCCATCTCGCCTCGTTCCCCGAGGTGAACGAGGACGAGCGCGACGAGGCGCTGGAGCGCCGCATGGGCCTGGCCCGGTCCATTGCCTCCAGCACGCTCTCGCTCCGCAACCAGGCCGAGATCAACGTGCGCCAGCCGCTGCCGCGCATTCTTGTGGTCACCGGCACCGGCGTGCCCGAGAACGAGGTGGAGCAGGTGAGGGACGTGATCCTCGACGAGGTCAACGTCAAAGACATCGAGTACGTGGAGCACACCAGCGAGGTGGTGAGCCGGTCGGCCAAGCCCGACTTCAGCCGGCTCGGCCCGCGCCTAGGGGGCCTCGTGAAGGACGTGAACCAGCAGGTGCGCCAGCTCGACGATGAGCGGATCAACGAGTACGTGGAGACCGGCGAGCTGACCCTGACCGTGGACGGCGACGAGGTGACGCTCGGCCCCGACGACCTCATCATTCAGAGCGAGGGCATCGAGGGGTGGCTCGTGGAGCAGGAGGGCGACGTGACCGTGGCCCTCGACACCGAGGTCACCCCCGAGCTCCGCGCCGAAGGGCTCGCCCGGGAGGCTGTGAAGCGCATTCAGAATCTGCGCAAGGACGCCGGCTTCGAGGTGACCGACCGCATCGAGATTGCCTACCACGGCTCCGCACAGATTGCCGACTCGGTGGCCGAATATGGCGACTGGATCCGGAACGAGACGCTGGCCCTGGAGTTGCAGCCGTCCGATACGCCGACCGGGGAAGCTGTAGAGACGTTTGATATCGACGACGAGCAGATTACGATCGGCGTCCGGCGGACCGAGGCCGACGAGTCGCTCGATGCCTGAGCGCACTCGGGCCCGGTCGCGGCTCGTGGTCGATGCCCTCGTGCACATCCTGGAGCACCCATCCCGCATCCAATGCCGAACGATACGTCCGATACCTCCGACACCCCGCTCCACGCACAGTCCGGGGAGGGAAGCGACGGGCAGGAGGAACGCAAGACGCCCTTCTCCGACGAAGAACTGGAGCACTTCCGCGAACTCATCCTTCAACGCCGCCGCGAGGCGAAGGCAGAGATCGATCAGATGCGGAAGCAGATCGAGGATGCCAAAGAGCAGTCCGACGACAACACCGCGTACGGCATCCACATGGCCGACGCCGGGACCGACGCGATGGAGCGGGAGAAGCTCCACCTGATGATTGCCCGCCAGCAAAAATACATCGGTTACCTCGATCGGGCCCTCGAGCGCATCGACAACAAGACCTACGGCATCTGCCGGGTTACGGGGGAGCCCATTTCCAAGGGGCGTCTGGAGGCGGTCCCACACACCGAGATCTCGATCGACGCGAAGCTGAAGGAGAAGTCGTCGTGAGCCCGGGCGTGCACGTACGTTCCCGCCTCTCCGTCGCTGCGCCTCCACACCCTCATACGCGGCAATGATCGACTACGTCTCCGGCACGCTCGTGGACAAAGCCCCCGAGTCGGCCCTGGTGGACGTGAACGGCATCGGATACCGGGTGCACGTGCCCACCTCCACGTACCAGAACCTCCCGGATACCGACGAGGAGGTCACGCTCTACACTTACCATTACCTGCGGGAAGACGACGAGTCGCTCTATGGCTTTGCCACCAAAGCGGAACGCACTGTCTTCGAGACCATGACGGGCGTCTCGCGCGTGGGGCCCAAACTAGCGCTTTCGGCCCTTTCGTCCATGAGCCCCACCGAATTGCGCGACCACGTGATGGAGGAGGACAAGAACCGCCTGACGCAGATCTCAGGGGTTGGCAAAAAGACGGCCGACCGGCTCATCGTGGAACTCCGCGATCCCCTCGCGGACCTGGATGTATTTGATGACACCTCGCCCCTCAGTGGCGGGTCGGACGCCCGCGCCGAGGCACGGGCCGACGCCCTGGAGGCTCTCACTGAGCTCGGCATGAAGAAGGCGGACGCCGAACGCGCCATCCGCCGGGTACTGCGCGAGGACGCTGGCATCCAGTCGGCCGACGAACTGACCCAGCGTGCCCTCAAGGAAAGCCAGGACTAGCGCCTCTCTCCATCGTTTTTCCACCCCGGCGCCCCTCCGTTCCCCATGCCCGACGCGCCCCGTCTCTTCGCCCTTTCCGAGAGCCAAGGCTTTGGAGAGGCCGTCGCCACCGCCCTCGATACGGACCTCCAGCCGCACCACGAGCAGACCTTTACGGATGGGGAGCACGAGGTGCGCCCGGAAGTGAACGTGCGGGGGCGTGACGCCTTTGTGGTTCAGTCCCTATACGCGGACGACGAGTGGAGCGTGAACGACAAACTATGCCGCCTCCTGTTCATGCTAGGCGCCCTCAACGACGCCTCCGCCCGGCGCGTGACGGCGGTGGTCCCCTATCTCTGTTACCAGCGCAAAGACCGCAAGACGCGCCCGCGGGGGCCCGTGACTACCCGCTACGTGGCGGGCCTATTCGAGGCGGTGGGCGTCGATCGCGTCCTCACGATGGACGTGCACAACCTTGCTGTTCTCCAGAACGCGTTCCGGGCCCGCACCGAGCACCTGGAAGCCCATCCCTTGTTCGTTCATGAATTGAACGGCGTGGTGGACGAAGAAGAAGTAGTCGTAGTGTCGCCGGACGAGGGGGGCGTGAAGCGGGCCGGAAAGTTTGCGGAGGGCCTCGGTGCCGTGCTGGGCCGGGAGGTCCCCACGGCCTTCGTCGAAAAAATGCGGACGGAAGACGGGATCACCGGCGGGACGCTCGTAGGCGACGTGGACGACCGCGTGGCCATCGTCGTCGACGACCTCATCAGCACGGCCGGCACCATCACGCAGGCCATTTCCGCGTGTGCCAGGGACGGGGCCGAGGCTGTCTACGCTGTGGCCACCCACGGCCTTTTTGTAGGGCCTGCCAGTCGGCGAATCGCCGGCGCGCCGCTGGACGCCCTCTTCGTGACCAACACAGTGGCCCCCCGGCTTACCGGCACGGCCGCGGAACGGCTTCGCATCTGCAACGCTGCGCCCCGGTTTGCCGCCGCCATCCGTGCCATCCACACCGAAACGTCGGTTAGCGCCCTGAATGAGGTATAGAGAGCCTCGAGGGGGGCAGCTGCGGTCTGGCGGGCCGTGGACGAATGCATTACAGCGGGCGGAGACGTACCCGGATAAGGGCGTCGGGGGCGTCGAGTTGGTTCTGAGCAATGGCCCGGTACCAGCGCCAGCGCCCATTGCCGGTGCGGAGGCGCAGCAGCCACCGGGCCCGCGGCTTCCGGTGACGCACCATGTGCGCCAGGTCCCGCATCACCCGCCGTAAGTTATGGCCGTGGATGTGCGAAAAGAAACACGGGTTGATGGAGGCGTCGGACGCGTATTCGAGGACTCGGCGGGCCGGTCCGTTCGAATGCTGGATCGTGCCGTCGGCGTCGAGAGCAAGCACGGGCACATGGGGAGACGATTCCTTTTCCGTTTTGGAAGCGCTTCCAAAACGAGGCCGAGTCGACGAGGAGGGCAAAGACGAGATCGAGGCCATGACAAATCCTCTTGGGTTAATGACGTGGAGACCGGCAGAGCAGACGGCGTCGCGCTACATCAAGGTGCGAGCGTCGCACCGGATACGCAGAACGATCCCGCTGCACAGCAGGACCAGAGAAAAGAATGAAGGACCTGCAGCGGGGTATGTTTACAACGTGCACTTCAATATAGCGAGACGGGGATAGCAGAGTCAACTCCCTGTTTGGAAAATCCGTGGGGGAGATTGCGGAGAAGTGCGGGGGGGATGTTTGGATGATCTGCCGAAGATGCCACCTGGAGGGAGCACAGAAGATATCCTCGAACCTGTAGATGCAAATTCTGGTTTGCAAAATCCACGCTCAATATCTCTTCCGAACGCGTCTCCCCCGAACATGCGCACGGCTGACGCCCTCGCTCAGCAGCTCGACGGCCTCGTCCACTTCGATACCCAGCGCGCCCTCGATGGCATTGATCTGACGGTGAACGCGGTCTTTCGCACCACCGGTCATGGGCAACTCGACTTTGGCGGCGGAGAGTTTCAGGCCGCGCCCCGCGAACGGATTGAGCCGGTTCTCGATGATCCGGAGGACGACTACGGCTGGTGGACGTTGGAGAAGGGAGCATATATCATCCAGTACAACGAGTCTCTGTCCCTGGACGACGGGGAGCAGGCCGTCGTGACGCCCCTGGAGCGCACCCTTCAGGCCGGGGCGCACCACAGCGCATTCGTCCTCGATGAGGGCCACGATCCCCTCGATACACTGCTCGTCGTGAGCCGCATGGGCTGCCGCCTCAAGGAAAACTGCCGCGTCTCGCGCCTGATGGTGCTTGATTGAAAGGATCGATAAACCGGCGTCACGCTCTCCCACCCTCAACGTTCACGCCCAGACGCATGCCCGAACTCCCCGACGCTGTCGTGTACGAACGCCGTGTCGCCGATGGGGCGCTCAATCGCACGATTGCCGGCACCACCGTCGTCGATCCGCTCATCCTCGGCGATGGCTTGGAGCCGCACCGCCTCGACGAAGTGCTCCAGGGCCGCACACTGACCAACACCCACCGTCACGGCAAGCACGTCTTTGCGCGGTACGGTCACGACACCGGCTGGCTCGCCTTTCACTTTGGCATGACCGGACGCGTGCAGCATGTGCCGAACGGAGAAATGCCAGAGTACGCGTACGTCCAGTTCCACTTTGAAAACGACGGTGCCCTGGCGTTTGAGTGCCCACGCAAGTTTGCCCGCGTGCGCCTCATCGACACCCCCGAGGCGTTCGTGGAGGCAAAGGACCTCGGCCCCGACGCCCGCCGGGCCGACGTGGAGACGTTCCTGGAGCCGTTCGAGAGTCGACGCGGCACCATCAAGGGGCGGCTGCTGGACCAGAGTGTGGTGGCCGGACTCGGCAACATCTACGCCGACGAGGCCCTTTACCAGGAGGGCATCCACCCGCGGACGACGGTGCCGGCACTGTCGGAAGACGAACGGCGAGACCTCTACGAGGCCGTACAGGCGGTGCTTGACGCCGCCGTCGCTGTCGACGCTGATCCTGAGGCGCTCGACCCGGACCGCTTCATGCTGCCGCACCGCTACGGGGATGGGCGCTGCCCGAAGACGGGCGTGCCGCTCGAAACAGAGACGGTCTCCGGCCGCACCGCCTACTACTCCCCGGCCCGCCAACCCCCACCGGAGTAGGCCTTCTGTCCCACAACACTCATGCTCCCGACCTCCACATTCCCCACCCCTACGCTCCCGTGCCCTCTACGTATATTGGCACCTCCGGCTGGCAGCACGACACATTCGCCGGTCGGTTTTACCCCGACGACGTGGCCCAGGACGACTGGCTCAGCTACTACGCCGGCACGTTCGACGCCGTCGAGGTCAACAACACCTTCTACCAAAGCCCCGAGGCGGACACGCTCCGTGCCTGGCGCCAGCGGACACCGCAGGGGTTCCGGTTTGCGGTGAAGGCCAATCAGTATATCACTCACCTTAAGAAGCTAAAGGACCCGAAAGAGCCGGTCCGGAATCTGTACGAGAACGTAGCCCCCCTCGAAGACGACCTCGGCCCCATCCTTTTCCAGTGCCCGCCCAACTGGCACCAGAATCTGAAGCGCCTCCACAACTTTCTCGAGGTGCTCGACGACGCCCACCGCCACGTCTTCGAGTTTCGGGACCCGACGTGGCTCAACGAGGAGACGTACGATGCCCTTGCGGCCCACGACGCGGCGTTTTGCATCTACGACTTTGGGAGCCGCTCGACCCACCGCATGGTGACGACCGACTGGGTCTACGTGCGCCTGCACGGGACGGGGGAGGCCTACCATGGCCGCTACACGGACGCTGAGCTCGACGACTGGGCCGACACCATCGCCGACTGGCGGGCCGACGGGCTGGACGTGTACGTCTATTTCAACAACACGGCGGGCGAAGGCCATGCGCCGCACGACGCGCAGCGGCTGCGGGCCCGGGTGCGCGAGCGCTTGGAATAACTCGGTCGTTCTCCGAAATCATCCCACGCATGGCGGCGTGGAAGATGGCTTCTGCATCAGTTCCCCTCAGCATGACCCTCCCCGAGCGCTTCCGCGACGCCACGTTCGAGAGCTACGAGCCCCAGATGCCGAGCCAGGCGGAGGCGTGTCGCGTGGCGCGGCGCTTCGTGGCGGAGCAACGTCGGGTCTCCTCTTGGGCCGAGCGATTGAAACACCTGCTGGGAATGAGAGATGACGGCGGTCCGCGAGGACTCTACCTGGTCGGCCCCGCGGGAACGGGCAAGACGCATCTGCTGGCCGCTACCCACAACGCCCTCACGCCTGAGGTGCCCTGCGCCTTTCTCCACTCCAGCACGCTCTTCCGGCAGACCGAGCCGCCGGACGCCTTCGCGCACCGGCTGGCCGACCAGTACGCGGTCTGCTGCCTCGACGAGGTGGAGATCGACGACCCCGCCAACGAGATGCGCCTGGCGGGGGTCATGAAGACCCTGGCCGTGCGGGACGTCCCGCTCCTGGCCACGAGCAACGTGGAACCGGAGCAGTACCTTGCCACCCGACTCGGCGACGGGCGCATCCAGCAGTTTCTGCGGACGGCGGTGCGGGAGGCCTACCGTGTCGTTCCGGTGCGGGGCGACGACTACCGGCGGACCCGGGAGGTGCAGCAGTCGGGACAGGGGTGGGTCGGGCCGCCCGGGGCCACACGGCGGGCGATGCGGCAGGTAGCGGACGACGCATCGGGCCCCTCGCGGTGGTGGTTGTTTGCGGACCTGCGTCGGGCCACCACGGAGACGGCGCACACCGATCTCATCGAGGACCTCACGGCGCTCGACCGTCTCTTCGTGGAGGGCATTGTCATTGAGAACACCGACGATGCCTTCCGGCTGCTTCGTCTCATCGACGCGCTCTACCTCCACGAGGACGCCCCCACGCTGTACTTCACCGCCGAGCGGCCGCCGGACGACTGGTTTGCGCCGGGGCAGCACGCGGGCATCGCGCAGGCCGTTGCCGAGAAGTTTGATCGCACGATCTCCCGCCTCCACGCCCTGTGCCAGATCCACGCCGTCGCACGAGAGGAAATAGCACACTCCTGATTTCGCACGCTATCCCCACGCCGATACGCTACTCTACGCTCGGCACCGCGTCCAGGCTCTCCTCGATCTGCTCGTCCGGCAGTTCAAAGTCCGCCAGTTCGCCGTTGCGGAAGTCCTCGTAGGCACTGAGGTCGAAGTGGCCGTGGCCGCACAGGTTGAAGACAATCGTCTTCTCCTCGCCGGCCTCCTTCGCCTTCAGCGCCTCGTTGCGGGCGCCCCACACGGCGTGGCCCGCCTCCGGCGCGGGCAGGATGCCCTCGCACCGCACGAACTCCTCGCAGCTCTCGAACATCGGAATCTGCGGCGTGCTCGTCGCTTCGATGATCCCTGCCTCCAGCAGCGCGCTGATCTGTGGGCTCATTCCATGGTAGCGCAGGCCGCCGGAGTGGATGGGCGGCGGCACGAAGTCGTGCCCCAGCGTGTGCATCTTCATCATCGGCGTCATCTGGGCCGTGTCGCCGAAGTCGTAGTCGTAGTGGCCCTTCGTGAGGGTGGGCGTGGCGGTGGGTTCTACGGCCACGATGCGGGGCAGCGGCGCGTCGCCGTCGACATGGCGTTCGAGGAACGGGTAGAAGAACCCGGCGAAGTTGCTCCCGCCGCCGGTGCAGCCCACGAGCACGTCCGGCTCCTCGGCGCCGGCCTGTTCGAGTTGTGTCTGCACCTCCTGCCCGATCACCGTCTGGTGCAGCAGCACGTGGTTCAGCACGCTGCCGAGCGAGTACTTCGTCGTCTCGTCCTGCGCCGCGCGCTCCACGGCCTCGCTGATGGCGATGCCCAGGCTGCCGCTCGTGTCGGGGTCCTTTTCGAGCACGTCGCGCCCGGCCTGCGTCTTCTCACTGGGGCTGGGCGTCACCGTTGCGCCCCACGTCTCCATCATGACGCGGCGGTAGGGCTTCTGCTCGTAGCTGATGCGCACCATGTAGACCTCGCAGTCGAGGTCGTACATCTGCGTGGCGAAGCTGAGCGCGCTCCCCCACTGCCCGGCGCCCGTCTCTGTGGTGAGGCGCGTGGTGCCCGCCTCGGCGTTGTAGTAGGCCTGGGCGACAGAGGTATTCGGCTTGTGGCTGCCGGTGGGGCTCACGCCCTCGTACTTGTAGAAGATCTTGGCCGGGGTCTCCAGCTGCTCCTCCCAGCGACGGGCGCGGTACATGGGCGTGGGGCGCCAGAGCCGATACACGTCGCGCACCGGCTCGGGGATGGCGACGTGGCGTTCGGTGCCCATCTCCTGTGCGACGAGTGCCTCGGGGAAGATGGCTTCAAAGTCGGCGGGTCCCGCGGGCTCGTGGGTCTCCGGGTTGAGCACCGGCGGCAGCTCGGCCCCGAGGGCCTTCAGGTCGGCGTTGACGTTGTACCAGTGCTCGGGGATCTCCGATTCGGGGAGGAGAAACTTGGTCTGTTTGTCGTCGGGCATGGAAGGGGAGAACTGATCACAGGAACGGAGACAATAACACATAAGATGGATCCTCCAGACCGGAGGGTCAAGGCGTCGGACCCTGAATGTTGGAAGATGAGGTAAGGGACGACAACGTGCCGGCTCCTAATCGATCCCCCGTGCGGAAGCGGACCTGTATGAACTCGCGCCGAATGATCCGAGCAGCGACTTGACTTTCCCACGATCGGGGTCGATAGTTTAGATTGAGTCTAAATAAATGGAGTCAACAGGCGGATTTCTATGCTGCTTCGCTACGCTGGGATTGGATTGCTCGCCATCCTTCTCGTTGGAGGTGCAGGGGTGCCTTCCAGCTTCGCCCAGACGGGTCGCATTGAGGGGCGGGTCGTTGAGGCTGAGCGTGGAGAGGGGCTTCAGGGCGTAAATGTGGGGCTGGAAGGGCGGTCGATCGGGGCCGTGACGACGGCGGACGGCACGTTCGAGATCGAGGACGTGCCGCCGGGGCGCTATACGGTCGTGGCCAGCTTTGTGGGGTACGAAACGGAGCGAAAATCCGTGGCGGTGGAGGCAGGAGCCACTGCGACGGTGCGATTCGCCTTCGAGGCGACGGACGTACAGATGCAGGAGGTGGAGGTCATTGGCCGAGAAGCCACCGGCTACACCGGCGACTACAGCTTTGCGGCCACCAAGACGGCCACGGCCACGCAGAACGTCCCGCAGTCCCTCTCGGTGATCCCGAAGGAGATCCTCGACGATCAGCAGATCTACCGCCTGAACGAGGTGGTCAAGAACGTGAGCGGCGTGAACACCTTCTCGGGCTATAATGACTACACGGCCCGCGGCTTTCGCTCCTCCGAGGCGCGCCTCATCAACGGCCTCAAAGCGGGCTTCTCGTTCTGGGACAATCCCCTCCTTCCCCACATCGAGCGGGTCGAGGTCATCAAAGGCCCCGCATCGGCCCTCTTTGCAAACACCAATCCGGGCGGGACGGTCAACATGGTCACGAAAAAGCCACTGCCGTCTTCCCGGCGGTCGCTGGACGTGACGCTCGGAAGCTTCGACACCTATCGGGCCACGGCCGACTTCACGGGCCCGCTCACGGACGACAACTCGGTTCTCTACCGCCTGAATGCGGGTTACGAAAACACCGAGACGTTCCGCCGCCTGCAGGGGAGCGAGTCGATTCTCGTCGCGCCGTCCGTCTCGTTCATTCCCAGCGACCGGACGCGCGTGAACCTGGACCTCGTGTTTTCGCACGTGGACACGAAGCTGGATCGGGGGCAGCCCATCTTCAACGAGAGCGACGACCTCACGTCCACGCCCATCGAGTTTTCGCTGAGCCAGCCGGGCGACTACATGCGCAACACGAATTTCCACGTCACGGCGTCCCTCACCCACGACTTTACCGACCGGCTCTCCTTCAGCAGCTCGTACATGAAGTTCCGCTACGACCACGACCTGGAGGAGCACCGCACGAGCAACGTGTTTCTGCCGGACGACCCCACGACGCTCCAGCTCGCGTTCATCAAGCGCAAGCAGGAGCGAATTACGGACAACGTGACGAACTACCTCACCCTCGATGCGGAGACCGGGCCCGTGAAGCACGAGGCGCTCGTGGGCTTCGACTTTTTTCAGCAGCAGGACAACCGAACGCAGTGGGGCGCCCGGGGCGACGAGCAGTTTCTGGTGCCGAGCGATACGGGCACGGTGGCCCTGCCGGGCGGCAACGTCAGCAGCTTCAGCCTCACGGATCCGAGCTACACGATCGAGGGACGCAATCCCTCGACCTACACGGCCAACTGGTTCTCGCAAGAGTGGCTGGAGGAACCGGTCAAGTCGCGCACCTACGGCGCCTACGTGCAGGACCAGTTCCGGTGGAACGACCTGCGCGTGCTCCTGTCGCTGCGCCGCGAGTGGTACCGCGACATTTTGCCGCCGAGTCAGGGAGACGAGACAGTCGAGCAGTCTGCCTGGATTCCGCGGATGGGGGCGGTCTACAGCCTGCCCGGCAACGTGAACGTGTACGGCACCTACGCGGGGGGCTTCCAGCCGCAGTCCGCGCAGTCCATCCTCAACCCACAGGCGGGCGGCCCCTTCGACCCGGAGAAGAGCCGGCTCTATGAGGCCGGGGCGAAGGCGAAGCTCCTCGACGGCCGCCTTACGGCCACGACCGCGCTCTACCAGATCACAAAGGAGAACGTGCTCGTGAGCGCCAATGCGCCGGGCAATCCGGAGTTGCTGGAGCAGCGCGGAGAGGAGCGTTCGCGGGGCGTGGAGTTCGAGCTGGCAGGCGAGCCGGTCTCCGGACTGCGCCTGACGGCGAACTACGCCTACAACGACGCCATCATCACCGAGGCGGCTTCGGGGGCGGAGGAGGGGACCGTGAAGGAAAATGCCCCGCACCACATGGGCGGATTCTGGTCGACCTACACCATCGGGCAGGGGCCTCTGCAGGGACTGGGCGTTGGGCTCGGGGCCAACTTCGTCACCGAGCGCAATACGTTCGAGACGGACCTGCAGCTGCCCGGCTACGTGGTGGTAGACGCCTCCGCCTTCTACACGGTGAACAACTTCAAGATCACGGCCTCCGTCGACAATGTGCTCGATGAGACGTACTGGACCGGCGGTTATAACTTCGGGCGGATCTTTCCGGGGCCGCCGCGGAAGGCGCTGTTGAAAGTTGGCTACACGTTTTGATGCGTGAGGACGTGATGCGTGAAGAGGCGGACTGATCCTGATACGAGACGCGGCGCACCGATACGATGGCCTCGGACGACACACCGGACTGGCTGTCCAACAAGGCCCTCTTCCGCTGGCATGGGTGGCTGGGGCTGAATCTGGGGCTGCTCCTGTTCGTGGTGTGCTTCAGCGGCACCATCGCGGTCTTTAGCTGGGAGATCGACTGGCTGATCGATCCGGCGATGCGCGCCGATTACGACACCGTGAACTGGACGGCGATGGAAGACAGCCTCAACGCGAGCTACCCCAATCACGTCGTCACCTTCCTCCAGGGGCCGCGCCACGACGGATTTGCCGCGATTGCCTACGCCACGGACCCGACCGGGCGGAGCGTGAAGATGTGGGTCCATCCCGAGACCGGTGCCGTGCAGAAGCGGGGCAACTTCTGGACCGTACAGCGCTTCTTCCGCTCGTTCCACCGCCGGATGTTCGTGCCGAACCCGTTCGGCATCCTCTGGATCACGCTCTTTGCCTTCGTGCTCGCGGGCTCGGCCCTCACGGGCATCCTCTTCTACAAGGGATGGTACCGCAACCTCTTTCGGTGGCGCCGGAAGGACGTGCGCCTCTTCTTCTCGGATGGGCATCGCCTCGTCGGCGTGTGGAGCCTGGTGTTTGCCACCATAATGGTCGCAACGGGCGTCTGGTACGGGGTGGAGCTTGTAGCGCCCGCCCCCGGATTCAATCCCGGGACGATCGAGGACAAGGATCTCGTCGAGCGTGGCCCCACGCCGGACGTGCTGCCGCTCGGTACGCAGGTGGAGCGTGCGAAGGCCGTGTTTCCGGGGCTTGAGCCAATCGACATCATTCCCGGCACGGCGAAGCGCGCGACGCACGTCCGCGGGCAGGCCGAGGCGTGGCTCGTGCGTCCTCGGGCCAACACGGTTCGCATCGATCCGGTCACGGGCGAGGTGCTGTCCGTCCAGAAAGCGACGGAGGCCACAGCGTATCACCGCTGGAGCAACATGGCCGACCCCCTCCACTTCGGCACGTTCGGGGGGCTCTGGTCGCAGGCCGTCTGGTTTCTCTTTGGCCTCCTGCTGTCGAGCCTCATGCTCTCGGGCGGCTGGCTCTGGCACCTGCGGGCGGAGAAGAAGGCCCGTGCGGCGGGCGCAGGGGAGCATCCCCGCTGGGGGTACGCGGCGGCCGCACTGCCGGTCGTCGTGATCGTGGGATCGGGCGTGTTCGGCTACCTGGAGGTCGAAACGTACTACATGCAGCGCGACGCTCCGCGACACGTCGAGACGCAACGCGCCGACGTGGGGCCGTGGTCGGTCCGGCTGCTGCGCATGACGGGTGGGGCCAACGAGATGCCGTCCTACCGCGTGGCGTTCGAGGGGCCGGAGGGGCGCGCGGCGAATTTGAAGACGGCAACTCTGAACTGGACCGGTGCGCCCGACAGCCTGGCTGTCACGCGCAACCCGAACGTCCCGGTCACGTCGATCCTGTCTACTGAACCGCCGCCCGGCGCCGACTCGACGCTCACGGTCACCGGCACCACCTGGGACGGCACCACACACCGCGACACCATCGCTGCGGAGCCGTCACAGGACGCCCCGCTTCGAAATGATGTCTCGACTGCGTCTCTCCCCGTCCCGCCGGTCCCGACGGCGGTGTGGGGCGTGATCGCGGCGTTCGTCGTTATCCTACTGGGCATCGTGGGCGCGTGGCTCGTGGTGGCCCATCGCACGGCCCGGCGGCGGGTGGATATCGACACAGATGAAGGCCCGAGGGAAGCCCGTCCGGCCCCCGTGACGGCCGACCTTCCGACCTCCGACTAAACACCCCAAAAGACTTCTCATTCCTACGCTTACCGCTATGCGTTCAATCATTTCAAATCTCCGTGTCATGAACGACTTGTTGCAGTCCCGAGCACCTGCGCTGAAGAAGGCTGTCGTTTCTCGAGTGTGGTGCGTCGCCGCGGCCCTTCTCCTCGTCGGGGCGGTCGCCGCTCCTCAGTCCGCCCAGGCCCAGGAGCGGACCCTCGGCGAAGGAACTATCGGGCCCGGCATCCACCTCGTCTTTGAGGCCGCGCCGAAAGACGACGTGACGCCCTACGAGCAGCACCTCGCCGAAGACAAGACCGACGTCCACATCGAGGTGCTCACCACCTGGTCGGAAGACTCGGACGTCGAGGTGCCGGAGGGCGTTCAGCGCGGCGGCTTCGTTGGCTTCCTGCACTTCTTCGCCACGATCACCAACGAAACCACCGGCGCGGCCGAGACGGTCGAGCTCACCCCGCACGTCACCCTGGGCGACGCGATGCACTACGCCCGCAACGTGTCCCTGCCGGGGAGCCCGGACGACACGTATTCGGTCACGTTCACCGTGCAGCCGCCCGGCGAGCGTGAACTGGCCTTCCACGAGAGCTGGCGCGAGGCCCACGGCCAGCCGCTCTTCGAGGCGACCACGTTCACCTACGAGGGACTGGACCTGGCCGAGGTGGCCGCCGCGACGCGGCCGTAACTGAGGGTGATGACGGAACGGAAGTGCTGGTGTCGGGGCGTCTGGGCGAGTGCCGGACTGGAAAAGGCCCGAGAGCGCCCGTCCCCGATGATACAGAGGGGAGGAAAGAGGGACAGGTCGGCTGGGGCAGCAAGCGTCGTGGGGGGAGATCTTAACAGAATCGCTACCCACGACCTCTTGATCATGCTGGTCAGAGCTGATAGTCTCTAAACGAGTCTTATTTATAACTGGTCTAAATAAGCTTGCACACGTCATGGTGCTCCGCATCCCGACGTGGATCGCGCTTCTCCTGTTGGGGGGCGGAACGGCGATCGCCCAGACGCCCTCGACGCAGGGGGGGGAATCCACGAGCACCTCGGTGGATTCCCTCTGGCAACTGGACATGGACCCGGTCGTGGTCACGGCCACGCGCGCTGAGCGTCGCGCCGACGAGGTGGCCGTGCCGGTGTCAGTGCTCGGGCAGCAGGAGATCGAGGCGCAGGGCGCGGCCCGAATGACGGACCTGCTCGCCAGTCAGCCCGGCCTCACGATCAACAATGACCACGGGTCGGGCCTGCAGATGCGCGGGCTTGGGGCCGACTACACGCTCATCCTTGTCGACGGCGAACCCATTATCGGGCGCACGGCGGGCACGCTCGACCTCGACCGGCTGACGACCGCCAACGTGGAGCGCGTCGAGATCGTGCGCGGGCCCACGTCCTCGCTGTACGGCAGCGAGGCGCTCGCGGGTGTGGTCAACCTCATCACGGAGACGCCGGACGCGCCGCTGGGGGGGCAGGTGCGCACTCGCTACGGCACGCACGGCACGGTGGACGTGAGTGCTCAGCTCGACGGGGAGCAGGGGCCGTGGCAGGGCTCGGTCTTTGTGGATCGGTACCGGACGGGCGGCTACGACCTGGCGCCGGGCACCCTCTCGCCCACCCGTCCCGGCTACGTCGACTACACGGCGCAGGCCCGCGGGCAGTATGAGGCCAATTCGAGCACCACACTTTCGCTGCGGGGCCGCCTCGCCTCACAGGCGCAGGACTACGCCGTGGGCATCAGCGCGGACGGGACCCAGGACGAAATTCGGCACACCCAGCAGAACGAGCGGCTCGACTGGAACGGGACCGCGGAGATCGAGCAGCAGCTGGGCGCGGGATGGCGCCTCACCGGCACGCTCTACGGCGCGGGCTACCACACCGACCAGTCGCTCCGCCGCGTCAGCGACGGGACGATCTGCAGCGAGTCGGCGCTCGACCAGTACCACGGGGAGGCCGAGGCGGTGCTGCGCGGGGCGCTCGGGGAGAATCACCTGCTCACCGTGGGCGCGGGCACGACCGTCGAGACCATCGACGCGGACCGCAAGATGGGCCGGCGGATCGGCGGCTTCGGCTTCGTGCAGGACGAGTGGAGTCCGCTGGCGTCGCTCGACGTGACGGGCAGTCTCCGGCTCGACGGCAACAGTGACTACGCCTCGCGCCTCAGTCCCAAGCTCGCCGTCCGCTACGCGCCGTTCGACCGCGTGTCGTTCCACGCGTCCGTCGGCAGTGGCTACAAGGCACCGGCGTTCCGCCAGCTCTACCTCAACTTTACCAACCCGCAGGCCGGATACAGCGTCTTCGGCATCACGGAGGTGCAGCGCGGCCTCCGGCAGTTCGAGGAGCAGGGCCAGATCGACACCTTCTTCCGCGACCCAAGCGCGCTGGGCGAGCCACTTTCCCCCGAAACCTCGTGGGCGTTCAACGCCGGCGTGACTGCGTCGCTCTGGGGGGACACCACGCTCCGTCTCGACGCCTACCACAACGAGGTCGACAACCTGATCGACGCCGAGGCGGTGGCGCGCAAGACCAACGGGCAGAGCGTCTTCACCTACCTCAACCGGAAGGAGGTCTTCACCCGCGGCGTGGAGGCGCGCCTCACGCTTCGCCCGGCACCCCGTCTCCGCCTCCAGCTGGGCTACGACTACCTGGAAGCCAAGGACCGGCAGGTGCTTGAGCAGCTGCGAGACGGTGACATTTACCGGCGCGAAGACGGCCGGGACGTACAGGTGGCGCCATCCGAGTACGCGGGCCTGCCGGGCCGCGCCCCACACTCCGGGACGGCACAGCTCCGCTACCGCTACGCTCCGCTGGGCGTGACCGCCCACGTGCAGGGGACGCTCCGCGGCCGCGCCGCCTACGCCGACCTCGACGGCAATGGCATCGTGGACGCCGACCGTGAATACCTGGAGGCCCGCACGCTCTGGGACGCCACCCTCTCCAAGACCTTCCGCGACGACTACACACTGCGGGTGGGTGGCGAAAACCTGCTCGGCTACACCAATCCGCGCCGCGTGCCCTCAATTCCGGGCCAAGAATGGTTCGTCGAACTTGAGGCCCAGTTTTGACCCCTTATACACGACGCACCACGCAATACGAATTCGACCACACTCTTCCACGACCGAACAACCGACCGAGCAGATGCGACGTCTCTCAACCGTTTTCGTAGCACTCCTCACCATCGGCGCCCTTGCCCTTGCCGGCTGCGACAGCACCGGAATTAACGACGGGGGCGATGGCGACGAAGACCTCGAAACCCTCCGGGTAGAGGACCTCCCCGCCGACCCCGACACGACCAGCGGTCCGGGGCGTCCACAGGGCTACGGGCGGTACACCTTCTTCGACCTTCGCGAAAACGAGATTGTCCTGCGCTCCCCCAACGACAACCGCGCCGACTCGGCCTCCACCGAGTGGGACATCGCCGTCCAGAGCACCGACATCATCGTGAACGGGGGACCGAGGGGCCCTGGGCAGGGTGCGGTGTACGTTGCCAAGGAGGCATTCCAGGACGTCACCCAGGTGAATACCGAGAGCCTCACCAATTACGCTGCGGAGGACTGGTACAGCTACAACGTGAACGGCAACAACATCGTCCGTCCGAAGCCCGGCCGCACCCTCGTCGTGCGCACCGCCGACGGCGCGTCGTACGCCAAGATTCGCATCCTCAGCTACTACGAAGGTACGCCCGAAACCCCGGCCGAGAGCAACGCCGCGTCGCGCTACTACACCTTCGAGTACGTGCTCCAGGACGATGGTAGCTCGTTTGAATGAAAACGTGAGACGTGATGCGTGAGGGCGCCTCCCGAGACGGAAGGACGCTCACGTATCACGCCTCCCGCATCAGCCCACAGCCCTCGCGCAATACGAAATACGCAATACAACCCCATGTCCCGCTTTCTACTTTCTGGCCTCGCAGTCTTGATCGTCCTTTGCGGACCCGTTCAGGCCCAATCCGATCCCAATCCCGGCGTGCTCGTCCTGGCACCGGACCGCGGCTTCCTGGGCAACGAGAAGACCCGAGAGGTCGTGAAGGATGTCCGTGAGCACGCCGACAACGTGGGGCTCGCCTTCGCGACCTACGACGAAACGACCTCGAACCTGAAGGAGGGACTGTCACAGATCGACACTGGGGATGGCGCGGTGGTGCTGCCGCTGTTTCTTTCGTCGCACCACGTGCTCTACCAGGCCGCTCGTGAGGGAATGTCCGCAGTGGGGGGCGGCGTGACGTGGGCCGAGCCGCTGGGCACGAGCTACCTCGCGGAAGAAATTCTGTTCGATCGGGTCGAGGCCCTTTCGGAGCAGCCGAAGGACGAGGCGCTAGTGGTCGTCGGATACGGGGCCACGGACTCGACGCGGGCCGACTCGATCCGTGCCGGCCTCCGGGCGTCGGCCCAGCGTGCCGCGGAGAAATATGGGCTGGCCGGGGACGGACAGGTCGTCGTGCAGTACACCCGATCGGCGCCGACGAAGGCGTCCCGAGTGGCCATCGGCCAGGCGACCGAGACGGTGAAAGCGGCTGCCAGCGAAAACGAGCGCGTCCTGGTGGTGCCGTATAACCTGGGGATGCAGTACACGTCGATGATGTCGAGCTGGGCGTGGATGAAGCGCCCGCTCCAGTCCATTGATGGCGTCGTGGCCGACGGCGAGGGCGTGCTCCCGCACCCGAATGTGGAGCGCTGGCTCCGTCGCACCACCACCGCGCACCGCCCCCTCTCGCCCGACGACGTCGGCGTGATCGCCGTCCCCCACGGCTCGGAGTACAACTGGAACGAGACGATGCGAAAAGGTCTCGCCCCGCTCACCGACGAGTACAACATCGCGGAGGCGTTTAGCATGGTCGACCCGCCGGTAATCGAGCGGGCCGTGCGCCAGCTGGAGGCGGACGGCATGAAGGCCGCCGTTATGGTCCGCATTTTCTCCATGAAGGGCAGCTTCCGGGAGAAGTCCCGCTACGTGCTGGGCCTCCAGAACGACTTTGGGGTGAGCATCATGGGCGAGCGCTTTCCCGATCGCATCCGCACGCACCTGCAGATGACGACGCTCGGCGGGCTGGAGGCGAGCCCCCACTTCGCAAAGGGCCTTCTCGATCGCGCAGAGGCGATCAGCACCGATCCGTCGGAGGAGACGGTCTTCCTGTTGGCGCACGGCACTGGCGCAGACGACGAGAACGCGCGCTGGATAGAGAATCTGCGCACGATCGCCGACACGATGCGGTCCCACGGCGGCGATGCGTTCCGTAACATCAAGGTGCACACCTGGCGCGAGGACTGGCCCGAGAAACGGAAGGAGACGATTCCGGAGATCCAGCGGATGGTGCGGGAGGCGTCGGAGACCGGCACGGCGCTCGTGATTCCCGCCCGGACGACCTCACAGGGCCGCGGCTCGCAGTATCTGGAAGGCCTCGACTATCGCTACGGCAAGGGTTTTGCCCCGCATCCGCAGTTCGAGAAGTGGATGCGTGAGCAGATTGAGACCGGCATCGATCGGCTCCAGGCCGCGCCGCAGTCCAGTGCCTCGGACGTCGCGTCGGCCCGGCGGTAGCTGTTCCGTCCCACGTCCACGCTGCACGTTGACGTGAGGAGTTTGGCAACCACATACGACAACTCCCTGCCCGGATTCGCAGCAGCGTCCAGTCGACATTCTCTGTTCAACGGTCCCAGTCCCATGAGCGACCCGTCGACCCTCCACTGCAGCGTCCACGAGCCGAACCTCTACGACACCCGCGACGGGCACGTCTTCCGGTGCGCGTGCTGCGGCCGTATCCAGATCGAGTTCCGAGGCCTCACGCTCTTAATTGACACCGAGGAGTTCGAAACGCTGCTGGGGACCCTGGCGGAGGTGCTCGACGAGATCGACGAAGCCGCGTCGGACTCGTGGCGACTCGCGGCCCCCACCGATGCGGGGGAGGTGTCGATCCGGCTGGGCGTTGACGAATTACAGGCGTTGTACGAATTGCTCGCCGGGGCGCAGGCCATGCGGGCGATGGAGGAGCGGATTGGGTCCGTGGCGATGGGGAACCGTCGGGAGCGGCCGCCCTCGGCCTGGCGCTGATGAGACGATAGCGGCGGGGGGAGAACAACGTGGAGTCGGGAGCCTTCATCCATGATCCCACCCTCGTTGTCTCGACTCCCCGGTCCCATGAGCGCGTCCTCCCACGCCTCCGCGAATCGCCCGCCCCCGTTCCAGGTCGACCCCGACATCCGAACGGCCTGGACCCCGCCGTCCGCGATCTACCACGACCCGGCCTACTTCGCGCACCAAAAAGACACGGTCTTCGCCCGCTCATGGCACCTCGTGGGTGACGTGCGCGATCTCAAGACGACCGGCTCGGTGAAACCGTTCACGCTGCTGGAGGGATGCCTCGACGAGCCCCTCTTCCTCATCCGCGACGAGGACCAGACGCTTCACTGCCTCTCGAACGTGTGCACCCACCGCGGCAACATTCTCGTGGAGGGGGAGGGACACTTGCCGGGCACGTCCATTCAGTGCCGCTACCACGGCCGCCGCTTCGGGATGGACGGGTGCTTCCTGTCGATGTCCGGGTTCGAGGAGGCGGAAAGCTTCCCGTCGCCCGAAGACGACCTCCCCGTGGCGGAGCTGGAAACGTGGGGGCCATTCGTGTTCTGTGCGCTGGATCCGGCGATGCCGTTCGACGACTGGATCGCCCCAGTCCGCGAGCGGGTGGACTGGATGGCCCTGGAGGCGCTGCAGTTTGATGCGGCCGGCTCGCACGATTACCTCGTCGACGCCAACTGGGCGCTGTACTGCGAGAACTACCTGGAGGGCCTCCACATCCCGTTCGTCCACCGCAATACGCTGGGTGGGGCGCTCGACCGGGATGCGTACACGACCACACCGTTCGAGTACGCGAGCCTGCAGCTGGGCGTGGGGACCTCCGGCGAGCACACGTTTGATCTACCGGGAGATCATCCCGACGCGGGGACGGACGTGGCAGCCTACTACTTCTGGCTCTTTCCGAATCTGATGCTGAATTTCTACCCGTGGGGCCTCTCCGTCAACATCGTGCGGCCCCTTGGGCCTACCCGGACGAAGGTCTCCTTTCGTTACTTCGTGGCCGACGAGACGAAGCGGGAGGAAGGCGCCGGGGCGGGGCTTGACCGCGTGGAGCTGGAGGACGAGGAGATCGTGGAGCAGGTGCAGCGGGGCGTGGGGAGCCGACTCTACGACCGCGGCCGCTACTCGCCGTCCGGCGAGGTCGGCACGCACCACTTTCACCGCCTGCTGGCGTCGTTCATGTTCGGGGACGCCCCGCCCCAAACTACCTAGAAGAAGCGCCAACTGCTCAAAGGAAAGCCTCGTGACGCCCCTTCAGTTCCCATTTCCATTCCGTGCACGGTCCGGCGCGGGCGATATGTGTTAAGTCGTGAGGGGCGATGGCCGTCGCCTAGGCCTGTCCGTTTGGTTCCGTAGGAGGGACAGCCGCCGGAGGGAGAGGCGACGAAGTCTACTCCAATTTGTTCGTACAGCAGGGGGCTGGAGGGATCGAAGGCGAACGCATGCCCCGCCTGCGAGTACACACCATCTATTAAATTCTCGATTTCCGCGGGGCACTCTCCGCCCGCACCTGCAACAATTGGCCCGCCATGAAGCAGACCGATCTTCGCGACATCGCCATCGTGGCCCACGTGGACCACGGCAAGACCACGCTCGTGGACGCCATGCTGTGGCAGAGCGGCATCTTCCGCGACAACGAAACGGTTCAGGAGCGCATGATGGACACCATGGACCTGGAGCGGGAGAAGGGCATCACCATCATGGCCAACAACACGGCCATCCGCTACGAGGGCAAGAAGATCAACATTGTCGACACGCCGGGCCACGCCGACTTTGGCGGCGAGGTGGAGCGCACGCTCCGCATGGTCGACGGTATCATGCTGTTGGTGGACGCGGCGGAGGGGCCCCTCCCGCAGACGCGGTTCGTGGTGCAGAAGGCGCTGGAGCTCGGGCTTCCGCCCATCGTGGTCCTCAACAAGATTGACCGCAAGGACGCCCGGCCCGAGGAGTCGCTCGACGCGATCTACGACCTGTTCATCGACCTGGGGGCGGAGATGGAGCAGCTGGAGTTCCCGGTGCTCTACACGGTGGCCACGGAGGGGCAGTGCAAGCGGGACCTGGCCGAGGAAGAATGGTCGAACCTCCGCCCGCTGCTCGACACGATTCTCGACGAAATTCCGCCCCCGTCCGGCGATCCCGACGGCACGCTGCAGACGCTCATCACCAGCGTGCAACGGGACGACTACTTGGGCCCAATTGCGGTGGGCCGCGTGGAGCAGGGCACCCTCAAAAATCGCCAGAAGGTGACGCTCTGCCACCGCGACGGCAGTACGGAGCCGGCCAGGGTCAGCGAACTCTTTACCTACCAGGACCTCCAGCGCGTGGAGACCGACGAGGCCGGGCCCGGCGAGATTGTGGCCATTGCGGGGGTCGAGGGCATCGGTCTTGGCGAAAGCATCTGCGCCGCCGAGGAGCCCACTCCCCTGGAGCCCATCGACATCGACGAGCCCACCATGTCGATGGAGTTTCGAATCAACGACGGTCCCTTCAGTGGGCAGGAGGGCGAGTACGTGACCTCGCGCCAGCTGCGCGACCGCCTCTTCGACGAGGCGCGCAACAACCTGGCGATTCGCGTCGAGGAGACCGATTCGGCCAATGCCCTACGCGTCTATGGCCGCGGGGAGCTGCAGATGGCGATTCTCATCGAGCAGATGCGGCGCGAGGGCTACGAATTCTGCGTGGGCATGCCGCAGGTGATTACGAAGGAGGTCGGGGGCGAGACGCACGAGCCCTACGAGACCGCCGAGATTGACATTCCCGAAGAGCACATGGGTGTGGTGATGGAGCGACTTGGGGAGCGGAAGGGGCAGATGGAGCATATGGCGCACCAGGATAGCGGGCGCGTGCGCCTCACATTTGAGGTGCCGAGCCGGGGCCTCATCGGCTACCGCTCCAAGTTTCTTACCGATACGAAAGGCACCGGTCTGCTCACACACCGCTTCGAGGAATTTGGGCCGTGGGCGGGCGACATTCCGCACCGTACCAGTGGTGCCCTCGTGGCGGACCGTGAGGGGGAGACGACGCCCTACGGCCTTATGGAGCTTCAGGACCGGGGCGATTTCTTTGTGGCACCGGGCGACCCCGTGTACAAAGGCATGATCGTGGGGGAGAACAATAAGCCCCAGGATCTCGATCTGAATGTGACGAAGGAGAAGCAGCTCACAAACATGCGTGCGGCCGCCGGGGACGAGCTCGAGCACGTACCGCCGCCCCGCGAGATGTCGCTCGAAGACGCCATCGAGTTCATCCGCGAGGACGAACTCGTAGAGGTAACGCCGGAGGCGTACCGGCTCCGCAAGCGCCACCGCAAGCCCAAGGCGCGCCGTCGTGCGCAGAAGGAGCGTGCCGCCGGATAGGGTCAGGGGCTGAAGCCGTGAAGGGCAAAGAACCCTCACTGCTTCTCGTCTCCATAT
>Ga0207714_1000262_pt1 | contig 35910 bp, 34 predicted proteins | sample PonA232FremontCA_2_FD_187270 | JGI IMG/M metagenome (GOLD analysis project Ga0207714, IMG submission 187270) | Marine sediment microbial community from Fremont, CA, USA - Pond A23 Sediment 2 (SPAdes) | ecosystem: Environmental > Aquatic > Marine > Unclassified | place: USA: Fremont, California...
ACCCGGCCCGCCGGCGCGTTCGGCCTTGAGCTGATCGACCCACCGCCGCACAGCCGTCTCTGCCAGATCCTGGTCTCGGCAGATATCGGCCACCTTGAGGCCATCGTCGAGCACCATGCCGGCCACCCGCTGTTTGTACTCCGCTGTAAACTGGCGCCGCTTGCGTGTCATGTCGGTTCTCCTCGGTCAGGTGGTATGTTCCCACCTAAAGCCGTGTCCACCGAAATTGAACCACCTCATAGAGCTGAGCTCCCAACCCTTGGTCTAATAAAGCGGCGGCGCAGCACGAGCTGTCGAGACTTCACTGATCATAAACCTGTTTGCGGAATAAGTCGGGTTACTCAGCCTGCCAGGCCGAGTCGACTCCTCTGAGATAGGTTAGGCCGTAGGGGTCGTCCTCCAGGTGATCGACAAGCGGCGTCGGTAGGTCCGAGGCCAGTTCGGCCGAAGAGGCTGCGGCCGGCATGGCGATGGCGGCTACCGTATCGGTGTCACCGGTGTAGGCGACGCACCGCCGGAGGACGTCGGCTTGCGACTGTCCCTCCATGAGTGCCGTGACCGCGGCCCGTACGGCCATCCAGCCCCGCGAGCCGACCTTGCCGCGCCAGACCGGCGTCCAATCGCCCGCGACGTGATGGTCTAGAAAACGGCCGAGGTCTGTGAGTGGCCCGCGGCGGTGGTGGCAAAAGTGCAGGCACAGGGCCGAGGCCTGCGCCGCTCGTCGTCCCGTGTCCGTATCGTGGGTAATAGCGGCCTGGACGGCCGCGCGTTCGATGACCTCCTGCGGGTCGGTGAATACCCCAATAGGTGGGGCGCGCATCGCGGCGCCGGTCTTGTCGCTGCGGGGCCGGATGCGGGCTAGCAGCTCGTTGCCGCTGTCAATCTGTTGCAGCAGCTGATGGAAGCCCTTGGCGTATCCCGGGCGTGGACCCCGATGGAAGGCGTCGACGAAGCGCTCGGCCAGACGTTGCGGCGTCCAGGCATCGCCGTCGATGATGGCCTCCGTGACCGCGAGCCCCATCTGGGTGTCGTCGGTATAGTTGCCGGGCGGCAAGGGGTGACGCGGATGCTGTACGTAATGGCTCAGATCGTTGTAGCGGCGCACGAAATCCGCCGGCGCGTACTCAAACCCCGCACCGTAGGCGTCGCCAATAGCCATCTCGACGAGCATGGCAACCTCCACTGCCTTTAGAGTTCGGGCGATGGTGCCTGACGGACGCGAATCGATGGCGATCCAGCTGCTGGCAATCCTAGGGTCTTAGGGGGTGATAATCGAGGCTGATATACCCTCTTCCTGAGGCCGCCGCGCTTGGACGCCCCGTAAGGGCTAACGGAAGCCGTCCGGCTTTGTGTGTGAGCCAGCGCGGGCGCCGAACTCTCTTCCCGTCAAGCAGTCTACCAGCCTTCTGTCCCGGGCTCGCCCTTGAAAGGTCCCTGTATACGGCTGGTGATCCAGCCGCCATAGAAGCGTCCAGACTGCGGCTGCACGCGTTCACCCCCGACGTAGCACGCATCGACCTGGCCCGCATAGAAGGAGACGTAGCCGGCAATAGCGGCGTGCGAGGCAACCGGGTCGTCGTAGGCCCAGCACACGTCGTCGATGAGGCCGTCGTCGGTCTGGAGGCTCCAATAGCGCGCCCTGCCCTTGAACTCGCAAAAGGTCTGCGTGTTGCTGCGCTGTAGGCGGCTCCAGTCCACCGCGTCCGGCGGCAGGTAATAGCAGGGTGGATGGGAGGTTTCGAGGACACGGTAGCCACCCACCGCATCCGCGAGTAGCTGATCGTCGTGCACCACCTGCAGCCGGGCCTCGACAGGCTCGACGCGCGGTGGCCGCGGATAGGACCAAACGGATTCCGTCGTCGTTGGCTCGGCCATCGTCGGATCCTCATGCATGGCTGTCGGTGGCATCCCACGCCAAGCGCAGGCCACCAAACTGATGTCTGATGTGCGGTTCGAAGAAGTTGCGGAACGAGGGCCGTAGTAGACGCCGATCGGTGAACCGGCTGCCGCCGCGTAGCACGTAGTGATTGCCGTCGAACCATGGCACCGAATACCCCTCGTAGGGGAAGGCCTGGAACCCCGGATAGGGCTCGAGCGTATTGGCACACCACTCCCAGACGTCGCCTACATCAACGAGCTGACCCCGTTGGGTCGCGGCCTCCCATTCGTGCTCGTGGGGGAGGCGGGCGCCGGCCCATGCGGCGAAGGCCCGCGCCTCGTGATGGTTGATGCCGCTGACCGGGGCATCGGCGGCCAGGGGTTCGGGGCCGTAGGCGCCGTACCAGGCGTAGCGCCCCGCGCTATCAATGCGCCAAGTGGCCGGGTTGCGGGTAGCGGTTTCGCGCAGCCAGGCGGCGCCTTTCGCTGACCACCAGCGCGCCGCCGGGTCGTAGCCGTCGGCGTCCATGAACGCCAGCCACTGTGCGTTGGTTACCGGCCGGCGCGCCAGGTCGACACCGTCGAGTCGTACGGTCTGCGCGGGCCCCTCGTTGTCGTAGCCACGCACGTCGTCCGTGCCGACGCGGTAACTGCCCGCCGGTAGGCGAACGCTATCCGGCGGTACTGGTTGCGGCAGTACGGCGCGCGATAGGCCGAGCGCTGCCGTGTCCGGATCACCGGTCCGCATCGCTGCCAGGCAGTAGCAAAGCGTCTCGCGGTGCTGGGCGTAGTGTTGCTCAAGGAAGTGCGCCAGATAGTCGCGCGCCATTAGGGGATGTTCGGCCAGACGAGGGGGTGGCTCCGCCAGCCGCTCCAAGGTAAGGCGGTGGATGGCGGCGGCCCATCCCACCAGGGTGTCGCCGCTGGGAAGACGCCCCGCCCGCTCTTCCTTGGCGTTGTTCTCGGGGAAGTAGAGCGCATGGTCATCCGGATCCGCGGGTGATCCGAGGATCGATTCGTCGATCCAGTAGCGTTCTACCAGCGCGCAGTGGCCGATGTGCCAGCCGATAGGACTGAGCTCGGGATGGTACTGTCGGCGCAGGGTTTCGTCGTCCAGTTGGCGCGCCAGCGCCAGGCCCCATGCCTGGTGTCGTGCCAACGCGTCCAGCGGCCCTTCCCGCTGGTCACGCTGGCCAATACTAGAGGGGGAAGGTTGTCGCCTCATGGCCCGGCTCCATGACAACGATGTGATGGGGTGGTACCGCTTGCCAACCGGTGTCGTCGTCCAGTGGCTCGGAAGCCACCAAGCGTCCGCCACGGAACCGCGGATGGGCTGCATGGCTGTGCAGACTGGGGCACGGTCGGCGAACGGCGTGGCGCAGCGCCACAAGGGTGTCGCCGCGCGCGACGACGATGTTGAGAAGGGCGCCGAGCCCCGTGTCGTCGAGCCAGCGCTCGACATCCTTCATCGCCGCGCGCAGGGCGGCGATGAGATCGTCGTTGTGCTGTGCCAGCGCCTGTCGTAACCAGGCGAACAGGTACTCGGAATCCGTGGTGCCGTGGATCTCACGCTCCAAATCCGGCGAGAGGTGGTGGCGCAACGGCCCGCGTACGGCGTCGTTAAAGCCCTCGATATTGCCGTTATGCAGGAATAGCAGGCCGTCACCGCTAAACGGTTGGGTGTTGGCGTAGCCGTTGGATAGGGGGTCGGTGGCGCTGCGTACATTGGCCAGCCAAGTCCGGCTCGCCAACGATCGGCCCAGGCCCTCCAGGTTGGGATCGGCCCAAGCGGGCAATACGTTGCGGTAGATGGCCGGCTGGCCATCTACCGTGTACCAGCCGAAACCGATGCCGTCGGCATTGACCGTCGCCGAAACGGCCTCCTGAGGCGCGTGGGCCTGCTCGATCAGGCTATGCGGAGGCGATAGAAGAAAGGTCTCAAGTCCCAGTGTCTCGCCGTTATAGGCAGCCAGTCGGCACACGGCCTACCCCTTTATTCCCTTGTTTAATGGCAAACTAATACAACTTTTGTCCTAGGCCAAGCGAACCATCCACCGAGGTCTCCCGCCGGGGACTCAGGATGTTTGTTAGGCGGTGGCCGGCCTGGGTCTCTCCGCCATTACGCTCGCTGAGTCGCCATGCCGTAGCGTCAGCAACCGGGTTGGGCCCGCCTGGGGCAAAATCCAGGACGCCATCGGGCGGGAATACACCAGTACAAGCTCGGTCCGCGAGCCTTGCCGAAAGGTGTTAGACGGCTTTAAGGCACGACAGTGACAGGGCGGGCGCGGTTGTCTCGCTAGCGAGCAGGCGTCGGAGGCGGCGCCCACCCGCCGCTGCGGGCTATTGGGCGCGTCTGCGACGAAGCCCCCGCGAGCTAGCGTCAGGCCAGGTCGCCGCGGGGGTTGCGAGAGGTGCCCGCTCGCGTCATTCAGTCAGCCGCTCCCGATAGCTGGTCAGGATCTGGTCGTCCGCCGTGGGGTAGTCGGGGGCCAGGGTCTCAAGCTCTTGGGCCACGATGGCGGCGACCACGGCGCGTGCGGTTGGCTTGTGGTCGGCGGGGATGACGAACCAGGGGGCCTCGGGGATGTGGGTGGCGGTGAGCGCGTCCTCGACGTAGCCCAGCAGCTCGCTGCGCCGGTCCCAGGCATCGATATCGGCGGCGTCGAACTTCCAGCGCTTGTGGGGCCGATCAAGGCGCTTGAGCAGTCGTTGGCGGTGCTCTTCTTGAGATAGGTGCAACCAGAATTTAAGGATTCGCGTGCCCTCCTGCGCCAGATGGGCCTCAAAGTGGCGCAGGGCGGCGTAGCGCGTCGGCCAGTCGTAGTGATCCGCCGTATGGACGGGCCAGGCGCGCTCGGCGATGACCACTTCGTGGTGGCCACGATTAAACGCGGCGACGTCACCGTAGGCGGGTAGCCAGGGGGTGATGCGCCAGAGGAAGTCGTGTTGGGTCTCGGTGCCGATGGGCCTACCGAAGGACCAGGCGTGGAAGGCGGCCGGATCCATGTAGCGCGCCAGCACGCGGATGAGGCTGTCCTTGCCGCTAGCGTCGAGCCCTTGGAGGACGAGCAATAGTCCACGCCGACGTTGGGCGCGCAAGCGGCGCTGGTGCTCGCCGATGGTCGTGAGGCTCGATGTTAGATCCGGCGTGACCGTCTCGTTGGACAGGGCCGTGGCGTAGGCGCTCAGGTGCGGCTGGTTCGGGTCGTACTGCCATCGCGCGGCGGGCAGCGCGTCAATTGGTGCCATGGGTCGGACTCCTTGGGGCCGTGGCGGGTAACCTTAGTCACCCATGATCCAACGGGCGCTGCACAGTTACCCGATTAACGGCCGGCTGCCGGTACAGGCCACCTCGCCGTTCGGTAACGGGACGCTCATCGCCGACGCTACTATACCGGCTCTTGCCGCGCTTGGCCGGGCTGGCGCCGCCCGTCAGGCCTTGATGTCTTCGGTACGCCAGGCCTCGGCAAAGCGTTGCTGGGTCTCGGTAAGCTCGTCGATGCCGACCTCCAGGGTTGCCAGCTTGATCTCGGCGACCTCGCGGTCGACGGCGTCCGGGACGGGGTGAACGCCGGCATTGAGATCGTTCCGGCGCTCCATCAGATCCACCGCGGCCATTAACTGGGTCCCGAAGGTCTGGTCCATAACCTCCGCCGGGTGGCCCATGGCCGTGGGCGCGGCCAGGTTGGCCAGACGCCCCTCGGCCAGCAGGTTGAGCCGGCGACCGTCGTTGAGGGTGAACTCCTCCACTCCGTCGCGAACCTCGCGGCGGGTTTCGGCCATCCCGGCCAGGTCATCGGCATTGATCTCGATGTTGAAGTGGCCGGCGTTGGCCAGCACCGCGCCGTCTTTCATCTGCCGGAAATGGCCGTCACGCAGGACATCGCGGTTGCCGGTGGCGGTGATGAAGAAATCACCCCAGCGCGCGGCCTCGCTCATCGGCATGACGTCGAAGCCGGCCATATGCGCCTCTAGCGCTCGGCGGGGGTCAACCTCGGTGACGATCACGCGAGCATTCCAGCCCCGGGCCTTCTCGGCCAGGCCGCGGCCGCAGTAGCCGAAACCGGCAATAACCACCCGCTGGCCGGCGAGCAACAGGTTGGTGGCCTGGCAGAGGTTGGTGAGCGTGGATTCGCCGGTGCCGTGGACGTTGTCGAAGTAGTGCTTCATGGGCGTGTCATTGACCGCGTAGGCGGGGAAATGCAGCACGCCCTGCCCGACCATCGCCTGCAGGCGTTGCACACCGGTGGTGGTCTGCTCGCAGGTGCCGACTAGACCGGCGGCCGCGTTCGGATGCCGGGCGACCCAGCGGGCGGTCAGCTCGGCGGCATCGTCCAGGATGAAGTTGGGGCTATGGTCGAGAACGGTCTCGTGTAACCGGGCGAGCTCGTCGTCGCTCACGCCATGGCGCATATGACCGGTGATGCCGCTTTGCTCGGCGAGCGCCGCCATGACGTCGTCCTGGCTGGACATGGGCTCGCTGCCCGTGAAGACCACCTCCGCCCCGGCGGCGGCCAGGGTCTCGATGAAGACGCCGGTCTTCGCCTCGACGTGCGAGCACACGGCGACCACGGTGTCGGCGAACGGCTGGGTCTCGCCGAAGCGCTGGCGAAGGCGCGCATGAATGGGCATGTGCGCCCGCGCCCAATCGAGTTTCCGGCGACCTGAGTCCACGTCCACGGCTGCCATGCTGACCCCTGCAATGTTGTCGGCGGTGAGGAGATGCGAGATTCTAGCGTTCCGGTGGGATGGACGCTAAACAGTGCCTCTGATGGGCAGCAATTCTAGTTATGTGATTGCCAGGAGGGCGCGTGGCCGGGTTACTCCCTGCCGAGGGACGCCCTCGAGCTTCCCTGGAGCCTCGAGTGCGGCCTTCCCTGGCCGCAGACGCCCTCGGCAGAAGCTAAAGCGATCACCTCGAAGGCCAACATGGGAATGGCTGTCTGATAGGCGCTTGGCCCACCCCGGGGTCTTGGGCTGGATTGATCCGCCCTGGCAATTGAGACAGGGGTGGCGTTAGTGCGCATGGGTTAGGCCACCCAGAGCGCTGGGATAAACCGCTGCCAGATCGGAGGGGGTTGCCGTACGATGATGGCGTCCGCGCTCTGGATCATAGGGCGCCTTTGGACCCTGCCGGGATGACCGGGCATTTCCCCATGCCGGCATCTCAGCCCCGGCTGGCGCGATTGCCGCAGCAGCGCTTGTATTTCTTACCGCTGCCGCAGGGGCAGGGTTGGTTACGGCCAACCTTCTCGCTGCGGGCGGGTCGTGGCGGTGTTGGCTTGGTAGGCATAACCGGCTCCTGGTCGAGCCCAGCGCCATCGGTTTGGCGGTAGCGTTGCGCGACGGCTGCCAGCTCCAGCAGCGCCCTCGGCATTTGCCGCACGGCGCTGTCGACGACTTGCTCCGTCGGGATGTCGTTGCCCTCCGCCTTGGCGGTCTTCGCGAGCGCTTCCGGGTCGGCGAGCATGCGCGCCGTTAGATACGCCCTCTCGACCACGTCGCCCTCCGCGTCGCCTTCGGCAACGCTCGCTGCTTTACGCTCGGCGGCGTCGCCGAATGTCTCAACGGCGATGCAAAAGCCGGTTACCCATTGGCGAATCGGGGCCTCGGGCTGGCCATCGCGCTTAGGGTCCTCGGCTGGTTGCGCGCCGTCGGGCAGGGCGGGCTCGCCCTCGATAAGGCACTCGTTGATGGTGTTGTAGGCCTCCATGATCGCCTGGATGAGCTCCTGGGCCTGGGCGTTATTGTCGACGGCTGCGTCGGCCGACTCCGGGTCACCGAGCAGAAGCGTTAGCCATTCCGAGGGTTGGATGAGTTCGGGATTGGTGGCGATACCGAAGAGGTAACCGTGCAGGCCGTAGTAGTCCGTCAGCCAGGTGCCGTTGGCCCGGGCGCGTTGACAGAACGCCTCAAGCACGCCGCGGTGATCGTCTGGATAGATGACGATCTGGCCCGTGTTGGGGGGCGGTCCACCGCTGGCCGCGGCGTCATGCAGGTTGGGCGGGCCGAATCGCTCGGACCAGGCGTCAATGGAGCGCTCGATGATGGTCTCCATGACCGGGATGCGCCGTATCTCGCGGCCTTCCAGCAGGGCGGTGGCCGTTACGGCCATGCTATTCCTCAAGCCGGCGTCGCTGCCGCCGAGTGTCGCCAGGGCGCTGCGATAGAAGATCTCGGCCCACCAGGCGCGTTGCTCGTCGAGCTCGGCGCGCAGACGCCGCTTCATGGTGTCCTCGTTGGGCGATCTGTCTAGCAGTTGGCGTACGCGCTCGTTATCCGTGAACCACGTCGAGGTCAGCGTTAGGTGGTCGTCCCAGTTGCGGCTTTGATTGATCCAGCGGCCGCGCTTTTGCGGCGTCAACTGCGACATCTCGTCGCCCGGATCGAGGCAGGTCGTCAGCCAGGCGCGACCACTGATGGCGCGTGGACGCAGGTCGGCTAGATCGGTCGCGGCGGCGACATCGAGCAAGCCGGGGGGCGGCGCCTCGCCACGTGCCACGGTCTCGCTGGCTGCGACGGCGATAAGGGTCTTTGCCGTTGCCAGCGGTACCATGTAGACGTCGTTGACTCGCCCGAGCTGGCCCAGCAGCTCGGATTCCTCGGTCTCGTCCAGATCCGCGCGCACGTAGGCGTCGCGGATGCCGTAGCCGAGCTTGGCGAGGACGAACGACCAGCAGGCGCCATCGTTGCGTGGCTCGTTGAGGAGTATGTATTGGGCGCCGGCACCGTCAGGCACGGACAGATAGGCCACCTCGGCGTTGCCATGGGTAGGCAATTCCGGCCACGTGCGATGTCGTCGACGATAGGCGGCCAATGCCTCATCGATGGTCTCGCGGGTCGTGCCTTCCGGTAAGAAGGGCCGCAGCCATGCCAGGACGCCGGCGGCCTCACCGTCGAGTCGCCCGTTGCTCGCGCGCTGTTGGAGTGTCTCCGCGGCTGCCTGTGCCAATGCGGCGCGCGGGTCGAGGACCCAGTAGGCGCAGAGTCGGGCATGGTGCCCGCCCTCCCATGAGCCGATCTCACGGATGAGCCTCTGGCAGCCATCGTCGGGCATGGCCGAGATTAATTCGCTCAGCTGCTCGTAGACGATGGCGACGTCGTCGCCGAGTTCCGCAAGGAGGCTCCGTAGATGTTGCGCGATATCGCTTGATGGATCCTGGAGCTCGGCGTCGCCGTCGCCTTCCATGCCACCGAGCTGGTCCCGCTGGGTCTCCATGATCGCGGACGGCACTGCTAGGTCTGCTCGGCTATAGGCTTGCCCCAGACACATGATCCCGATGCTGGTGACATTCTTGGTAGCTACCGATCGGCAGTGCTGCTCGGCCGCGTCCAGGAAGTCCCTCCCTTCCGGCTTGCCGTCCTCGGCGCTGCGGCGTGCCTCGTCGAGCAGAGCCTCCAACAGGCGTCGCGCCGGGGACTCGTCGGCTTGTGCTGCTTCGAGGCTGGCTACTTCCGCCACGAGGTCGCGGGCGACATCGCGCGAGACCATTAGGGACGGGATATCGGACCACAACAGCTCGGCCGCGAAGGTATCGGGTCCAGCGCGCTCGAGGCGCTTGAGGCAATCGGCAAGGTGATTCAGTTGTTGATTCATCGGCGAGCCCTGCGGACGAGTAGTCTGTTGGAGGGCGGATAGGAAACACCGAGGCTATTGGGCGGGTCAACGACGATGGGCTATCGCGCCCGGGGCTTAGGCCAAGCGCTGGTGATTGCTTAGATCGGCCCCTGGCAATGCGCGCGACTGATAGCCGGTCAACGCGGAGGTGGGGCAGGCGATTCATGGGCCGGGATCGTCGGGACGCGGTCGAGTTCTCACAGACCTACCGGCCCATGATTCGAGCTTGACCTTGTACCCTACTAAAGGGTTTAACCTAATCCCATACCAGCGATAGCAAAGGCGAGCGGGTCATGACTGCGTCGCAACCAGAACTGACCATCGGCCAGCTCGCGCGGGCGAGTGATGTCGGGGTCGAGACCATCCGCTTCTACGAGCGCGAGGGGCTAGTCCAACCAAGCGGCCGCCGAGCCAATGGCTATCGCGTCTACCACCCGGATGCCGAGCAGCGGCTGGCCTTTATTCGCCGGGCCAAGGCGTTGGGCTTCTCGCTGGGCGAGATCCGCGAGCTCCTGGCCCTGGCGTCACCCGACGGTGATCGCTCGGAGGTGAAGGCGGTCGCCGAGCACAAGCTAGCCGAGATCGAGCGCCGCATCGAGGAGCTCCAGCGCATGCGTCGTGCCCTTGGCGAGCTCACGCGGCAGTGCTCGGGCCACGGGCCGGTCGAAGGCTGTCCGATCATCGAGACATTGAATGGGGAGGCGTGTAATGACTGACCGCGACGAGGCCGCCAACGCGAGCCCAGAGCACGAAGGGAGTGGTCACTGCTGCCACCATGGCCATCACGGCGCGGCCGCCGAGGCGCCTCCGAGTGGTGACTACATCTGTGCCTGCTGCCCCGGCGTCGCCTCGGATGAGCCGGGTAATTGTCCCCATTGCGGCATGGCACTGCAGCACGTCGGCCGCTCCGAGGCCAAGACACAGTACACCTGCCCCATGCACCCGGAGGTGGTCCGGGACGAACCTGGCAGTTGCCCCGAATGCGGCATGGCGCTGGAGCCCATGACGGTTACCGCCGATGAGGGTCGCAGCGAAGAGCTACTGGCCATGACGCGGCGGTTCTGGGCCTCGCTAGTGCTCTCGTTGCCGCTGCTTATCCTGAGCATGGGCGGTCACGTCGGGCTTGATGTCGCCGGCTGGCTTCAGGCGGTGCTGGCCACGCCGGTCGTGGTGTGGGGGGGCGCGCCCTTCTTCGCCCGCGGCTGGCAGTCGCTCAAGACGCGGCGGCTGAACATGTTCACGCTCATCGCCCTGGGGACCGGAGCGGCCTACGCCTTCAGCCTGCTGGCCCTGGTCTTCCCCGGTATCCTGCCGGATGCCTTTAAGGCCGGCGGCGAGGTGCCGCTGTACTTCGAGTCCGCGGCCATGATCGTAACCCTGATCCTTCTCGGCCAGATGCTGGAGATCCGCGCCCGTGAGCAGACCTCGGGGGCGCTTAAGGCGCTGCTGGATCTGGCACCGCCGCAGGCGGCGCGCGTCAACGACGACGGCACTGAGGCGAGCGTTGCCCTGGCCGATGTGCAGGTGGGTAACCGCCTGCGAGTAAGACCGGGCGAGAAGGTCCCGGTGGATGGCGAGGTCCTGGAGGGCAGCACGTCGGTGGACGAGTCGACGATCACCGGCGAGGCCATGCCCGTGGCCAAGGCCGCTGGTGATACGGTGACTGGCGGCACGGTCAATGCCGAGGGCGGCTTCATCATGCGTGCCGAGCGGGTGGGCAGCGACACGCTGCTGGCGCGGATCGTGGATCTGGTCGCTCAGGCCCAGCGCTCGCGCGCCCCGGTCCAGGGTCTGGCGGATCGCGTGGCGGCGGTGTTTGTGCCAGCGGTCATCGCGGTATCGGTGGTCGCCTTCATCGCCTGGGCAGCGGTGGGGCCTGAGCCGGCCCTGAATTACGCCCTCGTTGCGGCGATCTCCGTGCTCATCATCGCCTGCCCCTGCGCGCTGGGCCTGGCCACGCCCATGTCCGTCATGGTCGGCGTTGGGCGCGGCGCCCAGGAGGGCGTGCTGATCCGGGATGCGACCTCACTCCAGCTCCTGGAGGATGTGGATACGCTGGTCTGTGATAAGACCGGGACGCTAACGCAGGGGCGACCGCGCCTGGTCAGCGTCGAGCCCTTTGGCGATACGGCCGAGGCTGAGCTCCTCGGCGCGGCCGCTGCCGCGGAGCAGGGTAGCGAGCATCCCCTGGCCGCGGCCATCCTGGCCGGTGCCCGCGAGCGGTCCATCACGCCGGGGATGGTCACGGACTTCCAGGCGGTGACCGGCCAGGGCGTACGGGCCACGCTTGACGGGCGGACCATCCTCATCGGTAACGCCGAGCTGTTGGCCAGCGCTGGGGTGGCGACGGCCTCCCTGGAGCAACGCGCCGATGGCCTGCGCTGCCAGGGGCAGACCGTGGTGCTGGTGGCTATTGATGGCGCGCCGGCAGGGCTGCTCGGTGTCGCCGACCCCATTAAGGCGACCACACCGGAGGCCCTGGAGCAGCTGCATTCGGCCGGCATACGTGTGGTCATGTGCACCGGTGACAACGAGACCACCGCCCGCGCCGTGGCCCTTGAGCTCGGCATCGACGAGGTGCGCTCCGGGGTCTCGCCGGAGGATAAGCACGAGCTGGTGAAGGCCCTCCAGCGCGAGGGCCGTACCGTGGCCATGGCCGGTGATGGCGTTAATGATGCCCCGGCGCTGGCGGCGGCGGATGTCGGTATCGCCATGGGTAGCGGCACGGATGTAGCCCTTGAGTCGGCGCCGGTCACCCTTGTTAAGGGCGATCTGCGCGGCGTGGCCCGCGCGCGCCGCCTCTCCGCGGCGACCATGCGCAACATCCGCCAGAACCTGTTCTTCGCCTTCGCCTACAACACGGCTGGCGTGCCGGTGGCCGCCGGCGTCCTCTACCCGTTCGTCGGGGTGCTGCTCTCGCCCATCATCGCCGCGGCCGCCATGAGCGCGAGCTCCATCTGCGTGGTCACCAATGCCCTACGGCTGCGGCGCTCGAGGCTGGCTTGATGCCTGGGAAACGCTGAATAACCCTCGCGCGCCCACCGGGGCCGCTGGGCGCGCACTCAGTCAGCGTCGCAGAGCTTGGCTGTACTGCCAATACGGCGTGGTGCCCCCGCACCTTGCCTGTGCGCGGCCAGAGGCTCGTGCGAGTTGTTCAGCGTTTCTCTAGGCGCGATGTGACGAGGGCAGTCAATCGTGCGGGCGCCACTCCTGGCCCTCGAAGGCGGCAGCCGCGGTGTCCAGTAGCAGGCTGGTGATGGCCTCGCCTACGGTGGCTGGGGTGTAGGCCTGGCCTTGGGCCAATCGCTCCGCCAGATAGTCGGCATGGGGCAAGGCGCAGTCGCGGGCGGCCGCGATATGGGCCCTCAGCCCCGGGGTGTCGACCACGCCGGGCTGGAACAGACCGACCGCCGGGTCGTGTTCGTGACCCTCGTGGGCGAGGTCGGTGCGTAACTGATGCCCTAGGCGTTTGAGCGCCATCTTGCTAATGCCGTAGCTACCGGTCCCAGGCTGTGGCCTCTCATCGATGCCGGCGCCGATGAGCAGTACTCGGGCGCCGCCCGGGCAGCCTGTAAGGGCCGGCAGTAGATCGCGTGTGATCTCGAGGGGTGCGGTGAGGTTAACGGCCATCGCATGCTCGAGATCGCCTGTAACCAGCGACGCCAAGTTAGCGGCGGGTGTGCCAACGCCGGCCGCGTGGACCACGCCGGTGAGCTGATGCCCATCATCCCGGATGATCCGCTGGATTGCCCGGACCAGGGCGGCGCGATCGGTCGGTACCGCGAGGTCGACCTGGTGGCAGTAGACCTGAACGCCAGCGGTCTCGCGAGCGATGGCGTCACGTGTGTCCTCGACGGCCCCGGACCGCCCGACGAGGGCTAACGAGTGCCCGCGCGCTGCCAGGGCGTGAGCCGTAGCGGCCCCGATACCCGAGCCCGCGCCCGTGATGACGGCTAGTGCCATAGATGCCTCCAGTACGCGGCATCAAGCCTAAGGCAACTGACGCTAGAGGGCGAACGCCGGGCGGATCAGGGCTGGGATGGCCGGCGGCGGAGGATCCGTCAGTCGGCCATCCCACGGGTGCATCGGTAGCCTGGCTAGCCGGCGCCGGCCGTTGCGGCGGCACCGATGTAGACGTTCCGTCTGAGTACCAGCTCCGGGACCATGGGCGGCTCCTCGCCGATGAGCCCCAGCGCGTGGGCCTCGGCGACGGCCGCTTCGACCAGTCTGGCCTCGGGATAATAGGCCGTTTCCGGCCCCGTTAGGGCGGTCTCGTCGCCGGTGTAGGGGTCACGGTAGATTACGGCTCGATGGCTCGGCATGGTCGCCTCCGTGTTATGGCACCCATCACTAGGGAGCGTAGCGCATGGGTTCCGTGACGCCAGCCGCTTGGGCCCATGCCCTCGGCCGCGGTTCGACGGTTTACTCCGCGATGAACAGGCGCCTAGCGCCGTCGTCTACCTGGCGTATGGGGTGCTGGTAGAGGCGGCTCAGAACGGCGCTATCCAATACCTGAGCAACGGAGCCGGCAAGGGCATCGCCATCGCCGAAGAGCAGCAGGGCATGGGTGCCGAAGCGCTCGGCGAGATTGACGTCGTGCAGGCTCATGAGCGTCGCCCCGCTGTGGCGCTCGGCGACGCGCTGGAGGAGGGTGACCTGATGGTGGAGGTCGAGGTGATTGGTGGGCTCGTCGAGGAGCCATAGGATCGGGTCCTGGGTCATCAGGGTGGCCAGGGCCAGACGCCGGCGCTCGCCGCCGGAGAGGGTGAGAACATCGCGGTCCTCCAGCGTTTCCAGGCCCACCTGCGCGAGCGCGCGACGGGCGGCGGCGTAGTCGGCGGCGCCCTCCCATTGCCACGGGCCCAGGTGCGGGTGGCGGCCGATTAGGGCGGTCTCCAGTACCGTCGCCGGGAATGGATCGCTGCTGTCCTGGGGCAGTAGCCCGGCCAGCTGGGCGGTGCGCCGCCGAGCGAGCCGGTCCAGGGGCTCGCCGGCGAGTTCTACGCGCCCGGTTAATTCCGTATGGAGCCCGATAAGGCTGTGCAAGAGCGTCGTCTTGCCGGCGCCGTTACCGCCGAGAAGGGCCCAGCGCTGGCCTTCGCCCACTTCCAGATCGAGGTCCCGGCAGATGGTGTGCTCGCCGACGGTGACGGTCAGTCCGCGGGTGCGCAGTAGTGTCACGGTGTGGATCCCGTGCGGCCGCGGTAGAGCAGGAGGAGGAACACGGGCACGCCGATGAGGGCTGATAGCACGCCCACGGGCAACTGCTGGGGGGCGATGACGGTTCGAGCGAGTGTGTCCGCGACCACGAGCAGGATGCCGCCGCCCAGGACGGTGGCCGGCAGCAGCAGGCGGTGGTCGTTGCCCAGGGCCAGGCGCAGGATGTGGGGTACCACGAGCCCCACGAAGCCCACGCTGCCGGCTAGTGTGACGGCCGTTGCCGTGAGCAGCGATGCCAGGATGAAGACCGTGGTGCGTAGCGGGATGACGTTGACGCCTACCACCGTCGCTTGAAGCTCGCCGCGGGCCATGATGTTTAGCGGCCGGGCCAGGGCCCACGCGATGGCGAGCCCGATCGGCAGCACGGGCAAGGCCCAGCCGGGGCCGCCGCTGGCGGAGAGATCGCCCATGAGCCAGAATAGCATGCCGCGCAGCTCCCGTGTCGGTCCCACGGAGAGCAGGAAGCTGATTATGGCGCCCCAGCCGGAGGCGACGACGATGCCGTTGAGCAATAATCGCGTCGGCGTCCAACCGCCGCGGCCGTGACTCAGGCCGAAGACCAGCACCATGGACAGTAGGGCCCCCGCCATCGCCCCACCCGAGACGGCCACGGCGCCGAGCCCGAGGATGATGGTGCCCAGCGCCCCCACGGCCGCGCCACCGGAGATGCCCAGTACGTAGGGGTCGGCCAGGGGGTTGCGCAGCAGGACCTGCATGAGCGCACCGGCCAGTCCGAGCAGGCCGCCCACGATGAAGGCCGTCGCGGCTCGGGGCAGACGCAGTTGCCAGACAATGGAGTGGGCTAGGCCATTGGCCTCGCCGGTCAAGGCGGCGGCGAGATCGGGCCACCCCAGGCTCATGCTGCCGACGGCGGCGGCTAAAGCGAAGCTGGCCACAGACGCCATCGCCAGAGCGCCCAGCGCGATTAGGGGGCGCCGCGGGGTCATGGCCTAGGCGCTGCGCTCGCGCCGGCGCAGAATGATGTCGTGGACGACATGGCCGCGCTCGAGGCCACGGCGCTCGAACTTGGTGGGTGGGCGCTCACCGGCGTCCGCGGCGTATCGCCCCTGGCCGGCCAAGTTGTCGAAGGCATCGCTAGCCGCGATGACCTCGAGCATGTGCTCGGCGTAATCGGCCCAGTCGGTGGTCATATGCAAAAACCCGCCGTCTGTGAGCCGCGAAGCAGCGAGCTCCAGCCAGGCCGGTTGGACCATGCGCCGCTTGTGATGGCGCTTCTTGGGCCAAGGGTCAGGGTAGAACAGCTGGATGCCGGCCAGGCTGGCCTCGCGGATGCTGGTGCGCATGACTTCGATAGCGTCGGCGGCTGCTACCCGGACGTTGGTGAGGCCCTCGTCGTCCAGCTGGCGCAGAAGGTGGCCGACGCCCGGGCGATGGACTTCGATGCCGAGGTAGTCGCGTTCGGGGTGATCGGCGGCTATCTCGGCGAGTGCCTCGCCATCGCCAAAGCCGATGTCCAGGACAACCGGCGCCGTGCGCCCGAAGAGCTGGCTAAAGTCCAGGGCGTCAGTACCGGGCACCACCCCGTAGCGCGGGAATAGCTCGTCCAAGGCCCGCTGTTGGCCGGTGGTCAATCGCCCTTCGCGGCGGACGAAGGTACGAACCGCACGCTGTGGCGCTTGCTGTTCGGTCACGCCCGTCTCCTGTTGGACCCCGCCTGTCGGTCGCCAGTATCGCTGTCGTTGCCTGTTAGAAGAAGGTGCCCTCAATGGGCGACGAGGCACTGGCGTAGCGCTTGATGGGGATGCGTCCGGCGCGGTAGGCCTCGCGACCGGCCTCGATGCCCTTGCGCATGGCCGAGGCCATCAATACCGGATCTTGCGCCCCCGCGATGGCGGTGTTCATGAGCACACCATCGCAGCCGAGCTCCATGGCCTCGGCAGCGTCGGAGGCGGTGCCCACTCCGGCATCGACGAGCACGGGGACGCTGGCGTTCTCGACAATGGACAGGATGTTATAGTGGCTCTGGATGCCCAGCCCGGAGCCGATGGGCGAGGCCAACGGCATGATGGCGCAGCAGCCGATGTCCTCCAGGCGCCGGGCGATAATGGGATCATCCGTGGTGTAGACCATGACGTCGAAGCCGTCGTTAATCAGCTGCTCCGCGGCCTCAAGGGTGCCGGTGACGTCCGGATACAGCGTCTTCTCGTCGCCCAGTACCTCCAGCTTGACCAGGTTGTGGCCGTCCAGCAGCTCGCGGGCGAGTTGGCACGTGCGCACCGCGTCCCGCGGCGTATAACAGCCGGCTGTGTTGGGCAGAATGGTGTAGCGATCCGGTGGTACGACATCCAGGAGGTTCGGCTGCTCAGGATCCTGGCCGATGTTGCTGCGACGGATTGCTATGGTCACGATTTCGGCACCACTGGCCTGGATGGCTGCCTCGGCCTGGGCCATATCCTGGTACTTGCCGGTGCCCAGGAGTAGCCGCGAGTGAAACGTCCGGCCGGCGACCGTGAGGCTATCATGGCTCATGGCGAGCACTCCCATGCTGAGTTGTTGATGCCGGTTCAACCGCCACCGATGGCGTGCACGATCTCGACGCGATCACCCTGGGCGAACTGGTAGGTCTCGAACTGACTGCGCGGCAGCAGCTCCTCGTTGACCTCCATGGCGATGCGCCGGTTGCCCAGTTCAAGCTCGGCGACTAGCTCCGCGGCCGTGGCACCCTCGCGGACATCGTAGGCCTCGCCGTTGAGCGTGATCTGCATGGTGTCACCTGCGTAGCTCTTGGCCCCAGTCTAACGCATCGCAGGCTCGGATCGGACCGAGAAAGGCTTGCAGCGTGGCGCTGAGTGCGCATAATAGGCCAAGAACGCGGCTGTAGTTCAATGGTAGAACACCACCCTCCCAAGGTGGCAATGCCGGTTCGATCCCGGTCAGCCGCTCCAATCCCACTAGCGCGCCCGTACCAGCTGGCCGTTCGCACCGGATGGCCAGCGGCGCACCGTCTAGCGCCCTATTCCGGTCGCAGAATGACCCGATCACTCGCCTGGTATGCCACGTGATAGGGCGTTGCACTACAGGCGAATCGCCGAACGATGCGATGCGCCTCGCGCTTGGCGTCCTCGCCAGGACCGCGCACCACAATCTCGTTGCGGTGATACTCGATCCGACAAGTCTGCTGTGCTGTGGCTGCCATTTTGCCTCCAGCCCCTCGCTGTCGCGCCGTTAGTAACCCCCGCCGACTGCATCGCTGCCGATTCGTCATGCGGCAGCGCAGTACGGCGCGCGAGTCTGCGCGCACGTAGCGGCTGGGTAAACCCCCCAATGCCTATGAGGCAATTAGTGACCGGTCATCGTTCTCGCCGTCGCTGGTTCGATGCCGGTGAGGAAGGCCGCGAAGCCCTCAAGCAGCATCTGAACTGCGATAGCGACCAGGATCATGCCCATCAGTCGCTCCAGTGCCATGAGGCCGCGATCGCGGAGCAGTCGGTAGATCGGGTCGCCGGCGAGTAGGATCGCCATGGTCCCCGCCCAGGCGGCGGTCATGGCCAGGAACCAGTCGCCTAACCGACTCGGATCCTGGCGGGCTAGCAGCATGAGGGTCGCGAGGGTGGATGGCCCGGCGATCAGCGGCACCGCGAGTGGCACCAGGAAGATCCCCTGGTCGTCGCTCTCGCCCATGATGCCGCCTTGGGCGGGCGGGAAGATCATACGGATGGCAATGATGAACAGAATGATACCGCCCGCGACGCCCACCGCCTCGGATGTCAGCGCAAATAGCTCCATGAATGCCTGGCCGGCGAACAGGAACAGCAGCAAAACGGCGTAGGCAAACAGGAGCTCGCGCACGATGATCCAGCGTCGCCGCGAGGTTGATTCGCGGCGTAGCAGGCTCATGCAAACCGGCAGATTACCGATGGGGTCCATGATCAGGAATAGAGTTATGGCGGCGGATACCGTATCCATGACCGGCTCTCGTTGTTAGCGCAACAACGCCGCGGTTGCCGCCCCGGCAACTCGGCTGCCACGGGCCCGCCGCGCCCGACGACCCCGTGGCGTCTCCTGAGGGAGACGCTGAACAATTCGCACGAGGCTGTGGCCGCTGAGCGCGCGCCGGCGAGGTGCGGCCCGCTGAGCTGTGCTGACAGTATAGGCAAGCCTTGCGGCGCCGCCTGCGAGCGCCCCCAGCAGCCCCGCCGGGGCGCAGAGACTCGCGATACTTATTTAGCGTCTCCCTAGTGGTTGGCTTGCGGTGCCTTGCGCCGTAGGATGTAGCCGTCGTTGGCTAGGTGCTCCTGGATCTCGCGGGGCTTGAGTTTAGCGAGGTCCTTGGGGATCTCGTGGATCTCGATACCGCTGGGCGTGTGCTCGCCTAGGCTCGTTCGAAGGAAGCCCAGCATGCGCTTTTCGGCGCACAGGAGGGCCCGCCGCGCCCCGGCCTGGCGGCCGATCTGATCAAGGCGTTCGGCGATCTGGCGCGCGAAGAGCTTCTCGCTATTGGCATCGTGCTGGTCGCGGTGCTCATCGTAGATATGACCCTGGCCGCCGGGGGTGCGATTGCGGCCGCTGCTGTCGGCGTAGATCTGATCATGGTGGACGCGGTGCGCTGGATTGAGCAGCGAGTCGTGCTCAACCAGGTCGGGACCGCCCTCTAGGTCGGGTACTTCAGTATGCTCCAGGGTGAAGAATCGAGCCTGGGTGCCCTCCGCTACAACCACATAGGAATTCGTCATAAGGCCTCTCCCGCGGTCGGTGCTGTTTTCATCGGTGTACACCCTCAACCCTACTCTGACGAGTTAGTTAGGGCGAGTGGCCTGTCTGCTTTAAAGCGTAGCGGCAGCGCACGCCGTCGCTATGCGTTAGGCTAACGAATAGTTCGAAGGTATCGGCGCCGGGTCGCTGGCGCATCCGCTCGCAGGGAGGAAAAATGCGACGACTGATTAAGTGGTCCCTGATCGGTGTCGGTGGCCTGATCGGGCTCCTGGCCGCGCTGGTCATCGTGGTGGTCTTTGTGGTCGATCCCAATGATTACCGGGCCACGATTGAGGACCGTGTCGAGCAGCGCACCGGGCGCGAGCTCGCCATCGAAGGTGACCTCAGCCTGACCTTTTTCCCCTGGTTCGGTATCGAGATGGGGGAGACGCGCCTATCGGAGGCCGAGGGCTTCGGGGACGAGCCCTTTATCGCCTTGGATCGGGCGCAACTCGCGGTCAAGGTATTGCCCCTGCTCACGGGCGACCTACGGTTGGATACGCTGATCCTGGAACGCCCGCGTATTCGTTTGGTACGCGATGCCCAGGGGCAGGCCAACTGGCAGCAGTTCCCGGCGGGTCAGCAGGCGCCGGCTAAGACGCCCGAGCAGGGTGGTGGTGAGGCTGTCCCCGCGGTTGTACGAGGCCTCGAGCTCGCTGGCCTTCGGGTCCAGCAGGCCAGCATCGTCTATGACGACCGCCAGGCGGGGCAGAAGCTCACCCTGGATCCACTCAACCTCAAGCTCACCGGCGTGCGCTTCGGTCGCGATGTTCCGATCGAGGCGGACTGGGAGGTGGTGCTGGGTGACGGCACTCGTGTCGGCGGTCAGCTGGACGCCACAGCGAATGTAGCCCCGGATCTCAGCCGCGCTAGCGTGGCGCCGATGGAGCTGGCGCTGACGGCTAGTGGCGATGGTATCCCGGCTGGCGAGCAGAGCCTGTCTGTGGCCGCTGGCCTGGAAGCCGATCTGGCCGACTCGCAGTTCCGTATCGAGGATCTGGTGGTCGAGGCGGGGGGCGCCGAACTCACTGGTCAGGCCAAGGCGAGCGTACCCGCATCGGGGGCGCCGACGGCCAGCGGTGACATGACGCTCGCCGAGCTTAGTCCGCGGGATGTCTTCTCGAATCTGGGGCTGGCCGCGCCCGCGACCAAGGATGGCGACGTCCTGCGCTCGCTTAGTGCCGAACTATCGTTCCAGTACGCCGATGGGGGGATTCGAATCGAGCCATTGCAGGCCCAATTCGATGACTCCGTGCTGAAGGGCTGGGTGAACGTTAGGGATCCAGCCAAGCCGGCGCTCGACTTCGATCTCGACCTGGATCAGCTCAACGTCGATCGCTACCTCCCGCCGGCCTCCGAGGATGAGACGGCTAAGGAGGGCGATTCCGATAAGGACAGCGGTGAGGCGAGGATACCGACCGAGCCCCTGCGCCCGCTGGATATCGACAGCGGCAAGGTCCGTATCGGTGCGCTCACCGTCAGCGGTGCGAAGATGGAAGAGGTCACGGTTGAGGTGACGGCCGATAACGGCACGATTCGCCTCAATCCCCTATCGGCCAACCTCTACGGAGGCAATTACCAGGGCGATATCCGACTGGACGCGGCGGGCGATAAGCTCGGCATCTCGGTCGACGAACGCGTCAAGGGTGTGCAGGCGCAGCCGCTGCTGAGTGACCTGGCCGGTTTTAGTCGGCTGGTGGGTCAGGGCGATCTAACCCTGGGTGCCACGACCCGCGGGGCGACCGTCACCGAGATCCTCGACGGCCTCAAGGGCAAGGCCGTGTTCGGTTTCCAGGACGGTACCATCGCGGGCATCAACCTGGCTCAGATCCTGCGCCAGGCCATGGCCCGCTTGCAGGGCAACAAGGCCGGCGCCGACGAGCCGCAGAAGACGGACTTCACGACCCTGGGCGGCACAGTTCGCATCGATGGCGGTACGTTGAGCAATGATGATCTCAATCTCAAGACGCCCTTGTTGCGGGTTACCGGCGGCGGCAGCGCCAATGTAATCAAGCGCGAGATCGATTACCGGCTGGATCTCAATGTGGTCGGCTCGCTCCAGGGCCAGGGCGGCGCGAATCTGAGTCAGCTCAAGGGCGTGCCCATCCCGCTGCGAATCACGGGCCCGATAATGGCGCCCAGCTTCGATCTCGCCCTGGGCGAGCAGCTCGAGGCCATGGCGAAGCAGCGCGTGGACGAGAAAAAGGAGGAGCTCAAGGCCAAGGCCGAGGAAAAGGTCAAGGAACAGGTACAGGAGAAGGTCGGCGATAAGGCCAAGGACAAAGCCAAAGAAAAGGCTGAGAAGAAGGTAGAAGACAAGCTCAAGGGGCTGCTCAATCGATGATGAGCGCCGCCGCGGCGGGCCAGTCGGGGCGCGGTCCGGCGGTGGGGGAGGTCGCCGACCGAGTCCTGGCCTGGTACGACGAGCATGGCCGTCACGGGCTGCCGTGGCAGAATCCGGCGACGCCGTACCGGGTCTGGGTCTCGGAGGTGATGCTGCAACAAACGCAGGTCACGACCGTGATCCCCTATTTCGAGCGGTTCATGGCGCGCTTCCCCGATATCCCGACCCTGGCGGCAGCACCGGTCGACGAGGTCCTGCACCTGTGGTCTGGGCTCGGCTACTATGCCCGCGCGCGCAACCTCCATCGCGCCGCGCAGCAGCTGGTGAGCGACTACGACGGCGAGTTCCCGGATGAGTTAGAGGCCGTCCGGGCATTACCAGGCATCGGGCGTTCGACGGCGGGTGCGATCCTGTCACTGGCTAAGGGCCAGAAGCAGGCCATCCTTGATGGCAACGTTAAGCGAATCCTGGCCCGCTACCACGCGATCGATGGTTGGCCAGGCCGGAGCGCGGTGGAACGCGAGCTCTGGGCCGTCGCCGAGCGCCACACCCCGACGCATCGGCCAGCTGCCTTCAATCAGGGGATGATGGATCTGGGGGCTACGCTGTGCCTGCGTCGACAGCCCCTGTGTTCCTGTTGCCCCCTAGCGGCCGAGTGCGTGGCGCATCAGCAGGGTAATCCCGAGGACTATCCGGCGCGTAAGCCGGCACCGGCCAAGCCGGTACGCCAGACGCGTATGCTGTTGCTGGTTGATGACGCGCACGTACTGCTTGTTCGGCGCCCGCCCACGGGGGTGTGGGGAGGGCTCTGGTCACCGCCGGAATGCGATCCGGGTGACGATGTCGCCGCGTACTGCCGGGATGAGCTGGGCCTCGACGTTACGGCGATCCAGCCCTGGTCGCGTTTGCGGCACACCTTCAGCCATTTCCATCTCGATATCGAGCCCGTTCAGGCCCGTGTGTTAGGTCGCACGGGTCGGGCGGTCATGGAAGATGCCGAGGCCGTCTGGTATAACGTGCAAGCACCGCAAGCCAAGGGGCTGGCCGCACCGGTCAGCCGACTCATAGCCGGCCTGGAGGATCTCGGCGCATGACGGAAACGGTTAACTGCGTGAAGCTTGGCCGCGAGGGCGAGGCGCTGACGAAGCCGCCCTATCCGGGTGATCTGGGTAAGCGCATTCAGGCCAACGTTTGTCGCGAGGCCTGGGAGATGTGGCGCGAGCATCAGACCATGCTCATCAATGAGTATCGTCTATCCCCCATGGACCCGAAGGCGCGCAAGTTCCTGGAGGAGGAGATGGAGCGCTTTTTCTTCGGCGACGGATCGGCCCCGCCGCCGGATTACACGCCGGAGTAGCGCTTGACCTTGGTCGAGTGATCGGGTTCAATGCGAACCCCTTGGCCGGGTAGCTCAGTAGGTAGAGCACGCGATTGAAAATCGCGGTGTCGGGAGTTCGAATCTCTCCCCGGCCACCAGATCCCAAACCCGGGCGTTCCCCGGGTTTTTTTATGGCCGCGGCCAGCGCCAATCGATTCGGTCGTGGTGGCTGCGCAGCTCCGCGAGCGAGTAGTGCGTGCCACGCCATGATATGCCGCCGTGGCGCAGCGTGATCAGCGCGGCGCGCCACCACATCCAGATGATGAGGACGGTTCCCACGGGTGCTAGCAGTGCGGTCTGCCAGGGCCAGTGGCTGTGGTGCGCGAACCAGCCCTGGAGCCATAGCGCGATGGCGACCGTGGCAGCGGCGACTAGCTGATGGGTTGCGCCGGGAATCAGCACGGCTAGCCATGGCAGCAGGCCAACGCCTAGGTACAACGCCGTTGCGGCGATCAGCCGGGTCATCCGGTAATCGAAGGCCGCAAAGCCATTCTTGCTGAAGGCGCGGATCATGCTGACGGCGTCTGGATACCACACGAGCCGTAGCAGATCATCGCCGTACAGCAGCCGCGCCTGGGCGCCGCCGCGGCGCAATAATCGGCCCAACAGGATGTCGTCCAGGGGTGTCAGCGCAATGGCCTGGTGGCCGCCGACGCGGTGGTAGGTAGCGGCCTCGACCAGGTTAAAGGCGCCTATGCCGGCGAAGCATTTCGGGTCGCGGTCCATGCGCCAGGGTCGAAAGAAGCCCAAGAAGCTGATCGCGAACTGCACGATTATAATGCGTAGCCATGGTGAATGCGCGGTGATGGTCGGCATCGCGGTGATGTGTTGCAGCCCTTGGTGCTGAGCACGGCCGACGGCCCGGGCGATGGTCTCCGGCGCCATCGTGACGTCGGCGTCCGTGAATACCAGCCAGTCGCCAGCGGCCTCGCCAGCACCGACCCACAGGGCGTGATTCTTACCCAGCCAGCCGGTGGGCAGCGAGTCGATGTGGATGACACTGAGGTGGTCGTACTCGCTGGCTAGTCGCTCCAGGATGCCGCCGGTGTCGTCCTCGGAGCGGTCGTTGATCGCGATGACGCGCGATGGGCCCGCGAGCCCGCCCTGCGCCAGCATCGATCGCAGCGCTGGCTCGATGGTGGCCGCCTCGTTGCGCGCGGCGACGATCAAGTCGACGTGGGGTGCCCGCGTCGGCCAGGGGCTGGCCGCTAGGTGCGCCAGACGGTACGAGCCCCGCCAGAGGCCGACGGCCAGGGCCGCGGTTACACTGAGAATGGCGACGAGTAACAGGGTCAACATGGTCGCTCGATGCAGTGGCTGCGAAGGGGTTCACGGGATGCGTATCTTCGGCGGCGGCTAAGGGCCTGTAAAGCGCTTTGCTGCTAGGCCATGGTGTGCTCAGGCTGATGGCTTGGGCAGGTGGGAGGCCCTGGGATCTGCCCACTCGGTCTCGGGTTGTGTTACCTCGCGCTGCGCCGCAACCTAGCGACTTCTACCAACCTATCAGGGGGCGCCATGAAGCAAGTGGATCTGAGCTCGACCCGTTTGGCGCGCTATGTGCTCGAACAGGGAACGCGCGAGACGGCCGCCATGGCCAAGCTGCGCGAACAGACCTCGACCATGCGCGAGGCCCATCTCCAGATTAGCGCCGATCAGGCGCAGTTCATCGCCTTCATGGTCCGTGCCATCGGCGCGCGGCAGGCGCTGGAGGTTGGCACCTTCACGGGCTATAGCGCGCTAGCCATCGCCGAGGCATTGCCCGAGGACGGCCAGCTCATCACCTGCGATGTGAACGACGACTACACCGCGGTCGCCCAGCGCTATTGGCGTGAGGCCGGGTTGCAAGATCGGATCGCGTTGCGGCTTGCGCCCGCGTTGGAGACGTTGCAGGGCTTGCTTGCCGATGGCTACGCGCGTCGTTTCGACTTCGTTTTCATCGATGCCGATAAGACCGGCTATGACGATTACTACGAGCACGGCCTCAAGCTGCTGCGCCCGGGTGGCATCATGATCCTCGACAACGTCCTCTGGGGCGGCGCCGTGGCCGACCCCGATGACGATACCGACAACACGGCCGCCCTCGCTGCGCTCAATGCCAAGCTCCAGGAGGACGATCGCGTCGATATGTGCCTCGCGCCCATCGGTGACGGGCTCGGTCTGGTTAGGCGTCGCGCCTGAGGCTAAGTGGGCGACGGCTCATCGCTGGCCTCGCGAGCGAGGCGTTGGAAGGCATCGACGAGCATATCCGGCTCGCGCGCGCCGGATATGAGGTACTGACGGTTGATGATGAAGGCCGGCACAGCGGTCACACCGGCCTCGGCGAAGCGGGCCTCCTCCTGGCGAACACTGTCGGCGTAGCGATCCGAGTCCAGGATGTCGTCGACCTCGCCGCTATCCAGTCCGAGTGAGCCGGCGATGCCGGCCAGGACATCGCGAGCGGAGGGATTGCGCGCTGCCCCGAAGTAGGCGTCGAACAACGCCAGCTGGAACTCGCGCATGCGTCCCTGTTCCGCGGCCCAGGTTAGTACGCGATGGGCGTCGAAGCTGTTGTGGGCGTGGCGCTGATCGGCTGCACTAAAGTCCAGGCCCAGGGCCTCGGCGGCTTCCATGATGCCGTGCTGGGTATCGACGACATCCGCCTCACTGCAGCCGTATTTGCTTGCCAGATGCTCGACGATGGGCTCGCCCGCCGGTGGCATGTCCGGGTTGAGCTCAAAGGGATGCCAATGGAGCTCGAAGTTGAGTTCCTCGGTTAGCTGCCCGATCGCCTCTTCGAGGCGGCGGTAACCGATGGCACACCACGGGCATGCCACGTCCGAGACGATATCTACGCGTACTGTATCCATGCTTGCCTCGTCGCCGTACGACGTCGCCACCACCGCGTGTCCGCCATGGCGTTTGCCGGCGCGTCTGTGAGCGGCTCGGCGACGGCGTGTTGATCCAGGCCATGCCTAGGCTGCAGGCTCAATGACCGTGGTTAGTTGGAGATGAGGATGACACAAAAGGTTATCGTGAGCAGCTGCCGACTTACGGGCTGGGCTTGCTGGGGGCTGGTATTGATTCTGGCGCTCGCCGGGGCGCCAGCGGCGCTAGCGGCGGATGACGCCCGCGCCCGTATTACGGTGGCTGAGCTTAGCGTGCGGGTGGCCGTGCCCCCCGAGCTTGAGCCGCTGTATGAGGCGCCCGTCATGCCCCCGCTCAAGCAGGCGCCGGCCGGCTCGGCGCGAAAGAATATGTTCATCGGCTATCTCGCGCCCATCGTCGCTGAGGTCAACGATGAGATGCGCCAGCGTCGCGCGGCGCTGCTACGCGTCCAAGGCTGGTTTGAGGCGGGTAAGGAACTGGATGTGGCTAGCCGCGATTGGTTGCATCGGCTGAGCCAGCGCTATCGAGTCAAGGCCAGCGAGCCTAGCGACCAGGTGGCCGGCCTCCTTCAGCGCGTGGATGTCATCCCGGTATCACTCGCATTGGCCCAGGGCGCGCTGGAGTCCGCCTGGGGGACGTCGCGTTTCGCGCTGCTCGGCAACAATATCTTCGGCAAGTGGTGCTTCAAGCCGGGCTGCGGCATCGTGCCCGCCCGCCGCGCTGCGGGAGCCACCCATGAGGTCGCCGCCTACCCGAATGTTGCCGCCGCGGTGCGCGACTACATGCACCATCTCAATAGCCACCCCATTTATGAGGAGTTGCGGCGGCGCCGGGCGATGGCTCGCTCGGCGGATCGCGTACCGCAGGGCGGTGATCTGGCCGCCGGCCTCGATCGTTATTCGGCGAAGGGGCAGCAGTACGTTGAGATCATACGCAGCGTCATTCGCGTTAACGAGCTAGCCCGCTTCGATGGCTAGGGAGGCGCTGTCAGTACCAAAGGACATGGCTCTCGGCGTCGGCGGCGGCGTCCAGCATCTGTAACAGCGGCCAGGCACGGCGATGCCAATCGATGCTGGCTTCATCGCTAGCCTCCTCGTCCTCGTCTTCCGCCGCCGTGTCCGATGCCTCGTCCGCGCTGTCGAGCTGGTTCAGCGACTCGCGCAGTTGCTGACGGGCGCCGGGGACATCGCTGCTGTCGAGGGCACCAGGGACTTGGTCGCTGTGGCCCATCAGCTCGATGAGATATCGGGCATGTTGATCCAGCATAAGGACGTCGCCATGGGCTGGACTGTGGAACGTGACGGGCATACGCGGGCTCCTCCTGGGGCTTGTGATCGGTACCGATTAGTGGAGCTGGTGTCCGATACCGATGGTAGCTCAGATAACGGCCTCGCGCGGCTCACGTCGCCCTGCATCGGGGCCTGACGACGGCGTGGCCGATGGCTATCTGGGGTCTCGTTAGACGGGTTGCAGAACCGGCGCGGGTTCGCGATGCTTGTAACGATGGCAACAATGAATATTTTGTGAACGCGGTGAGATCCAGTTCATCATGAATAACGACCTCAACGCCTACCTCAAGTTGATGGCGAAACACCAGGCCTCGGATCTGTTCTTCAGTGCCGGGGCGCCAGCGGCACTGCGGCTACAGGGCAACATCCGTCCGGTGCGCTCGGATAAGACCATGGCCGCCCAAGAGATCGAGGCCATGGCCTACTCGATCATGAACGAGGCCGAGGTCGCGGAATTCGAGGAGCAGCTGGAGCTCAATCTGGCGGTAGGTATGGAGGGCCTGGGGCGCTTTCGGGTCAATCTCTATCGCCAGCGTGGCGCGGCGTCCATGGCGATACGCTATATCACAGCCAGCGTTCCGAGCATGGAGGAGCTGAGTCTGCCGGCCTCGTTCAAGGATCTCATCATGTCGGAGCGCGGGTTGATCCTGGTCGTCGGCGCGACCGGCTCCGGCAAGTCGACCGCGCTGGCGTCCATGATCGACTATCGCAACGCCAATAGTATGGGCCATATCCTGACCATCGAAGACCCGATCGAGTATATGTACCGCCACAAACGCTCGATCGTGGATCAGCGTGAGGTCGGCCTCGATACCCATAGCTATAGCAAGGCGCTGCGCAACGCGATGCGGGCCTCCCCCGATGTGTTGCTTATCGGCGAGGCGCGCGATCGGGAGACCATGGAGCAGACCATCGCCTACGCCCAGACGGGGCATCTGTGCCTGTCGACCCTCCATGCGCCGAATGCCAATCAGGCGCTCGATCGCATCATCAATCTCTTCCCCCAAGCGGCGCATAGTCAGCTCTACGGGGAGCTATCGCAGCAGATCGTGGCGATTATTAGCCAACGTCTGGTCACGGGCGTCAATGGCGAGCGCCTGCCTGCCGTGGAGATCATGCGTAATACCCCGTTCATTAGCGAATTAATCAGCAAGGGGCGTTTGGGCGAGATCAAGGAGGCGATGCAAAACAGCGGCGAGGACGATATACAGACCTTTGATGAGTCCCTGTATCACCTCTATCAGGCTGGGCAGATCGATGGCGAGGAGGCGCTGGCGAATGCGGATTCACGCAATGATCTCAGCCTGCGTATGCGCATGAGAGGGGGCGCTAGCGCTAGTGCTAGTGCGGAGAGCGCTGGCGATCTCGATTTCGGCGCTTTCGAATAGCCCTTGCCCGACGTAGCGGCGCGCCCGCATCGTGCCGTGTGGATGGGTGAGCAATCTTAGGTTAGAACGGCTACGGCAGCCCTCGCGTTAGCCTGATGCTGGTTGTCTGGCTCAACGGAGGGGCTATGCGCTACTGCACGATGGTCGCCGGCCTGGCGTTATTGCTACCCGGCGTCGGGGTCGGTATGTCCCGTATCGGCGGTGAATCGAGCGTTGCCGTGCGCTCGCTCGACCACGGCGGCTATTGCGGTAGCGAGCGCCGTGGCGCGGTCTGGCTTGATGATGCGAAGGCGGTGGCGGCGTTTGCTCGCCAGGACGATAACCGGCTGAATCGGTCAGCCGTCCAGGACGTCGATTTCGGTGAGCGGGCGGTTGTGGTCGTCAGCATGGGGACGCAGCCGACGGGTGGTTATGTCGTGCGTCTGGAGGCCGGGGCGAGTCGCCTGAGCGATGGCGTGCTCACGGTTGCCGTCGAATGGCATCAGCCCGGCGCCGCTGCCATCACGACGCAGGCCCTCACCCAGCCATGTCTTGTGGTGAGCGTCCCGCGCGGGCGCTATAAGGAGCTCGTGTTCGTCGATAAGGCAGGCAAGGCGGCGATTCGGCTGGCGCGCTAGGGTGGGCGCCTAGTCGTTGAAAACGGCTCGGCAGAAGGCCGGCGGATGTAGCGCACCGTAATGGATGCCGGCGGTGTAGTACTGCGTCGGGAAAGCAGCGGCGCGGGCGGCGGTCTCGCGGAAGTTGTGCACATCGCGCTCGCGCCCCGCGATGGTGCAGCTCCACCAGCCGCTGGGGTAGCTGGGCACGGGGAATGGCAATGTGGCACGGCTACTAAAGCCCGCCTCGCTCAATGCGGTATGGAGATCGCGGATAATGCCCTCGCTGTGCAGCAGGGGCGACTCGCTTTGTTGGACGACCAGTCCGCCGGGCCGGAGCACGCGATGGACGCCGCGCAGGAATGAGGCGCCAAAAAGCCCCTCGGCGATGCCGACGGGATCGGTGCTGTCGACGATCACGACGTCGAAGCTGGCGTCGCCCACGGCCGCGATGTATTGCAGGCCATCCTCAAAGCGCAGCTCGGCGCGTTGGTCGTCATTGGCTTGGGTGAGCTGGGGAAAGAATTGCCTCGCGGCCTCGGTGACCCCGGCATCGATGTCCACCTGGACCGCGCGGGTGACCCCCGGGTGGCGCAGTACCTCGCGCAGCGTACCGCAGTCACCGCCGCCGATGATGAGCACCTCGCGCGGGTTGTCGTGGGTGAAAAGACCCGGGTGGCTCATCATCTCGTGATAGAGGAAGTTATCGCGGTCGGTGAGCATGATGCAGCCATCGATGACCATGAGCCGGCCCCAATGACTCGTCTGGTAGACCTGGATGTGCTGATAGGGGGTCTGCTCGTCGTGGAGCTTGTCCGTGATGCGTAGCGAGAAGGCCATGCCTTCGGCCTCGAAGGCCTCGCTAAACCAGTGCTCGTCCAGGCTCATGCGGTCTCTCATATGCGATTTGCGGCGGGCGTCCTGTTCGCCCAGGACGCGAGGTAGTAGCATTTTCGCCTCTAAAGCGGCTGACTTGAAGCGCCCATGACCCGTGATTACGCGGCCGCCGCGCGCGCCACCTACAATCTGCCGGAGTGGAGCGACGGCTACTTCGACATCGCCGATGGTGAGCTCGTCGCCCAACCCCGCCGCGGCGCTTGCGGCGCGGCGATCAGCCTGCCAGCGGTGGCGGCTGCCGCGAGGCGCGCCGGTTTGCGGCTGCCCATCCTGGTCCGCTTCGTCGATATCCTGCGCGATCGGGTCGAGGCGCTCGATAACGCGTTCCGGGAGGCCATGAGCGCCGACGGCTATCGGGGCGCTTACACGGCGGTCTACCCTATTAAGGTCAATCAGCACCAGCGGGTCGTCGAGGAGATCCTGGCCAGCGAGGCCACGGCCATCGGCCTGGAGGCGGGTAGTAAGCCCGAGCTCATGGCTGTGCTGGCGGTCGCCCCCACCGGTAGCTGTGTCATCTGTAATGGCTATAAGGACCGCGAGTATGTCCGGCTCGCCCTACGCGCGCGCCAGCTTGGGCTCGATTGCCGCATCGTGGTCGAGAAGCTCTCCGAGGTCTCGGTCATCCTGGCGGAGGCCGAGCGGCTGATGGTCGATCCCGTTTTGGGGTTGCGTGTGCGGTTGGCCTCCATTGGCGAGGGCAAGTGGCAGAATACGGGGGGCGAGAAGTCCAAGTTCGGGCTTTCGGCGGCCCAGGCGCTGACCGTGGTGGAGCGCCTGCGCGAGGCCGGTCGACTGAACAACCTGGATCTGCTGCATTTCCATCTCGGCTCCCAGATACCCAATATCGGGGATATCCAGCGCGGCATGCGCGAGGCCGCGCGCTATTACGCCGAGCTTCGGGCGCTGGGCGCCCCGATCAGCTGCGTCGATGTCGGTGGCGGGCTCGGGGTCGATTACGAGGGCACGCGCTCGCGGAGCTTTTGCTCCATGAATTACACCGTCGGCGAGTACGCGCGCAACATCGTGCATACCCTGGCCGAGGTCTGCGACGCCGAGGCCTTGCCGCAGCCGGATCTGATAACGGAGTCCGGGCGGGCCATGACGGCGCACCATGCGGTACTCGTTACCGATGTCGTCGATGTCGATCGCGTTCCCGGCGAGCAGGCGCCGGCCGCCCCCGAGGAGGCGGCCCCGGTCGTCCTGCAGGATCTATGGCGTGGCTATTGTGAGGCCGACGAGCGCTCGCCGCTCGAGGTCTATCACGACGCCTGTCATTGGGTTAGTGAGGCTCAGGGCCTCTATACCAACGGCCTGCTCAATCTAGCCCAGCGCGCCGAGGCCGAGCGCATCTACCATGCGACCTGTCGTCGCGTGCTGGCACGCCTCGAACCCCAGGTGCGGGCCCATCGCGAGGTCCTCGACGAGCTCCAGGAGCGGCTCGCCGACAAGCTGTTCGTCAATCTGTCCCTGTTCCAGTCCATGCCCGATATCTGGGCCATCGATCAGATATTCCCCATCCTCCCCGTCAATCGTCTCGACGAGCCGCTAACTAGCCGCAACATCCTCCAGGATCTGACCTGCGATTCCGACGGCGCGATTCATCTGTACGTGGATCGGGATGGCGTCGAGCGAACCTTGCCGCTGCCGGCGTATCACCCCGATGATCCGCTGCTTCTGGGGGTGTTCATGGTGGGCGCCTATCAGGAGATCCTGGGGGATCAGCACAACCTATTCGGTGATACGGACGCCGTTAACGTGGTTGTCGACGGTGACGGTTGGCACCTCTCCGAGCCGGCCAACGGCGACAACATCGAGGCCGTGCTGCGTCATGTCCATTTCGACGGGCGCGCCCTGTTGCAGGCCTACCGCCAGCGAGTAGCTGACGCGCCGCTGGATGACGCTACACGCGCGGCATGCCGGCGGGAGCTGGAGGCGGGGTTGCAGGGGTATACCTATCTCAACAACGAACCTAAGTACGGAGGATCGTGATGCAAGTCGGTGTTATCGGGCTCGGGGCGATCGGCTCGGGCATGGCTCGTAATCTGTCGCGCCAGGACCAGCTGACGACCCTCTGGAACCGAACCGCGGCTACCGGCGAGGCGATGGCCTCGGAGCTGGCGGTCTCGGCCGCCGCGAGTCCGGCCGATCTGGCAGTAGCCTGCGACGTCATCGTTACAAGCGTGGGGGGCGATGAAGACGTCCTGGAGATGGTGGATGCCATGATCCCAGCGCTCGACGACAGCAAGGTGGTTGTCGATACCTCGACGATTAGCGTCAACGCCGCGCGCGAGGCGGCGGAGCGCGTCGCGGCGACCGGGGCCCGATTCCTCGATGCCCCCGTCTCCGGCGGCCGTGAAGGGGCTCAGAACGGGGCGTTGGTGCTCATGGTCGGCGGTGATGCCGAGGCCTACGCACGGGCCCTGCCGGCGCTGGAAGCGGTGAGTAACTCGGTGACGCATATGGGGGATGCGGGTCAGGGCCAGGCCACCAAGGCCGTTAATCAGATCATGGCGGCCGGGATTAATCAGGCGGTTACCGAGGCCCTGGCCTTCGGGGAGGCCATGGGCCTGGATATGGAACAGGTGATTAACGTCGTCGGCGGCGGCGCGGCGGGCAATTGGTTCCTGACCAACCGCGGCCCGAGCATGGTCCGGCAGGACTATACGCCAGGCTTTAAGTGTGCGCTCCACCACAAGGACCTCGCCATCTGCCGGCGCATGCTCGATGAATTGGGGGTCGCGCTGCCCATCGTCGAGATGACGAGCAAACACTACGAGCAGCTCATGGCGCGTGGCTATGGCGACGAGGATATCTCGGCGCTACATCGTCTCAAGCAGGAGTATTTCAGCGAGGGCAACAAGCGCTCGCTTTAGCAAACGCTGAATAATTCCCGCGCGCCTATTGGGGTGCGGGGCGCGTACGCAGTCGGTCTCGCAAAGCTCGGCTGTACCGCCGGCGCAGCGTGGCGCGCCGCGCTTTTTCGGCGTTCGCGGTCAGCCGCCAATGGCTCGCGCGAATTGTTCTGCGTCTCCTTAACGACCGAGCGCCAGCGGCTCCACTACTCCTTGCGGGTTAAGATGATGGTGTCGATATCGTTGGAGCGTAGTCGCTGGCGGAGTTCGTTGACGCGCTTTTGGTCGGTATAGGGGCCGGCGCGCACCCGATGCCAGGTCTCGCCGCCCTCCAGGCTGGCGCTCTCGATGCGGGCCTCGACCCCCAAGAGCGCCAGCTCGGCCTTCATACGATCAGCCGCACCCAACTCTTGAAAGGAACCGGCCTGCAGCACGAGGTTGGTGACGCTGCCCTCACCCTGGGCAGTCGCTGAATCCGCTGATTCCGAGGGTGGCGTTGGTGCTGGCTCGACCCTGCCGTCACCCGTGGGTGAGTCGGCAGCGCTACGTTCACGATCAGCCGCTGTGCCGTCGTTACTAGGAACCGCCACCTCCTGTTCCGGTAGGACCTTGTAGAACTCAAACTCGGGCTTTTTCGAGTCCTCGCTCTGGCTCGGCGTGCTCGCATCCGGCCCGTCGGCGGTCCGCTCGCGGTCGTTGCCGTTATCACCGCTGCCATCGGTGGTCTTTCTTGTGGGCTCGCCGTTGAGGATGCCGTCCAGATCCTCGCTATCGGTGTTCAGCTCCAGGTTGACGATCAGCGCTACGAAAAGCCCTATTGCCAGGCCGCCGAGTCCCCAGAGCCAGCCCGGTACGCTGCGCTTGTTGCTCTGGGGCTTACGCTTGCGCGCCTGGCCGCTCTTGCGTCGCTGCTGCGCCATGACTACATCCGCTCCGGCGCCGTGACACCCAGTATGTCTAGGCCGTTGCGAAGCACCTGGCGTGCCGCCCGGATGAGGCTAAGCCGGGCATCGCGCAGCTCGGTGTCGTCGACGATGAACGGGTAGGCGTTGTAGTAGGTGTGGAAGGCGTTCGCCAGATCGCGCAGGTAATTGGCGAGCTGGTGGGGCTCGTGGGCGAGCGCGGCATTCTCGATGACCTCGGGATAGCGACCGATCTCGGTGGCGAGCGCGGTCTCGTGGTCTGCGGTCAGGCGCTGCAGGGCGGCTAGCCCGGCCTCGGTGTCATGACTCCATCCCTTATCGGCGAGCTGGGCCATGACACTGCAGATACGGGCATGGGCGTACTGGACGTAGTAGACCGGGTTATCCGCAGACTCCGATTTGGCCAGATCCAGGTCGAAGTCGAGGTGCTGCTCCGGGCGGCGCATGACGTAGAAGAAGCGCGCGGCGTCATTGCCGACCTCCTCGCGGAGCTCACGCAGCGTGACGAAGCGCCCCGAGCGCGTCGACATCGGTACCTTCTCGCCATCGCGGTAGAGGACGGCGAACTGTACCAAGCGGAATTCGAGGCGGTCGCGGCCATAGCCGAAGGCCTCGACGGCCGCGCGGACACGCGCCATGTAGCCGTGGTGATCGGCGCCGAAGACGTCGATGGCCTGGCTCGGGCCGCGCTCAAGCTTATCCACGTGGTAGGCGATGTCGGAGGCGAAGTAGGTGGTAACGCCGTCGCTACGGCGCACGACGCGGTCCTTGTCATCACCAAGTACCGTGGCGCGGAACCAGGTCGCGCCGTCGGCCTCGTAGAGATGCCCCGCGGCCTGAAGGCGCTCGAGCATGTGCGCCACCGTACCCGAATCGACAAGTGATCGCTCCGAGAACCACTGATCGAAGGAGACCCCGAAGCTCGACAGGTCATCCGCGATATCGTCGAGGATCCAGGTCAAGGCGCGCTGGCGTAGCTCGCCGAAGCGCGCCTCGCCGAGCTCGCGGCGTGTCGCTGCCACCAGGGCATCGACATGGCGATCAGGATCGCCGCCGGCCGCCTCGTCCGGGGGAAGCTCGCCGGTGAGCGCCGCATCATCGAGGCTATAGGCCTCGCCTTCCTCGCCCGCGAGGGTCTCAGCGATACGCCGAATGTAGTCGCCCTGATAGCCGTTCGATGGGAAGGCGATGGCGGCACCGAGCTGTTGTCGATAGCGCACGAACACGCTGGCGGTCAGGATGTCAGTCTGCCGTCCGACGTCGTTGACGTAGTACTCGCGATGGACGCTAAAACCCGCTGCCGCCAGAACCGAGGCGAGAGCGCTGCCGAAGGCCGCGCCACGCCCGTGGCCGACGTGTAGCGGTCCCGTGGGGTTCGCGGAGACGAACTCGATGAGGACATCGCGGCCGTCACCCGCGTTGCAGCGACCGTACGCTTCGCGCTGTTGCCAGACCGCCGCCACCGCTGCCAGGGCGGCATCATCGGTCAGGAAGAAATTAATGAAGCCGGGCCCGGCCACCTCGACGCGCTCGACGTAGGGGTTAGCGGGCAGGGCATTGATGATCTCGAAGGCGATGTCGCGTGGCGAGCGCTTGGCTGGCTTGGCCAGGCGCATAGCGGTATTAGTGGCGAAATCGCCGTGCTCTTCGCCGCGCCCGCGCTCGACTTGAACAGCGACGTCGGCTTCCGCCGGCAATTGTCCTTGGTTCTGGAGGTGATCCAGGGCTTGGCGCAAGTCCTGGGCGATCTGATGCTTCATGGGCCACAGCTGCCGCGCTCGGGTAAGCCCGCCATTATGCGCGCTCACCAACGGTGTGCAAGATAGTGAGGCCGCTACAGCAGCAATTCTCATGTTGGCCTTCGAGGTGGTCGCGTTACCCCTGCCGAGGGACCCCATAAACCCTCCCTGGAGGCTCGACCGCGGCCTTCCGTGGCCGCAGACGCCCTC
>Ga0207714_1000263_pt1 | contig 35908 bp, 33 predicted proteins | sample PonA232FremontCA_2_FD_187270 | JGI IMG/M metagenome (GOLD analysis project Ga0207714, IMG submission 187270) | Marine sediment microbial community from Fremont, CA, USA - Pond A23 Sediment 2 (SPAdes) | ecosystem: Environmental > Aquatic > Marine > Unclassified | place: USA: Fremont, California...
GCCCTCCCCGGGCATTATCATAACCGATTCTCAGGGATAAAGAATAAGCTAAACGCGTGACTACCATGTTCATGGAGAGTATCTCGCTTCCGGGATCCGGAGGCTTCCCCCGGAAAGCTACGATCGCCGTCGTGGGCGAAACCGAACCTGTGCATGACTTAGCTTCTTCCGTATCCGGGGATATACTGTTTGAGAACGTCGAAGCCGACGAGGCTGTACGCCGTGTAGCGGACGCCGACGTTGACTGCGTTGTCTCTGCGCTTTACGGTAGACCCGTCGAACTCCTTCGGAAGGTCAGGGAGGAGGATCCCGAAGTACCCTTCGTAGCCTTCTCGGACGCGGACGACGCCGACGGTGTTCTTGAAGCGGGTGCCACGGAGCACGTCGCGGTTCCCGTTGAAGAGGTGCGCGGTGTCGGAAGACGTCTACGGAGGTACGCCGAGGGGCGGCGTTCGAGACGCTCCGAACGTAAGCTCGACTCCTTCATGCGGCATACACCCGATCAGGTCTGGGTACACGACGCCGACGGCGAGGTTCTCGACGTTAACCGGCAGGCGTGCGAGGCGCTCGGCTACGACAGGGACGAACTCATAGGTAGTAACATCGGTGAGTTCGAGGTCGGTGCGGATCCCGGTGAACTCAAAGACCGCTGGTCGAAGTTCGAGTACGGCGACTCGGTCGTCGTCGAGGGGCGGCACAGGGACAGGGACGGTAGGGAGTTTCCCGTCGAGGTCAACGTCGGAAAGGTTCTCATGGACGGCAACGACCGTTTCCTTGCTATCGTACGCGATACCACACAGAGGGAGACGGTAGAGAAGAGCCTCAGACGTCTGAGGAACGAGCACGAGAAGATCTTCGACAACGTTCAGGATCCCGTCTTTCTTATCGATGTCGAGGAGGACGGCGAAAGCTTCGTTTTCAAACATCTCAACCCGGCGTACGAGGAGCAGGTTGGGGTTTCGGAGGACGAAGCGCGCGGTAGAACACCCGTCGAAGTCTTCGGCGAAGCCGTCGGTACCGAACTCGTGGGTAACTACAGACGGTGTGTTGAGGAAGCCGAGACACAGAGCTACGAGGAGACCATTCAGGTACCCGTGGGTCAACGTACCTACCATACCAAGATAACCCCCGTCTTCTCAGGCGACGAGGTGACGGCGATAGTCGGAAGCGCACACGACATCACGGAGCAGAAGGAGCGCGAACGCGAACTCGAACGTTACGAGGCTTACATCGGGAACGCTTCGGACATCATCTCACATCTCGACGCCGAAGGCACGGTGCTGTACGAAAGCCCTTCGGTCGAACGCGTCTTCGGAACCGAACAGGACGACTGGGTAGGCGACAACGTCTTCGAACGCGTCCATCCCGACGACAGGGCGAGGGTCGCGCAGGAGTTCATCGAACTCGTCGAGGGTGACCGTAACATCGAGAACGTCGAGTTCAGGATGGAGCACGCCGACGGCTCCTACGTCTGGATAGAGGCGGTCGGCACCGACTGGCGCGGCTCCGACCTCGGAGGTGTCGTCGTAAGCTCGCGCGACATCACCGAGCGCAAGGAACGCGAACGCAAGCTCGAACGCAACCGTGACCTTCTGTACCATACGGAGAAGATAGCCGACACGGGCGGGTGGGAGATAGACCCCGAAGGCGACGGGATCAGATGGACGGACGGGGCGCGTAGGATACACGGCGTCGACGAGGGGTACGAACCCACCATCGACGAGGCTATAGGCTTCTACCATCCCGATGACAGGGAGAAGGTAAGGGAGGTAATAAGATCGTTCGGCGACGAGCAGGAAAGCTTCGACGAGGAGCTACGTATACGGACACCTGACGGCGAGGAGAGATGGACACGGTCGCGCGGCGAGGTCGTCCGCGACGACGGCGAGGTCGCCCATCTACGTGGCGCTATGCAGGATATCACCGAGCGCAAAGAACGCGAAAAAAGCCTGAAGGAGCAGAAGAGGCTACTCGAAGAGAGGAAGGAACAGATAGACTTCTTCAACAGCCTTCTCAGGCACGACATGCTCAACTCGATGACCGTGATACGCGGGAGAGCGCAGGAACTCCTCGACAGACTGTCCGAGGACGACGAGGGCTACGAAAGCGCGGAGAAGGTATACAGACGCGCCGACGACGTGGTTGATCTCACAAACCGCGTACGGTCGGTTCTGAGACGTATCACGGGCGAAGACGACCGTGAACTCTCCCGTGTCGATCTTGCTCAGACCGTCCGCGACCGCGCCGAAAGCCTCGGTGAGGTGTACGAGGTTGGTATATCGGTCGATGCTCCCCAAGATGCGTACGTCGAAGCCGACGACTTCCTCAGCGACATCGTCGACAACCTTCTGATCAACGCAGTCGAGCACAACGACAGCGACGAACCGCGCGTCGATGTCTCGGTTGACTCCGGGGACGAAGCCACCGTTCTACGTGTAGCCGACAACGGATCCGGTATCCCTGACGAGATGAAGAAAGCCGTCTTCGGTCAGGGTGAGAAAGGAAGACGTAGCGGAGGGACGGGGTTCGGTCTCTACTTCGTCGACTCTATGGTTTCGGAGTACGGCGGAGAGGTACACGTCGAGGACAACGAAGCCGATGGGGCTACGGTCGTCGTCGAACTACCCAAGGGTTCCGGGGATGGAGGGAAGGCGTGAAAGAGAACGCTCGTCACACAGGTGGGTATCCGTGTCCCGGCAAAACACGGACACCGGCGTTATAGTTAAACCGCCGGTAACTCTAACTGTAGCCGATGAGCAACGGTGACTCCAAGAAACCCCTCGCGCTCGTCGCGGGTAAGGGGGAGAAACTGCGCGAGGTGACCGAGATCCTGACCGGCGGTGAGGGCTACCGTATCGAGACGGCGAACCCCGGTAAGATCGAGCCGTACGGCGACGAACCCGGTTGCGTCGTGACCGACGATGCGGGACTCATCGAGGAAGTTGACGGAGACGGTGGTATACCTACCGTTCTCGTCTCGGACGGTTCGACGCGTGTTTCCGATGCCGTAGACGCGGGTGCGACGGAGTACGTCGAGACACCTGTCGGAGACGCCGACGGTAGGCTTCTCAGAAGGCGTGTCGAGAGGTATATCCAAGACACGCGCGAGGGACAGAACCGCAGGGAAGAGACGGAACCACAGATCGCAAAACGCAGGCACGAGGCTTTCTTCAACGACCCCGACGTACCTGTGGCGATCTTAGACACGGACGGAAACGTTCTCGATGCCAACCCCAAGTCGGCTGAGTATACCGAGGGCGAACCCGATGATGTCGTTGGGAAGCCTTTCTGGGAAACCGATCTGTGGGGGACGGACGAGAGAGATCCTATCATGGAAAAGGTACGGCGTGCTTCGGAGGGCGAGTACGTCGGATACGAGGTAGAGGATACGGACACGGGAGCCAAGGGGTACGTAGGTACCGGCTCCGTACGTCCCGTGACCGATGAGTCGGGCGAGGTTACGTCGGTGATCGTCTCCTCACGCGGTGCCACCGGGGGCAACGAGCGTGAAGCCGAACTCGAACGTAACCGCGACCTGCTGAAACATACCGAAAGGATCTCCGACACGGGCGGATGGGAGCTTGATGTCGAAACGGGGGAGCAGAGATGGACGGACGGAACACGTGGGATACACGGTGTTTCGGATGAGTACGAACCGACCGTGGGCGACGGGATCGCCTTCTACCATCCTGACGACAGGGGTAGGATAGAGAGACTGGTGGAGAACTGTATACAAAACGCCGAGCCGTACGACGCCAAACTACGTATGGTGACCGCAGACGGCGAAGTAAGATGGGTGCGTACCGTCGGAGAGCCTGTCGAGGAAGACGGCGAGGTGACCAAGATACAGGGTGCTATACAGGATATAACGGAGCTCAAACGCCACGAGACCCAACTCGAACGTTACGAGAAGCTATGGAAGAAGATCCCCGTCGGCGTCTGTCGCGTAGAAGCCGACAACAGCGGAAGGTTTCTCACCGCAAACGAACGTATGGTCGAGATGACAGGGGCGGGGTCGGAGGAAGAGCTTCTCGGTCTCTCTACAGACGACTTCTGGATAGACGAAGAGGAACGCAAGGGGCTGGCTGAACGTACCGAACAGAACGGCTGGGTTACGACGGAACGCAGGTTCCGGAGCCTCGACGGAAGGGTTGTCTGGGCGCGGATTACCGTAATAGCCCAGGATACGGACGAGGACACCGTCTTCGATGCCGTCGTTCAGGATATCACAGACAGGCACCAGAGGGAAGAGCAGTTGAAGAAGGCACAGGAGATAGCCGACATAGGTAGCTGGTACAAGAACATACCTTCCGATGAGATACACTGGTCTGACAGGCTGTACGACCTCTGGGGTGTCGAATGCGAAGGTTCGGTGGATTACGGTACCTTCCTTGAGTACATCCATCCCGACGACAGGGGGTTCGTCGACAGTAGCTGGCAGGAGGCGAAGGAAGGCGAACCCTACGACATAGAACACCGTATCGTCCGGGACGACGGCGAGGAAAGATGGATGCGCGAAACCGCCGACGTTACGTTCGAGGACGGCGAAGCGGTAAACGCCATCGGCGTGGTTCAGGACATTACCGAACGTAAGCAACGCGAGAACCAGATCGAAAGAAGGAAACAGCAGGTCGAGTTCTTCAACAGCCTTCTAAGACACGAGATGCTCAACTCCATGACGGTGATACGCGGTAGCACCCGAACCGCACTCGACAGCCTCCCTCAAGACCACTGTGTATACGAGGATCTGACAAGGGTCTACGATCGTAGCGATGAGATCGTTGACCTCATAAACCGTGTACGGTCGGTTCTCAGGCGCATATCTGGCGAAGGAAGAGAGTTGGCACAGAAGAACCTCTCCGACACCGTCGAGAAACGCGTGGCATCGCTGGAGAATAGACACCGTGTTGACACCCGTCTGGATCTACCCGGTGAGGTGTACGTCGAAGCCGACAAGTTCCTCGGGGACGTGGTGGACAACATACTCGACAACGCTGTTGAGCACAACGACAAGGACGAACCGCGTGTCGAGGTCTCAGTGGAGCAGGACTCAGGCACCGTTACGCTCCGTATAGCCGACAACGGATCCGGTATACCTGACGAAAGAAAGGAGGAGGTCTTCCGTCAGGGCGTGACGGGCAAGACGGGCGGCAAGCTCGGCTTCGGTCTCTACTTCGTCAAATCGATGGTTTCGGAGTACGGCGGAGAGGTGCGTGTGGAGGACAACGAGCCTGACGGAGCCGTTCTGGTCGTGGAGCTACCGACCGTCGACGGCGTGACGCGAAGGGAGGTACAGGGGTGACGCAAGATCGACCCTCGGTTCTCGTGGTCGAGGACGACGAAGGCGTTGCGGAGACGTTCAGGGGATGGCTCGAAGAGGAGTACGAGACGTATACCAGACTGAGAGGCTCCGAAGCCTTGGAGCTACTCGAAGACACGGACATAGACGTGGTTCTTCTGGACAGGCTCATGCCGGGTATGTCGGGGGGTGAGGTTCTCGAAGAGATACGCGCACGGAACCTCAACGTACGTGTAGCCATGGTCACAGCCGTCGAACCCGGCTTCGATATAATCACCATGGGGTTCGACGAGTACGTCACCAAGCCGTCGTCGCCCAACCGGCTCCGTGGCACCGTCGAGAAGCTGGTTAAACGCGACGAACGTGACGAGACCCGCAGGGAGTACGCGTCCCTGCGCGCCAAGCAGGCGGCTCTCGAATCGGGTAAGACCGAAGGCGAACTCGCCGACAGTCAACGGTACGCGGAACTCGTCGACCGTATCGAGGAGATGGGCGACGAACTCGGTAAAGCCGACGCCGAACTCGTAGACGAGACGGAGTTCCTGAGTTCACTACGTGAGGTGGAGGAGGACAACGGATGATGTCGGAAGGCAAAAGCTACGACGTGGGCGACCTCCTACCCGTCTCCTCCTTCGACGCGGGGACGAACGTTCTCGTAACCGGCTCCGCGGGTTCGGGGAAGACGTACCTCGGCGCACGTATACTGGCGGAAGGCGCCGACGGAAACGAAGGCTCACTCGCGGTAACCACCGACGGTAACGCAGACGAGATACTCGAACTCTACCGCGAGAAAGCCGACGACGGAAGCCTACATTTCGTCGACTGCACGGGTGCGGGCTCGGGTTCGCCCGACGGCTTCCCTTCGGACAGGTTCGAGACGGTTAGCTCGCCGGGCGACATGACGGGTGTCGGAGTCGCATTCGAGAAGTACACAAAGAGGGTCGGCGAACGCGTCGAAGGAAGCCGTGTGATGTACGACTCTCTGACGACCCTTCTCAGGTACGTCGATCAGAAACGCGCGTACAGGTTCGTGGATATACTCACGGGACGTTTCAGAGCCGAGGACTGTCTGTCGGTCTTCACGCTCGACGGCGGTACCGTCGACGAAAAGACCTCAAGTATGTTCACCCACGAGTTCGATGTTGAGGTAAGCCTCCGTGTCGAGGACGGTACACGCGAGGTATCCGTGAGCGGAGACTCCGATGCCCCCGACGGCTGGACGCCCCTTGGATAGACTATCCGCCGCAGAACACCTGTGTGGCGAAGACGGTGTTGCCCGCGCTGACGTAGACGCCGACGGTTACGGAGTCGTACTCACCCAGAAGGTTTTCGCGGTGCGTGGGTGACGCCATCCAGTCGTCTACGAGCATGTCGGCGACATCCTCGGCGTCCGTGTTCATCTCCGTCCCGTCCGTCCGCGCGTTTCTGACGGGAACCTCGTAGAACGTCGCGGCGGCGTTCTCACCTAACGACGAACAGCCGCGCGGTTCGACGCGCTCCTCAAAGCCGCGTCCCTCCGAACCGACATGCCCCACGTAGCCGTGGTTCGCCATGTCGGCGCTGTGGCTCCTCGCGGCGCTTCTGTGTCTCTCCGAAGCCTCCAACACCCCCAGACCCTCGGCACGGCGTTCCTCGTTCGTATGCTCGACGACCGCCTCCTCTATCTCCCCGCGGTCGTACGTCTCCCCCTCGTACCGTCCGGGGTTGTCCCAGTCGCCCGCGACCTCGTAACGTAGCTCGCCAGCCTTCTCGAACTCAGGCGTGTCGGCACCGTCGTCCAACTGGGCGTATCCGAAGACGCCTATGAGCGCGAGAGCGCCTACGAAGAAAAGACCGACTACGATCTTCAACGCCGTCATCGCAAGGCTACCTGAGTCTGTCTTCCGGTTCTGCATGGGGCATGTACGGACGGTCGGGGTTTGAATCTTGCCTCGTCGCACCTACTCGCGCACCACACCGCCTTCGAGGTAGTTCCGCGTCTTGTCGTTCGTAGCCTGTGTCTTCTTTACGAACTCGACGAAACGGTCTTCGCCCTCGTGTCTGTCCTCCTCGACGACAAGCTGAAGTCCCATACCGCGCAGGTGATCGAGTATAGCCTCAACCTCGTCGGGTCGCGCACGTACCGTATGGCGCTCTCCAACGTCTTCTCCCCCGTCGACGGTTTCGATCGTACCGAGCATAGAGCCGAGTACAGACTCGCCGAGCGAACGTGCGCGCTCGTCGGCTTCGTCGGCGTCGTCGAACTCGTGCGCCTGAAACGCCTCACGTATGATACGTCCGAAGATGAAGTCGCGTCCGTAGTCGAACGGTAACGAGAAGGCGTAGCCGAGGTCGCCTTGGTTCGCGGAGGAGGTCGTGTACTTAAGCTGGTGTGAGACGTTCGGTGTCTTCATTATAACGCCTTCGCGTCCGCGGTCGTCGAGGTCGTCGACCGCACCGCGCACCGCCTCCACAGCCTCGTCGACGGGATGTACGCCGAAGAAGGGTACGGACGGAAGACCGTGTTCGTCGCAGAGCGCACGCCGTTCCTCGACGCTCATAGCCTCCCCCGTCGAACCGTCTCGCACGTCGAACACACGGAGGTCGAGAGACGCCACCTCGTCGTAGTCGTGCGCCGTGTACGGGTTGTCGCGCCCTATCATCTCGCCGCAGACGACGGCGTCGGGACGGTCGTCGATGAGGGCGTTGAGTTCGTCGCCGTAGACGCGCCTGAGAAACCTCGTCGTGAACGGACAGACGATGCCGCTACGCGAGAGCGCGAGTAGTTCACCGTCGAGGCGTGCGACGCGCGTGTTGTAGCCGTTCATCTTCTCCTCGACGGCGACCTCACCGTCGAAGTAACGCGGTACGCCCTCTGAAAGGACGAGCGTACGCGGAACCTTGGGAAAGCCGCGTACAACGTCGCCGTCGTACAGAACGGTGCCGCGTTCTACCTTCCCGTAGTCGGGGTAGTGACGGTACTCGGTTCCGTCGTACACCCTATCCTCGAAGCCGTTGAGGTCGTCGACACCGAGAACGTCGGTGTATCTCTGGTCGGTCACGGTGTAGATTCGTTCCCGACGCCAAAAGCTATAGGGTCGGCGTCGAAGATGAACGTATGAGCGAACATCCGCTGAAACAGCGTTTCGTCCTCGACACATCGACGTTCATCACCGAGGAGATACGCCGTGGTGACGAGACGTGTGAGGAAGCCGTCGACCGTCTTCTCGAACTCGTCGCCGACGCACGTCTCGACCTCAACATATCGTGCTACTTCCCGCCGTCCATCTACCGAGAACTCGAAGCCATGCTTGAGGATCGCGGTGTCTCCGACGACGTATTCAAGAAGCTCAACACGTGGGTCATAAAGAAGGATCCCGCACGGTACGAGGTCATGATACCCACCGAACTCGTCTACGACTTCATAGACGAGATGAGCGACCGCGTCAACCGTGGTCTACGTGTCTCGGAGAAGGCGGTACGGAAAGCGGAGAAGTACGAGCCGCACGAGGGCGAGGTTGAGGAGATGACGGAAGTCGACGAGGTTATCTCCGACCTACGGAGCGAGTACAGGACAGCACTACGTCAGGGGGTTCTCGACTCGCGCGAGGACTTCGACCTCCTCATACTCGCGCGCGAACTCGACGCCTGCGTCGTCACCGAGGATCAGGGTATCGTCAACTGGGCGTCCGACTTCGGTCTCCGCCATCTCAAAGGACGCGACTTTCCGGGTCTCGTCGAGGAGTACCTCGAAGCCGTCGACGTCGACTGACCCGCGCTCAGATGGACGTATGAAAGGATACATTAGCCTGACCCGCGTTTCTGAGACAACCAGATGACGGAAGACGACTCGAAGAGGTACGAGCTTCAACGTATCGTCGAGCGACTCGACGACCTCGAAGGCTCGGGTACACAGCTCGTCACCATCTACATACCGCCGGACAAGAGGATAAACGACGTGGTTGCACACGTCCGTCAGGAGCACAGCGAGGCATCGAACATAAAGAGCAAAGCGACGCGGACGAACGTACAGGACGCGTTGTCGTCTATACAGTCACGTCTCAAGGGGTACGACAGGACGCCTGAGAACGGCATGGTGATCTTCTCCGGGGCTGTCGACGCCAAGGGCGACAAAACGGAGATGGAGACGATCGTTCTCGAAAACCCGCCTCAGTCGGTCGAGAGCTACATCTACCACTGCGACTCCAACTTTGAGACGGAGCCTCTCAAGGAGATGATACGTGACAAGTCGCTGTACGGGCTTATCGTACTCGACAGACGTGAGGCGAACGTCGGCTGGCTCAGCGGTAAACGCGTCGAACCCGTTGCGAACGCCACGAGCCTCGTACCCGGTAAGCAGAAGAAGGGGGGTCAGTCCGCACAGCGTTTCGCACGTCTCCGCCGCGAAGCGATCGACAAGTTCTACAAGGAGGTGGCTGAGATGGCGAACGAGGTATTCGTGCCCAGACGCGGTGAGGTCGACGGCGTCCTCATAGGCGGTCCTTCGCCCACGAAGGAGGAGTTCATAGACGGCGACTACCTCCACCACGAGATACAGGACATGGTCGTCGACAAGTTCGACGTTTCGTACACCGACGAGAGCGGTCTGTACGATCTCGTCGACGCCGCACAGGAACGTCTCGCCGATCTTGAGGTGATGAAGGACAAGAGGAGGATGTCCAGCTTCTTCGACGAACTCCGCGGCGGCGAACTCGCCGCCTACGGTGAGGACAAGGTTCGCCAGAACCTCGAAGCGGGTGCGGTCGATACACTCCTTCTCTCCGAAGATCTACGGCGCAGACGCGGTACGTTCACGTGTCCCAACTGCGGCGCGACGGTAGAGGAGACGTTCGAGGGCGACGTTACACCGCCCGACTGCCCCGAATGCGGTGCTGAGACAGAGGCTGACGACGTAGAGGACGTTGTCGACGAACTCGTAAAGATAGCCGAGCAGATGAGTACCGATGTCGCCTTCATATCGAGCGACTTCGAGGAAGGCGAACAGCTACGCGACGCCTTCGGAGGCGTCGCGGCTATACTGCGTTACCAGACCGGGATCTAAGACGCGTCGTAGACGACCTCGACGGTCGCATCTATCTCGACAGGACCGGGATCTACGGAGGTCGACGCACCGCTTTCGGCGAGTTCGACAGCCGCACGGTCGTACGAGACAGGTGAGATGCCGGTCTCCGTGGTTGAGATCGAACGGACACCGCTAACCGAGATACCGCCCGCCTCCGCGACGGCGTCAGCCTGTGAACGCGCGTTCGCCATAGCGTCTTTGAGTGCATCGTTCTTGAGCTGGCTTCGGCGCTCGTCCGAGACGGTAAAGGCGACGTTGGCGACAGTCGTCGCGCCGCCTTCGACAGCGGCGTCTATTATCTCACCCGCCGAGTCCGTACCGTCGACGGTGACACGGAGCGCGTGGCGAGCGTAATGGTCGGGTACGTCGCCCTCGCGTTGCTCGTACGCGCGCGCTTCGCGTAACGTGTATCCCGTGCTATGAACCGCGTCGTCGCCCACACCGGCGTCTTCGAGCGCTTCACGTACGTCCGAGACGTTCTCAGCCACGCGTTCGCGTACCACCGAAGGGTCGTCGGCGCGTGCCTCTACCGCAACCGTCACCTCGGTCGCGTCCGCCTCCGCGTCGACACCACCGTTCGCCGATACGCGTACGAACTCGTCGCCCGCCACGTCGGTACCCTGTCCTTGTGCCGCTACACCCGATGCTAACAACGCCCCTCCGGCGACGAGAGCGCCGAGGAGGAAGACCGCAGTCACGTGTTTCTTTGACATGCAGTACGAGGTACGCGCGAAGACGCCATATACTTGGCGTAGGCTAAAACGCGTATTTTAGCTAACGGAGGAGTGAACCAAAACGACCGTAAAAAACGTCGATAAAAGACGCCGACACGACGGTTTCGACAGTGTTTAACCGCGGTTACGCGTACCACCGCCCATGTTGACCGAACTACGCCGACAGGTCGGGGACGCTCTCGCCGAAGCCCTCGACGAGGCGGGGTACGACGCCGATCCGGATCTCGAAGATCCGCCCGAAGGCGTCGACGCCGACATCGCGTCACCCGTCGCGTTCAAGCTGTCGGGTGACCCTACGGCTATCGCCGACGAGCTCGCCTCCGCCGTCTCACTCGATGACCGCCCTCTCATCGGTTGGGTGGGGACACAGGGACCGTACCTCAACTTCCGCGCGAGCGAACTCTACTTCGAACGCGTCCTCGGTTCGGCGACCGACGACGGCTACCCGACACTACCCGAAAAGGACGAGACGATCGTTCTCGAACACACGTCGGCGAACCCGACGGGTCCCCTCCATATCGGCAGGGCGCGTAACCCGGTTATAGGCGACTCTCTCGCGCGTGTCATGCGCGCCGCCGGGTACGACGTAACCGTGGAGTACTACGTCAACGACATGGGCAGACAGGTCGCCACCATCACGTGGGCGCTCGACGAGTTCGACGAGGACGACGTCGCCGACCTCGATGGACGCGACAAGGGCGACCACGACGTCGTCCGTTACTACAGGCGTGCGAACGAGGTTCTGGAGGGCGAAGAAGGAGAAGAGTACGCCGAACGCGCAGAGCGCGAGATAGACGAACTCCTGCAGGCGCTCGAAGACGGTGAGGAAGGCGCTCTCGAACACGTCGGCGAGACGGTCGACCGTTGCCTCGAAGGACAGCTCGAAAGCCTCGAACGTCTCGGTGCGTCGTACGACGGTTTCGTACGCGAGAGCGGATACGTCCTTGACGGTACCGTCGACGGTGTAGCGTCACGTCTCAAGGCTGACTCACGTAGCTACGAGGAGGATGACGCGTACGCGCTCGACCTGACCGACTGGGGTATAGACAAGGAACTCGTCTTCGTACGCGCAGACGGCACGTCTCTGTACACGACACGTGACATCGCTTACCATATCGACAAGTTCGAACGCTCCGACCGCGCCGTCGACGTTCTCGGAGAGGATCACAAGCTACAGGCGCGCCAGCTCGCCGCCGCCCTCGACGCCCTCGGCTACGACCGCGACCCCGAATCCGTCTTCTACTCGTTCGTCAGCCTGCCGGAAGGACAGATGAGCACGCGCGAAGGCAACGTCGTCAACCTCGACGACCTACTCGACGAGGCGGTAGAGCGTGCACGCGCGGAGATCGAGAAACGCGCCGACGACCGCGACCGGGATGTCGACGAGGTCGAAGAGACCGCCCGCGCCGTCGGCATAGGAGCCGTCCGTTACGACATCGTCGCACGACAGCCCCAAAAGTCCATCACGTTCCGGTGGGACGAGGCGCTCAACTTCGACGGACAGCACGCGCCTTACGTCCAGTACGTCGGTGCGCGCGCGTCGGGTATAGGGCAGAAGACCGACGCGAAGCCCGCCGATCCGTCCGACGCGGTCGCTGAACTCGAAGCACCGGAGGAACGCGCCCTCATCCGCAAGATAGGCGAACTCTCCGCCGTCGTCGAAGACTCCGCCGACGAACTCGCACCCCACCGGCTCGCCACCTACTCGCGCGAACTCGCCGAACGTTTCAACGAGTTCTACCGCGACTGTCCCGTTATGGACGCCGACGAGGATACGAAGCGCGCGCGCCTCGCCCTTGTTACGGCGTCACGCGTCGCCATAGAGAGGTCGCTCGGACTCATCGGCGTCGAAACGCCCGAAGCGATGTAGCTGTTTCGTGACAGACAACCCAAACCCATTTTTAATAGGAGAACCAATTCAGGATACGATGACTGACATCTCGGACGACGTAGACTCACCCGTTGACGACTCCACGCCTCCTAAGGAGAAGGTCGACGAGCTACAGGAGCGCGTCGAGAAGCTCAGAAGCGAGAACGAACAGGTTCGTGACAAGCTACTCGATGCGAACGCGGAGAAGAACAAGTACGAGCAGAAGGTCGAGCGGCTCAAGCACGAGAACGAGAAGCTCAAGAAGTCGCCGCTGTTCGTCGCCACCGTACAGGAAATCACCGATGAAGGCGTCGTCGTGCGCCAGCACGGCAACAATCAGGAGGCGCTGACAGAGGTTACGGACGAGATGCGCGAGGGTATAGAGCCGGGTGACCGCGTCGCCGTCAACAACTCGCTCTCTATCGTAAAGGCTCTCACCGACTCGACCGACGTACGTGCGCGCGTGATGGAGGTTACGGAGACGCCCGACACGACCTACGAGGATATAGGCGGTCTCGACGAACAGGTAAAGGAGGTGCGCGAGACCATAGAGCTACCTCTGACCGACCCCGACATGTTCGACGAGACGGGTATCGATCCGCCGTCGGGCGTTCTCCTCCACGGTCCTCCGGGTACGGGTAAGACGATGTTGGCGAAGGCGGCGGCGCGTCAGACCGACGCGAGGTTCATCAAGATGGCGGGTAGCGAACTCGTACATAAGTTCATAGGTGAGGGTGCGCGTCTCGTACGTGATCTTTTCGAGGTTGCGCGTCAGAAGGCTCCGAGTGTCGTCTTTATCGACGAGATAGACGCCGTCGCTTCGAAGAGGACGGAGAGCAAGACATCGGGCGACGCCGAGGTTCAGCGCACCATGATGCAGCTCCTTTCGGAGATGGACGGATTCGAGGGGCGCGGCGACGTGAAGATAATCGCCGCGACCAACCGTTTCGACATGCTCGACCGCGCGATCCTGCGCCCCGGACGGTTCGACAGGCTCATAGAGGTTCCCCTGCCCAACGAGGAGGGGCGCGAACAGATATTCCGTATACATTCGCGCGAGATGAACGTCTCCGACAACCTCGACTACGAACGTCTCGCGCGCGTTACAGAGGGCATGAGCGGCGCGGACGTAAAGGCGATCTGCACCGAGGCGGGTATGTTCTCGATACGCGACCGCGAAACCACCGTCGACATGGGCGACTTCCTCGACGCGTACGACAAGGTGCGCGAGGACTCCGAGGAGGAAGGCGAGAAGAGCATGTACGTCTGACGGCGCGGTGTCGCTTCTATCCGCCTTCACGCAGGCGGTTCTGCCCGTGCTTGCCGTGGCGGGCGTCGGCTACGTCCTCGGCGTTCTGACAGATATCGAACCCGAGCCTCTGGCTACCGTCACCGTATACGTCCTCGTCCCCGCGCTCGTCTTTCATAGCCTCGTGACGGCGTCGGTGAGCGGTGCCGAAGGTCTGCGTATCGCCGGCGCGGCGGTGGTTCTTACGGCTGTTATGTGGACTGTCTCCGAAGGCGTCGGTTTCATAGCCTCCGACGGTTCGCGGAACGGTCTGGTTCTCGCGGGTACGTTTCCCAACACTGCGAACTACGGTATACCCCTCTCCGTCTTTGCGTTTCCGTCGGTGGGACGCACCACGGCGGTTCTGTACGTCGTGGGTTCGACGGTCATGATGTACACCGTCGGTGTCTACATAGCGTCGCGCGACGCCGCCTCCTCGTCGCTCGGTGCTATGCGACGCGTCGCACGCCTACCCCTCGTATACGCCGTCGTCGCGGGTGTCGGAGCCAGCTACGTCGGCTTCGGTACGGACGACAGCGCGTTCTTGGAGACGCTCCGTCTCGTCGGTAACTCGTCGATACCGCTGATGCTGGTGGTTCTCGGCGTCCAGTTAGCACGCGCCACGCCGTCGGGCGGTGTCCGTGACGTCGCACTCGCCAACGTCGTACGTCTCGTCGTCGCTCCGCTCGTCGCTGTTCCCGTCGTCGTCGCCCTCGGATTCACAGACCCCGACGTGGCGCGCGTCGTCGTACTCGAAGCCTCGACACCCGTCGCGGTCACCACGGTCATACTAACCGTCGAGTTCGGCGGCGACCGTGACTACGCCGCAACCGCGGTGCTGACGACGACGGTGGTGAGCATGGTGACGGTCACTCTCCTCGTGGAGCTGTTGCGGTCAGGCGTCGTCGTGTAGCTCAGAAGAAAATAAAGCCTCAGTCGGGGTTGGTAGACCGGAGAAACAATCCATCTATACTGCTACCCGAAACGGAACCGTTCACATGCATCGAAGGGTAGATTTATGCTATCGGCGACAAGAAGACACAGCCAGAGATGACGAAGCCGGTGCTCAAATGGGCGGGCGGTAAACGTCAGCTTCTTGACGAGATTTACGCCCGGTTTCCTGAGTCGTACGACCGTTACCACGAGCCGATGTTCGGTGGCGGCGCGTTGTTCTTCGACTTGGAGCCGGGAGACGGCACGATTAACGACACAAATCCGCGTCTCGTCAACTTCTACGAGAAGGTACGAGACAGCCCTGAGGAGCTAATCGAACAGTGCCGGAGCTTTGAACACCCGGAGAACGAACCCGACCCGTCGCGTGAGTTCTCCGACTCCGACCGAAAGGGGAAGGACGTAGAGCAGTACTACTACCAGCAACGCGCCCTGTTCAACCGTCGTCCGTACGGTGACGAGTACGACGAACTCGAAGAAGCCGCGCTCCTCCTCTACCTCAACCGAACGTGCTACAACGGACTCTACCGAGAGAACCGGAGCGGCGGCTTCAACGTCCCGATCGGGCGGTACAGTAACCCCGACTGGGTGCGTGCGGATGAGGTACGGTCTGCGAGCGAGGCGGTTCAGAACACCGAGATACTGAACCGTGACTTCGAGTATATCATTGATCGAGCCGAAGAAGGTGACCTTGTCTACCTTGACCCGCCGTACGAGCCGATGAGCGCGACGGAGTACTTCACGAGCTATTCAAAGGAGGGTTTCGGAAGGAAGGATCAGGAACGTATGGTTGAGGTGGCGAAGGAACTCGACGAGAACGGTGTGTACGTGATTCTTAGCAACAGCGGCGTTACGTACAACATGTACGATGAAGTCGGTTTCCGCGTCGAAGTCGAAGGTGCTACGCGGTCAATAAACAGCGACGGTACAAACCGCGGCGAGGTGAACGAGATTATCGCAACAAACGTACCGCCGGACGATTGTCAGAAAGCCGGACAGCGGGGGCTGGCTGGGTTTTAGCGGGTTTCGGAAGCTTCGGGCGCGCAGGGTCAGTCGAAAGACTCCGCGAGACGCAGTGCGCGCGCGGTTTCGGCGACATCGTGGACACGGACGTACGACGCGCCTCTCAAAGCCGCGTAGAAATGCGCCGCGACGCTCGGCGCGAGACGGTCGTCCTCCTCCTCCCCCGTCGCACTACCGAGGAAAGACTTACGCGAACAGCCGTACAGGACGGGGTAGCCGAGCGACGCGATCTCGTCGGTGCGACGGAGGAGTTCGAGATCGCCGTCGGTTCCCTTTCCGAAGCCGACACCGGGATCGAGTACTATATCCTCCGCGGAGACTCCTGCACGCCGCGCCTGCAACGCGGTCTCGGAGAGGCGGCGCGCGACATCCGTTACAACGTCGTCGTAGTAGCTCTGTGCGGACGGGTCGACGGGGACGTTTACGGAGTCCATGGCGACGACCTTGCATCCGGCTTCCGCCGCGACGCGCCGTGTCTCGGGGTCGGCGAGTCCCGTGACGTCGTTGAGTATCTCCGCACCCGCTTCGAGCGCCTCGCGTGCCACCTCCGGCTTCCGTGTGTCGACAGAGACGGTCAGGTCGTCGGCGATACGTTCGACAACCGGCAGGACACGGTCGAGTTCCTCCTCGACAGGTACGGGTTCCGCACCCGGACGCGTCGACTCGCCGCCGATGTCGATTATATCCGCTCCTTCCGCGTTCATCTCGTACGCGCGCTCAACCGCGTCGCCGACCGCGTCGTGCTCGCCGCCGTCGTAGAACGAGTCGGGTGTGACGTTGAGTATACCCATGACGTCCGTCCCGTCTCCCTCCCCGAAGACCTCCTCGAACGGCTTCCTTACCACACCTTCGTCGACGAGAGCACGGTACTCGTCAGGCGTCGCCGTAACGACGGCGTCGACGTACGTATCGGGCGCGTAACGCGAGACGGAGACGGACGCGCCTGTACGTGATGCGGTGCGTTCGAGCGCCAACGCCTCGTTGCGTGTCAGGTCGTGGATACGTACCGTCCTTTCGGGCGTACCGTGGGGTTCGAAGCCCGCGGTTCTGAAGTAGTTTCCGGCGTCTTGCATCCCGTCGAACCTCGCCGCTGTCGTGTCTTCCGTCCAGAGACGACGCGCTTCGGCAACCGTCCACAACGAACCCGCTACCACGACCGCGTCCCCTGCCCCTGCGGCGTCGACTGCGGTTCGTACACCTTCGGCGACACCACAGCACGGCGTAGCTTCCACTCCCTGTCCTTCGAAGACACCGGCGAGCGAATCCGCGTCCTCTGAACGCGCCCTCGACGGTTCGACGGTGTATACGCGATCCGCGCCGGAGAGACACGACGCCATCCCGACGTTGTCCTTGTCCGACATACAGCCGAATACGACGCTGAGTTCGTCGTAGTCGAAGCCGTCGAGAGTCGAGACGAGGGCATCGACCGCCGCTGGGTTGTGCGCCGCATCGAGGACGACAAGGGGTTCGCGCTCTACGACCTCGAAACGTCCGCGCCAGTCGGCGCGCCGTACGCCTTTGCGTATACCGTCGGGGGAGACGCCGAGTTCCTCGGCGACGCCGACGGCTACGGCGACGTTACGCGCCTGATGCTCGCCGAGCAAGGGGGTTCTGAGGTCGTACCTCTCCTCGCCATCTACGACGAGACGCTGTTCGAAGCCGTCGCGTCCGGGGCTCTCAACGTCTATATCCTCGCCGACTGCGCGGAGTTTCGAACCCCGCTCGTCCGTCTTTGAGCGTACGACGTCGAGCGCATCGCCCGTCGCCGCCGTGACGCAGACGCCGTCCTCGGGAACGACACCCGCCACCTCCTCCGCAACCTCGGCTACGGTCTCACCGAGAACGTCCGTGTGTTCGAGAGCGACCGACGTGACGGCGGCGATATCGCTGTCCGCGAGACGCGTGGTGTCGAGTCTTCCGCCGAGACCCACCTCAAGCACAGCGTCATCGACACCACGGCGCGCGAACTCGTCGAGTGCCATCACCGTCGTCGTCTCAAAGAAGGTGGGTGCGTCGCCCTCGGCGATCATCCTTTCGACCGTCGGACGTACGCGTTCGACGAAGCCGCGTATACGTGAACGTCGCGTCTCCGTTCCGTCCACACGGACGCGCTCGCCCAGACGGTACATATGCGGCGACGTGTACAGACCCGTCGAACGACCGTCGTGACGGAGGCATGATTCGACCGTACGTGCGACGCTACCCTTTCCGTTGCTACCGCCGACGGTGACGGTATCGAGAGAAACGTGCGGCTTTCCGACGGCGTCGAGAAGGCGGCGTGTCCTTCCGAAGCCCTCCTTTACGCCGAACCGCCGCAGGTCGTCGAGGTACTCGACCGCCTCGCGTGGTTCCATCGTCCGTCTTAGGCGCGTACCCCGGTTAAGCGTGACGACGCGTCAGTGCTTGAAACAACGTTCCCCCGTGAACGCCATCGCTATACCGTGTTCGTCGCACGCCTCTATGACCTCGTCATCGCGTTTCGAACCGCCCGGCTGGACGATCGCGCGCACGCCGTTTTCGTCCGCGAGATCTATGTTGTCGCGGAAAGGAAAGAAGGCGTCCGAAGCGAGAACCGAGCCTTCGACCTCCTTCTCCGCCTTGTCGCACGCGAGACGGACGGCGTCGACGCGTGACATCTGTCCCGCACCCACGCCGACTGTCTCGTTCTCACGCGCGAGTACGATGGCGTTCGACCTGACGTGTTTGACGACCGTATAGCCGAACACCATACCCCGAACCTCCTCGTCGGTCGGTTGGCGCTCGGTTACGAAGTCGAGATCGTCACGTGTGACGCGGAGGTCGTCGCGCTCCTGTACGAGCAAGCCTCCTTCGAGGCTCTTGGTCACACGGTCGTCGCGTTCGCCGTCGAGTTCGCCCGTGCGCAGGACGCGTAGACTCCCCTTCTCGTGTAGGATGTCGAGAGCATCTTCTGTGAACGACGGCGCGACGACGACCTCCTTGAACGACCCCGTGATAGCTTCTGCGGTCGCCGCGTCGCACCCTCGGTTGAGAGCAACGATACCGCCGAACGCGCTCATCTCGTCTGTCGCAAGCGCGCGGTCGTACGCCTCCGCAACGTCTTCTCCCGTCGCAACGCCGCACGGGTTCGTGTGCTTAACCACGACCACAGCAGGTTCGTCGAACTCACGTACCGCGGCGAGGGCAGAGTCGGCGTCGTTGTAGTTGTTGAAAGACATACCCTTACCGCCCGCTCCGACCTCCTCTGCGTCGACGACGGAACCGCCCTCGAAGCCTCCGTCGCGGTAGACGGCGGCGTTCTGGTGCGGGTTCTCGCCGTAACGGAGCGTTTCAGCCTTGTCGAACGCCTCGAAACGACCTTCGCCGAACGTACCCTCGTCGTAGACGACGTTTCCGTCGTCTATACTCGCGTCCGGATACAGACGGACGGCGCGCGCGTACGCCGACCTTTGGGCGCGACGGACGCGATCGCGTAACGAACCGCGGTCGTCGTCGGGACGTACACGGACGGGTTCCTGTGTCAGCACGGGACCTTCTCCTATCTCGTCCGTCACGAAATGCACCGTCGCACCCGTCACCTCAACGCCCGCTTCGAGCGCCGACCCCCACGGATCGGTGGTGTTGAACGAAGGAAGGAGCGAGGGATGCGACGAGACGATACTGTCCGCGAACCCGTCGACGAATCCGTCGGACAGTATAGGCATGTAGCCGTCGAGGGCGACGAGGTCAGCGTCGACCGAACGTACGGCGTCGGCTATACGTTCCTCGTGTTCGCGTTTGTCGCCCTCGCGTTCGATACTTTCCGTCTCTATCCCTACCTTTTCCGCCTCTTCGAGAACCGGCGCGTCACGGTCGCTCACGACGACCTCTACCCCCGCGTCTATAACGCCTTTCTCCGCCTTACGGTGTAACGACAGAAGCAGGTCGCCCTCGCCTGATGAAAGACCGGCTATTCTGAGGGTCATGGTGAAACGTGCGCGGCTGTAGACTAAACGTCTTCGTCTTTGCGTAGCGCCTGGGGAAGAGCCTCGACGAGGTCGGTCGCCGTTATACCGTAGCCCTTCTCTTCGACTACGGCGTCGCCCGCGCGTCCGTTTGCGAAGGCGGCGATACACGCCGCGTCGAAGCATCCGAGACGTGCCGAGAGGGCACCGCAGACGCCCGCAAGAACGTCGCCCGTGCCGCCGACGGTCATACCCGGGTTGCCGGTGCGCGACGCGCGTGTCTCACTGCCGTCGGAGACTACGTCGTACCTACCTTTCAGGAGCGTTACGACGCCTTCCTCCTCCGCGAAACCCTCGACCACAGGGCGACGTTCACGCCAGCCGTCGGGGACGCCGTCGACGTGGCGCGCGAGTTCGCCCGCGTGCGGGGTTGCGATGACCTCTGCGTCTTCGTCTACCGTATCGATCTTCCGTAACGCGTCGGCGTCGACCACGGCGTTATCGAGGCGTGGTAGTAGTTCGCCGACAGCGTCGAGCGTCTCGTCCGCCGAACCCAACCCCGGTCCTACGACGATCGTATCCGCGTCCTCCGCACGTTCGGCTACACCGTCGACGTGCCGCGGTTCGAGGTGGTCGCCGTCGAGTGCCGACGTTATCAGGTCGGGCGAGTACGACGCCACCGCATCCGCGGCGCGTTCGGGCGCAACGACCTCAACGAGATCCGCACCGGCGCGTAACGTCGCGCGTGCGGTCAGCCCAGGCGCGCCCGTGTACGGTCCGCCGCCGACAACGAGGACACGTCCGTGGTCGCCCTTGTGGGCGTCGGGCATCCGTTGTAGTAGCCAGAGGTCGCCCTGTCCGACGAGCTCCTCTGCCGAGTCGGGTATGCCAATATCCGCGACGACCACGCGTGCGTCGAGAGCGCCGTGGACGCGTTTCTCGTCGTGGAACGTCACGACGGCGTCGGCGTCGACGTACCCCCCTGACGGCTCCTCAACGTCGGGATCTACCCCTGAGGGAACATCGGCGGATACGACGCGCGCGTCCGAACCGTTGACGGTTTCGACCGCCGAGGCGACGGGTTCGCGTAACCCTCCCGACACACCGACGCCGAGCATACCGTCAACTACCACGTCGACGTCGAAGTTTAGGTCGTCGAGCGCCGTCGAGTCACGTAGTTCGACGAGGTTTGCCTCCGACCGTTCGAGTATCCTCCAGCTCTCGGACGCCTCCTGTGACCGGATTCTCGAAGACCTGCCGAGTAAGACGGTCGTCACGTCCGCGACGTTCGACAGGAAACGCGCCGCTACGAGGGCGTCGCCGCCGTTGTTTCCCGTACCTGCTAGAACGACTGCGTCGTCAGGATCTTCGCGTTTCGCCTCGCGTCCGAGCGCCGCGCCCGCGTTCTCCATGAGACGGTCGGGCGAGACGCCGAGAGCCGATGCGTTCCGGTCTACGACAGCCATACGTTGGGACGTAATCATACACGGAGTTCGACCGAAAGCCGAAAAAAGGTTGTCGAACCGTCGCGTACCCCATCCATGGACGACCTGTCAAAGGTGCGCACGGTCGCCGACTACCAGTTCGGACGCGGCGCGGGCGATGCCCTGTTCCCCGACGACGCCGAGTTCAGGAACACGCGCACCGGACGTGTCTCACAGGTTCTGCACGACGGAGGGCGTCTGGCTACGTTAAAGACGGACGGACGTCTGACCCTCAGCGACACCGCCGGCGAACGTCTCCACCAAGCCTTCGAACCGCCGCGCGGACGCGTCGAGTTCGGCGACGAAAGCGTACCTTACCTCCGCGACGGAAAAAACGGGTTCGCCAAGTTCGTCGAACGCGTCGACGACGACGTACGCGCGGGCGACGAGGTTCTCGTCACGGGACCCGACGACGAGTTCGTGACCACGGGACGCGCCGAACTCTGCGCCGACGAGATGCGTGACTTTGGGACGGGCGTCGCTGTTCTGGTACGTTGATAGGAAAGATTAATGCGGGCTTAACCTATCTGTCTCCGTAGATGAGCGACGAGGACAGGCTGGACGAGACGGTTGTCTACGAGATACTCAGTAGCGAACGCCGCCGTCACACTATCGACTACCTGCGCGCCAACGAGGACGGCGTTGAGGTCAACGATATCGCCGAGTATATCGCCCGAAAGGAAACGGGTGAGTCTCCGCCGCCCAAGGACGCGCGTAAGACCGTCTACGTCTCTCTCCATCAGACGCATCTGCCCAAGATGGACGACCTCGACATCCTAAACTACGACACGGACACGAAGGAGGTCACACTCTCCGACAGCTTCCGCGATGTCGCCGTCTACATGGAGGTTGTCCCCGGCACCGAGATCTCTTGGAGCGAGTACTACCTCGCAGTCGGTCTCGTGGGTCTCGCAACCGTCTTCGCGCATACCACGGGCGCACCGCTCATAGCCGACATCGGCGTCGAGTACTGGGCTGTCCTCTACCTTCTCGTCGTCTCCGCCTCCGCCCTGTACCAGACCTTCACACGCCGGTTACTCTGACCACAAGAGGTATATTAGAAGGTCGACAGTTCCCAAGGGATGGGAAACGACGAAGGGGACGCGGTCGAATCCTTGAAACGTCTCGGTCTTTCGGAGTACGAATCAAAGGTGTTTATCGCGTTACAGCGCCTCGGCGTTGCCACCGCGCGCGATGTCTACAGACATACCGACGTGCCGCGTTCACAGGTCTACGGAGCCGCGGAGACGCTTGAGGATCGGGGTCTGGTCGAGGTACAGCAGTCGAAGCCGATGGAGTACCGACCCGTGACGCTCGAAGAGGCGCGCGGACGCCTACAGGAGCGTTTCGTTCAGGAGACGGATCGTGCGTTCGACTACCTACAGAAGGAGCGTGCACGGTCTTCCCAACACGACGAGGAGCGCGAGGACTTCTGGACGGTCAAGGGCGGCGACAACATCGACTCGCGCGTAACCAGCCTTCTTGACGAGGCGGACAGACGCGTCGTCTTCATGACCACGGACGCCGAACTCGTTACCGACGGTCTTAAGCAACGTCTCATCGAACTCGGCGGTGACCTCGATGTCTACGTCATAAGCAAGGATACACGCCTCCTCGCCGACTTTGAGGACGCCTGCGAGGTCTCGGAGATAGAGACACCCGAAAAAGCCGTCCGTGAGGACAGAGGCGGACGTTTCGTGATGGTCGACGCCGACACAGTCCTTCTCACCGTCCTCGACGAAGAAGGTGTCGGCGAGACGGCTGTCTGGAGCGCCGAGACGGGCTTCGCGTCGGCGCTCGCGCAGATATCCGAGGGATGGCTCGGCGACGAGATTCAGCCCTGAAACGCGGCGCGTACCTTCTCACCAGCGTTCTCGATAGGTTCACCGTGTCCGACGTAAGCCGTCCGGTCGTTGAGAGCCTCCGCAAGCTGTTCCGCGGTACGGCGCTCCTCCGTCGTGTCGTAACACATGTACGAGGGCATCGTACCGACGGTACCTCCCGACTCGCGGAACGCGTCGCCCACGAAAGCCGCCTCGTCGCTCAGGTAGGAGACGTGACCCGGTGTATGCCCTGGCGTCTCGTAGACCTCAAAACCCGCGACCTCGTCGCCCTCCTCGACGCGTTCGACCTGCGTTTCGGGTGTCGGTATACCGACGCCGACCGCGCGCTGAAACGCGCCTTTGGTGTTACGGAGAGGTGGCTTCGCCTCACCCGCGAGGAACGACGCATCGGGTTCCGCGGCGTATACGGGCGCGTCAAGCCCCGCCTTCTCAAGAGACGCAAGACCGCCGACGTGATCGAGGTCGTAATGCGTGACAAGGACGCGGTCTATGTCGCCCAACGCGTACCCCGCGTCCTCTACGGCTTCGCGCACCGACGACGCGCTCCACGTCCACCCGGCGTCGACGAGCGTCTCGCCATCAGCGACGTACGCGTTCGTTCCGAGCAGATCGATACGTACGACTTCCATGGTTAGGGAAGCCCCCGCGACGACTTCGTTCTTACGCGGTCTTTATGTGACAGGGGCGCAACCTCAAACCATGGAAGAGGTACTGTTCGAAACCGAAACCGTACACGACCGCGGCGAGATAGCCGACTACCTCGAACAGGTCGCCGACAACCTCCGGCACGGAACCGTCACTCTCGTCTCGGGCGGGGACGAGATAACCGTCGAACCCCCGGAGAAGGCGACGTTCGAGGTCAAGGTAGAGCGCGAGACGAACGGAGACGAGGAGATGAGCGTTGAGTTCGAGGTCGAATGGGACGTTGACGGGGGCGACGACCAACCCCTCTCGGTAGAGTAGCCGCCAAGCTTTATGCCGTCGGCGGAAGAAGGACGTTCATGAGACACGGAACGGGTAATGAACCCCATTTCGACTGGGCGCTTGACGAAGGCGACCGCGGACGTGAGGTATGGTACAGCCTCGTCACGCATCCGGAGCGCCGACTCGCTTTCTGGTACAGGTACACGCTCCTTTCGACCGATTCGGGTCACCAAGAGGCGCGTCTCTGGGCGGGGCTGACACGCGACGATGGCGACGACTTCCTGACCACACGTCGGTATCCTCTCGCCGACGCCGTACTTGACGAGCCTTTCGCGCTCTCGTTCGGCGACGCGCGTCTCACCGACGAGTCGGCGCGCGGCGCTCTCGAAACAGATGTCGCAGATGTTTCTTGGAGCTTCGAGTACGAGAACGACGACGTGACGTTCACGCCTCTTAGGAGCGAGAAGCTAACCGATCTCGCAGAGAGGTTCCTCGGCTCCGGGCGGCACTGGAGCGCCAACCAGTCTGTGGCGATGGACGGAACGCTGGAAGTAGACGGTACGACGTACGGCTTCGACGAAGCGCCGGGTCATCAGGGGCATACGGTCGGCGAGACCTCCCCCGACGGCTGGTCGTGGCTTCACTCCAACTCCTTCGACGAGGACGCCGTGATCGAGATACTCAACGTCGAGGGTAAGACCTCTGTCTGCTTCCGCCTCGACGGTGACGTCTACACCCTCAACCGTCTCAAGGACGTGGTGGGTCCTCTCGCCAACGAGACGATCGAGAATCAGCCCGGTAGCTGGAGGGTGCGCGCCAAGGGCGAGGGTGTCAGGCTCGATATACGTGTGTCCGTTGAGGACGACGGCAAGTGGCGGAAGGCGGCTTACCTCACACCCGACGATACGTCGAGATACGTCGCTCACTCTTCGCTCTCGAACGTCGAGGTCGTCTACCGCCTCCGCGACGGCGACGGCTGGACGGATCGGCGCACGCTCGAATCCGACGCCGGGCGCTCCGAATGGGCTGGAAAGACACCGCCCGTCGGCGAGGCGGAGGAGTACACGCCCCAGGAGTTCGCGTAGACTCAGAGGCGGTCGAAGAACCCGTCGACCGTCTCAGCCCCGGAGACTCTGCAGGGTAAACCACACTGCGGCAACCGCGGCACCCGCGCCTATCAGAACCGGGATGGCTAACTCAGGGTCGTTCCAGAACCAGTCCAAGAACACCCCACCGATGACGGCGACGACAAAGACGGTGGCTCCCACTACGGTGCCGAGGGACGACGTATCGCGTCCAAGTATAGATTCCATAAATGTATACACGTTCACCGCGGCATAAAATCCATGGTCACACGGGAACCGCCCCGGTAGCTGTATATCGTCAAGCCCCCTGTCAGCCATCCGGTTGCGCGCGCCGTGGACGCGCCTGTACCGTCGGTCTCGTATCAGCGCGGGACGGTCGTCAGTAATCGTTCTTCTGCGCGTCGACCGTCGCCACGGCGGCGAGGTTCACGATGTCCTTAACCTCGTCACCGCGCTGGAGTACGTGGACGGGCTTGTCCATACCGACGAGCATCGGACCTATCGCCTCCGCGCCGCCGAGGCGCTGGAGGAGCTTGTAGCCTATGTTACCGGATTCGAGGTTGGGGAATATGAGGACGTTCGCTGGTTCACTAAGCTCCGCGAAGTCGTAGGTTCCTTTGAGTATGTCCTCGACGACCGCCGTGTCAGCCTGCATCTCACCGTCGACCTCGAAGTCGACACCGTCCTCGCGTAGGAACCGCGCCGCCTCACGTGGCTGTGCGGTCGCCTCGTTCTCGACGCTACCGAAGTTGGAGTACGAGAGCATCGCAACACGCGGTTCGACGTTAAAACGCCGCGCGAGTTCCGCCGTGTGCTCGGCGATCTCGGCGAGTCCGTTGGCGTCTGGCGAGAAGTTAACCGTCGTGTCCGCGACGAAAAGGACGCGGTTCTCAAACGTCAGTAGGTAGACGCCCGCGGCGTGTTTTGCCTCCTCCGCGGTGCCGATGACCTCCAGAGGCGGACGCAGTGCGCTCGGATAATGGTGGCTCAGACCCGTCAGGAGTGCGTCGGCGTCACCGCATTCGACCATCACGCTACCGAAGTAGTTGCTGTCCTCAAGGAGTTCGCTCGCCTCACTCCTCGTCACGCCCTTGCGCCGCCTCTTCTCGTACAAAGTCTCGGCGTAACGGTCGTACTCACCTGCGTCGGGGTCGACTATGTCGGGTTCAAAGTTCAAGCCGAGATCCGCCGCCTTCTGTACGACCTCCTTCTTGTCGCCTATCAGGACGGGTTCGGCTATCTTCTGATCCTGCATCTGGTACGCGGCGCGTATCATCTTCTCGTCGTCGCCGTCGGCGAGGGCGACGCGTTTGGGGTCGCTCTTAGCCTTGTTGAGGACGACGCGCATCATCTCGCGCGACTTGCCGAGACGCGCTTCGAGTTCCTCGACGTACTCCTCCTCGTCGACCTCTATACGCGCCGCGCCGCTCTCCGACGCCGCACGTGCCACCGCAGGCGCGACACGGAAAAGTACGCGCGGATCCAACGGCTTGGGTATGATGTAGTCGGGACCGAACCGCAGGGGTTCGTCGCCGTACGCCTTGACGACCGCATCCGGAACGTCCTCCTTGGCGAGTTCGGCGAGCGCCTCCGCCGCCGCGACCTTCATATCCTCGTTTATCTCACGCGCCCGTACGTCGAGAGCGCCGCGGAAGATGAAAGGAAATCCGAGGACGTTGTTGACCTGATTCGGATAGTCGGAGCGCCCCGTCGCGGCGATAACCGTGTCGTCACGCGCTTCCTTCACCTCCTCGTAGCCTATCTCCGGGTCGGGGTTCGCCATAGCGAAGACGATAGGGTCGTCATCCATAGACGCGACCATATCCTGAGAGACGATACCTCCGACGGATAGACCCACGAAGACGTCCGACCCGTCCATCGCGTCGGCGAGATCGCCCTTGGGCGCGTCGGAGGCAAAACGTTTCTTGTACTCGTTGAGGTTGTCTTCCTCCGCGCGCCTCTCGGTTATGACACCCGACGAGTCGCACATCGTGATACTGTCGCGTTCGACGCCGAGGGAGACGTAGAACTCGGCGCACGCGACCGCAGAAGCCCCCGCGCCCGAAAAGACAACGTCGATTTCGTCGAGTTCCTTGTCCGCGATCTCGCACGCGTTGAGGAGCGCCGCACCGCTGATGATCGCCGTCCCGTGCTGGTCGTCGTGGAAGACGGGTATGTCCATCGACTCGCGCAGGCGCTCCTCTATCTCGAAGCATTCGGGAGCCTTTATGTCCTCAAGGTTGACACCGCCGAACGTGGGTTCCATGGCGTCGACCGTCCGAACCACCTCGTCGGCACCGTCCTGATCGAGTTCGATGTCGAAGACGTCGATATCCGCGAAACGTTTGAACAGGACGCCCTTGCCTTCCATGACGGGCTTCGAAGCCTGCGCGCCTATGTCGCCCAAGCCGAGTACGGCGCTACCGTTTGAGACGACAGCGACGAGGTTAGCCTTCGCTGTATACGTGTACGCCTCGTCGGGGTCGTCGTCTATCTCACGACACGGCGCGGCTACTCCCGGCGAGTACGCGAGACTGATGTCGCGCTGTGTCTGTGTCGGCTTCGTCGTCGATATACGTATCTTACCCGGTGGAGGTCGGCGATGGTAGTCGAGAGAGTCTTCGTCAAGCCCCATGTCAGAAAACTCATACGCCGACACGATAAAGGTTTACGTCGCTCCCCGGTTCCGGATTCGACGCGCGTCGAACCGGCGATCAGACGAGACGACGGTGTTCGACCTTTATGCAACGATCCTCGACGACACGGACGCCCGCATACTCGGCACGGTCGGTCGCCTCGCGGTTCCTTATACCCGTCTGTGTCCAGAGAACGTCTACGTCGCCGCGCTCAACCACGTCGTTCACGATACCGTCGACCTCTTCGCTCGGTCGGAATACGTCGACGATACCGACCTCGCCCGGAACGTCGAGCAGACTGTCGTACGCCTTGCGTCCGAATACCTCGTCGGCGTACGGGTTGACGGGAACGACGTCGTAGCCGTTTTCGACGAGGTAACGTGGTACGTCGTGCGCCGCCTTTCCGGGCGTCGTCGAGCATCCGACGACGGCTACCGTGTCGGTACCGAGGATCCCGCGTATCTCTTCTTCGTCGGTTACGGGCATGGCGGGTATACGGTGTCGTGAGCAAAAACCCATCGGCGGGTCGCTACCGTTAAGGTATCGCCCGCGCTGTTTCGTCGTATGCTTGAGGAGTACTGGGGCGTTGGACCCAAGACGCGTGACCTGCTCGCCGACTCGTTGGGCGAGGAAGACGCTGTGGAGGCGATAGAGAGAAGCGACGTACGAAGACTCGTCGATGCGGGTCTACCACGCGGACGCGCTACGCGTATCGTACGCCGCGCAAAGGGCGGCGAAGGTCTCGACGTACTCACAACCCGTGACAGCCGCGACGTTTACAAGAGCCTTCTCGAACGTATCGGCGACCACGCCGTCACCGACGAGGCGGCGGATCGCGTTACGGTCATGACGCCTTTTACAGAGACGGAGAAGGCGGAAAGACGTCTCGGACGTGTCGAGGAGGCGCGCGACGCCGTCGAAGCCCACGGCGAAGAACTCGTCGGAGCCTTCGAGGGCTACGACGAAACCGACCGCGCACGCGTCGAGACGGCGCTCCGTCTACGTGAAGCCGGCGTCGGCGATATATTCGACGGTGTCGCAAGCCTCGACGAGGGGGCGCTACGCGACGCAGTCGAAGCACTCGGAAGCCTCGACGGCGAAGACGGTACCGTCGCACGCGGTGCCGACGACGATCTTGACACGCTCCGCGACAGGCTCGAAGCGGTGCGCGAACTCGAAGACGAGGCGCTCGACTTCGCGGAGCGTCTGAGCACCGAGGCTCTCGATGCCGACGAACTCCGTGAGGGCTTCGTCGATCACGTTGTGACGGAGGCGGATGTGACATACGAACGCGCACGCGACGCCGTCGATACCGAAGCCGTCGACGCAACCGACTTCGTGACGGGTTCGTTACGTAACCTACTCGACTCGGTACGTGGCGATGTCGAAGACCGCGAGGAACAGGTCGCCGGACGCCTCCGCGAAGCCGTTGAGGAGAACCGCGACGCCGTCGAAGAGGCTTCGGAGGTCGTACGTGAGGTCGCCTTCGTCGCCTCGCTCGCGCGTTTCGCCGACGCCCACGACATGACCTCTCCTGAGTTCGTGGACGAAGGTGTCGCCGTACGCGGTGCGCGTAACCTCGCGCTCGTCGGGCGTGGCGAGGACGTTCAGCCCGTCGACTACGCCGTCGGAGCCGACGAGGTAGCCGAGGGCGATGTCGCGGTTCTGACGGGTGCGAACAGCGGAGGCAAGACGACCGTACTCGAAACACTCTGCGAGGTCGTCCTGCTCGCGGGGATGGGCGTCCCGGTTCCCGCCGACGAGGCGCGCGTCTCTGTCTTCGACGACGTTGTCTTCCACCGTAGGCATTCGAGCTTCAACGCCGGCGTTCTCGAATCGACGCTCCGTTCCGTCGTTCCGCCCCTAACCGACGGTGACGATGCACTGATGCTCGTGGACGAGTTCGAGGCGATAACGGAGCCGGGAAGCGCCGCCGACCTCCTTCACGGTCTCGTGACACTCACGGTCGACCGCGACGCAGTCGGTGTCTTCGTCACCCATCTCGCCGACGACCTCGAACCCCTCCCCGACGAGGCGCGTGTCGACGGTATCTTCGCCGAGGGTCTTGACGACGAACTCGAACTCGACGTCGACTACCAGCCGCGTTTCGGTACGGTCGGACGGTCGACACCCGAGTTCATCGTATCGCGCCTTATCGCGCGTTCTGACGGGCGCGACGACAGGGCGGGCTACGACGTTCTGGCGCGGTCGGTCGGTGTGGAGAAGGTGCAGAGGACACTCGACGAGGTTTAGCGTAACCCCTCCCGTCTGTGACCGTGTTCGTCGGCGGTGTCGCGCACCTCGTCTTCCGTAATCTCTCCCTCCTCCGTAACCAACGTGACGAGATCCGGCGCCACGCGCTCGAAGACAGGTACGCGTGCGCCCTCGTAACCGACGTACTCGTTCCGGTAGCCGTCGTCGGGCGACACCTTGTCTGTTGACGCGACGACCAGAAACGGAACGCCGAAACGTTCGGCGGTGAGGGCGACCGCGAGGCTTCCGACCTTGTTAACCACGGCTCCGTCCCTCAGAACGGCGTCCGCGCCGACCACCACGGCGTCGGAGTTACGTACCTCGCCCGCGACGCACGCGTCCGGCACGACGCGGTCGGCGTCGATCTCGTCCGCAAAGACGACGCCCTCACCGCCGGGTAACGACTCGGCGACGGTTACCGACGCGGTCACGTCTCCGAGCGCCTCCGCGACCGTTCCCGAACGCGACAGTGTAACGACACGGTCGGCGTCGTCGAGCCTTTCCGCAACGCCCGACGCGGCGCGTCGGTCTGCGCGGTAGCCATCGGCGATAGCCGCGTGCGCCTTCTCCTCTATCCCGTCCGTCGACCCGGCGTCCGCCGCTCGCGCGACGCGGTTACCCAAGACAGCCATCGAAGGGCGCGCGTCTATAAGCCTGCGCGCCGTCTCGCACGCCTCACCGAATCCGTCTACCGCCGCCGTGTCGCGCAGAACCTCAAGCGCCCTCGCCGCGACGTACGATGAGCCGTGTACGTCGTCTTCTGCCACCGTCTCTACCGACGGCGCGACGCGCGCGTACGAGTCCCAGAGACGCGGCACCGTATCGCGGCGTAGAATCTCGGTCGGAGCGCACCGGTCGGCACGTTCGGTTTCGTAGTTCGTATCGATGTCACGTGCCTCCGTGTCGTACAGGAACGGGTGGACGCGCCAGTCCCCGTGTTCGTCGTCCTCGACGACGAACGCCTCGCCCCGGCGTACGAACGACGCGTCACGTATACCCGTCTCCTCACGTATCTCACGTTCTGTGTCCTTGCGCTCGTCGTCGCATTCGACGTACCCCGACACGCCGCCCCATCTTCCGGTGTACGAACCCGTCTCGTCGCTCCTCCGTAGAAGGAGGAGTTCGCCCCTACGCGGGTCACGTACGAAACACGTTACGACCTTGTCCATGTCTCCCGTCGTCCCTGCACGGGTAAGACTCTTACCGCCCGCGTCCGTACCCCACCGCATGCAGGTAGCGCTTGTAAGCGACAGTCACGTACCCGAACGCGCCGACGACGTACCCGACGAGGTTCTGAACGCGTGCGAGGACGCGGATATGACCGTCCATGCGGGCGACTTCACTTCCCCCGACGCGTACGAAGCCTTCGATGAGACGGGCGAACTCGTCGCCGTGTACGGTAACATGGACGAGGTTCTCGACCTCCCGCGCGTCGATTCGTTCGCCGCGGGCGGTGTCGGGTTCGTCGTCATACACGGAACCGGCTCACTCATAAACTATGAGGAACGCGTCACAGAGACGGCGCGCAACGAGGTCGGCGACGACGCCGTCGCCGTTTCGGGGCACACCCACGAGGTTACGGACGAAACGTACGAAGGCATCCGTATTCTCAACCCGGGTAGCTGTACGGGGGCGATGCCCGCGTCGCGCGCGACCTACATGCTCGTTGAGGTGGAGGGCGGCGGGATAGACGACGTTGAGGTGGTTGAGGTCGGATGAACCTCGGATGGCTCGCGGTTGAAACCAAGTATCTCGGGCGCGCACGGTCGTTCTACACCGACCGCCTCGGTCTCGATCCGGTACGCGAGTCCGAGACGGAGTGCGCGCTCGCCGCAGGTGACACGGAACTCGTCCTCCGCGCGCCGAGTACGGTACCCCGTGGGGGTACGCACGTCCATTACGCGTTCTCGACGCCGCGTGACGACTACGACGGATGGAAGGAGCGTATAGACATCGCCGAGGAACGCGACTTCGGTGGTTACTCGTCGCTCTACTTCTACGACCCGGACGGTCACTGCGTCGAGATAGGTGAGTCGGACGCGTCGGGTGACGGTATCGTCGGTGTCTTCGAGATAGTCTTCGAGGTCGAGGATCTTGACCGCGCCCTCGACTTCTACACCTCGCTCGGCGCGACGGTCACAGACAGGGGCGACGGACGCAGACGCGCGCGTCTCGACGGCGGAGGGTTCGACATCGAACTCTGGGAGCCGGGGTTGGGTATCGCCGACGGACAGGGCGGCGTACATATGGACGTTGGCTTCGAGGTTGACGACATCGGTGGCACGGTTGAAGCCGTCGAGGACGACGCTCTTTCCTCCGAGACGACGCGCGACGGCGTCCGTCTACGCGATCCCGACGGTCACTACGTGACTGTCTACTGACCGCCGCCGCTCTCGTCGCCGACGCCACCGTATACATCGCCGCGTCCGTCTAACGTACTCTCGACGTACTTTGCGACTATATCTACCTCGAAGTTGACCGGATCGCCCGACCCCTTCTCCGAGAAGTTGGTAACGCTATACGTCTCAGGAACGACCGCGACAGTGAACTCGCCGCCGTCGAGTTCGGCGACCGTAAGGGAAACGCCGTCGAGCGTCACGGAGCCTTTTCCGACGACGTACCTCTCGAAGCCTTCGGGCACCTCAAAGACGTACTCCCAGTCCTCTCCTATCCGACGCGTATCCACCACACGCGTCGTCGTGTCGACGTGTCCCTGAACTATATGTCCGTCGAACCTACCGTCGGCGCGCATCGCGCGTTCGAGGTTTACCTCGTCGCCCTCGTCGAGTTCGCCGAGCCATGTCTTGTCGAGCGTCTCCTCTGCGACGAAGACATCGAAGCCTTCGTCGTCCGTGCTCTCGGCTGTTAGGCACGCGCCGTTGACGGCTACCGAACCGCCGCGGTCGGGTACAAACGACGCTTCTAACCGCATACGGACGCCGTCCTCGTCGGTCTCGATCCCATCGATGCGTCCCGTCTCCTCGACGATGCCCGTGAACATGTATGGAATAGACGTTACACCGTCGAAAGCCGTTCGGTTTCCGCTCCAACGGCGGTGAATACTTGACCGTCGGGGATATACGTTGAGCATGAAGGTACTCGTCCCTTACGACGGCTCCGAATACTCCAAGGACGCGCTCCAACACGCTGTCGACACGTACACCGACGCGGAGGTTCACGTCCTCCACGTAATCGACCCCGTGGGCAGAGGCGGGAGGAAACAGCCTAAGGCGGCTTGGTGGAACATGTGGTACGAGGATCGTGAGAAGCACGCCGAGAGCCTTCTCGAAGAGGCGCGTGAGACGGTTGAGGGACACGAAGCCGTTACGACCGAATACCGTACGGGAAAGCCCTCGGAGGAGATACTCGACCTCGTACAGAACGGTGACGTAGACGTTATCGTGATGGGGAGACAGGGCGAGACGGGTCTGTCGCGCGTCCTGCTTGGAAGCGCCGCGGAGAAGGTCGCGCGCCACGCCGACATACCCGTCACCCTCGTGGGTGAGACGAGTTAGAAGATCGGAACGTACGCGAAGAAGACGTACGAAAGACCCGCGGCTACGGTCGGGCTGATAATCCACATCGATACGAAACGTCCGATTGCGCGCGGGTTGACGAGGTTCTTACCCGATACTATATCAGAAGGCTCCTCCTCGCCCATCGACGGTACCATTTCGGGCGTCTCCGCCGTCAGTGCTGAGATGGATAGCTCTACATCGGCTTCCCTACGCGCGTACTCTGCCGCGGTCGCCGTGCGCGTCGCGCGCCCCCAACCAAGTCCCACGATACTCATGACGGTAGCCATGACGAGGGATATCGGAACCCCCAGCCAAGAGAGGAATGTGGTTATGCTCGAAGCGACGATAGCGACTATAAGCGCGCCGAGCAACGGAAGCTCCGTCAGGTCGTCGCCGACCGAACTCATCGTCCGTCTCGCTATGGTAAACCCGCCTATGCTGACCGACAGAGCCGCGAGGAGTATCGCCGGGTTTTCGTCGAGCGTACCGCCGCCCACGAGCGGTGCGACGGCGTTCGCGGTGTTGCTCGCGCCCGCACTAAACGACATGTAACATCCTATGACGAGTATCAGAAAGACACCCAGAAGCTCACGGTTCGTGGTGTTCTGACCCTTCGCAGGCTTCGGTATCCTACCCGACCTGTCGAGTCTCAGAAGCCGACCGTGGGACTGTCTCAGACGGAAGTATAGGTCGAGGTACGGGTAGAAGTACCGGCCTATCACCATACCTATCCAGAAGGCTACCGCGGGCGTCATCATCCACCACATGAAGATACGTCCGAGCACCTCCCAGTTGAGTGCGTCCACCGCCGCGCCGAGTCCGGCGATCGAGCCTGTTGCGACCATCGATGTCGGTACAGGAACCCCGAAAAGGTTGGCTATGAGCATACCGAGTCCTATAAAGAACAGGACGGCGGTGCTCGCCACGAGCGTGAACTCGTCCTGTGGTACGATACGTCCGCCGAGCGTCTCTATGACGTTACGTCCGACCGTCCATCCTCCGACGACAAAGAAAACCGACATCAGACCCGCCGCGGTGGTCTTGCTAACCACGTTCGCCCCCACAGCCGGACCCCATGCGATACCCGTCGAAGAGCCGCCTATGTTGAAGCCAACGAAGACGGCGACCAGTACCCCAAGCAGAACGAGCGCCGAGATCATACAACAGAAAAACGGCTACCTGAGATAACGGTTTTGTCTTCCCGCGGGCTTACTTCCAGTCCTCGGAGCCTTTCTGCTTAAGCTCCCCTTTCGCCCTACGCCCGCGTCTCAGAGCGACGGCGACGAGCGCCGCGTAGAAGACTGAGACGCCGCCGACGACGTAGCTTCCGTGTACGTTCCCCACCGAAGCCGTCTCGACGGGTCCCGCGCCGTCGGCGAACGCGGTGAGGCGTATCACCCACGCACCTACGAGCACCGTAATGAGAGGTAGATAGACACGCCGTAGACGCCTCGAAACCGCCTCGACCGCGGGCGTCTTCACCGCGGGTTCGCGCAGGTCGTCGCTCAGTAGCTCGCGCCAGTTCAACTGCTCCGCACCGTCGGCTTCGAGCGCGTTGGCGAAGACGTTCTCCTCCAGCAGACGTACACGTGACCTCCATATATCGTAGACACGGTACCGGCGCGCCTCTATACCGAGGAACACGGTTACGGTCGCCACGCCGACGAGTACGACGTAATGGGGACGCGTCTCCGACGAGAAAGCCCATGTTAGGAGCGTCGCCGTTAGCACGACAGCCCAGTTGGTCGTCCTGTCGATACGTGTACGCCAAGCCGTCGTACGTCCGAGTTCACCGCGGTACAGATGCGCCATCATCGACAGAAAGTCGGAGCGTTCGTCTGCTATATCTCCGGCTATCTCGCCCCCTTCCGCGTCATCTTCGTCGGGTGGTGCCTGCGCCATACCTACCGTACGTGACCTAACGTGTAAATCCTACGCCGGTTCAGGCTGACTGTGTACGTCGCTGGCGCGTTTCCGTAATTACGAGAACTCGCAGAGTTCTCTCATTAGGAAA
>Ga0207714_1000265_pt1 | contig 35822 bp, 39 predicted proteins | sample PonA232FremontCA_2_FD_187270 | JGI IMG/M metagenome (GOLD analysis project Ga0207714, IMG submission 187270) | Marine sediment microbial community from Fremont, CA, USA - Pond A23 Sediment 2 (SPAdes) | ecosystem: Environmental > Aquatic > Marine > Unclassified | place: USA: Fremont, California...
ACTTGACGCGTGATTTCGACCGCTTTCTCATTGATATTTTCGAGTAGGTCGATTTCGCCGTCCCTGTATCCCCCGCTCACCACATCAGTACTCCCTGAGTTCCGGAATACTACGACACCAAAGACGTACCGGCTGTCGATGTTGTCAAATATCCCACGGTTGCTGAAGATTGTTAACCTCAGCATCTGTGTCTTGTCGAGCATATGCGTCCGGAGGTCTTTCGCTGACGCGCCGTTGAATATCGCTCCCGGAAGCACCTGCGCCACGTAGCCGGTTTGGTTGGCGAGGTTGTAGACGCGTTCCAAGAACAACGCCGACAGGTCGTTTTCGGTCGCCGTGGACTTACCTGCGACTGTCGGACTCTGTAACTCGTACGCCGGGGAGTTACTGTAATACTCCATCCGACGCTCCATGTTCCGCTGATACTCCTCGTATTCCTCGGCTATCTTGTCGTCGCTCAGAAGTTCCTCCTGTTTCCTGTCCTTGTCGTTCGGCATACGCGTCCGAAACTCTGTGTCGTACCGCGAAAAGAAGTCATCGCGCAGGGGCTTGAGCCTGTCCCATGGCGGATTCCCAACAATCACGTCGAACCCGCCGTCCGCGTAGACCTCCGCGAACTCAAGCACCCAGTGGAACGGGTCGAACGCCTCCACCTCCTCGGGCGTAATATCCTCGATTCCGGCTTCTACAAACTCGCGGTGTATGTCGTCCACGAGTTCGGCGCGTGCGTCCCTCAGAAGTTCGAAGGCGCGCCTTCGGTGGCTCTCCGCCTCGTCGGGTTCTCCCTCCCAGCCCGCGCGTTCGTACGCCTCGATTTCGTCGATTATGTTCTCGTACCGACTCCTTACGCTGTCCTCCTTGAAGCTCTCCAGAGTGTACCCGCCTCCGTCGTCGGTCGTCTCCGGAAAGCCTGTATAGCCGATGAGCGAGTTGCCCTGCCTGAGATTAAACGCGATGTTGGGCAGAGCGAGTTCGCCCGCGCTGAGTTCCTCGGTGTCCTCCTCGGTCACTTCGCCGATGACCGAGAGCCAGAGACGAAGCTTCCCGATTTCGACCGCAGGACCCACGATATCGACGCCGTAGACGTTCTCCTGTACCGTCTTTTTCTTCATACTGTGGTCGCTCACGTCCCACTCTATCCGGTCGTACAGAGCGCGCCGGACGTTGACCACTTCCTCAAGAACCGAAGTAAGAAAGTGCCCGCTCCCCATCGCAGGGTCAACGACACGGAGTTCGTCCACGACCGAGTCAAGAGCCTCGGTAACGAGCGAGGTCTTCGGCGGAAGGTCGTCGATGAGTTCGTAAACCGTTTCGTACTCGACCTCCGCCTCGCGCCATCCGCGTTCCTCGACGAGCCAGTCCTCGAAACGTTCGCGCAGAGCGGGACGCACCGTTTCCTCCGCACAGAAACGCGTAATCTCCTTCGGCGTGTAGTAAGCACCTAACTCCTTGTTCTGGTCGCCCGCGTCGGTCGTCAGATAGTTTATCGTCTTCTCGAAAACGTTACCCAGAACACTCGGGTCTAAGTCCGTCGGTCCACCTTCAGCCGAAAAGCTGTACCCCTCCAGAAGCGAAATAACCTCAGTAAGGACGCTGTCCTCCACGTCGAACTCGCGCTCGTCAAGACCGTCCTCGTCACCGAGTACGGGACGGAAAAGACCGCCGTTGAGGTACGGAATCCCGTCGAAAAGACCGACGTTTTGGACGTGCTTCGACCTGTCTTCGGGTTTCTTGTTCATCACCTCGAAGAAAAGCGGCTCGATAAACTCGTCGTAAAGCGAACTCGTGTACATCCCTTCATCGTACATCTCGCTCAGGTCACGGAGAAGGTTCGGCGAAACGAGACGTTTGTCCTCAAGGAACTTCACGAAGATGAGCCGGTTCATCGTTTTGACCGCGAACAGTCGCGTGTCCTCGCCTGTCGCTTCGCCGGGTGCCACCACACCGTCACCGACGAGCGAACGCGGCGAACGTTCCTCGTCTCCTTCACGAACGCCAAAGACGGTACGGATGTACGCGTCGTAGAACTCGTCCGTAATCTCCTCCTGCTTTTCGCGTATGACACGCCGTGAGTCACCGGCGATGGAGACAAAGTTACCGCGTTCGAACGTCTGCAGGAACGCCTCGACGGTCGCCCGCGACCCGTCCGAAAGTGCTTCGACGGGCGGTTTCCGGTCGCCTGTCAGGTTGTAGAAAAGCTCAAGCGCGACACCGCTCAGGTCCACGTCCTCGATTCTGTCGTGAGAGTACGAGTCGGGGTCGTACCGTACGAATACCCACCGCTTTCCGTCCGTCGCAAAACCGAAGTCGGACTCGAACTCGCGCCGACTCAGCCAGTTCTCGACTTGGTCAACGCCGTGCCCGCGTCCCTCTAACTTCTTGTTGAGAGGCTCCGCCTCAACAAGCAACTGACGCGAGTCGATACGGTCGTCGTCGAAAAGGTAGGAGTAATCAGCGAGCTTCTTCCTCTCGTCGGACACGCCGCTTATCTCGGTGAGAAGCCTTTCGTATCCGAGTTCATCGAAGATTGGTTCGATGAACGTCTGGGTCGTCAGGGGTTCCGGGTCTTGACCTTCGACGGACATGTTACCTCTAAGCTCGTAGTCGCCCGAACCACCCTTCAGGAGTTCCTCAACTGTCTCGTCTTTCTCTATCCGCCGCCGAAGTTCTGCGACACAGTCCTGAAGCGTTGAGACGAACGAAGCCACGTCGTCGTCGGATACCTCTGTCTCGAACTCGGTGGAGACGAACTCCGTCTTCGTGGTAGCAGACATGACGAGTGTAATACGTAGATTACGGCGGGCACATTAAATCGTTCGGCAAGTGGCGTACGAACCGACAGACAACCCCTTCCAAACCCACCAACCCGCGGCTGAGTCGTACATCTCGGTCTTCGAACACACGAAAACCCGTGAGGATGTCATGGTATCCCGCGTCGTATCCTCGTCTATTTCTATATAGCCACATATAGTTTATATGACTCACGGCGACCGAACCACCTCCAACTCCACCTCTTCGCGGTCTACACCTATACGCGAAAACTGTGTCCGTATATGCTCAGCCGCGCCTTCGAGTGCGTCTTCGACGGTCTCGTATCCCTTCGGTGCCGGAGACTCGAAGGCGACGCGTATCTCTCTGTCGCCGACGCGCTGTGCGGTTCCGCCGCTCTCGACCTCGTAGAATCCGTCGCATACCCAGACGTACGGCGCGTCGGTTTCGGGCGCGCCTCTGTACTTGGGCGGTTCGTCGTCGGGTTCATAGACCGTTCCCGTCAGGTTTGTTCCGAGCGCGTCGCCGCGTACGAGTAACACGGTACAGATACGGTTTGCGTCTACAAAACCGTGCCGACGTTTTTATTTGCGTCCGAAACGTATCGATAACATGGCACAAGAGGCTGAGGAAGCCGAAGACACAGACGACGCAGAAAGCGTCGAGGGCGGCGAGGAGAGTGACACCCGCCCTGTCATACTTTTCGACGGCGTCTGTAACCTCTGTAACTCGTTCGTCAACTTCGTAATGGACCGCGACGGCGGCGAGTTCCGTTTTGCCTCGATACAGTCGGATGTCGGCGCGGAACTCATGCGCGACGCAGGTCTTTCGCCCGAAGCACTCGAAACGTTCGTCGTAGTGGAAGGCGGTACCGACGCCGACGGAAATGTCTACACAAAGTCTACCGCCGCGCTCTATGTTTTGCGCCGTCTTGGACTTCCCTACTCGTTGCTTTATGCATCTATCGTCGTACCTTCGTTCATACGCGACCCGTTCTACGACTTCGTCGCGTCGCGGCGTTACTCGTGGTTCGGCAAACGCGACGAGTGCCGTGTGCCCGACGAGGAGACGAAGGACAGATTTCTTTCATAAGAAGACCTCTGAGCCCGGGAAGATGCATAGGGAACGAGGCGATCCGTGTCCGTATACCTGATACGAAAATCTGAACAGCTTACCTATCCCGAACAGACTGATCAGAATAGATGATTCGAATTAGTCATGCATCGAACTGTGTCCTAGCATTTATTAGCTAGAAAGACCAAGATAGCGCTATGTCATTAGCAGAGTTAATCAACGCGGTTGACACTCCTATCCAAACAACACAAGCCGACGCACTTACACAGATACAGAACGACATGCTGCTAAGCTCGTCGTTGTGGGTTAACGTCGCGTTGGCGGGACTTTCCATCCTTCTGTTCGTGTACATGGGTCGGAAGATAAAAGACAGCCGTGCCCGTCTCATCTGGGGTGCGACGCTTATGATACCGCTTGTCTCGATTTCGAGCTATATAGGGCTGCTTTCCGGGCTGACAGTCGGATTCATCGAGATGCCTGCGGGTCACGCGCTCGCGGGCGAGGAGGTCATGAGTCAGTGGGGCCGTTATCTCACATGGGCGTTGTCGACACCGATGATTCTTTTGGCGCTCGGCTTGCTTGCCGATGTTGGTAAAGGAAGCCTGTTTACGGTAATCGCTGCGGACATAGCGATGTGTGTGACCGGGCTCGCAGCCGCGCTCATCAGTTCCTCGTACATGTTCCGATGGGTCTTCTACGGCATCAGTTGTGCCTTCTTCGTAGTCGTTCTGTACGCTCTACTCGTCGAATGGCCTAAGGCGGCGGACGAAGCAGGAAGCAGCGGTATATTCTCGACACTTCGGATTCTGACGGTGGTTCTGTGGCTTGGCTACCCGATAATCTGGGCTCTCGGCGTCGAAGGGCTTGCTGTCGTACAGTCAGTCGGTATCACGTCGTGGGGTTACTCGGGTCTGGACATCCTTGCGAAGTACGTCTTTGCGTTCCTCTTGCTCCGGTGGGTAGCTATGAACGAGGGTATCGTGTCCGCCTTCGGCGAAAGTACGACCACTGGCGCGACACCAGCCGACGACTGACCGGGTATCAGACAGAAGCGTCGTACATCTTCGACCCGTGGCATATTACAGAGGTTAGATATTCCCCAGAAGCCAGAATACGTGCCTCAGACTGTTACGAGTCCCCTGTATTTATTTCGAACCTCGCTCCACCGTCTTGGCTTTCCGTCACCTCGATATCCCAGCCGTGTGCCTCTACTATCCCTTCGACGATTCTTAACCCAAAGCCTGTGCCCTGTTCGGAGGTGGAGTAATCCGTCTCGAAGATTTCGTCGTGTTTCTCTTCGGGTACTCCGTCTCCGTCGTCGGCGACATAGAAGCCGTCCCCCTCGTCGAGTTCGCCAACAGTTACCGTCACGTTTTCGTCGCCGTGTCCGACGGCTTCGTCGTACTCTGTCCGACTCCTTGTTGAACCGTGTTCGACAGCGTTCCGTACAAGATTTTCACATAGCTGTTTGAGCCGTCTTGGATCAGCCTCGACATCCCTTTCGAGTTGGGTCACGAGTGTTGCGTTCCCTGTCTCAACGTTGCTCCAGCAGTCCTCGATAATCTTCTCTGTTTCGACTGTTTTCATCTCGCCTACGTCGGAGCCTTCGCGTGCCAACGTTAGTATGTCATCTATCAAAACGTCCATTCTGTCAACTGCGTCTTCCACATTTTCGAGATGCTCGCTGTCGCAGTCTTCCTGTGCGAGTTCGAGGCGTCCTTTCGCAACACTCAGGGGATTTCGGAGGTCGTGGCTGACGACCGAAGCGAACTCATCCAGACGTTTTTCCTTCTTCTTACGCTCGCTGATGTCGCGCTGGTTTATTACGACCCCGCCCGCTTCTGTGTTCCTCTGGTCCTTTCCGACGGATTCAGTCCAGATATACTCACCGTCGGCACCGAGTGCTCTGTACTCTACCTTCCCGGAGTCTTTTGCCGAGTTTTCTATTATAGCGTAGAACTCTTCGGCTGCCCTCTCTCTGTCATCGGGATGTACGTACTCGAATGCGTTGTCACCTACTAAATCCTCCTGTTCGTAGCCGAAGACTTCCTTTGCTGCAGGACTCTGGTACAGAACCGTTCCATCCGCATCCATATGTGTTATCAAGTCCGAGGAACTTTCCACGAAGGTCTTGTACCGTTCGAGTTCTTCCTTCTGTTTTTTGCGTTCGTCGATGTCTATGTTCACCCCGACAGCGCGTGTAGGTTGCCCGTCTTCGTCGCGTTCGGCAACCCGACCGACGGTGCGGATCCATATCCATTCTCCATCCGTGGTCTCACGTCTGATTTCTTTGTCATAACGGGATTTTTTGCCTTCGAGAACTTCTTGAGTCTTCTCTTCGCTTTCGGGGAGGTCTTTGGGATGAAAACGGTCTCTGACGGATTCGATACTGACCACCCCTTCTTCCGGCGGCATACCAAGCATCTCCGCCCACTGCTCGTTGTGGTTAATCTCACCTGATTCGATATCCCAGTCCCATACGCCAAGACCCGCGCCCTCAACGGCGAGGTTGAGACGTTCCTGTGTTCTTCTCAGATCCCTTTCACGCTCTTTCCTTTCGGTGATGTCCCTTCCTATCCCGACTATCCCCATCAGTCTGCCTTCCGCGTCGGTTAGTCGGGCACCTGTGAACTCATAAGGAATTCTGTCCCCGTCGGATGTGAGCATCTCGACTTCGAAGGTCGCCTGCCCCGCCGACAGTGCCTCTTCAGCTACGCTGAACGCGCTTTCTCTGTGTTCTTCGGGGAACAGTTCGTAGGTCTTCATCTCCGAAAGCTCCGCGTCCGTGTATCCTGTGACCTCCGAAAGTCGGCTGTTCCACCGCCGCAGGGAGCCGTCTGTGTCGATTACATACAGTATATCGTCCAAGGTATCGATAGCCTGCTCTATGAAAGCCTGTTCCTTCTTGAGTTTCTGTTCCGCCCGAGACTGTGTAACTACGTTTTCGATGCGGTTAGCGAGCAGTTCGTACTGTTCGGTACCGGACTCTTTCTGAAGATAGTCTGTGACGCCCGCAGAGATGGCTTCGCTCGCAACTTCCTCGCTGCCTTTTCCGGTGAACAAGATAAACGGAAAGGCTGGGTACTCTTCGCGTACCATCCGGAGGAACTCGATTCCGTCCTTCCCGGGCATGTCGTAGTCCGAGACGACACAGTCGTATTCGTTCTTGTTGAGGTATTCGAGTCCCTCATCGGCGTCGGTTGCGGTCTCGATCTCGAACCGGTCGTTTTCGCGTTCAAGAAAGGTTGCCGTCATGTCGGCAAAATCGGGTTCATCATCGATGTGTAAGACACGAACTTCCTCGCTCATTGTGGGATTAATACAGTAGTGATGCGTATATATTTTCCTCCGAAACACGTTAGAAACTCGGCAACGGCGTGTAAGCTGTCCAAACCTTATCCTCCCGAAACCGGTCTGTCAACCGTGAGACCGTCACTGCCCTGAGAGCTTTCGAGTTTCTGTCTTGAGTTTCGCGCCGACTCTCGGCTGAGCTGGGGCTAAGGAGGTCAGTTTATCTGCACAGTTCCCCCAAATTCGGAACTACCGCCTGCCGTTTCCTTATAGCGACATACAGTTTACGTGACTCGCTGTCACCGTCCGCGAATTTCCAAGAACTACCGAATACTGTTTACATCGGGGCTACGTACCCGAAAACACACGATGTCGAACACGCTCGCGGAGACCTTTGCCGAACTCGAAGACGAGGACTTCCGTGTTCTAAACGCCGTTGAGCGCGGGATGCAGCACAACGAGTGGGTTCCAGAGGATGAAATAGCAGGACTTGCGCGTCTACACCCCGACGAGGCGGAGTACCACGCGAGCAGGCTGAACGACTTAGAACTCGTCGAACAACGCGACCTGCGCTACTTAGGCTACAGACTCGTCGCCTCGGGTTACGACGTTCTCGCGCTCAAGGCTTTCGCAGAACGCGACACAGTCACGCGGTTAGGATCGAAGATAGAGGTCGGCAAGGAGAGCGACGTCTACGAATGCTCCGACGAACAGCGCGAACTCGTCCTAAAGGTTCACAGAGAGGGCTACACACAGTTCCGGGACACGACACGCGAGCGCGACTACACGCACGACAAAGGGCATCTTAGCTGGATGTACACGGCACGCAAGGCGGCTGAGAAGGAGTACGGGACTCTTGAAGCACTGTATCCCGAAGTCGCCGTACCTGAGCCGGTTGACCAGAACAGACACGCACTCGTCATGTCGCGTTTCGATGGTGTCGAACTCCGACGCGCAGATGTTGACGAGTCGCTCGTTGTCCTTGACGCCGTCCTTGACGAGCTCTCGAAAGCGTGGGAAGTAGGCTACGTCCACTCCGACATGAGCGCGTACAACGTCATGGTCTCGCCCGAAGGAATACGTATCATAGACTGGCCTCAGGCTGTCGAAACAGACCATCCGCACGCGCAGCAGTTGCTCGAAAGAGATATATCAAACCTCCTGAGCCATTTCGGAAAGAGATACGACGTAGATCTGCCGACGAAGGAAGAAGCAATCGAAAGGATTGTCGGTGGTTCGTGATTCTTACTCGACGCGTACCGTCTTTCATCTTACCCTCGCCTGCGAGCCTACTCTTTGACTGCGTCGAAGCCGTACTTTCACAGCTAAAGTGGGGATTTCTAACATTAGCAAGTTGTCTTATGTCTCTAAGTACGAGTAGGGTTGAGTTTCTAATGTTAGAACGGGGTTTTCGCAGGTTTAGCCCGATTAGAAGGTCTCGTAATCGGCTTCTATTTTCTTTCTGCTACCCGAAGACGCGACCGAGCCAGTAAGCCGCCCAAACTCCGTCTTTGACGCTTGAACCCGGGGAGTTAGGCATCAGAAACGGTGTGGAAGCGACTCAGCGATGGAATCCGTAATGAGACCTTCCGTAGGGTTCTATTCAGTGTGGTCTGCAGGAACTCTTGGGTCTGTTAAACCCTATTTCGTTATATTCAGGAATGAGCCACAACCGGCGAAGATTCTGGGTTCAGCAGCTTACTCTGGACGGTACCAAGTTCAGCCGACAAGTCTCCTTAGCTTCAGTTGAACCTCCTCGGCGGAGTCGTACTCGTTATCCCCGACCGACGACAGTAGTTCGTTGACAGTCTTCCACCCTTCGTTCGTCTTGACCTCGTATTCGCCGTATTCCTCGATAAGTACGTCCGCCGTTGTCGGATAATCATGCTCTTCCAGAGCGTCTTCGAGTTCTTCTTGTGTCCATCGTCCCTCTGGTTCCCCTTCACCGGCGCGCTCGCGTTCCTCTTCGATTTCGCGCTCCCTCTGACGTTTCTCCCTGTCGCTCGCCTGTTTGTCGCGGCTGTTTTTGTCGTCTGCCATCCTTCGGAGTACACAACCTAACCATATAACCCCTATGTCAGACTTCAGGACGTGGAAACACGACTGTTTTTCTGATCTGTCACCTGTCGGTTCGTAGCTATTTTTCCTAGATACTGCACTCCGACGGGTTTGTTGTGAGTTGTATCCGGCACCAATATGTCTGATAAACTCCATTTCGCTATACGCAAAATCGCGCTCAGCACTTCCGCAGACAGGCTGAAAATAGGATGAACGACTCAAACGCACCGACTATACCCGAAATTAGGGGACAGATATATACAACCGAAATTTTTTATTATGGACTATGCAGGAACCCGTTCGGGTTTTACATGTGGACGATGAGCCGGACTTCGTCGATATGGCAGCGACGTTTCTCGAACGCAAGAAAGACCAGATCGTGGTCGAAACCGCAACAAGGGCAACCGAAGGTCTTGAGCTCCTCAAGCAGGACAGCCACGACTGTGTTGTTTCCGACTACGAGATGCCCGAAACCGACGGCATTGAGTTTCTTGAATCCGTCCGTGAGAGTAGACCAACGCTTCCGTTCATACTTTTTACAGGTAAGGGTAGCGAGGAGATTGCGAGCGAAGCCATCTCCGCGGGCGTCACAGACTATCTTCAGAAAGGTTCGGGGACGGAGCAGTACACGGTTCTTGCGAACAGAATCGAAAACGCCGTTTCGGCTCGACAGTGGAAACGCGAGGCGGAAAGTAGGAACCACCGTCTCGAACAGATTCTGAAGACCGTACCGGCGTGTGTCGTACAGATAAACTACGAAGGCGAGTTCGTCTTCGCAAACGACCGTGCCAAGGAGGTTCTCGGTCTGGAGCCGAACGAGGTATCGGAAAGAACCTACAACGACCCCAGATGGAAAATCACCGACACCGACGGGAATCCTATACCCGACGGGGAGCTACCGTTCCGTCAGGTGCGTGATTCGGGCGAACCTATCTACGGCTTCGAACACAATGTCGAATGGCCTGACGGGAGGGAAAGAACTCTACTTGTCAACGGCGCGCCGCTTTTCGACGACGAAGGAAACGTCAGAAGCACCGTCTTTTCCCTAACCGACGTAACTGATACGGAATAGAACGCCGAATACGAGCCTCAGGAGAGTATTGAATCCGGCTCGTAGCAGGGTCTTGAGTCGCCTACCGTGGAGAGACTTTCTACGTCGCCGTTGTGCGCGCCCAAGCTTTCAGTATGTCCATCTATCTCGTTCGTTCGTCGGACCCCGTCCGTTGGTTCTCCACGGTTTTCTGTCATGGTCTTTCTACATATAGGGGAACTACCCCGTCCCACTTAAAGGTTTCTCACTATTTTACATGTTGAACAGCTCCGGCGGCTGGGGGGAGTAACCGGAAAGATGTAGGGAAAGAGCCACGGTTTGGTGTACGTCCTACCGGAAGAAACCGAGAAGAGAAAAGTTCGTTACAGAGGTATGGCTTCAACGGAAAGGTCAAGAAGAAAGCCTCTATCTGTTTAACCATGCCGACAAGACATACTGTCCCCGTAGACGGAGACGAAGTCGTCGCAGTCCACCATCGACCCGACGCCGACTCGGATGGCTGGCTTTTCTTTTCCCACGGCTTCGTCAGCGACAAGGAAGGAAGCTACGTCGGAAGATGTGAGCGCGCTGCCGCCGAGGGCTACGACGCGGTACGTTTCGACCACCGTGGCTGTGGCGAGTCAGACCTCTCGTTCGGCGAACAGAACCTATCGACACGTGTAGCCGACCTACGCGCCGTAATCGATTACTTCGACCCGCCGTCGTCCGTTCTTTTCGGTTCGAGCTTCGGCGGCAAGGTTGTCTTCCACGTCGGTATCGACGAGCCGTCAGTCGAAGCTATCGGTACGCGTGCGCCCGTTACGTACACGGAGCCTTTCGAGAACTACCGACAGGAGGTCGGTTCGGGAGGCGGTACAGGCTCAGGCTGGGGTGCCGTCGCAGACGACTTCTTCGAGGATCTTGGCTCGTACGGCTTCGGCGAGGTTGAGGACGAACTCGATGTTCCTGTCGCCGTCTTCCACGGACGTGACGACGCGACGGTAGGGATAGAACAGAGCTTCGACGCTGTCGCCGCGCTCGAAACAGACGCGTCGCTTCATGCCTACGCAGACGAAGGACACAGCTTTTCGCGCGAAGCCGAGAAACGTCTCCGCGACACCTTTTTCGGCTGGCTGGAAACTACCGTCTTTCCGGAGTAGGATACTACGACACAAAAACTGAGTCCTACCACAGATTTTTTACTGCAGATGTACGGTAGTCGAACGTCCGATGGCTCTGATAGCAGAGGTGACGCTGTCGAACAACCTGATACTTTTCGAAAAGACATTCGAACACTCACAAGACGCATACTGCGTCTTCGAGGACTTTCACTACCTGACAGACCCCGACGACAGGACGAACTACGTCTTTTTCTGGTGGATGTCAGGGGCAGAACCCGAAGCCTTCAACGTCGGACTCCGGGAAGACTCGACCGTTACGGGATTCCACGATGTCGTCGAACTCAAGGGAAGACATCTATACCGTGTTGAGACAAAAGGGTTCCCGCCGGAGCAGCCGCTCGTCTACCCCACGTTCCGTGAAAACGACGTAACGGAGATAGAGTCGGTGCGCGACTCCGACGGACTCCATCTGAAGGCACGTTTTCCGGACAGGGACGCACTCAGCAGACTCATCGAGTCCGGAAAGCAGATAGCCGGATGTCGAGGTCAGAAGGCTGTACGTCGAAAGACAGGAACCCAAGGTCGGCGAAGAGGAGCTTTCTTCACTCACACCGAAACAGAGAGAAGCACTCTCGGTCGCACTCGAACGCGGCTACTTCGAGACGCCGAGTCGGATGAATCTCGACGAACTCGCCGACGAGTTCGACGTTTCTCCTCAGACGCTCTCAACGCATATACGTGTAGGCGTCAGAAAGCTCGTCGAGAACCGTGTCGGGCGCATGGAAACCGATGGGTAGGGCATCTTTTAAAGACGCTTATGAGTAAACATATCCGTTAAACCACCACCGTATGCCCTCTACATAGGGGGAACAGGGTGGACGAGGAATGTTTCAACTGCGCGGCTTCCGCTTCGGATAGCTACACGTTGGTTCTGGAATCCGAGAAGGTACTGGAGGAAACCGTCGTCTGTGAAGACTGTGTCTCCGGTTTCCGTGACGAGGACTGGATAGAGATTCACGATTCGCGGTCCTTTGAGGAGGAAAATTACAGGGACATGACCGACGGTTAGTTTCGCTCCTTCAGTCCATACTTTCCGCTTCTTCGATAGCGCGTCTGTACAGGGAAGCTTTCATACGGAAGTCGGTATCCGCCAGCTCTGTTAATGCTTTCTCGAACTCTTCGAGGTCGAGTACCCCTTGTTTCAGACCTTCGAGAAGGACATAGATGGTACCGCCGACCGTGACGCCGAGCGAATCGGCTGTCTTCCTCGCGCGGTGGTCGTCCGTGAGACAGTACGCGTCTCTCTGTTGAGCCAGAGTTATCGCCTCGCACTCACCGACCCCTAACTTCGCCGGTTCCCTGAGGTCTTCTATCTTCTCTTCGTCTTCCACCTCTTCGCGTTTAAGAAAGTCTGCGTCACGTACAGCGAGAGCATCGGAGTATCCGTGTTCGATGCCCTTCGTAACCACCTCTTTGTAGACGGCATCCGGAACGAGAACTATTTCGAAGGAGTCGTTCAGAAGGAACAGCCTGTCTATTTTGGAGAGATAGATCAGGACTGTGGAGTCGGTCACTACCACCTTTTCCGGTTCCGACGTTTTCATTCTTCTTTCGTCACGAGCGACACATCGTCTTCAAGATCTTCCTCTGTGTAGCCGACCTCTACACCTCTTTCTTCAAGTATCTCCATGAACTCCCAGACGGGTACTCCGGCTATTTCGGCACCCCTTCCCATCGAAACGTCGCCGCGTCGGTATCTTTCGACGGCGTTCGATATCTTCCAGTTTTCGACACCTTCTTGAAGAAGTCTCTTTACCGTCGTGGACATATCCGTCTTTTCCACGTCCTGCACCCTCTCTATCTCCTCGTAGAGGTCGTCGGGAACCCTTGCTGTGACGTGTTTCTGAGACACACGTATACGTTAGATGTAGATGTGTATAAGGGTTTTGTCGGGTCTGCGTTGCTCTGCTGTCGGGTTCAGACAACCGGCACATGGTTTTACGTTCTACGCGCCCGTGAAACGAACGATGACAAAGAACAACGAACGCGGCTTCGTCGTGCCGATGTCTGAGACGACCTCTGTAGGAGATATCGTCGAATACGCCGAAAAAGCCGAAGAACTGGGCTACACAGAGATTTCGATGGGAGAGACGACCGGCTGGAATGTCGTTCCTGTGCTTGCCTCCGTTGCGGAAGCCACGGACGAACTCCGTATCACACAGCACGTCCTTTCGCCGTACTCGCGTTCGCCCGCGCTTATAGCACAGACTGCGGTAACGCTCGCCGATATCTCGGACGGGAGGTACAGGCTCGGTGTGGGTGCTTCATCACCCGAACTCGCAGAGAGATGGCACAGCCGGGAGTTCGACCGTCCGTTAGGACACGTCAAAGAGACGGTCGAGATAGTCAAGGAGGTACAGACGGGCGAACGTGTCGAGCACGACGGCGATGCGTTTACCGTAGACGGAATGAAGCTTACATGTCCCGCGCCCGACGAGCATGTCGAGATAGACGTTGCCGCACTCGGACCAAAGACGACCGAGATGGCTGGTAAACTCGCGGACGGCTGGAATCCGCAGTTACTCCCGAAACAAGGGCTGCGTGAACGTATGAAGGCGTTCGAGGACGGTCTAATGGAAAGCGGCAGGTCTCAGGACGACGTTACCGTCGCGCCTGTGGTTCGGTGCTGTGTCGCATCGGAGAGCGAGGGGGCGCGTCAGCAGGCAAGGATGATGCTCGCCTTCATGATTGCGCGTTACGGTCCGTTTTACAGAAACGCGATAGCGGAGTTCGGATGGGAGGACGCTGTCGAGGATATACAGGAAGGATGGGACGAAGGCGGCGTCGGGGAAGCCGCAAAAGAGGTACCCGACGGCTTGGTTGACGACGTTGCTGCGGTCGGAACGCCCGACGAGGCACGTAGCAAGCTTGAGGAGTTCGAGGCTATCGAAGGTGTGGACTACGTCCGTGTCGCTTTCGCCGGAATGTTAGGCGACGAACAGAAGGATTCGACGATGAGGGAACTGGCACCTTAGCTTCTCTCGTCGCTACTCGAACGTCCTTTCCATCATCACCTCGTCCACGAACTCGCCGTCGATACGGTAGTGGTCGTTTCTGACCGCCTCCGTCTCCCAGCCGTGACCTTCCAAGAACTCTATCGCCGACTCGTTGACCGACGGTATGCTGTTGTACACCTTGTGGAGACCTTTCTCCTCCGCCCATTCGAGACCACGTTCAAGTAGGTGGTCGCCGATGCCTTTTCCGCGGTACTCTTCGAGTACACCGAGCGTAAGTTCTGCCGTATGGCTCAGTTTGTCCATCTCGGGTATGTCGAGACCGCACCAGCCGATAACCTCGTCGTCTACCGTTGCGACGAAGAAGTGCTGGTTTTCGAGGTCGGTGTCCATGAGTGTGCTGTCGCCCGAAAGCTGCTGTTCGACCGACTCCGCAACGACGTAACGTTTCTCGCTCGTCACCTGTCTCATGACACCTATGACGCCGGATATGTCTTCCTGCCTTGCGCGACGTACCGTTACCGTCATGCCGTCTACGTCGTGTTTCTCTTCTACACCCGCATCAACAGCCGTCCGCAGAACACCGTCTTCTTCCTCTATCATGCCGTCGCGTTTCATGACGGCGACTATCTGGTGATAGCGGTCGGTTTCGGTCAGTATACCCGACCCGAAAAGGTCTTCGTAGGTCGCCCCGCCGTGGTCGTCGATGAAGTTGTATATCTCCTTTCTCTCACGTGTCTTGAACTTGGGTTGCGCGCTGCTCATTTTTATCCCTCCAACTCCGTGTATTGGGTTTCTGAGATGATAAGCCTTGGGTTCGTTTTATATCCTGGGGTTTTTACCGAACGAAGGACAAAAGAAGCCTACTATTCCTGGATTCCGTAAATCGACCGGCTGACACTCGACGGTTTCTGCCTCCGCGGTCTTCAGTAGTACTCTTTTACCGTCTCCTCTATCTCCGCGACCTCGTCTGCGTCGAAAGTCCAGCGTGCCCTCCATCTGTTCGACGCTGTTTCGAGTGCGACGAGTGCGGCTGCCTCTTCCTCCGAGGCATGTACGACGAACCATGCCGACGTGTGGTCGGTCTCGTAGCCACCGTGTATCTTGACGCCGAGTTCGCGCGGAGGCGTCCAGTCGGGTATACCGTAGACGTGTGTATCCGTCTCGCTTGAACCCAGTCTTCTGTAGACGTTGCGTGTGCCGCGTTCGTCCTCTATCCTCGAAAGCCTCTGGAAAGACGCCCTATGTGTCCCGCCGTTGCGGTAGGACAGAAGCTCTATGTGACGCGATATCAGAATCAGAGGCATCTTTTCGTAGTCCGACTCGGGGTAGCCGCGTACGTCGAAAGTAGTATCCGAAAGCTCGGCGATAACGTCGGGGAGCTGTGTCTCTTCGAGGTCTACTGTCCCGGTCGTGTACAGGTCGGAGTTTACGAGGAGGATGGTATTCGAAAGTGCGTCGAGTGACGAAGTTGCGATGACCTCGCCGTCACGCAGAAGGACGGCTGCGTCTTCATCAAACTCTCCTTCTTCTTTTTCGGATACCTCGACAGGCTGTCTTGCGAAAAGCTTCCGCACCATGCCTTCGAGTGCCTCGGGGCGCGACTCGTTTACGACCGCCATACTGAACTTTGACGCCTCGTCGGCTTCACCAACGTACTCACGGAGACGGCTCTCGGCGAGCGTTTCCGAGTCGTGGCTCATGGTTTTTATAGACACCACGCGTGAAAAACGGTACCGGTACTAGAAAATTACAGCGTATCTGTACTTTTAGAAGCTACCGTCACGTTCAACCGAGCGGGTAACGAAGAAAAGTAGGATGGGAAAATCAGAGCAAGACGGTGACAGACCCTCGGTCGGTGTAATTGGTTACGGCAGCCTTCTTTCGCCCGACGAACTCGTTCCTTTCTTAGAAACCGACGTGTCGCGTGTCACACCCGTCCGTGTCGAAGGTTTCCGTCGTGTATTCAATCAAGAATCGGTCTGGCGCGCGAAGGCAACCGAAGGAGACGAAAACGAAATTGCCGTACTCAACGCTGTGAGAGACGACACGAGCTCGATGAACGGTGTCCTCGTGCCTGACCTCAGCACGGGCGAGTACGATGCTCTACGTGCGAGGGAGAGCGGCTACAGAATGGTCGAGGTGGAGAACGAGGCGATAGAGCCGTACGGAGCGGACAGCGAAGACGATTTGCCCGAAGACGACGTGGTACTCGTCCCGACAGGGAACCGGGTAAAAGATGAACTCCTGCCGATTCCGGAGTACATCGATATCTGTCTCGAAGGTGCACGGTACTGGGGCGATGGTTTCCGTGATGAGTTTCTGCGAAAGACAGAGGTACGGCGCGGTGAGACTCTCGCGGAGTACCTCAACGAACGGTGACTATCTGCCCTCGAACTCGGGTTCACGTCCTTCCATACGCGCCGCGAATCCCTCCTGTGCGTCCTCTGTGTTGTAGAGGTCTTTTGCGAGGTACTGTTCGATACGCAGACCGTCTTGTATGGGTACGTCGCCAGCGTGGTTCAACGCCTCTATCGCGCGCTCGACGCCCAAAGGAGCCTTCGTCGTGAGTTCGTCCGCCATCTCGCGTGCGCGTTCGTCAACCTCGTCGTCGTCGCAGACCTCATTCACGAGTCCCATCCTGCGCGCCTCTTCGGCTTCGATGTAATCTCCCATCAGAACTATCTCCTTCGCGGCGGCGAGTCCCACGAGACGTGGTAGGCGTTGTGTCGAACCGCCGCTCGGGAAAAGACCTAAGTTGACCTCTACCGCGCCGTACCTTGCGTCTTCGCCCATAACACGGAAGTCCGCGGGGAGCGTCAACTCGAATCCGCCAGCGACGGCGGCGCGTTTGATGCCCGCGACGACGGGCTTCGGTACCTCCTGTATGGTGTCGAAGAGGGAGTGTACGTCCGCAGTAGGTCCTTCGTCGCTCTGTGTGAACCCCGCCATCATCTCTAGGTCCATACCGGCGCAGAAGACGTCGCCCTCTCCGAGGAGCGTTATGGCGCGCACGTCGTCCTTTTCGCCGAGTTTCTCGAACGCCGTCTCAAGTCCGGCGAGCACCTCTTGGTTCATTGCGTTCCTCTTTTCGGGACGGCTAATGATCACGTCGGCTCTGTGCCCGTCTCTTTCTACTTTCATCTTGTCTGTTCCGGTTTCCATGACTTAGGGTGGGAGCGACGGAACAAAAGTCTGGCTTCGGTTTGAGGACGACTTTCCGACTGAGACGGAGACAAGGCTTATTCGCGCTAAGAGCAATAGGAAGGTTACATCGAACTTAGTGAACGAGATGGGGGAAGTTGTCGGAGAACATCCTTCGGAGACGGCTGTGAAACACAGACACCGCGGAGCCGAACTGCCGTACGAGGAGTTCCAGAACGAGAGCGGACGGTTTGTGGATGCTATAAGGAGAGCAGGAGTAAAAACCGATGACAGAGTCACCGTCTACCTGCCGAACCTTCCCGAGTTCGTGACATCTTTTGTCGGTGTACTACGCAACGGTAACGTGTTTGTACCTCTGAACCCACAGTACAAGCCAAGAGAGATAGAGCACATACCCACCGATAACGGAGCGAAACTTGTCGTAACTTTGCCCGAACTCGTGGACGAAGTGTGCAAGATTGAGGACGAGACCGACGTGTTTGGAGTCATAACCGTCGGTGGAGAAGCAGAAGGTGCGACGGAGTACGAGGGGCTGCACCCGAACCCACGCCTAACTCGCCAAGCACAAGCTGGTACTCAACCGCGTCTCTCTTGTTCTCGGGTTCCTGTCGGTTTCCGGAAGGTCAGGATCCACCTCTTTTTGCAGAAACTCCCTGAGCGACTCACGGAACATACGGTCTTACGTCAAGCATCATACCACCGTTGTAACGTTCCGGACGGTCTTAAAACATAGGCACCGAAACGTATTTTGAGCGGAGATTTTTTGATACAACGATGGTTTCCGAACTCAGAAGCCCCGTATTGGATGCGAAGCCTGCCGCGCTCTATCTCTACGTACTCGGAGCCGTGTTTCTTGATGTAAGCGCGCTTTTCGGCGGCGGTAGCCTCATAACTGATCCAACAGTACAGGCGGTGAACGTCCTTCATTTCGTCTACGGTGGTCTCGGTGTCCTTCTGGCTGTTATCTCACTCACGCCGTCTTTCCGGGAGGAACTCGAATAAACCACATATCTTCAAAATGCTCAGTCGTCTTCTGTGGGACGCGGTGTTTCCATTTCTTCGCCCTCCGTCAGATCCATTCCGCGCCACGTTCCACGTCGGAACCACAAGAAAGCCACCGTCGCACCTATGATATTCGAGGCACCGAAGGCTATCCAGATACCAAGCGCGCCTATCTCTATCGCACCGGCATAAGCTATAATCAGCCTCGCAGTTCCGACGATGAGGACGGCTATAACTGCCGCAGTTACTGTCTTTCCGGTGCCGCGTATCCCGCCTACGTAGGCACGCATCACACCCATGAAGCCGAACGTTGGTGCGACATAACGCATGAATGTCGCTCCTTCTTCGATTATCTCGGGGCTGTCTGTGAAAACTGCGACGATGGGCTCCGCGAATACCCACGTAATTATTCCCATAGTCGTCAGAATCACGAACATAGTCCGCGCCGCGAGATGGTTCGTTCTCTCAACCCTATCAGACTTGCCCGCGCCGATGTTTTGACCTGTCATCGTTTCGACGCCCTGTGCGACCGCTGCGGCAGGCAGAAAGATGACCGAAAGAACACGCGCACCTATGCCGAAAGCCGCAGCCACAGGGTCTGCGAACATGCCGACGATGAAAAGGAGTGCGTTTATCGAGACCGCACGCCCTGTCGTTTCGACCGATGCAGGACCTCCTATACGGAGTATCCTCTTGAAGAAGGATGGGTCGGGTACCATGTCGCGTGCGTTTATTTGGACTCCGTAGGTCATGTACATCATTATGAAAAGACCGACGAACATCGCAAGCGACCGCGAGAATATGGTGGCTATCGCAGCACCCTGTATACCGAGACGCGGGAAAGGTCCCCAGCCGAATATGAGGAAAGGGTCAAGTATGATGTTGAGAACGACTGAACCGAGCATCACGAGCATAGGCGTTATTGTGTCGCCGTATCCGCGCATCAGGAAGATGAATGTAAAGAAGCCGAACATAAAGATGAGACCAACGGAGATTACCTGCATGTAGCTTGTAGCGAGTCCGACGACGGTATCGGATGCACCCGTGAGCTCGAGGAAGTCACCGACCAAGAAATACGCGATACCACCGAGTAAGAGCGAACCGATGAGCGAGAAAGAAGTAACCTGCGAGGCGGCGTACTCCGCTTCCTCGGGCTTGTTCGCACCCGTGTTCTGTGCGACCAAGACGCTTCCCGCGACGGCGAGACCCATTCCGAGCGAGATGAGAAGGAAGACCATCGGAAAGGCGAAACTTATGGCGGCGAGTGCGTCGTCGCTGAAACGCCCGAGCCAGAAGGTATCGACGAGGTTGTACGCCGTCTGAAGCAGATTTGTGACAACGATAGGTAGCGATAGGTAGAAAAGCGGCTTCCCGACACCCCCCGAAGTTAGGTCGAACTCTTCTCTGCTTTTAAATACTGTTTTGAGCCTGTCCTTTATACTCATGCCTCACCGTCCGTCTCCCCGGCTGTCGTTTTCCCTTTCGATATGACAGCGCGTGCAGTCTCTTTCCGACACACCTCTTTCAGAACCGGACATCCTGTGTGGTCTGTATGAGTTGACCGTGCGTTAAATCGGTTTGGAAAGACGTATAAGTCGATTTCGGTTTCGGCTTTTTGCCTTTAGACATCCATACCATACGTGTCATTAACGCGGGGTGAGTACCGATACATATGAAACGCCGTGAGTATCTTCGTCTGACAGGGGGCTTCGTTGGGGCTTCGTCCTTCGGAATGTCTGGATGCCTCTCCTCGCTAAGCGGTGCCGAACTCAGACACGAGGACATGTATCTTGACCCGCCCGAAGAGATACCGAGTGAGGTCGCACATCCCACGTACGGCGAACAGATACCCAAGGTCGAGATGCTCGATGTATTCGAGGGAGAAGAGATTTCTACCGACCGCGACGAACAGTTCCTGATGACGTTCTTCTTTACCTTCTGTCCTACGGAGTGTATCTGGCTGATATCGTCGATGACACACGCCGAAGCGAGGATAGTCGAAAAAGGTCTCGAAGAGCCGCGTGTTCTTGCGGCGACGTTCGACCCTGCGCGTGACACACCTGAGAGGATGCGGAGTTACGCCGAAAGGATGGGTGTCGAAACCGACGGCGGATGGAGCTTTCTCCGTCCGGAGTCGGAGGAAGAAGCAGAGGAGGTCATAGAGGGCGACTTCGGTGTCAGGTTCGAAAAGACGGACGAGGGCGAGGTATACGACTTCATCCACACGACGCTGATACTTTTGGTCAACGACAACGGCTACGTCGAAAGGACGTACAGAAACGACGACCCTGACCCGGACGTTATCGCCGACGACTGGGCGGCACTTGTTGAGGCGCGCGGGGAAGCCTGACTACCACGTACACCGGTTGAAGTTTATCCTGCTGAACCTTTCGACATCTCCTTCGCTCACGCCGTCGATGTTGGCGACGAACTCCTCGGCGCGGGCGCGCTCCGCAAAAGGTACCGGGTTACGCCCTGCAGGCATATCGACGGCGTCGGGGTCGGCGACGAAGACGTAGTAGGCGTCTGTTCCGTCTACCGTCTCGCCCGTCTCGTAGTCGGTAACCCAGACGCCCGCGACCTCGGCTTCTGAGACACCGAATGCTGTCGGAGAGGTGTAGTACGCACCCATGTCGCCGGAGGTACAGAAGAAGGCGCGTTTTCCGTCCTTGTGGAGTATCTGGGCGTTCCATCCCGGATACTCCCTGACGTTCCGCGCATCGACGGCACACGTCTGGTCGGGGTACTCCACAGGCTCCATCTTGAGGTTCTCCACCGTCGTCTGGTCGTCGCCCTCATCCTTTTCACTCCCGTCGTCTCCTACAGCCCCCTTTGTGCTGTTGAGACATCCTGTCAAGCCCGCCGTCGCACATACTCCTGCTGTCTTGAGAAGTCTTCGTCTCCTTATCGACGGACTTTCGTATCCCATCGTATGAAAAGACGGTTTTTGGAGTCATAAGATGTCTGGTTCGTCAGTCGAAACGGACGGAACTTTACTCGGCACACCACGACACGGAAGATTTAGGCGGTAAGACAAACCAATCACCGACATGAAAAGGAAACTCGAACCCGAACCAAAGACTATCGGTGTCGTCGGTGGAGGACAGCTCTGCAGGATGTTCTGTGAGGCTGTCTCGCCACTCGGCATCGAAGTCGTCTTCGTAGATCCGACACCCGATGCACCCGCGTGTCACGTGGCACGCGACCAGATAGTCGGCGGCTTCGACGACCCGGATGCTGTCGCAGAACTCGCAGAGCGTACAGACGTTCTGACATACGACATAGAACTCGCAGACCCTGATGTCGTCGAGAACGCCGCAGAAGACGCCGGAGTGTCCGTACATCCGAATCCTGACACGCTCAGAACCATACAGGACAAGTACGTCCAAAAGAACGCGTTGGTCGAAGAAGGTGTGCCTGTGCCCGCTTACCGCGCAGTCGAGACGGTCGAAGACCTGCGCGCCGCGGCGGACGAACTCGGTCTTCCCCTGATGCTCAAGGCGCGCGAGGGAGGCTACGACGGACGCGGAAACTACCCGGTCAAGACGGAAGACGACTTTGAGGACGCGCTTGATGCGGTCGAAGGAAAGGTCATGGTCGAGGAGTTCGTGGATTACGACCGTGAACTCGCGGTTATGGCTGCGCAGGGAGACGGGGAGACGGAGCTTTTTCCCGTAACAGAGACGGTACACGAGGAGGAGATTCTGCGCAGGACGGTCACACCGGCACGCACCGACAAGAAGACACGCGAGAAGGCGCGCGAGGTCGCACGCGACGTTCTCGAAGTCATGGGAGGACGCGGTGTCTACGGAATCGAGATGTTCGAGGAAAACGGAGAGATACTCGTCAACGAAATCGCGCCACGTCCGCATAACTCCGGGCACTGGACGATAGAGGGGACGCATACGTCGCAGTTCGAGCAACACGGACGCGGTGTCGCGGGTCTTCCGCTCGGTTCGACTGAAATTCGCGCGCCGACGGTTTCGGTAAACATCTTGGGTGAAGAGGGACCGCGCGACGTTTCGCTCGCAGGAGCCGATGACCTTCTCACATCACGCGCACATCTCCACTGGTACGGCAAGAAGGAAGAGCGTCCTCTGCGCAAGATGGGGCATTTCACGCTGACGGATAACGTGGAGGAGGCTACAGTTACCGACGAACTCTTGGGTGAGGCGGACGAGATACAGAACGAACTGAGGTTCGAAGAATGACCGACGAAGTAAAAAGTCTCATCGAGCGACTCGAAAAAGAAGCAGAAGGCGAAACGCCTGACAAGACGCCCGACGTAGGCATCATAATGGGTTCGGACTCCGACTTCGACGTGATGATGGGGACGGGTGACGAGGACGACGGCGTTCGTCCCGGTGCTTACGACGCTCTGACACGTCTTGGATTCGAGGAACAGACAGAGTACCACGACCCTCCCGAAGCGCGTTTCACATTCGAGACGTACGTCGTTTCGGCGCACCGCACGCCGGACCTTATGGACGCATACGCGCGAACCGCGGAACAACGTGGAATCGAAGTGATAATTGCGGGCGCGGGCGGAAAGAGTGCCGACCTCCCGAACATGACCGCCTCTATCGCGTACCCCGTGCCCGTCGTCGGAGTTCCAGTACAGGAGAAGTCCGTCGATTCTGTTATAGGCATGCCGACGGGCGCGCCTATAACGGCGGTAGACGCAGGAAAGTCGTTCAACGCCGCGCTCTCAGCCGTTCAGTTCTTGTCTCTCGAACACGACGAACTACGCGAAAGACTCGTCGAGTACCACGACAAACTCCGTGAAGGTGTCGGGAGCGTCTCACGCGAGATGCACGACGGCGGTGCCGAGGAGTTCCGTGACCGCGAGGACTAGAGCCAGTCCTCTGACCAGTCGCCGAGTTCGTCGAGGGCAGGGTTGAGTGCTTCTCCCTTCTCTGTCAGCATATAATAGCTCGCTATCGGACGTTCTTCGACACGTCTCTCGACCAGTCCGAGTTCTTCGAGGTCGTCAAGGACGCGCGAAAGCGTGCTTGAACTCGCGCCGGTTGACCCTTTGATTTCGTTGAAACGCTTCTCGCCCTCCTGAAGATCGTGTAGCACGTTTAGACGCCATTTCGAGCCTATCTCCTCGACGGCTTTTACCACAGGACACGCACCGCTGTTCTTCTCCTTGATTCTCTCGTCCGTCTTCGTCTCGGACTCGGGTTTCATGCGTGTTACCTTGTTCTGTCTATGGTGCCGAAGCTATATTAGGTTTTCTCCCGAAGTAGATAATGCAATGAAACTGAGTGCGAATCTGAAACCGGTTAGCAACGAGACGGAAGACGTAGCCTACGGACGAAGGTGGAAGAGATGACGGAGTTCGAGGAGGTTCTTCGGACACGCAGGAGCGTACATGAGTACACCGACGAACCGCTCGATGACGAGACGATAGAATCGATATTCGAGGGGGTCGCCCTCTCACCGTCGGGCTACAACCTCCAGCCATGGGAGTTCTTGGTTCTGCGCGACGAAGAAAACAAACAGGCTCTGCGCGAGGTCGCGTACGACCAAGAACACGTCACGGACGCAGCGGCAGCGGTCGTCGTCTTAGGCAACAAAGACCCTGCGGCACACGCCGAACCCGTCTTCGACGACTGGCTCGAAAACGGCTACATACCCGATGAAAACGTAAGAGACGCTCTTCTTGAGAACGTCGAAGGCATGGCAGAGATGTCCGAAGGAGAAAGACGTGTCTGGACAACACGCAGCACAGCACTCGCCGCGATGACACTCATGTTCACCGCTTGGGACGAAGGCGTTGCCACGTGCCCCATGGAAGGCTTCGACGCCGACGGGGTCACAGAGACCTTCGACGTCCCCGACGGATACGAACCCGTCATGCTCGTCACGATGGGGTACCCTGCGGAAGGCGCGGACGACATAGAGAACGACAGGAAGACGCGCCGTCCACCCGAAGAAATCGTCCATTACGAGGAGTTCGACCCCGTCGAAGAGACGAGTTTCGGCGGATAAGGTCGGTCAGTAAGCCAAAAACACCGCCTTATTTACTCAGCGCGCAAGGACAGACGCTATACGTGTAGACCCCGTAGGATGGGTAAGATGACGAAACGCGTCTACAGGCTAGACTCCGGATTCGAACTCCGGCTGGATGAGGTACACAGCTACTTCGACGGGTACGAAACGCCCGAAGGTGTGGAGGATGTGACCTTGGAACGCCGAGGTAACAAGCTCATAGTCGCCGCTGAGGGAACCGAGGACAGTACACCCAAGTACACACCGACAGCACAGCTAAAAGCCGACGTGACAGAGAGACGTATGTACGAGACAGAAGACGGCTGGTCGAGGGAGACACCCGAACAGAATCCGCGTGGCGCGACACAGGAGCTTCAGGAAGACCCTGAGACGAAACTCGTCGAGTTTGCGTGTTTCAAAGGTGACCGCGAAACTGTGCTTCAGAACACAGACCTACAGTACGAGATGTTCGAGGTTCTTTGCGACCTCGCTCTGCACGCGGGACAGGGTGAACTGACAGCGGTCGTCGCTATCGACGGCAAACTCTCGGCTGCGCGTATAGTTGACGGCGAAAGACGTAAGGCATGTATCGAGGTCGTTGACGAAAGCGAGGGATGTCCCGACAACACCTCGAACTGGCGCGACAACAGTCTCATAAGCGACTGACCCGGAAGCGCAGGTCACGAGAATGTACACGGCGGAGGTCTTCGTCGATTCGACGGGTGAATCCCTTGGCGGTTTTAGCTTCGGAACAGAGCCACGGGTGGACAGACGTGTCTTCATTGACGGTAGGGAGTACATTATCGTCGGCGTTACCGAGATGCACCACTCCGACGCCGAACACGACTACGAGGTGCGTCTGATGCCCGACGACTACTTTTTCGACGACCGTTCTGGCACAGGTTGAAGTTCGGAAACGTGGTACTATCACAGACCATGATTTCCAGAAGAGACGCTCTTAGACTAGCGGCTGGTACTGCCGTCGTTGGCACCTCATTATCCGTACCTGCCGTCTCTGCGTCCGGAGGAAACTGGGAGAAGCCGCGTTACGACGCGGGTAACACGGGAAACGCACCCGAAGGTCCCGGTTTCAGGGCGTCCGAGTCGTGGTCTTCGGGTGCGGATGTCGTCGGTACACCGATTGTCGCGGACGGAACCGTGTACGTCGCCGGCGCGCAAGGAACGGTACGCGCCCTCGACGCCGAGGACGGCGTATACGTCTGGAAGTTCGAGACGGACGGCAGAATCACGTCGTCGGCTTCGTACCACGACGGAACCGTCTACGTCACAGCCGACACGGTCACCTATGCTTTAGACGCCGACGAAGGAACGGTGCGGTGGAAGCAAACAGGTACAGGGCTTACAGGTTCGGCTGCGAACACCGATGGAAACCGTGTCTATGTCGGAAAGTCCAGCAGGCTCTATGCCCTCGGTATGCACACAGGAACGGTTCTCTGGAGGTATGGTGCGAGCGGTGCCGTGTCCGCGACACCTGCTGTCTCTGAGGATACTGTCTATATCGCCGACGAGAGCGGAGAACTGCACGCGATCGATGCCGAAGACGGCTTTTTCAGATGGAGGAAAGGAGCCGCTGCCTCGGTGAAGTCCGCCCCTGTGGTGACAAGAAACCGGGTTTATGTAGTCGGGACGCGTGGCAAGGTACGGTCGTTCGACAAATCCGACGGCGATATACGGTGGACAGAAGAGCTTTTCGAGCGTATCAGATATCCACCCGCTGTTGACGGCGACCACATCTACGTCGGAACTGAAAAAGGTGTGTACGCGTTACGCACCTCCAGCGGCTGGGTCGACTGGAGCTTCGAGACAGAAGACGCAGCAACCGCACCCTCGGTCGGTGGTAACACCGTCTACGTCGGTGACGGCAGCACGGTTTACGCTCTTGACACCGGAACCGGCAAGGTGAACTGGAGAAGCGAAATACCCGGTGCCACGTCGCCCGCTGTCACAAGCGACACGCTGTACTTCGGAACGAACTTCGGCGTACGCGCAGTCCGCGAGGAAAGAAGACTACCCGATATAGATATCGCTGATATCTCCGTTGACCCAACAGAGGTCAAAGTAGACGGAACGGTAAACATCACGGTCGAACTCGAAAACACGGGTGAAGCCGACGGCACCTTCCTCGTTACGCTCTACGTCGATGCCTCGGCGGTCGATTCGGAGGAGATGACCGTCCCGTCCGGAGAGACGCGCGAGATAGGATTCACCGTATCTTTCGAAGAGCCGGGCGAAAGGTACCTGCGTGTAAATACCGAGAACGCGGGAACCGTGACCGTCATCGCTGACGAGACAGGGTTGGAAACAGAAACGGAAGCGGAGACAACTGAAAACGAGGTTGACGAAGACGCCGAAGGTAATACTACATCCTCGCCAGCCGATTTTGGGGCAACTGCGGCTGTGACTATTACCGTAACTGCTTTGTCAGTCACGGTAGCTGTTGTCGCCCTAAAGATAGCCCGATGGCGCGCAAAGATCGGTACGGAAGACGGTATCGGTATGTCTGACGAAGATTCTTAAGCCAAGCCGCTAATGTTAGACCGATGCCCGATGACTGGAACAACGGTCTCGAAAGCGAACCCGTGACGACGTACGTCAGTCCCGATACGAAGGAGGTCTGGAAGAAACACGCCGATGAACTCGGTATGTCGCTCAGCCGTTTCATCGAGAGCATGGTGAACGCGGGGCGCGCCGAGTACGACGAAACCGCACCCGAAGGGTACGAAGACGACCCCGTAAGCGCGCGACGTGAGGCGGACGCGCTTAGGCAGGAACTCAAGGCACTCGAAGGACGCGACGAGTTCGGAACCGAAGCCGTCGAGGTTTACGCCGCGCTTGATGGGGAATACGTGACCGTCACCGCACTCGCCGAGAAGGCAGAGGAGGAAGAATCCGCTGTCTACGAGGCACTCCAGAGGCTTCTTGAAGAGGAACTCGTCGAGTACGACACGATGCGTAACGCGTATAGGAGAACGGAATGAGTCTCGAAGGCGAAAAAAACGCCGAAACCGACTACATCGCGGAGTTCGTCGCCGACATGGAGGCATACGGAAAGTCCCCCTCGACCGTCTACGAGTACGAACGCGTTCTGCGCGACTTCGACGGGTTTCTCGAAGATGAGGGCGTGGACGAAAAGGCACGAGGACATGCCGACGCAACGAGACGCGACTGCATGCGTTATATCGCATATCTGCGCCGCTCTGACCTTTCGGGGTCTTCGGTCGCGACCTACGCATCGTACCTCCACCGTTTTTACGCATACCTTGTTAAGGCGGACGAATATCCGCAAGACACGAATCCGATGGCACTTGTGACCGACGAGATGGACGAGAGCATAAACAAGAACCCCCGAAGACGCGAACTTACCGTCGAGGATGTGTCCGACTTTCTGCGTACGGTCAACCATCCGCGTGACAGATGTATGCTAGTCTTGCTGTTCAAGACGGGTATGCGTGCGGGCGAACTTGCGAACCTCAACCTGCGCCACGTCTCCCTTTCGGCGGAGAAGAACGAGAAGTACGGTACAGGCGGCGACCCGCTTCTGAACGAACGTTCGATATACGTGGACAGCGGAATCGAGGGCAACAAACGTGTTCGTGACACGCTCGTACCGGTAGACGATGAGGTGGAGCGCGAACTCGTGCGTTGGCTCAGGGTGCGCCCTGAGATATCCGGCGACGAAGAACCGCTTTTCGTCTCTCTTTCACCCGCTTCGTCCGGACGCCTTTCGTCGGAGGCGGTCGCAGAAGCCACACGCAAGTACACACGCGAATACGGCTGGTGGTCGTCGGAAAATGACATGCGTCAGAACGTCACGCCGCATTACTGCAGGCATTTCTTCACGACGTACCTACGTGACTCATCCGGCGACGACGCACTCGTCCGTTATCTCCGCGGCGACACGGGCGGTGACGTTCTGGAGACATACACCCACAACTGGGGCGACAGGGTGCGCGAGAAGTACGAGAAGTACATTTACAGACTTCTATGAAGGTGCCGCGTACAGTTTACGAGCGACCAGCGTAACGCGGTTTCGCCAAACAAGATTCCGGATACGGGATGGTATGCGGAAGTATTATATACGTAGATGATGATTCTCCGATAATGAAGTCAGTAGCCATAACCAAAGAGGACAAAGAAGACGAGGAGTCGTTGGAACAGATAATAGACAGGTACTCCGATGAGGAGGAAAAAGTAGAGGCTGAAGCTGAGGCACAGGACTGAGACGCATCCGTTACGTTGAATAGACGTGGGCGGGTAGTTTGTTACGAAGCCGGATGCTGAGGAGATTAGCGCGCGACGCCTACGAAGCTTTCTGGGAGCGTCGCCTTTCTTTTTCGGAGGTTCCGGAACACGTAGCCGTGGTACAGGACGGCAACAGGCGGCATGCGCGGTCGAACGGTGACAAACCAACCGATGGACACGAGGAAGGCGCGGAGACGACCGAAGAGGTACTCGACTGGGCTTACGAAATCGGCGTCAAGGAGATGACCCTTTACGCCTTCTCGACGGAGAACTTCGGGCGTGACGACGAAGAACTCGAAGACCTTTTCGACATCATCGCGGACAAACTCGACGAACTCGCAGACAGCGAAAAGATACACGACAGACGTGTGCAGGTACGCGGAATCGGTGACTTGGAACGTCTGCCAGAGAGGGTGCGCGACGCCTTGGCGAACGTCGAAGACGCGACAGAGGAGTATCGGAGACATAGGCTGAATATCGCTCTCGCGTACGGCGGACGTGAGGAGATGGTAGAAGCTGCACGGCGTGTTGCGCGTGATGTGGAGGAAGGACGACTTTCGCCTGAGGACGTAGACGTTTCGGCTGTTTCGTCACGTCTCCGTCTTGACTCCGACATAGACCTCGTTGTGCGAACGGGCGGCGAACGCAGGCTGTCGAACTTTCTGCCTTGGCAGGCGCGCGGCGCGGAGGCTGAGGTATACTTCTGCGACGCCTATTGGCCCAGATTCGAACGCCACGAGTTCCTGAAGGCGGTCGCTTCCTACTCGGGCGCGGAAAAGGATGGAAAACACGCCGTCGATCCAAGGAGACGCGCGCCGGTTCCGAAGGTCAAGTCGGAGGTCGAGGAGCCTGCCGACTAGTTAGGCTTTTGTCACGCAGTCGTCAAGTCAGGACATGAGGATAGGTGCGCACGTTTCTGTTTCGGGCGGTGTCGAGAAAGCTATAGGACGACAGGAAGACGTAGGCGGTAACTGTGGACAGATATTCGCGGGTTCGCCGCGTACTTGGAGCGTCGCGGAGTACGACAACGACGAGGCGGACGGTTTCAGACAGGCACGCGAGGATTCGGGACAGTCTCCCTACGTGATACATTCGACATACCTCGTCAACCTTGCGACGCCGAAGAACGACCTGCACGAGAAGTCGATACACTGCCTCCAGAAGGAACTCTACGCCGCACAGGCACTTGGTGTCGAGTACGTCGTCTTCCATCCCGGTGCGCACACAGGTTCGGGTGTCGAAAACGGACTCGAACGCATCGCGGACGCCGTGGACGCGCTCGGTATACCCGACGGCGTTACGCTCCTCTTCGAGAACACCGCAGGGAAGGGCACGACACTCGGAAAGGAGTTCTCGCAGTTACGCGAGATGTTCGACCGTCCGGATACACCGAAGGACGACTTGGGCGTCTGTATCGACACGTGCCACGCACACGCCGCAGGGTACGACCTCGCCGACGGTTTCGAAGACATGATGGACGAACTCGACGCAGAGTTGGGTATCGAGAACGTCGAGGTTCTGCATCTCAACGACTCGAAGGATCCGCTCGGAAGCGAGAAGGACAACCACGAGCATATCGGCGAGGGTGAGATAGGCGATGAAGGATTCAGAAACGTCGTAAACGCCGACGAGTTCGATGGGCTTTCGATGGTTTTAGAGACGCCAACGTCGGATGGTAAGAGCTACAAGGAGAATATACAGAAGATACGGTCGCTGGTAGACTGACGGTTCTACTCTTCCGGTTCTATAACCTTGTCCGGTTCAAGTTCGTCCACGTCCGGTGCTTCTTCGAGCATTTCATCTATATGCTCTAAGTCTTCCTCAGTCAGCACTCCCTCTGCCAGCAGTAACTCGTCTATCTCATCCCTCTCCTTAGTTTCCGTCGACATATCCGGTTTTCCTTAGTAGTCCGTACTCGTTCTGTACTAAATAGCCTTTCGCCAGCCTGTATTCCTTTGCTGTGGGTAGATTCTGTGGGAACTGATCCCACTGTTTCTCTTTCACTCCGTCGGTGTAGTGTAGATCGATATGGAAGAACTCATGCGCAGTATCCGACCTCGCCACCTGTTTCCAGTCAGGCTCTGCGTAGCTACCGGCGTTGTATTCGAGCTGTATCATGTACTCTGCCATCCCGACGTCGGCTATTTCGAACTCGAAGTTGAGGCGCGTGTGGTACGGATGCCACGAAAGCGTCTTTTTGTCGCTGACGAACTTGCGCGTCACTTTGTCGGTATCCTGTCTGTCAGCCTGAATCTTAACTTCTCTGAAATTGTAACCTTCTACCATAATTCTATAGCTTCACTCACGCCTCGTACCACTTCCAGACGTACCGCGTGCCGTAACTCCTGTACGGCTTCCACGTATCCGCGATTTCGCGCATCTCATCGCGCGTCTCTACGCCGTACAGACCTTCAATGCCGCGCCGGACAGCTAAGTCGCCTAAGGGTAGCACATCCTCGCGTCCGAGCACGAAAATCAGATACATGTTCGCCGTCCATTCGCCGACACCGCGTATCTCCGTCAGCGCGTCACGCACCTCGTTGTTCGACGCTTCGGCGAAGGCTTCGCGCGTGTAGTCGTTTCGCTCGAAGGCGCGTGCTGTCTCGTGCAGGTACTCCGCCTTCGCCTCGCCCACACCCGTCGAAGCGAGTTCCTCGGGCGGCGTTTCAAGCACCGCCCCCGGAGTCACGTCTTCGAGCGAGTCGAAGAGACGCGAACGGACGGCGCGTGCTGACTCCGTGCTGACGGACTGGTTTGTGATAGAGACGACGAGTCGTCGAAACTCCTCGCCGCTTTCGACGGGTTCGACAGGCACGCGTCCGAACTTTTCGACGAGCGACGCCATCGTCTCGTCATTTCGGAGTGTTTCGTAGGGTTTCACAGACATTCTTATCTTGTCGCCGGATGGTCAAAAGCCGAACGAATGGCAGACAAAAGACATATGCGGATGCGTCGTGCGTCTGGGAACGATGGGCGGCGCGTCCACGTTCGTCGAGCGCGTCCGAGGCGGTGTTAGGCGGCGGTTCGGCGTCGATACACGCGCACTCGCCGCCTTCCGTGTCATACTTGGGCTTGTCATACTTGTCGACCTGACGATGCGCGCACGCGACATACGTGTCTTCTACACCGATTCGGGCGTCCTGCCACGCGAGACGCTCGCCGAACTTTTCCCTGGACTCGCATCTTTCTCGCTACACGCGCTTTCGGGCGCGCTGTGGGCACAACTCTCGTTACTCTCCGTCTCGGTTCTGTTCGCAGTCGCTCTTTTAGTCGGGTACAGGTCGCGCATAGCGGCTTTCGTCTCGTTCGTCCTTCTCGTCTCTCTCTACGTACGCAACCCGTTCGTTCTCAACGGCGGCGACACGATGTTGCTCGTCTTCCTCCTTTTGGGTTCTATGCTCCCGATAGGCGCGCGCTGGTCGGTCGATTCTCTCGGACACGATGAACGACCATCCGAGACGGTCTTCTCCGTCGTCGGTGCCGCGCCTCTCGTCTTCCTTGTCGTAATCTACACATCTAACGCTGTTCTGCGGTACCGCGGAGAGCTATGGATGACAGGCGACGCTGTCGAGTGGGTATTTAGCCTCGAATCCGTCACCGTTCTACTCGGACCGTACCTCGCCGAACTCCCGATTGTCCTCGAAGCGATAAACTGGACGTGGGTCGGGATGCTCACCGTTTCGGTTCTCCTTCTGCTCCTTACAGGTTGGCTCCGCGCTGTGCTCGCGCTGTCGTTCGTCGCCGCACACCTCGGCATGGCACTCACGCTCCGACTCGGCGTCTTTCCTTTCGTTGTGATCGCCGCTTTGGTGCTTTTTATGCCGCCTGTCTTCTGGGACAGGTTCGAAGGACTCGCTCCGTCTCCGCGTTTTGCCGCCTATGTTCCCGAAAAGTTCGTAGCCACGTCACGTACCCACTTCGTTCCTGAAGACTTCCGGAGTACAGTCCGACGTGTCTTCTCCGTCGTCGCTGTCCTTCTTCTCGTTACTGTCGTTTTCTGGCAGGGTGCGGCACTTGGTTACGTCGAAGCACCGGGCGAGGAGGTCGGCGCGCACCCCGAAAACTACGCTTGGAAGATGTACTCACCGACACCACCGCAGACAGACGGTTGGTACGTCGTGCCCGTCGAATTAGCGTCGGGCGAACATGTCGATGGCTTCCACCGCGCGCCGGTTGAGTGGGACGCACCGCCGAACCTCGCCGATGCCTATCCGACGACGCTTTGGGATCGCTACCTGACAAAGATGCGACACTCGCCGGAGGCACAGAGGCGCGCGTTCGCAGAGTACGTCTGTGCGAGCGCGTCAGAACACTACGATGAGAAGGTGCGCTCGGTCGATATCTACTACTTTGAACGCGAAATCGTTCTGAACGGAACCGGCGAAAAAGAGCGCGTCGAACTTCTGGAACACAACTGCTCCTAACACAAGAGATATACAGGCATCGTTGAAAGGACGACTCAAGGACGTTATGACACAGGCTGACGGGGATAACCGGGTGAGTGACACCGTAAGAAGCCTCGCGGACCGCACGAAAGAAGGTGTAAAGCGTCGTCTTAGCATCGACAGACGCGCACTCGCCGTCTTTCGGATCGGTCTCGGCGTTATCGTGCTCGTCGATATCATCACGCGTTCTTCCAACTTCGTCGCGTTCTACACGAACGAGGGCGTCTTACCTACTTCGTACCTGTCCGCCGATCCTCTTTTGTCGGTGTCTTTACATTTTGTTTCGGGCGACGTGTGGTTTCAGGCTTTACTTTTCGTCGTAATGGGAATCTTTGCGTTCCTTCTCGTTGTAGGATACAGGACACGTCTTGCGACGCTCGCGTCTTTCGTTCTTGTAGTGTCGTTACAGGAGTACAACCCGTACGTACTGAACGCCGGCGACTTACTTCTCCGTTGGTACCTCTTTTTCGGTATCTTTCTTCCCCTCGGTGCGCGTTGGTCGGTCGATTCGCTGCATGGGACAGGAAAGTCGGATGGTCACAGTGTCGAGAACATCGCCGCGGCTTCCGCGCTTCTGTACGCTCTCATGATATACACCGTAAACGGAACCTCGAAGCTCACCAGCGACGCATGGACGAGCGGCGAGGCTGTCGCAAACGTCCTCAACACGGAGAAATATACCGTCCTTCTCGGAAACCATATAGGCGGTTTTACCGAACTTCTCGTTTTCTTCAACTGGTCTTGGCTCGCACTCCTTCTCGCGTCAGCCTTCCTCATTCTCCTGACCTGGTGGCTACGTTTCTTCTTATCCGGGGCGTTCATCGCCGCGCACACAGGTATGTTTCTGACGATGCAGTTGGCGGTCTTCCCTGTTGTCGCTATCGCCGTCCTTACCCTATTCATGCCGCCCGTCTTCTGGAACCGCGTCGAGTCACTGACGCAAAGTTTCATGATGAGCGATGGACGCGCGCGCCGTGTCTCATCTTTCCTCTGGCTGGATATCGAACCTCTCACACCCCGACGCATCCGCAGAGGCGTCTCCTTCTTCGCACATATCTTTGTCGGTGTTGTCCTCCTTACGAGCTTGATGTGGCAGGTCGATTACGCCGGATACGGAGAAGTCCCCGAGGAGGTCGAAAACGTAGCCGACCCTATACGCGAAAGCTGGACTCTTTTCGCGCCGAACCCGCCGAGTTCCGACGACTGGTTCCTCGCACCCGCGACGCTCGAATCCGGAGAAAGGGTCGATCTTCTTCATCTTACCGACGAGGAACTTGACCGTCCTCCCGACGCAGGTGGGTCGTATCCAACCGCGCGGTGGCGTAAGTACCTAACACATTCGACCTTCGAGAACAGCGAGGACCGTATCGATAGGCTCGCAGTCTTTCTCTGTGAGAGAGGCGCGAGACAGTACGAGAGCGACCCGGTCAACGTCACAGTCTACGATGTCTGGCAGCCTGAACCGGTCGAAGACCCCGATAGAATCTACGAGGACGAACTTGTTAGCTACGACTGCTCGTGAGTCGTACGGATAACTGAGCGATAGCGTCGAAAGATAGCGACGGCGGAGACCTTCGGCGGCGTCCCCCAACCTATAACCGTCGCGCGGTCAGTTTTGCTCTCGTGATTCAGGACCTTGATAGGCTGGGGAGGAACGCGGTTTTCGTCTTAGTTCTCGTAGTGGTAGTTCTGTTGTTAGGTACAGGGGCGGTGACGGCACAGGACGCGCCCTCCGTGGAGTTCAACAAGGCTTACGGAGGCGGGGAGTTCGATGGGGCGACTTCGATGATAGAGATGTCTGATGGAGGCTTCGCTATCGCAGGCTATACAGACTCTTTCGGCGCGGGACAAAATGACGTGTGGCTAATAAAGACAGATTCAAACGGCAACGTTGAGTTCAACAAGACCTACGGCGGCGCGGATGACGATGTGGCATGGTCGATAGTGGAAACGTCGGATGGAGGTTTTGCTCTAGCAGGCAGGACGGAATCGTTCGGTGCTGGGAGCCTCGACGCTTGGCTTATAAAGACGGATTCGAAAGGTAACGTCGAGTTCAACAAGACCTATGGCGGGGGGTATGATGATGCGGCGTCCTCTGTGGTAGAAACGTCAGACGGAGGCTTCGCTATCGCAGGCAGGACGAATCCGTCTGGCGCGGGACAAAATGACGCATGGCTGATAAGGGCAGACTCGAACGGTAACGTTGAGTTCATCAAAACCTTCGGCGGGTCTGCGTCCGATGGGGCGGAGTCAGTAGTCCAGACGTCAGACGGAGGCTTCGCTATCGCCGGCTTTACGGAGTCTTCCGGGTCTGGGGCAAGAGATGCATGGCTGGTAAAGACAGATTCGAAGGGTAACGTCGAATTCAATAAGACCTACGGAGGAAAGGACTTCGATTACGTGAATTCGCTGGCGGAGACATCGGACGGCTTCGCTCTCGCCGGCAATACGAAGTCGTTCGGCGGGTCGGACGAGGGCGTGTGGCTGATAAAGACAGACTCGAACGGTAACGTGCAGTTCAACAAAACCTACGGGGACGCGAATGAAGATGTGGCTCTTTCGCTGGTGGAGACGTCGGATAGAGGCTTCGCTC
>Ga0207714_1000266_pt1 | contig 35802 bp, 37 predicted proteins | sample PonA232FremontCA_2_FD_187270 | JGI IMG/M metagenome (GOLD analysis project Ga0207714, IMG submission 187270) | Marine sediment microbial community from Fremont, CA, USA - Pond A23 Sediment 2 (SPAdes) | ecosystem: Environmental > Aquatic > Marine > Unclassified | place: USA: Fremont, California...
CGGCAAATCGGATCGACCATCAAACCGTTCCTCTACACCCTGGCCATGCAGGAGGGCTATTCACCCTGCCATAAAGTGCCCAACGTACCACGCACCTTCTACATCAACGATTCCACCTGGACACCCAAAAACTCCGGGCCTTCCGAAAAAGACTATGAGATGGTCACCCTCAAATGGGGGCTGACCAACTCAGTGAACTGGATCTCCGCCTGGCTGGTCAAACAGTTCAACCCCCAGGCCATCATTGATATCATGCGCAAGCTGGGCATTGAAAGCTACATCGACCCGGTGCCCTCGATCTTTTTGGGCACCTCCGACATCTCCCTTTATGAAATGGTCGGGGCTTACAGCACCTACGCGAACAAGGGGGTCTATATCAAACCCATGTTCGTTACCCGCATCGAAGACCGCAACGGCAATGTGCTGGCCACCTTCAAACCCAGGCAAAGTGAAGCCATCAGCGAACAAACGGCTTACCTGATGGTGAACCTGCTTAAAGGGGTAGTCAAAGATGGTACAGGGATCCGGGTGCGTTACAAATATGGACTCAAAAATGCCATAGGCGGCAAGACCGGCACCACCCAGAACCAATCGGACGGCTGGTTCATGGGGGTTACCCCCAACCTGGTCTCCGGAGCCTGGGTAGGCGGTGAAGACCGCAGCATCCATTTCAACAACATCCGGCTGGGCCAGGGGGCCAACATGGCTTTGCCCATATGGGCCCGGTATATGAAAAAGGTCTACAGCGATTCCACCCTTACACCTATGGTTTCAAAGCAAGATACTTTCCAGCCGCCCGCCAGTTTCGACTATATCCTGGACTGCGACAAGTATGAAAAACTTCACCCGCAAAATGAAAGCAAGGGCGATTTCTTTTAGCCCCCTTGTGGTGCGTTTTACCTCACCAGCAATGAGCTTGTGCGGTCAACTATCCCGGGCTGGCAGCCGGTGACAGAACATGGCAGCCCAGACAATTGGCGAAAAGTCTTTAGCAGTCATATTGCTGGCCGTCCTCGCTATGAATTGATGATGGCCCGGAAAGTCAAAAAAATAAATTGTTACCGGGATGATATTTGAATCCAGCCAGTAAGCCGAATAATCCATAAAAACCATCTGCGGTGTAAAAAAAAGAAAACGGGACATGGGTCTTGCGGCCAAAGGCCTGCCTTAGAGTGAGGGGATGGATTCAAGCAACCGACGGGTATACCCATGGGAAGGAGAACGGAAAAGTTCCTCCGCGGCACCGGTTTCTACAACCCGCCCTTCTTTCATCACGGCAATGCGATCGGACATGAACCGTACCACCGAAAAATCATGGGTGATAAAAACATACGTCAGATGGTACCGGCTTTTCAGTTCCTGAAGCAAATTAAGTATTTCGGCCTGGATGGAGACATCCAGGGCAGAGACGGCCTCATCGAGGACCAGGAATCCGGGGTTCAAAGCCAAAACCCGGGCAATGGCCACCCGCTGCCTTTCGCCCCCGGAAAGCTCATGGGGATAGCGGTTGTAATAATCTGGTGTAAGCCGAACATTTTCAAGCAATTCCATCACCCTGTCCCGGCGTTGTTTTCTATCGGTGTAATACCGGTAATAGCGCAGGGGCTCGGAGATCATACTTCCGGTTGAAAGGCGAGGGTTCAGGGTAGAATAGGGATCCTGGAAAACGATTTGCACTTGCTGGCGGAAAGCCTGCATTTGCTTTTTTCCAAATTCTGCCACATCACCGCCCTGATAACGAAAAAGGCCCTCGCTGGGCAAAATCAGTCTGAGCAGGACCCGGGCCAGGGTAGACTTGCCGCTTCCCGATTCCCCGACCAGACCAAGGGTTTGCCCTTTGTAAATGTCCAGATCGACCCGGTCAAGGGCCCGCAGTTGCTGCACCGCTTTTCCCCAGAAATTGGTTTTCAGGGCAAAATCTTTGGAAAGGCCTCTAAGGGAAAACAGTTCGTTGGAATAAGAAGAAGGCTTGTCATGGGGGTCGGAATCAAAGGAGGATATTTGACCGGTAGGGGGAGTCGATTTTTGACCATAAGTCGGGGCCGATTTTTGACCGGCGGTGGAGGCATTTTTCGGTCCGGGAGCAGCATGGCGTTGATCCCGGGTAAAGTCGGCCAGGGTATACAGGCGTTGGGGTCTGTGATCCAGGGGCGGCCGGCATGCCATGAGCCCACGGGTATAATCATTCTGGGGGTCGCGCAGCAGGGCCTCTTTGGTTCCTTTTTCCACCACCCTGCCCTGGTGCATAACGGCCAGGTCGTCAGCCACCTGAGAAACCACCGCCAAATCATGAGAGATAAACATCAGGCTCATCCCGTAGCGTTCTTTCAACCCTCCCAGCAATTGAAGGATCGATTGCTGAATGGTGACATCCAAAGCAGTGGTGGGCTCGTCGGCAATTAAAAGGCTCGGATTGCACGAGACGGCCATGGCTATCATCACCCGTTGGCGCTGACCCCCGGAAAGCTCATGGGGATAACTTTTATAGATGCGCTCCGGGCTGGGCAGCTCAACTTCCCGAAACCACTTGAGGGCTTGTTTTTTGGCCTGGCCATAGCTATAATCCTGGTGGGTGCGGATGGCCTCAACCACCTGGTCGCCACAGGTGAATACCGGATTAAGCGAAGTCATCGGTTCCTGAAAAATCATGGAGATGGCATTGCCCCTGATCTGCCGGATTTGTCGGGGAGGAACCTTCAACAGATCAAGGGTTTTACCCGAGCCGGGGTAATAGAACACCGATCCCTGATCCACCCGGGCAGCCACCGGCAATAGGTTGAGCACCGAGAGGGCCGTAAGCGACTTGCCTGAACCCGATTCTCCCACAATACCCAGGGAACGGCCCCCACTGAGATCCAGGCTGACATCATCCACCGCCCGGTGCCGTCCCCGGCTGTAGGGGAAACTGACGGTCAAACCGCTGATGCTTAGCAGGGGGTTATTCATGTTGAGATTGGCTGATCTTTACGATTTAAACAACTGGGTGAAAAGATCCCGCACGGTATTGACAAAACGCAGGCGGATTTGACCTGGAGACCGCTCAATCTGGTTGTAACCGGAAAGGAAGATCTCACGGTAACCCAGCTTATCAGCTTCCAAAACGCGTTTCTCAATTTGATTCACCGCCCGTATTTCACCTGACAGACCCACTTCTCCGGCAAAACACCTTTTATTGCCCAGAGGCGCATCCATGTTGGAACTCAGCACCGCCGCTATAATAGCCAGATCAATGGCAGGGTCGGTCACCCGAATGCCCCCGGCCAGATTCAAAAACACATCCTTATTGTACAAATGTAGGTTGATCCGCTTTTCAACGACCGCCAGCAACATCGACAGGCGCCGGATGTCAAAGCCGGTGGTGGTGCGTTGGGGTGTACCGTAAGATGAGGGACTGACCAGGGCCTGTATTTCAACCAAAAAAGGGCGAATGCCATCGAGGGTGGAAGCAATGGCCACCCCGCTGAGCTCATCCTGATGCTGATTGACCAATAACTGGGAAGGGTTGGTCACCTCCTGCAGGCCGGACTGACGCATTTCAAAGATGCCCAGCTCATTGGTGGAACCGAAACGGTTTTTTAGCGACCGCAGCACCCGGTAGATATAATGGTTATCGCCTTCAAACTGAAGGACCACATCCACAATATGCTCCAGCACTTTGGGCCCGGCAATATTGCCTTCCTTGTTGATGTGGCCGATGATCATCACCGGTATGGAACGGGACTTGGCAAAATACAACAACCGTGTAGCAGCTTGCCTTACCTGGGATACGCTGCCGGGGGCTGATTCAAAATTTTCCGAAAAAAGGGTTTGGATGGAATCGACAATCACCAGGTCGGGATGAAAAGAGGTGGCCTGGTCAATGACTTGTTCCAGTCCGGTTTCATTGAGCAAATAAACCTCATTGTTGCCATCCTTCAACCGGTCGGAACGCAGTTTGAGCTGCCTGAGGCTTTCTTCACCCGAGACATAAAGCGTCTTGATATCTGCTGAGCGGAGGGCAATTTGGAGGGCAAGGGTGGACTTGCCAATGCCGGGCTCTCCGCCGACCAAAATGAGCGAACCCGGCACCATGCCACCTCCCAGAACGCGATCCACCTCAGGATAATGGGTGGAAAAACGTTGGTCCTGTTCCAGGGAAATTTCCGAAAGAGGGCTGATCGAGCCCGCATCACCGGTAAAACCTTCTGAACCAGAAGATTGGTCCGGGGCCACCACCGCCTCCTTGTAGGTATTCCACTGCCCGCAACTGGGGCAGCGACCGATCCACTTGGCTGATTCCGCCCCACAATTCTGACATACATATACCGTACGTTTTTTAGCCATCTCCTATTGAATTTGCCGGATCCGGTCAATCAGGACGCTGGTTGAATAACCTTCGGTAAATTCTATGGTTTCAATGCGCCCCCCATGGTTTTTCACCACCTCAGCCCCTACAATATCTTCCTGTCGGTAATCACCGCCTTTAACCAAAATATCCGGTTTAATATGATGAATTAAATCATACGGAGTGTCTTCATCAAAAAGTTTAACCCCGGTCACATATCTTAATGAAGCGGTTAACAGCGCCCTCGAATATTCATCCTGCACGGGACGCTGATCTCCTTTAATGCTGCGTACCGAGCGGTCGGTATTGACCCCCACCAGCAGGATGCTGCCCAGGGAAGCAGCCCGGGCCAGATACTCCATATGCCCGCGGTGAAGCAGATCAAAACAGCCGTTGGTGAAAACAATGGTTTCATCCTTTAACCGCCAATAAGTGAGCAATGCATCAAGGTTGTCATCGCTGATGATCTTCGACTGGGTGAGTTTGAGATAATCCATGTCGTTGGTTTTGTTGTTCGTTTTCAGTTTGGTAGGGGCCACTTCTGGCCGCCTGGCTTTTTGCTTTCCGGTCGCGGCGGTTTTCTATCATAAGCATGATAAAAGAGATCATTCCCAGGAATATGGCAAAAAGGGACTGCGACTCATGGGAAAGTACGGCATAGGCAACGCCGTTGGACTGAGAAATGCCGTAAAGTGACAGGCCCAAAGTAGTAATCACGTGAAAAGCACCCAAACCTCCCTGTACCGGGGCCGACATACCAAGGCCCCCGATCACCAAAAGGAACAAGCCATCGATGGGGCCCAGGTGCGAAGTGGCTGGCAGGGCAAAGACAAGGACATAGGTCATCAAAAAATACATCAGCCAAATGATGCCGGTGTGCATAATAAAAGCCCAACGATGTTGCATCCGGGCGATGGTTTTCAACCCATATACAACTCCGCGCACCAGTTTACGGATCTTAACAACCGCGGGGCTGGCCGAAAACCTTCGGAACAAAAACCAAAGGCCCCCGATCACAACAGCCAGTATAGCCAGGGCGATAATCCAGCTCAGCAGGGAAACGCTCAGGGCGCCCTCGACTTGCTCCAGCATCGGTCGGAAAAGGTTTTTCCTGAAAAAAGCTCCAAAAAAACCAATCTTGCTGAAAAAAATGATGACCGTGATCATCAAGAGAATCACCAGATCAATGGCCCGCTCAATGATGACCGTTCCCAGGAGTGAATCAACGGGAATGTTGTCAGATTTCCTCAGAGACCCGCAGCGTGTAACTTCCCCAATCCGGGGAAGGGCAAAGTTGGCCGTATACCCCAACATCAAAGCATAAAAAACATTGCGGAAGGGAGGATCGTAATTCAGGGGTTTAATCAGCAATCTCCAGCGATAGGCACGGCTCAGATAACCAATAAAGGCAAAAAACAGGGCCAAAGCCACCCAAAGAAAATTGGCCTTCCGCAAACTGGCTACAAATTTTTCCAGGCTGACACCCTGAAAAGCCAGATAGAGCAATAGAAGGCCGATGGCTAAAAAAATTAAAAAGCGCAGCGATTTATAAACGGTTCTTTTCAATAATGCTAGATCAATTTATTGGTTGCGGTATCGGGGAATAACAACACGGGCTTGAATTGTTTGGCCTCTTCAAAGGCCATCGAGGCATAGGAAATGATAATCACCACATCGCCTACAGCTACTTTGCGAGCGGCCGGGCCATTGAGACAGATCTCGCCGGAACCCTTTTCACCCCTAATCACATAAGTCTCGAGCCGTTCGCCGTTGTTGATGTTGACCACCTGCACTTTTTCATTTTCAAGTATATTGGAAGCTTCCATTAAATCCTGGTCAATGGTGATGCTCCCTACATACTGAAGGTTGGCTTCGGTGACCGTTACCTTATGTATCTTGGATTTGACCACTTCTATATTCATAGGGCACAGCTATTAATTCGGTCCAAAATTAAAAATAAAATTTGACATTGTCGATCAGGCGAACCTGACCTACCCAAGCAGCCACACAGGCCCTTTTGTAATAGGCATCACTCCAGGCGTTCACCGAAGTGAGGGTGGCCTCATCGACCACTTCAAAATATTCAACATCCATTTCACTGTTTTTGTTCAGCTCTGCGACGACCCATGCTTTGAGCTGATCGATAGCATAACGGTCGGCATACTGGCGGGCCTGAAAAATCACCCGGGACAACTGCGCGGCCTGTTTTCGCTGTTCAGCCGACAAGCGCTTGTTCCGGGAACTGATGGCCAGCCCGTTGGGTTCACGGACAATGGGGCAGCCGATGATCTCAATGTCATAATCCATCTGGCGGGTCAAGTCCCGAATGATGACAAGCTGCTGGAAATCCTTCTCGCCGAAATAGGCCCGGTGGGGCTGTACCGCATCAAAAAGCTTGCTGACGATCTTGGCCACTCCGTCAAAATGCCCCGGCCGGTAATGACCCTCCATCACCTTATCAAGCTGCCCAAAATCAAAGGTCCGGTGGTCAGGCTCCGGATACATCTCCGCTTCGCCGGGGATGAAAACAACCTGAACCCCGGCCTCTTCCAAATCCTTTAAATCGGAAGTTAAATTACGCGGATATTGCTCAAAATCATCCCGCCGGTTAAACTGGGTGGGATTGACAAATATGCTGACCACCGTTACATCATCCTGCCGCCTGGAACAATCCACCAGGGAAAGATGCCCCCGGTGAAGGGCACCCATGGTCGGAACAAATCCTATCGTCCTGCCCTGACCCTTTAGCTGGGTCAACTCCTTTGCTAAACTTTCCTTCGTTTGAAGGACATCCATATGGCTATAATCTTTTAATGAATATGCAAATATAACGATTCTATAATTCTGGAAAATGAACTGCCATGCGGAAAACTGTCTAACAATACCATAATCATAATCCACCAAACCATAATCACAATCCACCAAACCATAACCATAATCCACCAGATAGATGGCAGGACAGTAAGCAGTCTTTTTGCTTGATGATTGGGGATGGCCTGTTTTCTAAAAGTGGCTGAACATTCGAATTGCATGCTATTTAGCAATGAGCAAATTAAATAATGATTCCACTTCACCATCGAACCAATCCTCTTTAGGGTTTAACGAAAAATTGAATGTTACCCCAATTCATGGGGTTACCTCATCAGGTCGTAAAAGACAGTTAATCAACATTTTTCGTTCATACAATACCGAACAGAGGAGGGAATCTTTAAAAAATTTTTTTGTTGCAGTAAAAAATATTATTTTTGCAGCACATCAAAACGGGGACTTAGCTCAGTTGGCTAGAGCGCCACGCTGGCAGCGTGGAGGTCATGGGTTCGAGTCCCATAGTCTCCACTTCACCCTCCGGGCATTAGCCGCAGGAGGGTTTTTTTTCCAGTCACGGCCATATTCAGTAGAATCATATAATGAAGGACAAATGCACTGTATTTGTCCTTTTTTTATCCCTTTTTTCCCATTCTTTCTCTACCATTCACTCATTTAAGCATTCAAGCATTCTACCATTCACTCATTCACTCATTCAATCATTCTATCATCCAATCATTTAAGCATTTAAGCATTTAATCATTCAAGCATTCAAGCATTCAAGCATTTCCTCATTGCTCCAGTTGGTTGGTTGACGGGTTATAGCCGGGCAGAGCGGAGACATCGAAAATGTCAGGCATCCAAAAAAATCTGATCCGTGCGCCAAAATTTTATGTAATTTTGAGCAATTCATTACTTAAATTACCAAAATACCTTATTTGATGGCCAAAATTGTATCCTTATCGGAAGCCGCATCAATCGCTTTACATGGAATCATACTGGTGGCACAGGAGAAACGAGGGATGAATGTGGTCAAAATAGCTGAAAGCACCGGCACATCAAGGCACCATGTGGCAAAAGTAATGCAGCGGTTGGTCAAGTCAGGCTACCTGGTCTCTCATCGCGGCCCACGCGGTGGCTTTGAACTGAAAAAAAAGCCGGAGGAGATCTCTTTTCTCGAAATCTATGAAACCATTGAGGGAACCATTGAAATCAATACCTGCCCGATGGACAAAACCACCTGCCCGTTTGATCAATGTATCTTAAACAACGTCACCAGCAAAATGTCGGAGGAGTTCCGCGAGTATATGAAAAATCAGACCGTAGATAAATTCCTTAAAGGGTAAATTTCCCCTGCCGTTTTTGCCGGATGATCGCTCTTTCCCGGACCAACTTCCTTTTTCCGGATCAACTTTCTTTTCCCGAATGAACGGTCTTTTCCCGGATCCACTTCCTTTCTCCCGGATCCACTCTCTTTTTACCGGATGACCGTTCTTTTTGCCCGGATATATTTCTTCGGCAAGCATTTAACCTTTTCAGTGCTATAAGGGGTCACAAAAAACATGATGCGGCCCTCCGGCGAAGCTGTACCAGGGGAAAGACCTGTATCAGAGAAAAGCACCCATCGAATAAAAAAGGGATCCACCCCTGCGATGCAATGGAGGATTGAACAACAGCATGATTCAAGCTCCAGCACACTTCAACGTTCCCAGACCATTTTTCCTTCGAAATCGCGAACCAATGCCCGCAGACTTCTGGCAGCCTGAACCTGGAAAGGCAGGTTCACCAAAACATAAGCAGCCAGGAAAATGTACCCTGTTGCACTAAGAAATACACCTGTTTCACCGACCAAAGCATAATTGATGAAAAACATCACCAGGGCAAGGCCTACCAAAGGTCCTACCACCCGCAAATAAGGACAGGTCAGGCGGCAGCTTACGGTATGGCTCCCCTGACCGGCCTGGTTCGACTCGACAGTCCCCCTGATTTCCACGGGCGATAAATTCCAATAGGGAACCACCGGCCTGATCTTGAAGGCGTTTGGCTGAACGACCCCAAAAAAACGCTGATAAAAACGCTTGCCCCAGTATATGCTTCGATTATCCTGATCGGTATTCTGGTTCATCAATTCATTGATGCGCTGGCGGCTCAGGTTTGTTTCAATCCGGCATTGTTTGAAAGGCCACAAAAACATAGGGTTTTTATTGTTAAACAATCGGGCCCCGGGCCTTGTTTGAGCCTGTCGCAAGCGAAAATCCTCCCTATTTAGAAAAAATAAAAAACAAAATTCCACTTTGGTTGTTCCACTAGCATTAAAGCTGATTGAGTTCATTATAAAAATTTAGAGTCAGGGGCCGAGCATTGCAGCCGGGGACCTAACATACACCATGACAACGATGACGGGTGAACCCATGGCCCCGTCCTGCTCAATGCCACCCTGTAAAACCCAAAAACAGGAGGAATCACTATGCTTTCAAACAAAATGGAAGAACAACTCAACAAACAGGTGAATGCAGAGATGTATTCAGCCTATCTATATCTGGCCATGTCTGCCTATTTTGAAGACCGCAACCTTTCAGGGTTTGCCAACTGGATGTATGTTCAGGCCCAGGAAGAGATGACCCATGCCATGAAAATTTACCGCTACATCAACGACCGAGGCGGGCGGGTTAACCTGGAGGCCATAGATGCCCCACCCAAGGAGTGGGACAATGAGATCCAGGTGGCCAAACAGGTATATGAACACGAACAAAAAGTGACCAAAATGATCCATGACCTGGTGGATCTGGCCCGCAACGAAAAAGACCACGGCACCGACAACATGCTGCAGTGGTTTGTTTCCGAGCAGGTGGAAGAAGAGGCCAATGCCGACGAATTGCTCCAACAGCTTAAATTCATTGAAGGCAAGGGACAGGGCCTGCTGATGCTCGACAGAGAACTGGCCAAACGCCAATTTGTCGACGAAACGCAGGAAGAATAGAAGTTCCTCAGCCACGAAGAATGGCTCGTCTGCATCAAGAGATTGTTCGTCTGCATCAAGAGATTGTTCGTCTGCATCAAGAGATTGCTCGTCTGCATCAAGGGATTGTTCGTCAGCATCAAGGGGTTGTTCGTCAGCTTCAGGGCTGGCCACAAAAGTTCACCCTCTATTGTGCCTGCGAATTCCTAAACCTTTCAGAAGGTTAAGCCTTCAAACATAGTCACAATCTCCAATCCATACTTCAGACCATCAAAAGGCCCGCCCCCGGCACTTCCGGTAGCGGGCCTTTTATTTCCCCCCCCCTGCCTCCCTTCTCCTCCCCCTTTTAGTTTTTACTTGATCTAAATAGGTTACCCCTCCATTTTAATTCCCCGATTCCTTTTATCTTTGTTGTAAGGCGGTGAAAAAAATTGATTATGAACTTTTTCAAGCGCGTCTGGAATCTTTATTACGAGGGGTTCAAAAATATGGGACCCGTGGGCAAAAAATTGTGGCTGATCATACTGATCAAGCTGTTCATCATGTTTGCCATCTTACGCCTGTTCTTTTTTCCCGACATCCTGGAGGAGAACTTTTCCTCTGACAAGGAAAGAAGCGATCACATCATCAATGAAATATCGAAACCATAAAACCTTTTAGGATATGGAAGAAGCTTTAGTTGACTGGTCACGGGCACAATTTGCCCTGACGGCAATGTACCACTGGCTTTTTGTCCCCCTCACCCTGGGCCTTTCGTTCATCATGGCCATCATGGAAACCATTTATGTGAAAACCGGCAACATCAAATGGAAAAAGACCACCCAATTCTGGATGACCCTTTTTGGGATCAACTTCGCCATCGGAGTAGCCACCGGCATCATCCTGGAATTTGAATTTGGCACCAACTGGTCGAACTATTCCTGGTTTGTCGGCGACATTTTCGGAGCTCCCCTGGCCATTGAGGGCATCATGGCCTTCTTTCTGGAATCTGCTTTTTTGGCCGTGATGTTTTTTGGCTGGCAGAAAGTCACCAAAAAATTCCACCTCACTGCCACCTGGCTGGTGGCGCTGGGGGCCAACCTTTCGGCCTTATGGATTTTGGTGGCCAATGGTTGGATGCAGAACCCGGTGGGGATGCATTTCAATCCGGAGACGGCCCGCAATGAAATGGGCAATTTCTGGGATGTTTTGCTGAACCCCACTGCCGTAGACAAATTTCTTCATACTGTATCGAGCGGGTATGTGATTGGGGCCTTGTTTGTGGTGGGGGTCAGTTCATGGTATATTTTAAAGAACCGCCACATCAGGTTTGCCAAAAGAAGCATGGTAGTGGGGGCGGTTTTCGGGGTGATCTCCTCCCTGTTCATTGTACTGACCGGCGACAGCTCAGGCCACCACGTTGCCCAGACCCAGCCCATGAAGCTGGCTGCCATGGAAGGCCTCTATGAAGGCCAGGAAGGTGCAGGTCTGGTGGCCATTGGGGTGCTTAACCCGGAAAAAGAGGTGGACAACGACAAAGATCCCTTTTATTTCAAGGTCAAAATGCCCAAACTCCTATCCCTTCTGGCAGAACGCGATGCCGATGCCTTCGTCCCGGGCATGGAAGACCTGGTCTATGGGAACACCCAACAAGGCATCCTATCCACTCCCAAAAAGATGGAAAAAGGCGACCGGGCCCTTACAGCCCTTAAAAAATACAACGAAGCAGAAGAGGCGGGCAAGGATTCGCTGGCCTCGGCCCATCTGGAAACCTTCCGGGCCAATTACCCCTTTATGGGATACGGCTATTTTGACCAACCGCAGGAGACCGTCCCCCCGGTCGGGCTGACCTTCTACAGCTTCCACGTCATGGTTATCCTGGGCTTCCTCTTTGTCCTGCTTTTCCTGCTGGTGATCTGGTTCAACCTGAAGGATACCATCCTCCAAAAACGCTACCTGCTGGTGGCTGCTACATGGGCAATACCCCTGGGATACCTGGCCTCCATGCTCGGTTGGGTGGTCTCGGAAGTGGGCCGCCAGCCCTGGACCATCCAGGACCTGCTGCCGGTCGGGGTGTCAACCTCACACATCAGTGCATCCCACGTGCAGCTAACTTTCTGGCTCTTTGCCGCCATCTTCACCATCCTGCTCATCGCGGAAATATCGATCATGGTCAGACAAATAAAAATCGGACCCAAATAAAAAGCTTACGTTATGTTTGAAACACTTTCACACCTGGCTTTACAACAATATTGGTGGGTCATCATCTCACTGGTCGGCGCATTTCTGGTCTTCCTGATGTTCATCCAGGGCGGGCAAACCCTGTTAGGACAACTGGGCAAATCAACGGTTGAACGCGATATGGTCATCAATACCCTGGGCCGAAAATGGGAATTGGGTTTCACCACCCTGGTGGTCTTTGGCGGGGCGATGTTCGCCTCTTTCCCTCCTTTCTATGCCACCAGTTTCGGGGGGGCTTACTGGATCTGGATGATCATCCTGTTCAGTTACATTATCCAGGCCATCAGCTATGAATTTCGGAAAAAACCCGGCAACATCATGGGCCGCAAAACTTATGAAACATTTTTATTCATTAATGGATTGATCAGCACCATTTTGATTGGGGCGGTGGTGGGCTCGTTTTTCACCGGTTCGGAATTTTCGATCGATAACCTGCGGATGACAGCCACCTCAACTTCCGCCAGTTCCATTACCCGCTGGGAAGCTTCCACCCGGGGCTTCGAAATCCTGGCCAACCTTCAAAACATCCTGCTGGGCCTGTCGGTCTTTTTCCTGGCCCGCTTGCAGGGGGCCCTTTATGTGATCAATACCGTAAATGATCAAACCGTCTTTAACCGTTCGCGCAAGCAGGTTATATACAACGCGGTTCCCTTCCTGCTGTTTTTCATTGTCTTTGTCATCATGCTGCTCTCCGGCGAAGGTTACGCCGTGGATCCGCAAACCCGCGAGATATACACCGAAGCCAACAAATACCTCCACAATTTTCTGGAAATGCCCCTGGTGGGCATCCTCTTCCTTATTGGGGTGCTGGGGGTGATCACAGGCATCCTGCGCACCTTGCTGCAAAATAGCACAAAGGGTTTCTGGTTTGTTGCCGCAGGTACTGTTCTGACGGTGTTCTCCCTTTTTAGCGTTGCGGGATTGAACCACACCGCCTACTATCCTTCCACCTTTGACCTGCAAAGTTCGCTAACCATCCGCAATAGCTCATCCAGCCATTATACCCTTACGGTGATGAGTTACGTCTCACTGCTGGTACCGGTGGTCATCGGATACATCTGGTATGTATGGCGGTCGATGAATAAAAAACAAATCAGCTCCGATGAGATGGAATCGGAAGAGCATGCTTATTGATGCTGAAAAATGATTCAAACTGAAAAAACCGAAAATCACCAATATTATGGATCACCTCTCTTCCATACTGTGGTTGATATCCTGGCCGGTTCTGATCTTTGTCACTTACAAAGTAACCCTCATGGTGGTTAAGCGAAAGGGTATGCTTTACGACGAAGAAGAGCCGGAGGAATAAAGCGCAGAAAAAATTTTAACCCGGCAAAGTGGCAAGGTCGGTCCATAGGTGCTCCCAGCAAAGGATCATATCCGGCTAAATAGCGGGACCACCTTTAGGCCATCTCTGGCAGGAGACAAAGCCCGTATGAAGGATACCCTTCAGGCAAATATCGGAGCCTGATAAAGTTTGGCTCTGGCGGGGCATAGGCGTCAGGAAGGAGATGCCTTCGGGTAAAGGCCGGGGGTGCTGTTCACCGGGTATTGTCCAGCCTCATTTGGCGGGCATCAGGCAGCAGTTTAAAACTTCTGCGGTGGTAGGGAGTAGGCCCGTGCCGGCGGATGGCTTCACGGTGCTGGGGGGTTGGATAGCCCTTATTTTGAAGCCAGTTGTACACCGGATAATGTTGATGCAGCTCCATCATATGTTCATCTCGGGCCGTCTTGGCCAGGACAGACGCTGCGGCAATCGGCATATACCGCCCATCCCCCTTAACCACGCATTGATGGGGAACCGCCTGGTAGGGGGTGAAGTATTTGCCATCGATGATCAGGTGCTCCGGGGTTTGCCGTAATTGATCAATGGCACGGTGCATGGCAAGGATAGCGCTGCGGAAAATGTTCAACTCGTCGATCTCCTGGTTGTCTACCCTTGCAATACCATAATCGCGCGCATGTGAAACGATAAATTCCCTGATTTCGAGGCGCTGCTTCCCGGTTAGTTTCTTGCTGTCGTTGAGCAGGGGATGGCTAAAATCAGAAGGCAAAACCACGGCGGCAGCATAAACGGGCCCGGCCAGCGGCCCCCTTCCGGCCTCATCACAGCCGGCTTCCATTACCCCTTCCCTATAAGCCAATGCCAATGCCATTCTATTAAAATTTAATTTTACAGCCTCCTTTTGTGTTGTTGAACATCAAAAACCCATGTCACTTTATTGAGAATTAAATCCATACAACCCTTATTCGCTGAAATCATGACTTGAACAGGTTCATACCGGAATCTAAAAACAAGGTGCTTTCAGCAACATGGAATGATGCGTTCGCTGAGATGTCATTTCAAGACCATTCAAAGCGCTCCTGTGCGATGCAGGGTTGCCTCAATGATGATTTGAAAGCACATCCCCGATGATACCCACTTTCTCTTTTAGCATGGCCGGGGTTCGGGCCTCGACGATGACCCTCAAATAGGGTTCGGTATTGGAAGGCCGGATATTGAACCACCAGTCGGCAAAATCCATGCGTACCCCGTCAAAGTCAAAAGTCTCCAGGGGTTGTTCATGGTCCCTGAAATAGCCGACCACCGACTCAATGGCCTGCCTCTTGTGTTCAATCGTATAGTTCAATTCGCCGCTGCTACTGTAATGAGATATCCCGTCTATCACGCTGGAAAAGGGCACCCCCTTTTCCTTAAAATCAGCCAGCACATTCAGCACCACCAGAGTGGCCATCATCGCCGAATCGGCATAATAAAAATCCTTGAAATAATAATGGCCGGCAAACTCACCGCCGTATAACCCATCAATTGCCTTTAGCCGCGGACAGGCAAAGGCACGTCCCACTTTCCAGGTATGCACCTCAGCACCAAAACGGCTAAGGTATTCCTTCACCGCCCGGGACGAACGGATATCCTGCAGCACACGACTGCCCACGGACGGCATAAAATAATGGCCCATCAGGGCAATGATCAGATCAGGCGATACAAACCGCCCCTTTTCATCAAAAAAGACCACCCGGTCCGCATCCCCATCATACAAAATGCCGGCATCACAGCCCTCCTGCAGTACCTTCCTGGTTACATAACGCTGATTTTCGCTTTTCAGAGGATTGGGATCATGGTGGGTAAAATTTCCGTCAGGCTGATCAAACATATAAATGGGCCTGTCTCCAAGTAGATCGTGAACCACATATCCCGCCATACCGTCTGAACAATCCACTGCCAGTTTTAACTTTTCAATACTGGGTCCATAATAACCCTTCAGGAACCCAATGTAATCATCCCGGGGCTCCAAAGGTACATACTGACCCCGACGGGAAGCATCCGGCACATCCGCCCCGTTTACCCTTTTCTCCATTTCATTCAAACCATCGATATAGCCAATCGGCATCACATCCTTACCCGATATTTTAAATCCATTATAGGGCGCCGGATTGTGGGAAGCAGTAATCTGAACCGAGGCATCAAAACCCTGTTTGCCAGCAGTAAAATAAACCATGGGGGTGGTGGCCAGGCCCATATCGTACACATCGATTCCCCGTGAAAGGAGGCCTTCCACCAGGTTTTCGCGGATCTCGTCCGAGGTGTTGCGGTGGTCATGGCCCACCAGAATACGGTCGGTGTTGAACAAATCGGGCAAAAAACAACCCAGCCTGTACACGTCAGCCCGATCAAAGTCCTGGTTGTAGATGCCCCTAATGTCGTAAGCTTTGAATCCTTTCATGGGGAGGCAAAATTTTATCTGAAATGCATGGAAAACCGACAGGCTTCGGTACAAATGTATAAAAATCCGGGGCAAAAGATAAAAACCGGGGGAAAAGATAGGGTGGCCACGATAAAAAGGGGGGTTCCGTTCACAGGCTGGTGGGGCTCCGGCAAATAGCGATGCCTCTGGCCGGCAGGGGTTAAAAAAGGGTGCTCCGCCAGGGGTTGAACGGCCCTGGCAGGAGCACCCGGTAAAATAACTATTGGCAATAGCCAGGAACGGCTTATCGGCCCATCGGTTTGCCGGATGAAGGCCTGCTCCATCCAGGTCTGCAGAACCGATGGGTCAATGAGTCATTGTTACTGATTGATCAGGGCCTTAATCGGTTCAAGGCCTTCGGTGGTTCCTTCCTGAATGGCTTTCAGGACGGCACCGCCACCGGTGAACAGATAATAAGCCGGATCATCCACAGCTTTCATGTAAACCCCGGGCAGGAGGGATTTCAGTTCCTGATTGGTATCGCCTCCACCGAAGAGCTTCATGGCATCTTTGTTGCTGTCGATGAGCTGATCCAGGGCAATGGTTCCCTCAGCAAAGTGGGGGGTCAGCCCCATCACTGCATTGGTAAAGATGGTCTTGGCGTCCTTGAAAGCCTTCTGAACCTGCTCTTCCCGGAACGATTTTTCCGAGACATCCAGCACATAATTCAGCTTGGTGCCAGGCTGAAGCTGCCTTACATCATGTTCGCGGTATTTGCCTTCAAACTTGCCTTCCATGGTATCCGACTCAATGATGTAGGGCATTTCCAGGATCTTGTCCTTGCCGCTGCCGGCATCTTCAATGAATTGTTTGGCCACTTTGATGTCATCTTCCGAAACCCCTTCAATGCTGATGTCATACTTGGCGCAGAGATAGGCATTGTAGATGACACCGCCCATTACCAGGTAATCAGATTTTTTCAGCAGGGAATGGAGCGAATCCGACTTGGTGTCAAATTTGGCGCCAGCAACCACACTAACAAAAGGCTTATCCGGGTTGAAGATCCGCTGAAGATTCTGCAGCTCCTTCTGCATCAGCAAACCCGCATATGAGGGCAGATGCTTGTTGATGCCGACCGTTGAAGTGTGAGCCTGCCAGGAACCAAAAGCATCATTGACAAAAACATCAGCCAAACCAGCCATTTGCCGGGCCAGCTTGTCCGAAGCTTCACCCTTGCTTTCTTCCCCGTAAAACCAACGGGTATTGGGCAGATAAATCGCATCGATATTGCCCGATTTCAACTCCTGAACTTTATCCGTGATGGATCCATCCAGCTCGGTATAACCTTTGCCCTTGTCTTCCTTGAATTCAGGAACATGGATGTTTAAATCCAACTTGTTTTGCAGATATTCAACCACGGGTTGAACCGAAGTATCCTTGCCCAGGGTGATCTCGCCGGTCTTTTTATCCTTGGGCCGCCCAACGTGCGACATCAATATCGGACGTCCCCCTTTGGCGTAAATATTCATCAGGGTACCTATGGTAGAATCGATCCGGTAAGGATCCTTGATACCACCCTTTTTTACCACATTGTGGTCAACCCGTACTAATACAACCTTGCCGTTCAAATCGGCGTCCTGTACAAACGGTACGTTTAATTTGTCACTCATAAGCACACATTTTTTTATCCATACCAAAATTATAACACCTGAGAAATCAGCCGATCAAAACCAACAGACACAATGCCGGGTTTGGCAATGGCCTGATTGCATCGGCACTACATTTCCGGTATTAAACCTTTAGAATGTGGAATTAATTGGTTAAATAGAACGAACCAGCAAAGTTACATATAAATAATGATTTTTTCCAGAGGGACCGGGATCTTAAAATTCTTTAACCATAGATTTGGACTGGCTATTTCCATTGTATATTGTCTGTCAGGATGTAATAAGCTGTTGTTTTTCCGGGGCATTTAGATCATAAGTTTATGTTGTTAAGGGGAAATTTTCTGCAAAGGATTGAAAAAAATATTTTAATTAACTTTGGAAACCTGAAAGCAGCCTGAAAGTTCACTCCTTTAATGAATTATATATCAGAAGATAAAGGGTTACAGTCGAAGACATATCCGGCAAAATATGATCCAGAAAGAGGAGGGCTGGCTTTCAGAAAACCCTTAACCTGGCAAAGAGGTGCCGGTTTCCAAAGAATGAGGCACAGGCCAAAAGAAAACTTCTTAGGCCTTAAAGCAGAAGGATCCGGTTGTCAGGCCGAGATAAACAGGTCATCATTATAACATTTCATCATTATTCAGGCGGGGAACCCGCCGGGCTAATGAAGGTAAATAAGAATTTGGAAGTATTATGTTGTTTAGCGAGATCATCGGACAGGCTGATATCAAGGAAAGGTTAAGGCGAAGTGTGGACGAAAACCGCATTCCACATGCGCAGTTATTCACCGGTCCGGAGGGTTCGGGCAAGCTGCCCCTGGCCATAGCCTATGGTCAATACATTAACTGCCCCAACAAACAAAACGGCGATGCCTGTGGAAGCTGCCCCTCGTGTACCAAGTACAACCATTATGTTCATCCGGATCTGCATTTTGTTTTTCCGGTGAAGCGAGCCTCTGAGAAAAAACCTGAAAACAGCGACGATTATCTAAGATACTGGCGGGAAGTGTTGCAGGAAAATCCTTATCTGAATCCCAGGCGATGGTATCGGAAGCTGGAGCTGGAGAACAAACAGGGGACGATACCGGCCAATGAGAGCGAGAACATCATCAAAAAATTAAGCTTCAAGCCTTATGAAGCCGAATACAAGGTCATGATCATCTGGTTGCCCGAGCGCATGCATCAGGCTACGGCCAACAAATTGCTCAAGCTGCTCGAAGAGCCGCCTCCCAAGACCCTGTTTTTGATGGTTTCGGAAAATGCCGATAACCTGTTGCCCACCATTCGCTCCAGAACCCAGAAAATACTGGTCCCGGCCATTGACGAACAAAGCATGCTTGAGGCCCTGCAACAAAAACACGGGCTGGAGGAAGACCAGGCCCGGGAAACAGCCCGTCTTTCACAGGGCAACTACCTGAGCGCCCTCCACTTCATCCAAACCGATGAACAGGCCCAAACCAACCTCGAACGCTTTATATCGCTCATGCGCCTGGCCTACAGCAAAAACATCCCCGGGCTCATCGGTTGGGTGGAAGAGCTGGCACCCATCGGCCGCGAAAACCTGAAAAGCTTCCTCGATTATGCCGCCCGCATGGTCAGGGAAAACTTCATGCTGAACCTCAACATGAACAACATCGTCTACCTGAGCCAGGCAGAAAAAGATTTCTCCAAAAATTTCAGCAAATTCATCCATCCCAATAACGCCAGACCCATCTACGAAGAACTAAACCGAACATACCGCGACATTTCCATGAATGCCCATGCCAAAACCACTTTGCTGGATATGTCGATTCAGATGATTAAATTGTTAAAGCTATAATTTTCATTAAATTTGCAGGAACAGACCCTTACACCAACTACAAATCAATATATTTCCATGCTTCGGCATCAAAAAAGAATCCTATGGACGCACAAGAAGAAAAGCATTCGCAACAACATACCACATACAACCAACACCAGGGATACTGCTCCTTTTGCAGACCCGAACACTACAGCAAGCTTCCTACCCGGAACTGGCTGAAAGACATTCCCAAATCCTCCATGGCCACAAACCTGGCAGAGGTTCGGTTTAAAAACACCCGCAAAGAATATTTTCTCAACATCAACCATCTGAACCTCACCGAGGGTGATGTGGTAGCCGTGGAGGCTTCTCCGGGCCACGACATTGGAATTGTATCACTCACGGGCGACCTGGTGTTGAAAAAACTCAAGCAACAGGAGATCAATTACCACGATACCGAATTCAAAAAGATCTACCGCAAAGCCAAAGACACCGACATAGAGAAATGGCGGCAGGCAGTAGCCCTGGAACATGAAACCATGATCAAGGCCCGTAAAATCGCCGATGACCTGAACCTGGAAATGAAAATCGGAGATGTAGAGTACCAGGGAGATAAAACCAAGGCCATCTTTTATTACATTGCCGATGAACGGGTAGATTTCCGGGAGCTGATCAAAATTCTGGCCGATGAATTCAAAATCCGCATTGAAATGCGCCAGATCGGAACCCGCCAGGAATCGGGGCGTATTGGCGGCATTGGCTCCTGTGGCCGGGAACTGTGTTGTTCGCTGTGGATCACCAATTTTGTATCGGTTACCACCAACGCGGCACGGCACCAGGAATTATCGCTCAATCCGCAAAAACTGGCCGGCCAGTGTGGTAAACTCAAGTGCTGTCTGAACTTTGAACTTGACAGCTACCTCGACGCCAAAAAACATTTTCCCGATACCTCCGTTCAGCTGGAAACCACCCAGGGAACCGCCTATCATCAAAAAACAGACATTTTCAAACAAATTCTCTGGTACTCATTCAGCCCCGATTCATCAGAAAATCTGACCCCGGTATCGGTCAAGCGGGTAAAGGAAATCATTGAAATCAACAAACAGGGCAATAAGGTTGAACATCTGGCCGATACCAATGATGTGATGCAGCAGGACTTCGGCTTTGAAAACGATGTGGGTCAGGACCGACTGGACCGTTTCGACAAAAAAAAGAAAAGCAAAAACACCCATCAACAGAAAAAACATCGGCGCAACAAAAAGAAAAAAAAGAGCAATGGCAAAAAACGCTAAAACCCTTTCCCTGCTCCTTCTGATTGCTGTCCTGGGGCTTGCCGCTTGCCAGTCCAATCAGGTTTATCAGGAAGTAAAAGACATTCCTGAAGGCAAATGGCACAAAGACAATATACTGAGTTACAATTTCACCATCAGTGATACCCTGCAGCCTCATCATGTTTTTATAAACATCCGCAACACCACCGAGTATTCCTACCGCAACCTCTACCTGTTCATCGAAACCCATGACCCTGCGGGGCGAACTGTGCGCGACACCTTTCAGTGCATCCTGGCCGATAAGAAAGGCCGTTGGTATGGCAAAGGATGGGGCGACGTGTACGAAAACAAAATTCCCTACCAGAAGTTCATCCGTTTTCCAAAAAGCGGCACGTATTCCATTGAGGTACAACAGGCCATGCGCACCACCCGTCTGAAGCACATCACCGACATGGGCATCATCATTGAAAAAGCAAAAAAACCGGTACAGTGAGCAAAAACAAGCTTCAGCGTTTTGCGGAGATGAAAGGTTTTTCCAACGTGATTGAACCGGCCTTCGAGGAAGTTTTCCGGAAAGATCACCCCTACAAAGGACAATGGCACCAGGGGGTCTTTGGCAACGGGCAACCCATTGTACTGGAGTTGGGGTGTGGCAAAGGAGAATATACGGTCAATATGGCCCGGCGTTTCCCGGAATACAATTTCATTGGCATTGATATCAAAGGAGCACGGATGTGGAAAGGGGCCAAACAGGCCCTGGAGGAAGGTCTGTCCAATGCCGTTTTCCTGCGTACCCGCATCGATTTCATCACTTCCTTCTTCGCCCCCGACGAAGTGGATGGCCTATGGATCACCTTTCCCGATCCCCAACCCAAAAAGCCCCTCAAAAGGCTTACCTCCAGCCGCTTCCTTACCCGTTACCAACTCTTCACCCGCGACAAGGCCCCCATTCACCTGAAAACAGACAACCCCAATGTGTTCGGCTACACCCTTGCCCTGGTACATGCCAATGAACTTCCCCTGTTGCGGGCTGAGGAAGACATACATGCCACGTCCCGCCATGACCTGGAAATGGTACGCAACATTACCACATTCTACGAAAAACAGTTCATCGAAGAAAACAAAAGCATTAAATACCTGGCCTTTAGACTTACAAAAAACCAAAGCCTAACAGAACCCCCGGATGAAGAATAATTCCTTTTTTGAAAAGGTCTATCAGGTTACCCAACTCATCCCTGAAGGTCGGGTAACTTCTTACGGGGCCATCGCACGCTATCTCGGGGCACCGGGTTCGGCCCGCATGGTGGGTTGGGCCCTGAACAATGCCCACAACCTAGAAGAATTCATCCCGGCCCACAGGGTGGTCAACAGAAATGGTCTGCTTACGGGCAAACACCATTTCCCCGGCCCCCGGGTGATGGCTTCCCTGCTGGAAAACGAGGGAGTTACCGTGGAAAATGACCAGGTGGTTGATTTTCAGCGGTTATTTTGGGATCCCAACCGCGAGTTACCTGCCGATTCTTTAGGGAATTTATAATAATCTGATTATTTTTGGTGTTTTATTTAAATCAAAGGAACATAAAACGGCCCATGAGCTATACCAACCAGCAGATAATCAATACCTTAAGACACGTCAAGCATCCCGAGCACCAACAGGACATTGTTTCTTTGGGCATGGTTGACGACATTCGGATTGAAGGCAACCAGGTATTTTTCAACCTGTTGTTCAAAAAAGACAACGACCCGTTTATCGCCTCGATTCGCAAGGCGTGCGTGCAGGCCCTGGAGAAGGAACTGGGCGGAGATGTGGCTGTTCGCGGGAACATTGAGGTCAAAACACCCCAAAGCAAGCAGCAGGGTGGCAGTCAAAAGCAAAGCGGCGGCCAACATAAGAAAGCACCCCAACAGCAGAGCGGGAGTCAGCAGCAACAAAAGGGCCAGGCAAAAGAGGAAGAGCTGTTGCCCGGGGTAAAAAACATCATCGCCATCGCTTCAGGCAAAGGGGGCGTTGGCAAATCAACCATTGCAGCAAATGTGGCGGTGGCCATGGCCAAGACCGGAGCCCGGGTCGGATTAATCGATGCCGACATCTTCGGGCCCTCCATTCCCCAAATGTTCAATGTTGAAGGCCAGCGGCCCTACGTAAAAAAGGTGGAGGACAAAGACCTGATCACCCCGATTGAGCAGTATGGGGTGCGGATGCTTTCGATCGGTTTTTTCATCAATCCCGAGGATGCCCTGGTATGGCGGGGTCCGATGGCCACCAACGCCTTAAGGCAGATGATCCACCAGGGTAAATGGGGGGAACTGGATTACCTTTTGATCGACCTGCCACCCGGCACCAGCGATGTGCACCTGACACTGGTGCAGGAGTTGCCGGTAACCGGGGCCACCATCGTCAGCACCCCGCAAAATGTAGCCCTGGCCGATGCCGTTAAAGGCATCCGCATGTTCACCCAGGAGAAAATCAACGTACCCGTGCTCGGGCTGATCGAAAACATGTCGTGGTTTACCCCGGCCGAGTTGCCCGAAAACAAATATTACATCTTCGGAAAAGAAGGATGCCAAAAACTGGCGGAGAAAGAAAACCTGCCCCTGCTCGGGCAGATCCCAATCGTGCAGAGCATCATGCAGGCCGGGGAAGATGGCAGGCCTTCCGCCCTGGACGATCAAACCCAAACAGGCAAGGCTTTCCACGAACTGGCCCAAAACCTGATCAAGGCCATCGACCAACGCAACCAAAACCAGGACCCCACCCAGCGGGTCCACATTAAAAACCAGTAATTAAAGCCCGAAGCATATGGAAGAGACCAAAAGACAAGAAATAGAAAAAAAGATCAAGCAAACCATCAATAAGGTTCGTCCTTACCTGGTGGCCGATGGAGGCGATATTGCCCTAAAGGAAATCACCGAGGATCTGATCGTAAAAGTTGAATTGCAGGGAGCTTGCGGAACCTGTCCTTTCAGCCTGTTTACCCTGAAAAACGGAGTGGAACAGGCCATCCGGAAGGAAGTACCCGAAATCAAAGAAGTGGTGGCCACCAACCAGTAATCCCCTTGCTTATATAGTGGATCGCATTGCCTGGCAGGAAAAATCCGGGAAGGCCATGCCCTTTCGGTTTTTCCCCGGGGAAAGGTTTGTCCGCGGGCGCATAATAAGACAGCCTTTTTTCAGTTATTTGGGTTAAAGAGTCATTGAAAAGTGAAAAAAACAGCCCTCAACCATCTTTATACCTCCCTCATGCTGCTACTGGTAGCTGTAGTGCTCAACCAATGCGGCACCAGTAAGAATACCCCCATTACCCGGACTTATCATAACCTGACCTCTTACTACAACATCCTGTTCAACGGCCGGGAAAGTTTCGAAAAGGGTTTGCGCCAGTACCGCAACGACTACCAGTATGATTTTACCCGCATCCTGCCCGTTCACATCCATGGCAACAGCAAGCTGGCCAAAAGCATTCGGCCTCAGATGGAGCGCACCATTGAAAAATGCTCCAAACTGATCCGTTTGCATTCGATCACGGCCAAACCTGAAAAACTTGAAAAAAAAGGTAAGTTAACCCAGGAAGAGAAAGCTTACTACAACAAGAATGAATTCAACAAGTATGTGGATGACAGCTATTTGCTGATGGGCCGCGCCTACTACTGGGAGATGGAATATCAGACGGCATCAAAGGTGCTGGAATATGCGGCCAGGGAATTCAAGAACGAGCAGGTACGCGACCGGGCCAATATCTGGCGAAGCCGGTGTTACATAGAAATCGGCAATTACAACGAAGCCCAAAAAGTGTTATCCGGTTTAAAAGACCGGGAGCCGGATCCGCAGGTGAAGCCGGCCTTTTATGCCACCTATGCCGACCTGCACATCCGGCAGGATCAATACAGCCAGGCGCTGCCCTACCTGAAAAAATCGGTGAAACATCAACCCGACAACACCATCCGCGAACGCCATGCCTTCATCATTGCCCAGTTGTATGAAGAGATGGACCAGCCGGAAAAGGCCTTTGATCAATATCAAAAGGTCATTGCCATGAACCCCGATTACCGTTTGGAATTTAATGCCATGCTAAAAAAGGCCTGGCTGCATCACCTGACCAATCGCGGCGGGGAAAAGATGAAGGAGCAGTTGAAAAAAATGCTGCACGACAGCAAAAACGAGGAATACCGAGATCAGATATACTATGCCCTGGGGCAGATTGCCCAACAAAACGACCAAACCGATAAGGCGCTTGAGTACTACAAAAAATCGGCCCGCCAAAGCGTCAGCAATAAGAACCAAAAGGGCATTTCCTTCCTGGCCCTGGCCGACATTTACTTCAGCCACAAAAAGTACGAAACGGCCCAGGCTTATTACGACAGTGCCGTCACCTCATTGGAACCGTCCTATCCGGGATACACCGACTTATACGTTAAAACCCGGCATTTAACCGGGCTGGTCGACAACCTCAATACGATTGAGCGGCAGGACAGCTTACAAAAGGTGGCTCAGATGCCGAAAGCTGAACGGGACGCGCTGATCTCAAAGCTCATAGAGCAACACCGGCAAAGGCAGCGGGAAAAAAGGCAGCAGCAGGCTTCCGCCAACCGTTACGCCGGGCGTTCGGGCTCCCGGCAAATGGGCCGGGCAGGCAGGTCGGCCAACAACTGGTATTTCTACAGCCAGACAGCCCGCCAGCAAGGGAAGAACGACTTTAAAAGGCGCTGGGGCGACCGACCCCTGCAGGACAACTGGCGGCTGGGGTCTAAAAGCACAGGCGGATTTGAAGATATGAGCAACCCTTCGGCTGCCCCCAAAGAAAAAAAACAGCAGCTCAATAAAACCAACCGCAAATACTACACCCAGGATCTACCCACAACCGATTCGGCCATGAAAGCTTCCGACCGCAAAATACAGGATGCCTACTTCAGGGTGGCCAGCATTTATATGAACGACCTGGAAAACCGAACCCGCGCCATCGAGTATTTTAAAGAGCTCAACCAAAAGTTCCCCGATAATCCTTACAAACCAGGCACCTACTACTATCTCTACAAGCTCAACCGTGAACTCGGTCACCAGGGCCAGGCTGATCCATTCAAACAACAAATCATCAGCAACTATCCCGAAAGCAACTACGCCAAAGTGCTTAAGAATCCCGACTACTTCCGCGAACTCGAACAAACCCGCAACCGCATCGAACAAATGTACAGCCGAACCCTCAAACTATACAACAAGGGTCAATACAACCGGGTGATCGATAGCTGCAACAAAGCCCTCTCCCAATTTGACCAGAAAAACTACCGCGCCCGTTTTGAATACCTTAAGGTCCTTTCAACCGGACAAACCAGCGATATCGTTACCTTTCGCAACCAGCTGCAGGCCCTGGTCAAAGATTATCCCAATGCCCCGATTACCCCTCAGGCCAAAGGAACCCTCTCCTACCTGAGAAAAACCGAACTCCAGCAAATCGGGAAAAAATTCCGGGAAAATAAGCTCCGCGCTTCTTCCGATTCCCTGCAAAACCAATCCGTCTCCAACCAAAACAACGAACAACCCGCGCCCCCTTCCGACAGCCTCTACAGCTCCTCCCAGGAAGTCCCCTATTATTTCGTGGTCATTGCCGATACCAAAAAAACCGACATCGGCCGGCTCAAATTCGACCTGATCAACTTCAACCTTGATTATTACCTCCAAAAAAATTACAGCACATCCAGCCAGGAATTCAACAAATTTTTCACGGCCATTGCCGTCAAACGCTTTAAAAACCATCAGAAAGCCAAAGAATATTACGAGCTGATTTCCAAAAAAGAGCAACGCGTATTCAAACAACACGACCAGGAAAATTATCGTTATTTCTTCATCTCCGTGAAAAATTATGTGACTTTACTTGACAAGAAATCAATAATTGAATATATTAATTTCTTCAACAAAAGGGTCATTTAATCGAAGCGCCGGAAAAATTAAAGCAATCGAGCGATGTAATGAGACAGATAGATATACTATGGATAGATGATGAGATAGACCTGCTTAAACCCCAAATATTGTTTCTGGAAGAAAAAGGCTACCGCGTTACAACCGCCACCAATGTTGATGATGCCATTGAGCTGCTTCAGAGCAATACTTACCAGATCATCCTGCTGGACGAGCACATGCCGGGAACCAACGGAATAGAGGCGCTGGGGAACATCAAGCAACTTGCGCCGGCTTCTCCGGTGATTATGATCACCAAGAATGAAGCCGAGAACATCATGGAAGAGGCCATCGGCTCGCGCATTGATGATTATTTGATTAAACCGGTCAATCCCCGTCAGATTCTTTCCTCCATCAAAAAACATGTAGAAACCAAGAAGCTGGTTTCGGAGAAAACCATTGCCGGATACCAGTCTGATTTTCAGCAAATCAGTCAGGAAATCAGCCAGGCCGGGGATCATGATCACTGGAAGGATCTCTACCGCAAGCTGGTGCATTGGGAGCTTGAGTTGGAGAATCAGAGTGAAAAGGGGATGGATGAGGTTTTGCGGATGCAGAAGAACGATGCCAACACCGAATTCGGCAAATTCATCACCCGTCACTATCCCAGTTGGTTCGAGGAAGAGGCGGACAAGCCGGTGCTTTCACCCAATCTTTTAAAAAACAGGCTTTTCCCGCTCATTCAGCGGGGCGAGCGGGTGTGCTTGCTGATGATTGACAACCTGCGGTTCGATCACTGGAAAAAGATCATGCCGTTGGTCAATGAGTATTATGACATCCGCCAGGAAGACCTCTATTACAGCATTTTGCCAACGGCCACCCAATATGCCCGCAATGCCCTTTTTGCTGGGCTGATGCCCCTGGAGATCTCCCGGATTTACCCGGACATGTGGCTGCACGACGAAGAAAGCGGCGGAAAAAATCTGCGCGAGAAGGAGCTGCTGCAGGGTCAAATCGACCGCCTGGGGCTGGACATCAATTTTTATTATGACAAACTGGGATACTCCAAAACCGGGCAAAAACTGTTGCAAAACATCAACCACATCAGTGGGTTCCCCCTTTCCGTATTGGTGGTCAACTACATCGATATGCTCTCTCATGCCCGCACCGAAATTGAAATCCTCAAAGAACTGGCCAACGATGAGGCCGCTTACCGGTCCCTCACCCTCTCCTGGTTCCAGCACTCCTCGGTCTTTGCCCTCTTGAAGGAACTCGCCGCCAAAGACATGACCCTGATCATCACCACCGACCATGGCAGCATCCAGGTACAAAACCCGAGAAAAGTGATTGGCGATCGGAAAACATCGGTCAACCTGCGGTACAAAAACGGCAAGAACCTCTCCTACAAAAAATCAGAGGTTTTCGATGCCGCCGAGCCCGAAAAGATCCATCTGCCCAGGCCCCACATCAGCACCAGCTATATCTTTGCCTGCAACCAGGATTATTTCGTTTATCCCAATAATTACAATTATTATGTGAACTATTATAAAAACACCTTTCAGCACGGGGGCATTTCCATGGAAGAGATGCTGGTGCCTTATGTGGAACTCAAACCCAAAACGTAAAGACAGGACATGGAGCGATTATTCATTCAACATCTGAAGAATTTGCCCGATACCGCCCGCTCATTCCTGGAGAAGAACCCGGATAAAAGGATATTTGCTTTTTACGGAGACCTCGGAGCAGGCAAAACGACTTTCATCAAAGCTTTGTGCAATGAACTTAATGTGATCGACATTGTCAGCAGCCCCACCTTTTCCATCATCAATGAATATCAGAATGAAACAGGGATGACCATCTACCACATGGATTTTTACCGGCTGGAAAAGCTGGATGAAGCTTACGAGATTGGCCTTGAAGATTATTTTGAGACGAACAGTTACTGTTTCATTGAGTGGCCTGAAAAGATTGATGAATTGCTGCCCACACAAACGACTTATGTGAAGATTTCACAGAATCAGGATGAAACCAGGGTTTTAGAAATATTTTGACACACTCAACCAAATCACTGATCCATGAAGCAAGAAAATCAGCATACCCCTTCTCACTTCAGCCTGGGCAAGACCGGGATGCTTCCCCAGGAAGAGATGCTTGAAGTAGGGCGCCGACGTTCGCGTTTGATCATCGGCATTCCCAAGGATCATGAAACCATAGAGCAGCGGGTGGCCCTGACCCCCGAGGCGGTTGAGATACTGGTTAATCAGGGCCATGAAGTCATCATTGAAAGCGGGGCCGGCATACCGGCCAACTATTCCGACCATGACTACAGTGAAAACGGGGGGTTCATCGTCAATGAAAAGGAGCAGGTGTACCGCTGCGACATCATCTTAAGGCTTTCGCCCCTGAACGACGATGAGATTGATTCCCTCAAGGGCGATCAGATTTTGTTCACCAGTGTGAACCTGCCTCAGCAGCGGGAAGAATACATCCGCAAGCTGATGCAGAAGAAGGTCATTGCCGTGGCCTTTGAATACCTGAGGGCAGAAGACAACTCCTACCCGGTGATCAAGGCCATGAGTGAGATTGCCGGCACAGCAGCCATTCAGGTGGCCTCGGAGTACCTGAGCAATTCCCGCAATGGCAAGGGAGTCTTGCTGGGAGGGGTAAGCGGAATCACCCCGACCGAGATTGTCATCCTGGGGGCGGGCACTGCTGCCGAATATGCGGCCAAAGCGGCCATGGCCCTGGGAGCTTCGGTCAAGGTTTTTGATTTTTCACTGATCAAGCTACGCCGGTTGCAGAAGCACCTGGGCACACGGGTGTACACTTCGGTGTTTCACCCAAGGGTATTGACCAAAGACATCCAGTCGGCCGATGTGATCATCGGAGCCATGTACCAGTATGAAAATCAACCGCGCATCCTTCTGGACGAGGATATGGTCAGGAAGATGAAGGAAGGCACCGTCATCATCGACCTGAGCATTGACCAGGGGGGGTGCATTGAAACCTCCGAGATCAGAACCATCAACAACCCGGCCTTCAATAAGTTCGGGGTACTGCATTATTGTGTCCCCAACATTGCCTCGCGGGTGAGCCGCACCGCCTCGATCGCCATGAGCAACGTGCTCTCACCAATTCTGCTGGAAATGGGCGAATTCGGCGGTTTCCTTAACCACCTCAAGGAAAACAGAGGCCTGCGCAACGGGGTGTATATCTATAACGGCATCCTCACCAAAAAACAAATCGGCGACCGCTTCGGCATCCCTTCCCGCGACATCGACCTGCTGATGGCCGCCTTTTAATCCTTCTACCCCGCTTAGCGGGGTCCGGATACCGCTTAGCGGGGTCCGGATACCGCTTAGCGGGGTGGTCATAGACCCGACTTTCATAACCCCTCTTTCATGACCCCGCTAAGCGGGGTCAATTTTTAGTGCACCCCGCTAAGCGGGGTCAATCTCATTCATACTAAAGCTCATTTACACCACGTTATATAGGTAGAGACCAGATGTATCCGGGTTTTCCATAAAAATCCTGTTTACGATTTGTTAATAGATTATAGTTTATGTATTTTTAGCCCGGAAAAAATAAAGCATGATATGGAACGCAAAAAGTCTAAAAAAGCTGACCTTGAGAGTAAAAAAGGCCTTTTTCTTGAGATCGGCTTTGTGGTAGCCCTGGGGCTGGTGCTCCTTGCCTTTGAGTGGACCACAAGACCGGAAAAGACGAAAGGCTTTGAGACTCAAGACAAATCGGACGTGGTTCAGGAGAGTGTGCCGGTGACCAGGCAACAGAAAAAAGAGCCGCCACCACCGCCTCCCCCAAAATCCACGGAACAGATCAACATTGTGGAGAATGACGTGCAAATTGAAGATGAGCTGGTCCTGGAAGAAACCGAAGCCGATCAGGACACCAAGGTGGACATTGATGCTTTTGCCCAGGAAGAAGACGAGGAAGAGGAAGAAGAACAACAAATTTTCGTGGTCGTGGAAGACATGCCGACCTTTAAAGGCGGCGGTGTGGGAAAATTCAGGAGCTATGTACAACAAAACATTGAATATCCTACAGTAGCCGCAGAAAACGGCATCGAAGGAACGGTCTTTGTCAAATTTGTTGTCGACACCGACGGCGGCATTTCAAATGTTCAGGTAATGAGGGGCGTAGATCCCGCACTGAACGAAGAAGCCATGCGGGTCATCCGCAATGCGCCCAAATGGGAGCCCGGTGAACAGAGAGGCAAACCCGTAAGGGTTCAGTTTACCATCCCCATTGTATTTAAACTTCAATAAAACACAACCACCCCCACGAAAAAACGTCCTTTTGCGCAGGCAGAAGGACGTTTTTTTGTTGGGGGGCTGTTGATTACCCCGGGTTGTTTTTATACATCTCTTTTAATTTGGCATACCGGATCATGGAAGAAAAGGCTGAGATCCGGCAGACCAAAAAACCATAGTAGCCATCCATAAAGCCCTTTTTAAGGAAATAGTTGCGAAAGAACCGGGCCCCCGATTTAATGAGTATTTTGAAGGTACTGGTGGATTTGCCTTTGTCATATAATTCGCGGGCAGCGGCTTCCGAGAACTTATTGACCGTATCCAGGTGCTGGGCAATGGTATAGAAGGAATAATGCAACAGGTCACCTTCCAGAAACGCTGTGGAGGTGCCTTTGTCCAGCTCAAGGCGTTCATGGATGTTGTAGCCCTGCCAGCGTCCTTTCGAGGCATCCCATAACCGCATCTTCCGGTCGGGATACCAGCCGCTGTGGCGGATCCATTTGCCGCAGTAATTGGTGAGGCGGTTAAAATAATACCCGTCATGCCGCCAGTTGTTTAAAACAGCCCGGATCGATTCCTTCAGCCTGCCGGAAAGGGCTTCATCAGCATCCAGTGAAAGCACGTAATGATAAGTAGCCTGATCGAGGGCATAATTCTTTTGTTCGACATACCCCTGAAAGGGATGCTGGATGAAGCGGACGCCATACGCCTGGCAAATCTCACGGGTACGGTCGGTTGAATAGGAGTCGACCACTACGATCTCCCGGGCCAGATCGCGCACTGAGTCCAGGCATCGACCGATGTTGCGTGCTTCATTGTAGGTGATGATGACCACCGAAAGGTCAACCATAGGCAGGGGGTTTAGGTCAGCAATTGTTTGATGTCGATCTCACGGGCACACCGAAAATGACCCTCCGGGCAACGCTTGTACCCATGGAGGCCACAAGGCCGGCAATAAAGGTCATAGGATATCTCCACCACCTTCGAGTCGTCGGAGACCGGGTAGAATCCAAAACCAGGCACGGTGGAACAAAACACAGCACGAACCGGGGCATTCATCGCCGAAGCAATGTGCAGGGGGGCCGAATCATTGACATAATTCATCACCGCCCCCTCCATCAAGGCGGCGGTTTGCAAAAAACCAAACTTGCCGGCCAGATTATGCACATCCATCTTTTGAACCTGGCTGCGGATCTGACGACACAGCTCCTTGTCGGAAGAACTCCCGATCAAGTAAACATTTAAAGGCTCGGGCAGGCGGTTGATCAGTTCAACCCATTTATCGGGGGGAAATTGCTTGGTATACCAGACCGATGCAGGAGCAATGCACACATAATCAGAGGATTTATAATTGGCTACCGCCTGGTAATCTTTGGCGGAAGGATATAAAGTGGGCCGGGCAAATGAACTGTCGGCAATGCCTTCCAAAAGTCTCATATTCCGTTCAATCTCATGGGTTCCATCGCCAATGCTGTGCAATACTTGGCGGTCATAGACGAAGGAGAGGGGATTTTTCTGAAAGCCGATCTTCTGATTCGCCCGAACAAACAAAGAAATGATGCCGGTGGTCATGAAACGCTGCAGGTTGATCAGGTAATCGTAGCGGGTTTGGCGAAGGCGCCGGATCATTTGATAAACATGGCGCCATTTACGGGATTTTTTGTCCAGCACCAGCAAACGATCAACACCCGGATGATTGCTCAACAAAGTTTCGTTGCCCCGACGCACCAAAACATCCATCCGGGCATCCGGATACCGGCTTCTGATTTGCTCCAACAGGGATGTGGACAATATCACATCACCAATAAAAGCCGTTTGAATGATCAGAAATTTTCTCATAGAAAGAACTATACATCAACCTGAAAATCCCTTAGAGCCTGGTTCAGTGAAGTCTTGTGATCGGTGGATTCTTTCCTTTTACCTACAATCAGGGCACATTGAACCTGATAGGTTCCGGCAGGAAATTTTTTGGGATAGCTTCCGGGAATCACCACGGCTCTGGGAGGGACCTCCCCCCGGTAAACCACCTCCTGAGGCTGCGATACATCAATGATACGGGTCGACTGGGTGATCGTAACATTGGCGCCAATCACCGCGCCGGTGTGGACCCGCACCCCCTCAACGATGATCGACCGGGAACCAATGAAACACTCATCCTCAATGATCACCGGGGCGGCCTGGACCGGTTCCAAAACCCCACCGATGCCAACACCTCCGCTTAGATGCACATTGCGGCCAATCTGGGCACAGCTGCCCACCGTCGCCCAGGTATCAATCATCGTCCCTGATCCTACGTGCGCTCCTATATTGACATAGGAAGGCATCATCACTACGTTTTTCGAAAGATAGGCGCCATAACGGGCAATGGCATGCGGCACAACCCGTGCCCCAATGGCCTCATAATCCCGCTTGAGGTCAATCTTGTCATAAAACTCAAAAGGCCCCACCGAAACCTTTTGCATCTTCTGCAACGGAAAATACAGGATAACGGCCATCTTCACCCATTGATTCACTCTCCAGCCGTCCTCCTCAGGCTCGGCCACCCTCAAACGACCCTTATCCAGCTGATCTACTACCTCTTTTACTATCTGCTGATTGGAGGGATCCTCCAGCAATTGCCGGTCCTCCCACATTTGCTCTATCTTCTGTTTATATGCTTCCATAAAACTGGTATCATGATTTGGCGAATCCAAATGCTGTTTAACTGTAAGTTGTTCTATGGTATTCAGATGCTTATACAACCTTCAGGAGATTATATTAAACACTGAAATTCTGAATGTTACACCTTGCAGGGCCTTGTTGTCCCTGCTTTCTATTGTATCAAAAATAGGAAAAATTTTTCCCATCTGCCTTGGATTATAAGGCTGTTAATAGATGTTAAATCAAAAATCCGATTATGAAATCATTCAAAGTTACACTAACTTTATCAAAACAAAAACCCGGGTGGCATTAAAACAAAAGGCTACATAACAATTGCTTTCATGCTGATCAGCATTGCAGGGTGGGGTCAAAAAAAAGACAGCACCATCAGCTTATATGGCAACCTGTATGATACGGACCAGTACCATCCCGTCAAATATGCCCACATCATCAACATGAACGGCAACAACGCCACCATTTCCGATTCACTGGGTACCTTCAACCTGGAAATTGAAAGGGGCGATTCGCTGATGATCACTTCCATCGGATATAAGACCCAATACTACCAGTACACCGGTAAGCTTCAACCGGTGATATTTAAGAGCATTCCGATGGAAAAAACGGTATATGCCATCTCAGAAGTTGAAATAACCCCGTGGGGCAAGACTTATGAGGATTTTCAGCGTAATTTCCTGGAGCTGGATTTAAAAACGGCCGCTGAACAGGTCCATCCTCTGTTCTGGCAAGATATCCGGCGGGAGCCCGAAGTAGAAGAGACCCTGAACCCCGGCATCACCTCCCCGATTTCTATGATTTACAGCATCTTCAACGATGAACTCCAGTCGCGCCGGAAATTAAAGCAATTGCAACAGCAGAAGACGAGGCAGGATAAAATCGATGACAAGTTCAACAGGGAACAGATCAGTGAGCTTACGGGACTTACAGGAGAAAAGCTGGAACGTTTCATGGATTACTGCAATTTCAGCGATGAATACATTCTCAAGACCCGCGAATATTTTATTTTGGAGCGGGTGAAGCGATGCTACAAGCGGTTTCGGCGGATTGATTCGCTGCGCGCCACGCCGTCCCGGATACAGCCCGGAGATTGAAACACCGAGATTGAAAAGCGCAGTCTACCGCCTTTCCATCAGGGAAAGGTTCATTTTACAGGCATCAACGAGGCTCAACCGGATACACCTAAATATCGAACAAATGACGCAAAATACACCGACCATCAGGGACATTGAAGAAGCTCACCGGCGGATAAGCCCATATATTCACAAAACACCGGTACTCACCAGTACATTGATCAATGAGGAGTACGGCGCTGAATTGTACTTCAAGTGTGAAAATTTCCAAAGGACGGGATCCTTCAAATTCAGGGGCGCCACCAATGCCTTGGAGCATCTCACCGGGGAAGCAGCGGGGCAGGGGGTAGGCACCCATTCATCGGGCAACCATGCGGCGGCCTTGGCGCTGGCGGCAAAGCAGCATCACACCGAGGCCCACATTGTGATGCCGCGCAATGCCAGTGCGGTAAAGCAGCGGGCGGTAGAACAATATGGTGCCCGCATCACCTGGTGCGAACCAGGTCTGGACAGCCGCGAAGCAACCTACCGTGAGGTGGAGAAGCAGACAGGGGCCCACTTCGTTCACCCCAGTTCCGATGAGCATGTGATCTGCGGACAGGGTACGGCTACCAAAGAACTTTTGGAAGAGATCCCCGAACTGGATGTGGTCATTGCCCCGGTGGGAGGTGGGGGGCTAACCAGCGGCATGGCCATTGCAGCGCGGTCCATGAAAAAAGGGATCCGCATACTGGCCGCTGAACCCTCCATGGCCGACGATGCCTACCGTTCCTTTACGCAGGGTTTCCTCATCCCGGTCGACCGGCCCAACACCATCGCCGACGGCCTGCTTACCTCGCTGAGTCCCCTGACCTTCAAAATCATCAGCAACTACCTGGACGACATCTATACCACTTCGGAATCTGCCATCATCCAGGCTATGCGGCTGATATGGGAACGCATGAAGCTGGTGGCCGAACCCTCCGCCGCCGTTCCCCTGGCCGCCGTCCTCGAAAACCGCTTTGTCTTCAAAGACAAAAAAATTGGTATCATCCTCTCCGGAGGCAACGTGAACCTGGATAAACTGCCGTTTGCCCCAAAAAAACAGGACAAATAATACAGGCAAAAAAGCTTGTTGACCCTATTCGAAAGAAAGGTTGAACATTAAATGTTTAAGCAAATGAGTAAGGAACAATGGGCAAGGAAAAATAAGTCATTATTAG
>Ga0207714_1000267_pt1 | contig 35772 bp, 29 predicted proteins | sample PonA232FremontCA_2_FD_187270 | JGI IMG/M metagenome (GOLD analysis project Ga0207714, IMG submission 187270) | Marine sediment microbial community from Fremont, CA, USA - Pond A23 Sediment 2 (SPAdes) | ecosystem: Environmental > Aquatic > Marine > Unclassified | place: USA: Fremont, California...
CGCCAGGGCGCTGGCTCTCGAGCCGGAGTTCGTCGTCCTCGACGAACCGGTGAGCGCGCTCGACGTGAGCGTCCAGGCCCAGGTACTGAACCTCCTCGAAGACCTCCAGGAGGAGTTCAACCTGACCTACCTGTTCATCGCCCACGACCTCTCCGTTGTCCGTCACATCTGTGACCGGGTCGCGGTAATGTACTTGGGGAACATAATGGAGATCGGACCGACCGAAGAACTATTCGAAGATCCGAAAAACCCCTACACGATTTCCCTGCTCTCAGCGATTCCGGAACCGGACCCCACCGTCGATACCCGGGGGATCACGCTTCGTGGGACACCGCCGAGTCCCCGTGACCCGCCAAAGGGATGTCCGTTCACCACTCGCTGTCCGATGAAGTTACGGCCGGACGAGTACGATCTAGACGACGAGACCTGGACCGCCATCGAGACGTTCCGGGAGGTCCTCCGTGAACGATCCCGTGCGGACCGGTCGCTGCGGGAGATCGCCAAGGGGATGCTCGGCATGGAAACCAGCCGCTCGGACATCACGGAGATCCGTGAGGAGATCTTTGGGGACCTGAAACTACCAGCCACGGTCGAAGAACACATCGACACCGCGGGACAGTACGTGCGCGATGACGATCCCGATGCCGCCCGTGAATACCTCCGCGAGGAGTTCGGCAGCATCTGTGACACCGAATCGCCGAGTTACCACACCGTGAGCGCGAGCGGCCGCGAGAGTTTCTGCCATCGTCACCGACAGGGCGAAGCCGAACCCGACCGCTACTCTGAGGACGTCTTGCCATCCTTCGGCAAAGCAGAATGAGCGATCCCTCGCGAGTCGCCAGGCTCGTCGATGCCGTTCAATATGCCCTCGGCCTCACCGTTGTCGTCGCCGTCTTGCTGTACCCAATTTCGCTTTTGTTCGGTGCCGGATTGACGGGCGTGAAGTACGGCCTCTTTTTGTTTGGCGTCATCTCGATGGGGTATGCAACCGTTCTGGCCTGGCCACGATCGCCGGAGGACCTGGAAACGGAGGGCGTCAATCGGGAGGAGACGTGGTTGCAAGGCCTCTTTCGTCGCGTGCCGCCGGCGGCCTGGTATCCCCTGGCACCGAAAGAGCGGTATCTGAACTGGACGCGGCTCTATCTGGCGACGGCCTGTATGTGGCTCAGTTCGTACGCGCTGGAAGCAGTTCTCGGGGTCTGAGCGGGACACTTTAATGGGCGCCCGCCAATCGAACGCATATGACAAAGACCGGCGAGCCGAGCATGGACGACTCGGAGCAGGTTTCTGCCTACGCCGAGACGTACTCGCGTGCCTGGGAGTTGACCGTCGGGGACGCCGAACGAATGGCAGAGGGGAAAGCCGAAGAGGGCTGGGAGACTGTCGTCCTCCCGGCCGGCGATATGGCTCCTGAGCCACCAGAAGACGGTATCGAGGGACGCTACGGTCTGGCGTACGTCGTGCCGGGGAATCGAGCCGACACGCTCGAAGAAATGCTCGAAACGGCTTCGTTCCCGGAGTGGGAGGTCTATCGCACGACCGTCGAAGGGCAGGTCTTCATCGTGACAGAACTCCTTGACCCGGATGCAGAGATGGCGGCCTACGTGGCCGGCAACTACGAATTGCGCCTGGCTGAATCCTTGATCAAGACGGCCGCCGAACGGGGGACAGTGTACACCCATCTCCAGCGGTTGGACCAGACGCCGGTCGCGTCCTTCGAGCACGAGGACTGGCGACGGTTCTTCCCGGAGCCAGAGACGTTCCTCGATGAGGAGTAATTCCGGGGCCGAGTGTCGTAGCCTACATATGCAAGGATGCTGTAAATCGGTCACATGAAGGTTGCTGACGCGATGACACCCAGGTCCGATGTGGTGACGGTCTCGATCCCAGGGACCAGGGACGACGTCCTCGAATACCTGCAGGAACGGAAGTTCTCCTCCGTGCCGGTCGTCAAAGAAGAGGACGGGGACGAACAGTATCGTGGGCTGGTCTCGCGGGAAGACCTGATCGATCGCCCGGACGAGGATCAACTGGCGATCCTGATGGAATCGGTCCCGACGACGACGAGCGACGCGACGATTCACGAGGTCGCGGAACTGATAGTGGAAACCGGCGAGCGGCGCATTCCTGTCGTTAACGGCGGGGGCCTCACCGGGATGATCACCGTCACGGACATCGTGCGGGCCATCGCCGACGAGGACGTCGATGGCCAGATCGAAGTCGGCGACCTGGCAACCTACGACGTCAACACCGTCTACGTCGAAACGCCGCTGCACGTTGCCGAACGCGAGATCGCTTACGCGAACGTTCCTTACGCCATCGTCCTGGGCGAGGAGGGGGAGATGGCCGGGATCATCACGGAAGTCGACCTCATCGAGGTCGCGGAAGTCGTCGAGGGAGAAGACTCGACTGGCAACAGCATTGCCAACCAGGACGACGAGTGGATGTGGGAAGGGATCAAGGCCGTCGGCAACCGCTATCTCCCGACGCGGGACGTGGAGCTTCCCAACGAACCGGTTCGTGAGTACATGTCCTCGGACCTCATCACGGTCAACAGCCGCCGGACTGCACAGGAGGTCGCCGGCCTCCTCCTGGACAACGACGTCGAACAGGTTCCGCTCCAGCGTGGCGACGAACTCACCGCCATCGTGCGGGACATCGACCTGTTGAAAGGGGTATGAAGGCACTGGTCGAACTCGCGAAGCGGCGGGGCTATTTCTTCCAGACCGGAACCGCATACGGCGGCGTCGCCGGTTTCTATACCTATGGGCCTCACGGTGCGACGGTCAAGGCAAACGTCGAGTCCGCCTGGCGGGATCGCTGGGCCACCCGCGAGGGCCACGACGAGATCGACGCTCCGACCATCCTCCCCGAGGCAGTCTTCGAGGCCTCGGGCCATCTCGACGGCTTCGACGACCTGCTCGTAGAGTGTCCGGAGTGTGGCCAGAGCCATCGGGCCGATCACCTCATAGAGGCCCAAACGGAGATCAGCGAGGCTGAAGGCTTCACCGCAGAGGAAATAGAGGAGCTTTTGGCCGAGCACGGTGCCACCTGTCCCAGTTGTGACGCCGCAGTGGCCGGCGAACCAGTCGAGGCGTTCAATCTCATGTTCGAGACCTCGATCGGACCGGGCTCGACCGATCGCGGCTACCTCCGACCGGAGACAGCGCAGGGCATCTTCGTAGACTTTCCCCGCCTGCGCGAATACGCTCGTGGCGAGTTGCCATTCGGCGTGGCCCAGATCGGCCGGGCCTACCGCAACGAAATCAGCCCGCGGAACGCCCTCGTCCGAACGCGGGAGTTCAATCAGGCCGAACTGGAGTTTTTCTTCGACCCGGCAGCGCACGAACCGGACCTCGAACGGGTGGCGGACGTCTCGGCCCCGCTTTACAGCGCCACGGCCCAGCAGAATGATGAGGGGCCGACCTTCCAGTCCATCGGCGAGGCCGTGGAGAACGGCCCGATCGCCGACCCCTGGTTGGGATATTACGTCGGCGTCGCGACCGAATGGTACGACCGCCTGGGGATCGATCTGGACCGACTCCGCTTCAGACAGCATCAGCCGGCCGAACGGGCCCATTACGCCGAAAACTGCTGGGACGCCGAAGCGGACGTGAGCGCTCCGGACGAGGCGCCCGAGTGGATAGAGCTCGCAGGCATCGCCAATCGAGGGACCTACGACCTCAGCCATCACGCCGAGCACACTGACGAACGGTACTCGGTGTTCTCGGAGTACGACGAGCCCCGGACCGTCGAGGAGGCCACCGTCGATCCCGACATGGCGGCCCTCGGGCCCGAGTTCGGTTCCAAAGCCGCCGACATCGCGGCGGCCCTGGAGGAGCTCGCTGAAACCGACCGGTCGGCCTTCGAGGGAGAGACGGTCACGGTGGAACTCGAAGATGAGATTGTCGAAATCCCGTTCGAGCAGACCGGGTTCGAGGTCGAGGAGGTCACCAAGCGCGGCGAGCAGTTCAGGCCTCACGTGATTGAACCATCGATGGGGATCGACCGGACGGTCTATGCGATCTTGGTCCACGCCTACGACGAGGACACCGTCGACGGCGAGGAACGGACCGTCCTCAGACTCGATCCCGAAGTCGCCCCCACCCTCGTCGGCGTCTTCCCGCTGATGGACAAGGACGGCCTCGGCGACCGGGCCCAGGAGCTCGCCGCGGACCTGCGGGACGCGGGCCTGTCGGTCACCTACGACGATTCGGGCGCGATCGGCCGTCGCTACCGGCGCCAGGACGAGATCGGAACCCCGTACGGGGTCACCGTGGATTACGAAAGTCTGGAGGACGGGACGGTGACGGTTCGGGATCGAGACACGACCGACCAGGTCAGAGTCGAAATTGAGGACCTGGCCGAGACCCTTCAAGGGCTCCGGGACGGCGATATTACCTTCGATCAGCTGTGAACGAGCCCGGTCGTCGACTGGTCCATTCGAGCGGAAGCCTGATCCCACTGCTTTACGTTTTCGAGGTCATCACCTGGCGGCAGGCACAGGGGATAGTCCTCACGGCGATGGCAGTCGCGACCGTGCTCGAAGGACTCAGACTCTCCGGATACCTGGACTGGTGGGTCTACCAGGCGTTCACCCGCGAGTACGAGAAACACTGGCCCGCCGGGTACGCGCTTGCGCTCGTGGGCGCGTCGGTGACCGTACTCGTCTTCGAGCCACTGGTGGCCGTCCCGGCGCTTTTGATGCTCACGATCGGGGACCCCGTGAGCGGCATTCTAGGCGGCAATACCCTCGAAGTCAAGGAGGGGTACGTCCTGCTGGTCACGTTCGGGGTCTGTCTGGCCATCGCCGGCCTGCTCGGTATTCCGACAGGCGCGGCGGTTCTGGGCGCAGGGGCGGCAACCGTGGCGGACGGGACCACCCCAACCGTCCGCAGCTACGTGATCGACGACAACCTCACGATCCCGATCGTCGCCGCGGCCGCGATGACCGTCGGGCTGGCGCTTTTCTGATCGACACGAACCCTTAACCGAGAGAGCGGACTATCTCATCTCGAATGGCAGCAGGCGCGGCCGAGACGGTCGACCATCCGCTGATCGAGCCGGGGGCTCTCGAGGACCGGCCATATCAAACGGACCTCGTCGAAACGGCCGGGTCCGGCCACACGTTGGTCTCTTTGCCCACCGGGCTGGGCAAGACTGCCGTGAGCCTCCGCGTGACCGCCGAGCGGCTTCACGAGGACGCTGCGGCCAAGGCCCTGCTTCTGGCGCCGACGAAGCCGCTGGTCGAGCAGCACGCCGCGTTTTATCGAGACGCATTGGAAATCCCTGAGGAGTCGATCGTGGTTCTCACGGGGGAAACCGCACCGGAGGACCGGGGCGAGGTCTTCGCCGACGCGAGAGTGATCGTCGCAACGCCCCAGGTGATCGAAAACGACCTCCTGGGGAGTCGCATCGACCTGGGGCCGGTCGTCCACCTGACCTTCGACGAGTGTCATCGCGCAACCGGCGACTACCCCTACGCCTTCATCGCGGAGCGATACCACGAGGCGGCCGTCGAACCGCTCGTGACCGGGATGAGCGCCTCGCCGGGCGACGACGAGGAGGCCATCGGAACGGTGGTGGAGAATCTCGGGTTGGAGCAGATCGCGGTCAAGACGGAGTCGGACCCGGACGTCGCCACCTACACCCAACACACCGACGTCGACTGGATCGAGATCGAACTCCCCGATGCAGTCCTTGCCATCCGTGATCGGCTCCAGGACGTGCTGAAAGACCGGCTGGAAACCCTGTCAGAACTTGGAGTGAGCAGTACCACGAACCCCCAGATATCCCAGGGCGACCTCCACGAGATCCGCTCGAAGCTCCAGCGGTTGATCGACCAGGACGACCCGGCCGGGTACGAGGGGATGTCCGTCCACGCGGAGATCATGAAGATCAAACGTGCGGTCGAACTCGTCGAGACCCAGAGCGTGGCGGCCCTGGAACAGTACTTCGACCGGCAGAAAAACGCCGCTCGCTCCTCGGGCGCCTCGAAAGCGTCCCAGCGGTTCGTCTCCGATCCGGAAGTCCGACGAGCGATGGAGGAAGCCCGCAGCTACGACGATCTCCACCCGAAATTCCGGCAGGTTCGCATCCTCCTCGCGGAGACGCTGGGCATCGGGGATGGCGAACGGGTGATCGTCTTCACCGAGTCCCGGGACACCGCCGAATCGCTGACGGAGTTCCTCGGCGAGCACTTCGAGACCCGTCGCTTCGTCGGCCAGGCCAAAAAGGAGAACTCGGACGGCATGACCCAGACCGAGCAGACCGCCGTGCTGGAGGCGTTCCGGGCCGGCGAGTTCGAAGTGCTCGTCTCCACGTCGGTCGGCGAGGAGGGCCTCGACGTTCCGGAGGTCGATCTGGTCTGCTTTTTCGAACCGGTGCCAAACGCGATTCGCTCGATTCAGCGTCGTGGCCGGACCGGTCGCCAAGAACGGGGACGAGTGGTCGTCCTGGTCGCGAAGGACACCCGCGACGAGGCCTACTACTGGATCTCCAAGCGCCGGGAGGAAGAGATGGCCGAGGACCTCGAAGCGTTGAAGGAAAACGCCGATCGGATCGAGCGGAAGTACGGCCAGTCCACGCTCGGAGACTACGAAAACGGAGCTGGGTCGGCCGCGGGCGGCGGTGGCACGAAAGCGACTGCTGACGGTTCAAAACCAAGCACGAGGGCCGAAGACTCGCCAATGGACGAAAGCGAAACCGGCAAAGAGAACGCCGGAGAAGGCGCTTCGAGCGGCCAGGCCGGGATCGCTGACTTCGACGAGCCAGGAGCGGGGCCAGAGCAAACCGAGGGTGACGATGGCGAAGAAGCCCCTGAGAGTGCTGAATCGAGCGACGAGAGCATCCTCGCCGAGGCGGGCGCGGAGGAGGGCGTGGAAATCGTCATCGACCAGCGCGAACTCGACGCGACGATCGCCCGAACGCTGAACGGAACGGACGGCCTCACAACCCGGCTAGAAACCCTGGAAGTAGGCGATTACGTTCTCTCGGATCGCGTGGCGGTCGAGCGCAAAGCTGTCCCGGACTTCATGGACACGCTCCTGGCCGGTGATCGTGACCTCTTCGATCAGGTCGGGGACCTCACGACACACTACAGCCGGCCAGTCCTGATAATCGAGGGCGAGGAGGACCTCTACGGTGAGCGAAACGTCCATCCGAACGCGATTCGCGGTGCGCTCGCCAGCCTCGCCGTGGACTTTGGCATCTCCGTGCTCTTCACGCGGGACGAGGACGACACCGCCCGCCTGTTGGAGACGATCGCCCGCCGGGAACAGGAGTCCCAGTCCCGGGAAGTGAGCGTCCACGGCGAGTCGGCGGCCAAGACCTTGCCCGAACAGCAGGAGTACGTGGTCGCGTCGATCGCCGACGTCGGGCCCGTCACGGCACGGTCGCTGTTAGCGTCACTGGGGAGCGTCGAAGCCGTGCTGACGGCGGACGAAGAAACTCTGCAGTCCGTCGAGGGAGTCGGCGAGGTCACCGCCGAGCGGATCCGTGAGGTCGTCGGGAGCGAGTACGATCCGCGTTAGGGCACGATCGTTACCCGGACCCGCTCGCTGCGGATGACCGTTTCCGCAGCACTGCCCAGGAGGGCCCGCTCGACGGGACCGGGCGGCTCCGCGTGACCCATGACGACGTGATCGTAGCCCCGCTCGGCGACCAGTTCGAGGACGTCCTCCCCGAGGCGATCCGCGGGCCGGAAATCGAGGTCGAGATTGGTCGCGACCTCGAGGTTGCTCTCCACGTCGGCGGTTTCGAGAATTAGTTCCGCGCGGTCGAGGACCGGTTCGGAGGCTTCGGTTTCCGCTGTCGTGATGTGGACGGCGTCGAGGGACGCGTCGAAGGCGGCACACAACTCAGTAGCAAAGGTCAAGGCTCGAAAGCTGACGTCCGAGCCGTCGACCGGGACCAGAACGCGATCGAGACTCATTCCCCCTGCAGGACCGCCAAGGTTTCGGCGGCCTCGCGGGCAGCTTCCAGGAGCGCTTTGGAGCGATGTGGATCATCGGTCTCCCGAGCCCGATCCGAAAGGGTCACGATCGTCTCGGCCAGGGACTGGCCGACGGCTGTTAGCTGGCCGGAACCCGCTGATTGGCTGCCAGCCGATTCCTGGACCGGCGTGCCGCCACCGGACGCTGCTGCGGCATTGGATGCCCCTCTACTCCCGCCGCCCAGTTCTGCAGTGCCCGTCGAGGCACTCCCCACAGTGCCCCGATCCGGCCGCTCCTCAGTGTCCTGGACCCCCGAGCTTTCTGCGCCTGCCCCAGGGCCCGTCTTATATGGCTGGGTCTGGGCAGCTTGCTGGCCCTGCCTTGGGGTGGATTCTGACTCTTCCCCACCGGCCTGGGTACCCGCTTCCTGGGCCTCAGCAGCGGCTTCCTGGGTCTGGGCACCTGCTTCCTGTGTCTTGGCAGCGGCTTCCTGAGCCTCGGCCTGGCACGTGGGGCAGAACTCCTGGCCCTGATACCGGAAGATCGGCGAGCCGCAGGTGTCACAGTGTTTGTTCGTCATCGTCGCGCCCTGGAGCAGCAGCTGACTCATGCGCTCGGTGACCTCCCGGTCCCCCGACTTCGAGTCGTACTTCTCCCGAAGCCGCTCCCGTTCGGCTTCCTTGTCGAAGTCCTCGCTCATTGTGCGGGGTGACGGGCCGCGGCGATTAAAAATGCGCGGCTGCTGGGCGGAGAGTCCGGCAGTTTTTATCCGGTGGCGGAGTACTGTGTCCCGATGCAGATCAGGGACCTGTCGGGGTTGCCCGACGGGGTGGCCGATCACTTCGCCGAAACGGGGATCGAGGAGCTGTATCCGCCCCAGGCCGCCGCCGTCGAGGCCGGCGTGCTGGACGGGGAAAACGTGGTCGCGAGCGTGCCGACCGCGAGCGGAAAGACCCTCATCGCCCAGTTGGGTATGCTGTCGGCCATCGGCGAGGGCGACGGGATGGCACTGTACATCGTCCCGTTGCGCGCGCTGGCAAGCGAGAAGGCCGCCGAGTTCGAGTCCTTCGAGGCCTTTGGGCTCGACGTGGCAGTCTCGACCGGGAACTACGAGAGCGACGGCGACTGGCTTGGGAATGCCGACGTCGTCGTCGCCACCTCCGAGAAGGTGGACTCGCTCATTCGGAACGGCGCGGACTGGATCGAGGACCTCGCCTGTGTCGTCGCCGATGAGGTCCACCTGGTCGACGAGCGAGACCGGGGACCGACCCTCGAAGTGACGCTGGCGAAACTCCGCTCGCGAGTGGCGGCCCTCCAGGTGATCGCCCTCTCGGCGACCATCGGAAACGCCGAGGAGATTGCCACGTGGCTCGACGCCGAACTCGTGGATTCGGACTGGCGCCCGATCGACCTCAAGACCGGCGTCCACTACGGCGACGCACTCCACCTCGACGACGGAACGACCCGCGAGCTCCCGCCGGGATCGAAAGACCAGACCGAGGCCCTCGTCGACGATACCATTCAAGAGGGCGGCTCCGCGCTGGTATTCGTCAACTCCCGACGAAACGCGGAGGCGGCGGCCCGTCGACTCGGAACGGTGACCGAGCAGGACCTCTCGGCGGCCGACCGGGAAGAGCTCCAGGCCCTCGCCGCGGAGGTTCGATCGGTCAGTGACACCGAGACGAGCGAGGACCTGGCAGCCGCCGTCGAGAACGGGGCCGCATTTCACCACGCCGGGCTGGCGCGGGATCATCGATCGCTGATCGAAGACGCTTTCCGGAACCGGCTGATCCGGGCCGTGGCCGCGACGCCGACCCTTGCAGCGGGGGTCAACACCCCCAGCCGGCGGGTCGTCGTCCGGGACTGGCGGCGCTACGACGGCTCGACTGGCGGGATGGCGCCGCTCTCGACCCTCGAGGTCCACCAGATGTTCGGCCGCGCGGGCCGACCGGGCCGGGACCCCTATGGGGAGGCCGTACTACTCGCGAACACCCACGACGAACTCGAGGAGCTTTTCGACCGATACGTCTACGCCGACCCGGAGCCGGTGCGGTCGAAGTTAGCCGCCGAGCCGGCCCTGCGCTCTCACGTCCTCTCGACGGTCGCGACTGGATTCGTCCACACCGAAGCGGGCCTGCGGGAGTTTCTGGACGAGACCCTGTATGCCTCCCAGACGGAGGATCCGACCCGCCTGGAGACCGTCACCGACGACGTGCTCGCCTACCTCGCCGCCAACGACTTCCTCGAACGGGACGACGGCGAGTTGATCGCGACGCCGGCCGGCCACCTGGTTTCGCAACTCTACCTCGATCCGATGTCGGCGGCGATCATCATCGACGGGCTTCGTGCCGGGGACGGGAGCCCGTCGCCGCTGGGCCTTTACCACCTCGTCTCCCGCACGCCGGACATGTACGGCCTCTACCTCAAATCCGGGGACGCCTCAACGTTTACCGAGATCCTCTACGAACGGGAGTCGGAGTTGCTGGGCCAGACGCCCTCGGAGTTCGCGGAAGGCGAATTCGAGGACTGGCTCGCCGCGCTGAAGACTGCAAAGCTCCTCGAAGACTGGGCCGACGAACTCGACGAAGACGATATCACCGACCGGTACGGGGTGGGGCCCGGGGACATCCGCGGAAAGACAGAGACCGCCGAGTGGCTCCTCCAGGCCGCCGAGCGACTCGCGGCCGAACTCGGCGTGAGTTCGGCGACGGCGATTCGTGAGGCCAGAATCCGGGTCGAACACGGGATCCGCGAGGAACTGCTCGACCTCGTGGGAGTTCGGCAGGTCGGCCGCAAGCGCGCCCGTCGGCTGTTCGAGGCCGGCATCGAAAGTCGGGAACAGCTTCGGAACGCCGAGAAAGGGCGGGTGCTCGCAGCGCTGAAGGGGCGACGGAAGACCGCCGAGAAAGTCCTTCGAGGCGCTGGCCACCCGGATCCCAACCTCGAGGGCGTCGAAGCGACGGCCGGTGGAGACTCCACCGGGATGCCAGACGGAGACCGGGACTGGAACACCGCAGAAGGCACGGACGGAGGCGAAGACGGCACACAGTCCAACCTGGGTGAGTTCGAATGAAGACCGTCACCGGTACGGTGCAGATAGGCGACGGAGACGGGGAGGGGAACGGGGAAAGGGACGGATCGCCCGACTTCGAGTCACTCGAGGCGTTTCTCTCGCGGCTCCAGTCCCTCGGCGAGGACCACGACGTGTTGATCCAGGCCTTCGACGCCCGCTATGTGGCGGGCGAGGCCCATCTGGAAGCCGCCCTCGAACACGCAAAGCGAGCGATGGAGCGGGGCGAGAACGTCGCTGATGACCTCGCCGTTGAGACCCTCTGTTATGCCGCCGGCCGACGACAGATCGACGAGGCGATGACGATGGGAGTGAAGCGGGGCGAACAATCAGTCGTGGTACTAATTGACGGGGAAGCGGCTGAGGCGGCCACCGAGTCGGTCCGCGAGTTGCTTCGACCCGAAACCGTCGCGGCCGACGAGGACTTGCTCATGGAGTACTTCGGGATCACGCCTGCCGAGCGGGAGATCACCACGGGTGACCTCAGCGGCCTGGTTCGAGAGCGCGTGGCCTTGCTCGACGTGGAGAAGTAATTCGGGGTGATTGGCGGCTGCGAGTCCGCTCTGGCCGCTGGTGTCAACAGTTCCAGTTGAAACAAAGGGGTTCGGCCCGCTCGCCGTCTCGCGATTCCATGTCGAGGATTGACACCACCCTTCGACGCCAGAGTTGGGGCTCGAACGGCCTGTCCTGTGTAAACCTTGGGCGTTCCACTTGAAACGAAGCCCGCGTGTGGCTGACGGGCGTCTGACGGGTGGTGAACGGTTCGAGCGGAATACCGATCGGACGAAGAGAAAGTCTGCTTACAGCGCGGCCTTGACCTGCTCGAGGAACTGCTGGGGCGGCTGGGCGCCCGTGAACTCGGCGGCTTCGTCGTTGATGTTGACCTGTGGGACGCCGCGAACGCCGAACTGCTGGGCGAGGTCCATGAACTCCTGGGACTCGACCATTTCGGAGGTGATGTTCGGGTTTTCGATCGCGAACTTGTGGGCCGTTTCGACGGCCTGCGGGCAGTGCGGGCAGGTCAGGGTCACGAAGACCTTGATGTTGACCGGTTCGTCGATCTCGGCCAGCTCGGCTTTAATCGATTCGTCGAGACCGCTCTCGCCGGTGGAGACTGCCACGATGTCCCGGACGTACGCGCCGAACTCCTGCCCGGAGGGGATGCCGTAGTAGCGGACGCCCCGGATCTCGCCGTCGGTGAGGACCGTGACCGGTGCGCTCTCGTACTTGGTCGCGTTCCATTCCTCGGCCGCCTCGCTGTCCATCTCGTGGACCTCGACGGTGTACAGATCCGTCAGCGAAGCGAGTTCCTCGTTGAGTTCGACGGTCTCGCCACAGTACTCACAGTCGCCGTCCGTGAAGACGTGCGCGGTGACTTCCCCGTCCATCTGTTCGAAAACTTCCGTGACGTCGTCGCGGTTCTCGTCGGAGAGTATTGCCATCTTGATTCAACACTACCGGCCCAGCTATTAATATGTGTTGGGGTCTTCCCAAAGTTCCGGATCGCAAAGGGCCCCAAACCGGCTGCGAACGGGTAGTTGGCGGCGGCCAAAACGTTTGTGAAAGATTTACGTGGGAGTAAGTAGCAAAGAGCCGTTCTCCAATATTGTGCAAATGGAGAACAACCGATGGTCGTCCCGGTCGACTCAGAGCGCTTACTCCCGCAGTTCTTCGAGGATGGTCTCGGCTTGGGCCTGGCCGATATCGTCGGCCTCGATCATCCGTTCGGCAACGGCGTCGATCTCTTCGCCCTCGGCACCGGCCTGAATGGCGAGGTTCTGCGCGTGCAAGGTCATGTGGCCCTGCTGGATGCCCTCGCTAACGAGCGCCCGGAGCGCGGCGAGGTTCTGCGCGAGGCCCACTGAGGCGAGGATCCCGGCCATCTCCGGCGCGGAATCCACGTCCAGGATCTCCATCGCAGCTTGGGCGACCGGTTGGAGCCCAGTCGCGCCCCCGACGGTCCCGACCTGGATCGGAAGTTCGATCGTACAGGCGAGGTTGCCCTCGTCGTCGACCTCGTAGCTGGTCAGGGAGTCGTACCCGTCCTGTGCGGCGTAGGCGTGGGCCCCGGCTTCCATCGCCCGCCAGTCGTTGAAGGTGGCTGTCGTGACCGCGTCGATGCCGTTCATGATCCCCTTGTTGTGGGTCGCCGCCCGGTAGGGATCGCCCATGGCGAAAGCCCAGGCGTCAACGATCCGGTCCCGAACCTCCTCGCCGGTGAACTCGCTGTCCTCGGCTGCCAGTTCCTCTGGCGGAATCGAACAGGACACGCGGGCGAGTCGCGTATCCGCGAGGTTCGAGAGGATGCGCATCTCGACGTCCCCGCCGGTCAAGGCCTCGATTTCCGGGGCCAGGGCCTCGGCCATGGTGTTGACGGCGTTGCCACCCATCGCGTCCTGGACGTTGACGATCAGGTGGGTGACGACCATCTTCCCGGTCGGCGTGTCGATGACCCGCACCTCGATGTCCTCGCAGCCGCCGCCGAATTTCACGAGCGTGGGGTCCTGCTCGTCGGCCAACTCCTTCAGCCGCTCTTTCTCCTGGAGAATGCGGAGCCTGGCGGCTTCGGGATCGGTTACGTCCACGGCCTGGATCTGGGCGATCATCCGCGGGGGATCGACCTCGGTTTCGAAGCCCCCGTTCGCCCGCGCCAATTTCGCGGCGTAGGAGGCCGCGGCGACGACGCTCGTCTCCTCGATCGCCATCGGGATCAGGCGGTCCTCGCCGTCGATTCGGAAGTTCGTCGCGACCGAAATCGGGTACTCGAGAGTGCCGATGACGTTCTCGCTGACCGTGTCAGCGAGGTCGTCGGTGAGACCGGTGCCGCCGATCGCTTCGACGGCGTCCTCGGAGAGGTCGGCCAGGTCGGCAATCGTCTCCCGCCGCTCTTCGACCGGGAGTTTGTAAAACCCGGAGATGCGCGAGTCCATAGCCAGTCTCTGGGTGGGTACGAACAAAAAACCTCCCCGCCGAGGTCAGTCGGCCGTGGTTCGTGGAACCGAGACGCCGCCACCGCCAGAGGAGTTGGTCTCGACCACGTACCGCTGCCCGACCATCGGATCCAAAAGCGAGTCGACCGGCGCGTCGTCGTCCCGGAGGATCGGGGCGTCCTCAGTTTTCACCGTCTCGATCCGGCGGTCGATGGCGTCGCCGAGTTCGTACCCAACCTGTCGCGAGGCGGCACGGTCACGGAGGTCCGCAGTCGAGAGGTCAGTCGCCTGTTTCGTGGCGACGATCTCGATGTTCTGGACCACCCCTGGGCCGGCGGTCCGGAACGCGTCGACGGTTGGGAAGGTCTGTTCCATGGTTCGATACTCGGCCTGGAAGAAGGCCCCACCCGGTCCGCTCGGGGCCGAAATAATGTTCGCGAGCAGAACCCCGTCCGCGGACAGGCGATCGCTGGCGAGGTCGAAAAACTCCGTCGTCGTGAGGTGGAACGGAACCGTGTCCCGGCGATAGGCGTCCAGAATGATGACGTCATACGTCGTGTCGGTCTCCCGGAGGAACTCCCGGCCGTCCATCGTGTGGACGTTCAGCTCAGGGCCGGGATCAACGTCGAAGTAGTTCCGCGCAGCACTCACGACTGCCGGGTCGATCTCGACGACGTCGACCTCCACGTCGTAGGTCTCCGCGAATATCTTCGGCCCGGTGAACCCGCCACCGCCGACGAAAAGGACCTTCTCGACGTCCTCGGTGTAGAGGAAGGGCAGGTGGAAATACCGGGTGTAGGTGAAGACGTGGCGATCCGGGTCCGAGAGGTCCATCGCGCTATGCGAGACGCCGTCGAGGTAGAGCGTCCGCACCCCGTCCTGGTCGGCGACCCGGAGGTCCTGGTAGGCAGTCTGAGTCTCGTAGACGGTGTTGCCCGACAACGCGACGCCGAAGGAGGGGGCAACCACCGCTCCCACAAGAAGCACGGCCACCAACCCGATCCGAAGCGCCTCACGGACCGAGCGATCCGGCCACGCGAGCCACGCCGCAGTCCCAAGCAGGAGGACGCCGAAAACCAACCCGATCGCGTCGATCGAGAGCGTCGGGATGAGGAGGTAGGTCGTCCCGAACGCGCCCACGATGCTGCCGATGGTCCCGATGGCATACACTCGGCCGGAGGCTTCCCCGGTGCTTTCTGCGATCGAGAGCTCCGCGGCGTAGGGACTGATGAACCCGAGGAGGTAGGTCGGCGGCCCGAAGAGGACCGTTACCGGAACGAGAGAGCTGTAGCGGGCCGGAATTGGGAGGGTGCCACTCTGGCGGATCAGGAAATCCCCCGCAAAGAGCAGAAAGGCGACGTAGACTGTCGTCCACAGCAGGAGGGTCCGCAAGGAGGAGCGGCCGGCGACCCGTGGCGCCCGGCGACCGCCACGCAGGTATCCCAGACTGAGGGCCGCGAGGAAGACGCCGATGATCGAGCCCCAGGTGTAAATCGAACTGCCAAACTCCGGGGCGATCATCCGCCCCGCGAGGATTTCGAGGCCCATGCTAGCGATGCCGGAGACCAGGACCGCTAGTGCCGGGTCCTCCAGTCGAAGGTCGGGGACCCAGCGGGGCAGTGCCATACCCACGATAGGGGGGAAGGGGTCCAAAACGGTTGTCCCTTGGCGCTTCTATCGGGAGGTTACCCCAAAACGGGGACGAGAAAGTCGCTGGGCCCGTTTTGGAGTGGTGAACACCCCTTTGTTTCAACTGGAGATTCTGATAGAAGTGCCGGCTGGCCGGCCCGATTGCCCCCTCCTGAATGATAATTACAGGCACGCTGAAAGGAAATCATAGGCCCTTATATAAGAGAAATCGCTAATGAACGAACGGGTACTATCATCATGGCAACTGTCGAAATCGATCAGGACCTCTGTATTGCTGACCAAGTTTGTGCGTCGATGCACCCCGACCTCTTCGAGATGCGCGACGACGGGTTCGCCCACGTCGTGGAGGGGAAAGAAGAGATCGAGGGCGAGGAAGTCGACCGGGCACTGGAAGGCGCCGAGGCCTGCCCCGTCGACGCGATCACGGTCGACGAGTAGGGTTTCGTTCGCGTTCGGTTTCTCCGAGGAGCGCGCCTGTAGCGACGGGTCAGTCCACGCGCTCGTAGGTCAGGAAGGCAATTTCTCCCGCTTCCTCCCGTTCGAGTAGCTCCCACTGGGAACGATCCCACTCCGGGAACGTGGTGTCGCCGTCCGGTTTTTCGGGTATCTCGGTAATATAGAGGCGATCGGTCCGTGGGAGGAACTGCTCGTAGACGGTGGCGCCGCCCACGACGTAGGCTACCTCAGCGCCGGTTTCCGCGGCGATTTCGACGGCCTCGTCGATGCTTTCCGCGTGCTCGGCGCCGTCCGGTAAGGTCTGCTCCTGGGTGGAGAGCACGACGTTCAGGCGGTCCGGAAGCGGTTCTCCCAACCGGTCCACGATCGCTTCGTAGGTTTTCCGCCCGAGGATGACCGGGTGGCCGACGGTTAACTCTTTGAACCGCTTGAGATCCGCCGAATAGTGCCAAGGCATTTCCCCGTCGTCGCCGATCACGCCGTTTTCCGCGATCGCTGCGACGATAGCCAGTCTCATTCTGCCACCGCGAAGTCGAGGGCCGGCGCCGGATTGTAGTCCCGAAGCGTGACGTCCTCGGCTTCAAGCTCCTCCAGGGACCGATCCGCGATATCGATGCTCGGCCGCTCCCGCGGGGTTCGCGTCAATTGGGTCAGGAGTCCCGGCACGTGGTCGTATCCCGCCGGATCGGGCGGTGCCGTGTCCTCGACCCAGTCCCGGACCGCCGCGTAGTCCTCCCGGTCCTCGACGTCAGCGAGACGCTCGCGAAGCTCCGTCAGTGTCTCTTGGTACCACGATCCACGGTCCCCTTCTCCGAGATAAATGTGCGCATTGACCACACTGTGGCCGAACTGGCCGACCGGCAGGCCGACCGTTTGGGCGACGGCGTGGGTCAACAACGCGTAAGACGCGATGTTGAAGGGAACTCCCAGCGCGATATCGCCCGAACGCTGCTGCAGGTGGGTGTTCAGTTTCCCGTCCTGCACTGAGAAGACGAACGTGTAGTGACATGGCGGCAGTGTGGAATCAGCGGCGTTGGCCGGGTGCCAGGCGTTGACGACCAGCCGACGACTCTCCGGGTGGTTTCGCAGGCCGTCCAGCACGTAGGCGATCTGATCAAACGTGCCCTCGTCGTTGAGATACTGGCTGTCCGGGGCCGGCCAGGACTCACCCGGCAACCGCGACTCCTCGTCCGGGACTGGGTATCGTCGCCAGAAGCGACCGTAGGCAGTATCAAGGCGGCCCTCCTCGTCGGCCCAGGCGTCCCAGATCCCGGTCTCCTCCCGGAGGGTGCGGATGTGTTCCTCCCCGGAGAGATACCAGAGCAGTTCGTGGACGAGGGAGTTCCAACGCGCCCCCGAGAGGTCCTTCGTCGTCAGGAGCGGGAACCCCTGCTGGAGGTCCACGGTGTAGTGATGGGAAAAGCCCGCGAGCGTGTCCACCCCCGTCCGGTTCTCCTCGTAGGTCCCCGTCTGGAGCACGGTCTCGACGAGGTCGAGGTACTGTTGCATTGTCTCGTATCCCGGCTCGGGGAGCCATAAATCGACCGGCTGGCGCCACCTGAACGGGTCAGAAGCCGCGCTGATACTGCACGGGGACGTCGGGTTCGACGCCATAGAGCTCCGCGGCCGCCCGATGCGGGAAGTAGGGATCGTTGAGCAGTTTCCGGCCCACGACGGCCACGTCGGCACGCCCGTTTCGAACCAGGGCTTCGGCCTGCTCTGCGGTTTGGATCGCCCCCACGGCCCCGACGGCCGGAAGGTCCGTCTCCGCCCGCACCTGTTCGGCCAGAGCGACCTGGTAGTTCGGCCCGGCATAGGAGATCTGCTGGTCGGGGTGAATCCCGGCGCTGCTGACGTCCAAGAAGTCCAGGCCCGCCTCGCTCAATTCAGCGCCCAGCCTTATCGTGTCCTCGACGGTCCAGGACGGGCGATCCGGCAGCCAATCAGTGGCAGAGACCCGCAGGAAGACCGGAACGTCCTCGCCGACCGCCGCTCGAACCGCCTGGTACACCTCGCGCACGAAGCGCGTGCGGCCCTCGAAGTCCCCGCCGTAACCGTCGCTTCGGTCGTTCGTGACCGGCGAGAGGAACTCGTGGATCAGATAGCCATGGGCGCCGTGGATCTCGACGGCTTCGAACCCGGCGTCGATCGCTCGCCTGGCAGCGTCGCCGAACGCCGTGACGATCTCCTCGATAGCGGCCGGATCGAGCCGCTCAGTGGGTGGAGCCTCCCCGTCGTCGTAAGGGTACGGATTCGCGCTCGGAGCAGCGACCGTCCAGCCGCCGTTCTCGGGCTGGAGGGGTTCGGAACCCTCCCAAGGCCGGGTTTTGGAGGCTTTGCGGCCGGCGTGCGCGAGCTGAATAGCGGGCACCGCGCCCTGTTCTTTGACGAACGCAGCGATCGGTGAGAGCGCCTCGGCCTGGGTGTCGTTCCAGAGGCCGAGGTCGTAGGACGTGATCCGGCCGCGGGGTTCGACCGCCGTCGCTTCCTGAATGACGATGCCGGCCCCGCCGACCGCCCGACTCCCGTAGTGCACCCGGTGCCATTCGGTCGCGACGCCGTCGCTTGCGGCCGAATACTGGCACATTGGCGACATGGCCACCCGATTTTTCGCGGTCACCGATCGCAGCGGTAGCTCGGAGAAAACGCCTGCGGACATACTCGTGGCTCCGGACGAAAGCGGGTTAACCGTTCGGTTAGCCCTCGAAGTCGAACTCCTCGGCGGCGATGTCCATGTCCTTGTCACCGCGACCTGAGAGGTTCACGAGGATCGTGTCGTGATCCGCGGCGATCTCCTCGGCGAGCGCGAGCGCGTGACTCGACTCCAGAGCCGGAATGATGCCCTCGGATTCGGAGAGGGCGCGGAAGGCTTCCAGGGCACGATCGTCCTCGACGGCCCGATAGTCGGCCCGTCCGATCGACCGAAACATCGCGTGCTCCGGGCCCACGCCGGGATAGTCCAACCCGGCCGAGACCGAGTGTACGTCTGTCTCCTCGTGGAGCACCCGCGTGTTCATGCCGTGGAGCACCCCGTCCTCGCCCGAACTCAGCGGCGCCGCGTGTCGGTTCGAGTCGGCTCCCTCGCCACCGCCTTCCGCACCGTAGAAGGCCACGTCGTCGTCGCGGAACGCGTGGAAGAGCCCAATCGCGTTCGATCCGCCGCCGACGCAGGCGACCGCGGCGTCGGGGAGTTCGCCAACCCGGTCCTTGAACTGCTCGCGGGCCTCGGTCCCGATTACGGACTGGAAGTCCCGGACCATCCGCGGGAACGGATCGGGGCCGACGGCGCTGCCGACCAGGTAGTGGGTGTCCTCGATGTTCTGGGCGAAGTCCTCGAGCGCGACGTCGACGGCTTCCGCGAGTCCGGCGTCGCCCCGGTCGACTTCGACGACGTCCGCGCCCAGAAGCTGCATCCGGAAGACGTTCATGCGCTGTCGTTCGGCGTCGGTCCGGCCCATGTAAATCTCCGTGTCCAGGCCGAGAGTGGCCCCCACCATCGCCGTCGCGACGCCGTGCTGGCCCGCACCGGTCTCTGCGATCAGCCGCTCCTTGCCGGCCCGGTCGGCCAACAGTCCCTGGCCGAGTGCGTTGTTGATCTTGTGGGCCCCGCCGTGGAGCAGGTCCTCGCGTTTGAGGTAAATCTCCGCGCCGAACCGATCGCTGAGGGTGTCGGCGTGGTAAATCGGCGTCGGCCGGCCGGCGAACTCCTCTAAGAGTCTCGTCAGTTCGGCCTGGAAGTCCGGATCATCGCGAATCTCGTCGTACGCCGCTGCGAGCCGCGAGAGCGGTTCCTGCAGTGGTTCGGGTACCTCGCGACCGCCGTAGTTTTCGAAGTCGCCCTCGGTCATACGCCGCTCAACGGTGCGGAGGACCAAATACGTGTCCACTGCTGGACAACCCTGTGCATCGCCGTGCGGTCGCCGCGAACGCTTATCCGGTCGTGGAGCCAATCCAACCGTATGTCCAATACCGGACCCGGCGACGTGTTAGTGGCCGTCGAGGACCCGGCCCAAGTCGCCCAGTTGGTCCGAACGGCGGGCGATCTGGCCCGGGCTCGGGACGGCCGGGTGCGTCTGATCACCGTCGTCGTCAAGCCACCCAACTCACCGTTCGGGATGTTCTCCGACGAAACCATCATCGAGGAGTTCGCCGCCGATAGCCACAAGTTACTGGAATCGGCCCCCGACATCGAGGACGTGGCGATCGTCCGTGACCTCGTCGTCGCCCGCAACGTCAGTGACGGGATCGTCTCGGCGGTAAAAAACACCTCGCCCAGTGCCCTGCTCATCGGCTGGGACAGCGACCCGAGTCGTTCGGACGCCTTACTCGGAACGACCGTCGATTCGGTCTTCGCGAGGGCGACCACGGACGTCTACGCCGAGCGAATGGGACGGGAAGCCGGCGAGGTCACGTCTATCCTCGTCCCAGTGGCCGGCGGCCCCCACGTTGATGCGACAGTGACCGGCGCCGGGGCCATCGCGGCCGGGAACGACGCGTCCGTGACCGTCCTCTCGGTCGGAGCCGAGGAGACCGATCGGAACGAGGCGCGAGCGTTCGCTGAGGCCAGCGCCGCAACGCTCACCGACCGGTTCGGAACTTCCATCACCGTCGAGACGGCGGTCAGAACTGGCGAACACGTCGAGGACGAAATCGTCGCGGCCGCCGAGGGCCACGACGTCATTATGCTGGGCGCGACCCGCCAAGGAGTCCTGCGGGGCCGACTCGTCGGGTCGGTACCGCGGAGAGTCGTTCGGGACACCGATCAAACCGTGATTGTCGCCCGCGGGAAAGGTGGGACCTCGGGCCGTCTCGCCAGGTTAGTATCGAGAATCGGGAGGTCAGGACTGTGACGGCCTGGGGCCTAGTCGCGCTAGCGACCCTCATTGGGATTTTCACGGCCTGGACCCTCGGGGCGAACAGTAACTCGCCGCCGTTCGCCCCCGCAATCGGGGCTGGGGCGGTTTCGACGATGCGAGCGGCCTTTCTCATCGGAATCCTCGCCGGGGCTGGCGCCCTCCTCCAGGGCGGCAGCATCTCGGAGACCGTGGGGACCGGGCTGATCGACGGCGTCTCGATCACGCCGCTGGCCGCAACCGCTGGCCTTCTGACCGCTGCTACGTTCATGGCGGTGGGCGTTTTCTCGGGCTATCCCGTGCCAGCGGCGTTTGCGACGACCGGCGCGATGGTCGGCGTCGGGCTCTCCCTGGGCGGAGACCCGAGTGTTGGAACGCTCCGAGGGATCGCGATTTTCTGGGTGCTCGTTCCGCCAGTCTCGGGCGGGCTGGCCTACACGACCGCGACGGTCCTGCGACGTGATAACATTCCGGACACCGTCGGCATTCCGCTGCTTGCGGCGGTGGTGGGAGCCGTGCTTGCGAACATCGAATTGGGGGTGATCCCCGGGCCGCCGGACGTCACGCAATACTCGGTCGCTCGCTTCGTCGCCTGGAAGGTGCCGACGCCGAGTTTGGGCGGGGTAGACCTAGCCGTGGTTCTCACGACACTGGTCTTTGCCGTCATCGGGTTTGCCTTCATCCGCCGCCGAACACAGGTTTCGGTCGACCGGGGCGTGAGCACGTTCCTGGTCATTCTCGGCAGCGTGGTCGCGTTCTCGAGTGGCGGCAGTCAGGTCGGACTGGCGACGGGACCGCTCGAGGACCTCTACGGGGTGGAACTGGGGCTGCCGGGGGTCGTGCTCCTGGCAATCGGTGCACTCGGTATTCTTGCGGGGGCCTGGATGGGAGCTCCACGATTGCTCCAGGCCACCTCCCGGGAGTACGCTCAGCTGGGAGCGCGGCGCTCGATCGCCGCCCTCGTGCCGGGATTTCTGATCGCCCAGGCCGCCATCGCGCTCGGCATCCCGATCTCGTTTAACAACATCATCATCTCCGGCGTGATCGGTGGGGGCTTGGCCGCCGGCTCAGCGGGCGTTTCCCGTCGCAAAATCGGGGTGACCCTCAGCTTCTGGATCCTGACGCTCGTGACCTCCGTTCTTGCAGGGTATGGCGTCTACAAGGGCCTCTCTCTGGTGTTGGGCGGCTGATTACCAGACGAAGGTGAAAAGGAGCGTGAAGGTGATGTAGGCACCGACGGTCGAGATCAGTGGGACGACGTTCTGCATGGCGATCACGCGCCCGGTCGTCGAGGGATCGAAGAGGTCAGCAGCCGAGGGGATGTCGGCCGGGTCCTCCTCACCGATCGGCGGGAGTTCCTCCCCCGGTTCCTCGGCCGCGAGCGCTCCGACGGACACGCCTTCGGTGGCCTCGCCGTGAACCACGTCGGGGAGCGTGGCCGGCCGCGTGGCCCGACCCCACCCCAGCCCGACGATCGACATGGTCGCGATAATCACGAAGGACGCGGGAATGCCGATCGCCGAGAGCCCGATCACGATGGCGGAGGAGACGATGGCCACGATGATCGCCGCGGTCAATGGCAGGTCAGTAATGTCATTGCCCAAGGTGTCGAGGGTCCGTCGGGCAATCGTAAAGGCCCCGACCGCGACGGCGATCCCGCCCAGAATAATCATCATGTTCATGTCCACGCCCGCGCCGACGAGCGGAGCAATCGCGTTCGCGATGTTCGAGGTGCCCGAGGAGAAGGCCATGAGGCTGCCGATGACAACGACGACGATCGCCCCGATCATTTCCCGGCGAGTCGTGTTTGGCCCGCGTTTTAGGCTGGGCACGAGTCCTGAGCGGTCTACCTTCCAGAGTGGTCCGGGACTCTCGTCGATCGCGACCCACTTGTTAATTTTCGGATAGAGGTAGCGGCCGATCATCCCCGAGATCCAGAAGCCGACGATCGGCGCGACGATCCACCACACCGCGATCTCGCCCATGACCGCCCAGTCCAGCGCGTCGTTCGCGACCCCCAACCCCGCAATAGCACCGACGGCCGTCATCGAGGTAGAGGCCGGTACCCCGAAGTAATTGCCCACGAACAGCGCACCGCCGATGAAAAAGAGGACGACGATGCTGGTCTCCATCGTGAAGACGCCGCTTTTGGTCACCAGTTCCGATCCAAGCGTATCGACGACGCGACGACCGATCGTCCACGCGCCGATGAAGAAGAAGGTGGCCATCAGCGCGGCCGCCCCCGACTTGGAAATTGCGTTTGAACCCACCGCCGGCCCGAAGGCCGGTCCCGTCGTGGACCCCCCGATGTTAAAGCCCACGAACAGAGAGACGCCGATCCCAATGAGAAGGAGAAGTTCGATCATAGTTGGACCTCGGCCGGGAGCGTCTTAAGCGGTTTGTCAGGGTCGCGTTCACAGCTGGCGTGAAGGGACGGGTATTTCCTACCTGGAGGTTCTTCCTCCGGGCATGCAGAAAATCTTTCTCGGCCAAACGAACACGGTGGTGACCGCCCGATGAATCCGAATCGGGTCGACTTCGTGATCGATCTGACCTACGGGCTCTTGATCTTCGTGGCGATCGCGTTGATCCTCGTCGTCGAAACGATCGTGGGGATCGCCTTCGGCCTCGGGGTGTTGGCCTCCTATGTCGTCCACATCGGCTGGAAGATGGCCCGCTTTGACCCCGAATGGATGACCTCGGAGGTCGCCAAACAGGTCGAAGAGACCGTCTCGGACGAAGTCGAGGAGACCATCCACGACGAGATGGATCAGGTGACCCAACAGGTCGAGGAGACGGTCACCGAAGAGATGGGCGAGACCGTCGAAGACGCCGTCGAGGAGTCCGTCAGCGAGGAACTCGACGAAGTCTCGAAGCAGGTCGAGGAGAAAGTCGGCGAGGAGGTCGCCCAGGACGTCGAAGAGAAGGTCGCAGAGCAGTTAGAAGCCTCCGTGGAGGAGGAAGTCGATCACGTCTCCGCCGAGGTCGAGAAGACGGTGAGCGAGCAGATCGAGCGGTCAGTCGGCAAGGAGGTCGACGAAGTGATGGCAAAAATCGATCAGCTCAGTGCCGACGAAGAGTTCGACGAGGAAGGGGAAACGAAGGACAAAGAAGACGAGGAGACCGAGGAGTAAGGCCTTCCCCCCGGCTGGGAGAGGTCGGTCTCGGCCCGTTTCAGTTCTTACGCTGTACACTATACTACCCAACACCAATCGAGCGATTTTTGTCTGAGAATCGGTGGCAGGGTCGTAGCGAGTCCCAGAAACGGAAAATCGTCCGGAGGCTTTTATCAACGCATCCACGAAGTTGCAGTATACGGTCACGACAGTGGGTCACTGCGGCCCGGCTGTCCTGGCCCAAAATCACCCATGTCCACCGAGGAACCCACCATCGAATCGTTACAGGAACGCATCGAGGAATTAGAAGCCCAGGTAGAGAGCCACGAGCACGAAGACGAGGGCCCCACCAAGATGGTCATCATCGCGACCAAAGGGACCCTCGACATGGCCTATCCCGTCCTCATCCTCGGCCCGATGGCGGCGGCTTTTGGCTGGAACGTGACCGTCTTTACGACGTTTTGGGGCCTCGACATGCTCCACAAGGAGAACTACGAGAATCTCAAGATGTCCTCAGTCGGAAACCCGAGCATGCCGGTCCCCAACGTCGTCGGCATGCTCCCCGGCATGGACCGGATGACGGCCAAAATGATGCGGGATAAGATCGACGATGTGGGCACGGAGACGGTGCCGGAGCTCGTCGAGCGGGGCCTCGAAAACGGCGTGAACTTCCAGGCCTGCCAGATGACGATGGACCTGATGGAGTACGACGAGGACGAATTTATCGACGGCGTGGAGACCGGCGTCGGCGCGGCCCACGCGCTGCGTGAGATGGCGGATTCGGACGTTCAGCTGTTGGTCTAACTGCGTCTATCGGTTCCGTTTTCACTCCACGTCCGGGAGCCCAGACTTGGCGCAGATGTACTCATCCCGGATTAGTTGCTCGTCGACGACCTGCAACCCGAGTTCGTCGAGCTCACCGCTGATGCGATTCAAGTCGTCGTGATCGATCCCGATGGCATTGACGTAGACGTTTCGCTCGCCGGTCATGACCTCCCGAACCGCCGTCACGCCATCGATTTCCTGGGCCCGCTTCGCGAGGTCGTCGCGGTTCGCTACCGGCGCGGTGCAAACGATTTTCGTGTAGAGCGGATAGCCCGCAGCGTCGTAATCGATGTCGGCGTAGTACCCGCGAATGATGCCCTGTGCTTCGAGCTTCGAGAGTCGGGTTCGAACGGTGCTGGCCGAGATGTCGAGCCTTTGGGCGATCTCGCTGGACGAGGTGTGCCGGGCGTCACCCTGCAGGGCCGTGATGATCTGCCGATCGATCGCGTCGAGTGTCCCGTCTTTCATTGTTCTGCTTGGAGGGGGCTGGGAAGTTAACTCTATCCGGCCGCCTGCCCGATTTGGACGACAGTGAAACGTGTTACCAGCAACCAACTTTTAATTGGACAGAATATCATAAATAGGCAAGTTCTGCTGACAGATTGGTTATTGTACCCATCTATTTATGGGGATCCGTCTATAATAGATCATATCCCAGTTCGCTCTTGGCTTCCCGTTCCCCCATGCTCAAAGAGACTCCGTGCCCACCCGAACAAGCGGCCCCGCGATCGGCAGTGACGCGGCGATCGATTTCGAACGGCGGTGAGTCCCGGCCATGAAGGAACTCGAACGGGACCTCGGACTTCCCTCGGTGCTTGCGATCAGCATCGGAGCGATGGTCGGTAGTGGGATATTCATCCTTCCCGGCCTGGCGATGAAGATGGCCGGACCAGCCGTCATCATCGCCTATCTCCTCGCCGGCTTGCTGGTGCTCCCCGCCGCGTTGAGCAAGTCCGAAATGGCGACAGCGATGCCGGAGTCCGGTGGGACCTACCTGTACATCGAACGTGGAATGGGGCCGCTTCTGGGGACGATCGCCGGCGTGGGGACCTACTTCTCGTTGACTTTCAAGGGGGCGCTGGCACTGATCGGTGGCGCTCCCTATCTCGTCCTCCTCTTTGACCTCCCGATCAAGCCAGTCGCGCTCGTTGCGGGTTTCGTTCTCATCGTGATCAACGTTATCGGGGCCAAACAGACCGGTCGGCTTCAGGTGGCGATCGTCGTGGTCATGCTTGCTGCACTGACCTATTTCGTTGCCGGGAGCGCCACGGCCGTCGAGCCGGCAAATTACGGGGGGCTTTTCGACAGTGGGTTGGGAGGACTGCTGGCGGCGACCGGGTTCGTCTACGTTTCCTACGCGGGCGTGACAAAGATTGCTAGCGTTGCCGAGGAGATCGAGAACCCGGACCGAAACATCCCGCTTGGCATCCTCGGGTCGCTTGTTTTCACGACCGCCCTGTATGTCGCGCTGGTGGTCGTTATGGTCGGGGTCGTGCCGGCCGAGGATCTCATCGGGTCAAACATTCCGATGGCCCTGGCCGCAGAAGCGACACTTGCCTCCGTCGGTGTCCTCGTCGTCGTGCTCGCAGCCGTGATCGCACTGATCAGCACGGCAAACGCTGGCATCCTCTCCTCCTCGCGATACCCACTCGCGATGAGTCGTGATAGTCTCGCCCCACCCTCTTTCGCCTCGATCAGCGATCGCTTCGGGACGCCCGTTCAGGCGATCACGCTCACGGGCGGGATCTTACTTTTCATGGTCGCCTTTGTCCCGATAGACGAGATCGCGAAGCTCGCCAGTGCGTTCAAGATCCTCGTTTTCGTCCTGATCAACGTCGCCGTGATATCGTTCCGCGAAGCGGACCTACCCGAGTACCAGCCGAGTTTCCGAACCCCGCTGTATCCAGTTCCCCAGTTGTTTGGCATCCTCGGTGGACTGGTCCTGCTTCCGTTCATGGGAGCGCTCCCGCTGGGCGGGGCGGTGCTGATCGTCCTGGCCTCGCTACTGTGGTATTTCACCTACGTGCGCAGGCGGGGCGAGGGCGTCGAACGCGAGGGAGCGATGACCGACGCGATCCGTCGCCAACTGGGAGAGGAGGCGATCGGTCACACCGAAACGGCCCTGGCAGACCAGAGCGGCGCGGATGTCCTCGTCGCCGTGACCGAAACAACTCCGATAAAGCGGGAGCCAACGCTATTAGCCATTGCCGAGGCGATCGCAGCCGAGCGAGGCGGAACGATCCGGGCCACACGGTTCGACACGGTGCCCGACCAAGTCCCACTGGGGACCGCAAGCGATAGACCGTTGTCCGGGGACAAGTCCTTCGAAGAGCGAATGGCTGACTTTGCGGCGGAGGCCGAGGTTCCGGTGCAATACGGAACCGCAGCCTCTCACGACCTCAAGCACGCTATCGTCAACCACGCCGACCACCACGGAATGGATATGATTCTCCTCGAACGGCGGGGAGAGCAACACCATACCCCCGTGTTCGGGAGCGACATCGGTTGGATCAAACGGCACACGGACTGTGACGTCATCGAGATCGAAGACCGTGGCCTCGATGCTGTCCCGAGAGTCACGCTCCTGACGGATTACGGCCGTGGCGATCCAACGAAACTGATCGTCGCAGCGGCGATAGCCGCCGCCCACGACGTGGACCTCGAACTCCTGGGGGCACTCGAACCGGGAGCGACCGACCAGAAGCGGCGATCGACGAGAGAACACCTCGAGGCAGTAGCGAGCCGGGTTTCGGTACCGGCCTCGATCAGGATCGTCGAAACCGAGGACCCGCCACGGGGCTTGATCGACGCCACACAGGGGACTGGGGTCGTTGTCACGGGCAGCGGGCCACGGGAGCTTCGTGGGGCGATCTTCGGTCGACCGGCGGACAGGATCGTCAGCGGATCGACCGCGACCGGCGTGTTGGTGACCCCCAGAAGCGAACGGCGCGGTGCCATTCGGCGGTTCCTCGAGAACCGGGTCTTCTAAATTCCAGTTCCGGGCTAGCTCGCCACCGACACCGCCAACTTCTGTCCCCTTCGGAGGTCTTATAGCCTGTTGCAGGAATAACGCGGCGCAATGGCAGACTTCGGCGCACTTTCGCTGGTTCCACCCTTGTTCGCAATTTTGCTCGCGGTCCTGACCAGAAAGGCCGTCCTCTCGCTTTTCCTCGGGGTCTGGATGGGCGGGGTCATCATGACCGGCGGCCACGGCCTCGGGCAGACGTTCACCTGGATCGCAGCGGCGATCGGGGATAGCACCTTCCACGCCCAGGTGATGATATTCCTCCTGCTTTTGGGCTCGGCGATCGCCATGATCTGGCGGCTCGGGGGCTCCCAGGCGGTCAGGGACTGGACCATCGAGCACATCGAAACACAGCGGACGGCGGGCCTCGCGGCCTGGTTTTTGGGCATCGCGATGTTCTTCGACGATTACGCCAACACGGCGATCGTCGGAAGCAGCCTGAAAGACGTCTCGGATCGACTGCAAATCTCCCGCGAGAAGCTCTCATACATCGTCGATTCGACGGCGGCACCGGTATCCACACTGGGGATCTCCTCCTGGGTCGCCTATCAGCTCTCGATGATCGAGAGCGGGTACCAGGAGACGGACATCCCGGCCGCCCAGATCCCCGACGCGTTCACCGTGTTTCTGCAGTCGATTCCGTACAACATGTACGCCATTCTCGCGATCGTGATGGTCGGGATCGTGGTGCTAACCCAGCGGGATTACGGCGAAATGCTCGGCGCGGAACACCGGGCCGCGACCGAGGGGCTGGTGAATCGCGAGGACGCCCGGCCGATGCAGGACGTGGCGGCGGAACTCGGCGACCCGAACGTCGAGAACCCACACCTCCGCTCCTTTTTCCTCCCAATCGGGGTCCTGATTGCCGTCACCATCGGGAGTGCGCTCGCGAGCGGGTACGAACCTGGGACCTCGTTGCAGGCGATGGTCACCGGCGGCGATTACGCCATGGCCCTCGTCTTCGGGTCCTTCGCGATGGTGCTCTCGACGTACGTCCTCGGCTGGTTCGACGGTCACCTCTCCCTGAGCGACAGTGTCGACGCGACGATCGACGGGTTTTCTCTGATGCTGACCGCCGTGACGATCCTCGTTCTGGCCTGGTCGATCGGGAACGTCGCCAGCGACCTCGGAACCGGGAAGTACGTCGCCGACCTGGCGACCCAAACTCTGTCGCCGACGATATTGCCCGTGATCGTCCTCTTCGTGACCGGAACGGTAGCCTTCGCGATGGGCAGCGCCTGGGCGGCCATGAGCATCGTGACGCCGATCGTGATCCCGGTCGCCTGGGAGCTCGCGGGCACCCACGAGATGATCGCCGTCGTCGTCGGAATGGTCTTCTCCGGGGCGATCTTCGGCGATCACACCTCGCCGATCTCCGATACCACGGTGCTCTCCGCGACGTTCACCGGGGCGGACCTCATCGACCACGTTCGGACACAGATCTACTACGCGGTCACGGTCGTGATCGTCGCCGCCGTGCTGATGATCGTCTGGGGCGTGACCCGACTCTCACCGTTCCTCTTGCTCGGCGTGGGTTCCCTCCTGCTCGTGGGACTCGTCTACGGGCTCTCGACGGTGGACGCGAACCGGCGGGGAATCGAACCGATTCAGACCCCGACGGATGCTACTGAGGACCGCGCTGACGGCTAAGGCGGCTGAATTAGCCCGGGCCTAATTGGTAAGTATGTGGAAGTGATACTACTAGTACGTATGGCAACTCCAGCAATCGCGACTCGAACGGTCCTCCTCGTCGCACTCGTGGGCATCGGGTTCGTGATTGCTGGTGGCGGTAACGTGGGTGCTGTAGACACTGGTGGGCAAGAAACTGCTCCAGCAGCAACGCTTGACACCGCAGTAGGAGACCCACCCGACGTGGTCCCGAAGACGGTGGCTCCAGTTCTGCGGCCGCCGGGAGCAAGTGTGCAGCCATTCCCCCTCGAACAGGCCAAATCCCCCCGAAACGACACCGGTGACGGCGGCTCGGCTGGAAACAACGGGCAGGCCGAGTCCGGTTCGACAGGAAACGATGGGAATGAGAACCCCGACTCGTCGACGACCGATACCGAGGGTTCTTCCACCGACAAAGCCCCTGCAGCGACCCCCATTGATAACGGGGAAGAAGCTGACGATGCTCCGGGACAGAGCGGCGGAAAGGGGGGTTCCCCGGAGCAGCCACCCAATTCCGGGACAGATACGAGTGCAGGACCACCAGATAACGGAGGGGCCGAGCAGAATCCGGGTACCGGTTCGCCGCCAGCCGATCCTGGGCCCAACAACGGTCAGGGTAACGGCTCGCCAGAAGCGGGGGCTACTGGCAACAACTCCACCGGCCCGCCCGAATGGGTCGATGCACCCAGTGGACCAGGTAACGAGTCCTTCTCGGGACCGCCAGCGGGCGCAGCCGACGTTCCAAACGGAACGTCTCGTACCATCTCGGTCGGGAATAGCAACGTCACGATCACGGTCGGCCAGGGGCCACCAGCTGAAGTTCCGGGGGCCAGAGTCGTCGCTCACGTAGCCAACGCAACCCCGAACGCCTCCGTTCCGGTCGATCTGCCTCGAGCCGGAAACGATTCTGTCCAAACCGAACGTCTCTCGGTCACGGTCACCGATCGGCAGGACTTCTCGCTTGGGGTGTCCACCAAGACCGAGCGTGACGTGAACCGCACGCCAGCCTTCGAACCCGAAGGGAAGGCGAAGGGACTGGGGTACATCAGCGTCGATCACACGGTTCCGGACAGCGAGATCGAGGGCGTGACCTTCAGATTTGCCGTCGACGCCGATCGCATCACCCCCTCGGAGCGCGGGGACGTCGCCCTCTACCGCCATCACAACGGGTCGTGGAACGAAGTCCCGACGACCTACGTCGCGCGGAACGACACGGCCTACGTCTTCGAGGCCGAATCTCCCGGTCTCTCGGAATTCACGGTCGGCAAAAAGCTCCCGGCCTTCGAAATCTCTGAAGCGAGGCTGCTCTCCTCGGTGCAGACGACGGCCGATCCCGTTTCGGTGCGGGTCCGAATTACGAACGAGGGCGACGCCGACGGCGTCTATACGGCCAGACTGCTCCTCAATGAGCAAGCGGTCGGCGAGGAACAACTATCGATCGCGGCGGGCGGCACCAGACAGACCTCCTTCGAAGAGTCCATCGAGGAGCCCGGCGAGTACAGGGTTCTCGTGAACAACCACACAGTCGGGCAACTGGACGTGGAGGCGGCAGCTGTCGACTCCAAGACGGATGCGGTCACCCCAGTTTCGTCCACGCTTGCAGAGTCGAGCGCGAGCGATTCCTCAGGCGACAACGGGACGGCGGACGGCGAGACGATGACCGAAATGAGGGGCTTCGGGATTTTCGCCGGCGTGCTTGGTCTCGTACTCGTGGCACTCACGCGGCGGCAGAGATCCGAGTAGGTCACTCCGCCGTCGGGACTTCGATCGTAACGACACTTCCTCGCGGATCGTTGTCCTCGAAGGTCAAGGAGCCATCCGACTTCCGCACGAGCCAGTAGATCAGCCAGAGCCCGAGCCCACTGCCGTGTTCGAGGGGTTCCTCCTCGCCCTCGAGGGCCGCCCACTCCTCTTCGGGGATTCCCGGCCCGTTGTCGGCGACTGACAGGGTAGTTAGGCCTTCGTCCCGGGAAATCGACACCTCGAGCGTGGGGTCCCGGGCGTCGTTGTGTTCGAGGGCGTTCTCGACGACGTTCTCGATGGCTAACTCGAAGGCTGGCACCACCTCGACCCCGGCCTGCTCCGGCAGTTTCATCTCGATCTCCGTCCTGGGGTAGGTCGTTTCGAGCCCGTCCACCGCCGTTCGAACCTCTTTTGCGAGGTCCAGTTCGACGGTTTCCTCGGACATCCCCATCGCCACCGAGACCTGTCGCGCCGTCTCGGCGAGCCCGATGAGATACCGGCCCCGCTCTTTAATCTGCTCACCGGCCGTGGCGACCTCCTGGGAGCGGGTCTTCTGCACGACGTCGGTAGCGTAGTTCAGTATGAGGGTCATGTCGTTTCGGAGGTTGTGTCGGAGCACCCGGTTCAGTACCGAGAGCTGTTCTTCCCGCTCCTTGATGGTCTGTTCCCGGTCCCCGAGGGAGCTCGATAGTTCGTTGAAGGCCGATCCGATCGTTTCCCATTCCTCGCCGGCCGATAGGGACAGCCGGTGGTCGTATCGGCCGTCCCGTAAGGCCTCGAACCCGTCGAGCAGTTGCTCGGTTTGTTTGAGCGTCGTCTGGTATTCCCAGGCAGCCAGGCCGACCACGACGAGGAGGACAAGCAAGAGACTCCCACCTTGCATCAGCGCCATTCGCTTGAGGCGGGATTCGAGGGGCGTGCGGTCGCGATCGACTTGGACGACCCACCCCGTCGATGGAACCGTTGCCCGCCCGCTGACCGCTCGGCCGAACTGCCGCCCCGATTCGTAAAGCGGCGTTTTTCCGTGATGCACCGACACGGATTGGAATTCGGTCTGGAGCGGGGCAAGAGTCGAAAAGACCGAAAATCGGTTGAGTTCGACAGCGGCCGCCAGGACACCGGTTATTTCCCCGTCCTCGAAAATCGGGGCTCCGATGATGATCACCGACGTATTGCTGCCTTCGAGCCGTTCCGGTTCCGAGACGTAGGTCTTCCCGGTCGAGAGGGGAACAGAAACGTACGCCCGGTCGCTCAAATTTGCCCCCATCGTTTCGTTCCGGACGCTGTCGAGGATGTCACCCTGGAAGGCACGGACGGTTCCAGTCTCGTCGATCGTTTGAACGGCGTAAAACCGGGGGTTAGAGAGGAAATCCTCGAGAAAGGCGTGGGCATTCGAGAAGTTCGACGCAGCGGGTCGGGAGGCGGAATACCCCACGTAGTCCCGCTGGCGTTTGATCTCCTCGTCGATCTGTTCGGCGGTGAGGGCGGCCGTCTCGTTGACCCCCGTCTGTACCTGATCGACCGACTGCTGTTTGGTATATTCCAGTTGCCCGTACACGACTCCGGAAAGCAACAAGGTAACGACGAGAAGAACGATCGCGAACTTCTTTCTAAGCTTCATCACTATCGGAGCCGAATCTAGAGAAACATAGTCAGGGCCCTGCCTTGAAGTTTCGTTGTTTTGGCCCAATACGTCGAGAGGAGCCTACCCCCATCTACAATGTGCATTGGTGACAATATTCATTCCCCTCCACAAGGGTTTAGCGTCTTACCTCGTTACTCCTCCCCAATGAGTGCCGATGTTGTGATTCAGTTGGCGGCTCCTGATCACAACGTCGCCACCAAACTCGGGCGGAGCCTCGAGGATTTTCGGATGGAGTTTTCCGTCGACTCGGTTACAAGTGTGGCCGCCGGACTCGAGGCTCTCAAAGAATCGTCCCCGGATTGTGTCGTCGCGACGACAAAACTCGCCGACGGAAACGGTATCGAGTTGCTCGAAGGGTTCCGTTCCAGGGCCCCGGAGCTGCCCTTCGTCCTTCTGGTCGATCCCGAATCGGACCGGGACGCGGGCCGTGCCTTCGACGCGAACGTTACTGCCTGCATTCCCTGGGAGACTGAGGACGATAGTTTCGAGACAGTAGCCCAGCAGATCGGTCTCGTCCTCGAGGATCAGGACTCTGGGGCCGAGTGGTATCGCCCAAAGTTCGGTGAGCAATCGCTGTTCCGGGAAATGAACGACGGGATGGCGGTCCACGAACTCGTCACCGACAAGGAAGGGGAGCCGACGGATTACCGGATCCTCGACGTCAATCCCCAGTACGAGGAAATCCTCGACATCCATCGAGAGGCAGTCGTGGGCGAACTCGCCTCGGAAGTATACGATGGGGAGGGCGCCCCGCTTTTGGACCGCTACGCCACGGTGGCCGAAACCGGCGAGTCGATCGAGTTCGAAACCGAGCAGCCCAAACTCGGGAAGCACTTCAAAATCTCGGCGTTCAGCCCCGAAGAGGGGCTTTTCGCGACGATATTCTCAGACATAACCGAGAAGCGAGCCGCACGGAAGAAGTTAGAGCGGCAAACCGCGAAGCTCGAGGAGGCAGTCCAAAAACGCCAGACCGCTGAAAACCGGTACCGGGAGCTGTTCGAAAAGACACCGGTGGTCGTCTGGGAGGAGGACTTCTCCGCGGCGAAAGTTCGCATTGACGAAATCGCGGCCGAACACGGCGATTTAGAGGCGTACCTCGAGGAAAACCCGGGGCTGACCGAGGACCTCTTCCAGCACGTCGAGTTTCTGAACGTGAACGAAGCGGCCCTCGAGTACTACGAGGCCGATTCCAAAGCGGAGCTACTGGAGAGCATCGGGGAATTGATGACGCCCGAATCGCGGGCGGCAAACCGCAAGATGTGGCAGGCGATCGCGGACGGTCAGTCGAATTTCCGGGCCGAAACCGTCTCGAAGACCCTCACCGGAAAGCGCCGCGACGAGATCTTCGAGTATCACGTGCCGGACACCGCGTTAGACGACTTCTCGCGGGTGTACGTCTCCTCGATCGACATCACGAAACGGAAAGCACGGGAACGGGAGCTAAAGCGGCTCAAAGAGCGCTTCGAACTCGCCGTCGAGGGGGCGAATCTAGCCGTCTGGGACTGGGACATGACGACGGATACGGTCTACCGCGACCACCGGTGGGCACAAATGTTGGGCCACGATCCGGATTCGATCGGGTCGGGGCTTGAGGACTTCTTCCGGCGGCTTCATCCCGAAGACGCCAGGATTCACGAGGACGCATTGGAGGCACACGTCGACGGGGAAGCCGCGCTTTATGAGTGTCAGTATCGGTTGCGAACGAACTGCGGGGACTGGAAATGGATCCAGAACGTCGGGCGGGTCATCGAGTGGGACGGTGACATGCCAGCGAGGGCAGTCGGTATCCACCGGGACGTCGACGAACGTCGGCAGATCCGGGATACGCTGAAACGGAACAACGAGTTGCTCCAGGCCGTGGATCGGGTGCTTCGGCACAACCTCAACAACGACATGAACGTCATCCAGGGGTATGCCGAAACGATCCGAGCCCAGGCCGATGGCCCAATCCAGGCCCAGGCAGAGACGATCCTCGAAACGGGCGAGGAGTTGCTCGAAACCGTGCAGAAAGAACGGATGGTGGTCGAAACGCTTTCCGAATCGGTCACACCGGAGTCCCGGGACCTCGTCGACCTCGCGGATCGGGTCGTCCGACGGGTGAGCGCCGAGTATCCGAGCGCGGAGGTGCATCTCTCCAGTCCCGAAAGCCTCGACGTCCGGGCCGTCGACTCGATCGAGCGCGCCCTCGAGGAGCTGATCGTGAACGGAATCAAACACAGCGACGTGGACCCGGTCGTGCACGTCGACCTGGGCGGGAACTCCAACCGCGCATGGGTTCGGGTTGCCGACACCGGCAGGACGATTCCGGAGATGGAACGGGCCGTGCTTTCCGAGGAGGGGGCGATCACGCCGCTGTATCACGGCAGCGGCTTCGGGCTCTGGTTGGTGAGTCAGGCCGTCCGTCGCTCCGGGGGCAGCCTCTCCTTCGAGGAACGAGTGCCCTCTGGAAACGTGGTGACGATCACGGTCCCCCGAACTGACAGCGATACCAGCGACCGACCGTATTGAGAAGCTGACGGCGGCAGTTGAGGTTCACTTGTCCCTTCCACTGAATCGCTGTTTATCGGTGGTTTTGACGCGTCGTTTCACCGGGATGCCAACTACCAATAGAAGGTGATCACTCGTTCAACGAGCAATGTTTAACCGTATAGCAGCAACCGTCGGCTATCAATGAGTCTAGGTAATGAGGGCGAACGATTGCTGCCCGATGATCCACAATTGCTCGTTCAATTGATGGAGTCCACAGACGACTCGCTCTGGATGTTTACGGCCGATTGGGACGATCTCGTCTTCGTCAATTCGGCCTACGAAGATATCTTCTGTCAATCGATATCGGCCCTCACGGAAGATCCGACCG
>Ga0207714_1000270_pt1 | contig 35755 bp, 30 predicted proteins | sample PonA232FremontCA_2_FD_187270 | JGI IMG/M metagenome (GOLD analysis project Ga0207714, IMG submission 187270) | Marine sediment microbial community from Fremont, CA, USA - Pond A23 Sediment 2 (SPAdes) | ecosystem: Environmental > Aquatic > Marine > Unclassified | place: USA: Fremont, California...
AATCCAGCACGTTATGTCGAAGCACCGCGGCGATGAAGCGGGAGTAAATCGATGCCTCAAAGAAGCATACTAAGTGTCGGATTCGAGCTGGCCGCCGACGAGTGCCCATTCGAGCCGATCCGTTCCAACATATCGCTATTGGATTACGATATCGTTCTCTTTCGGCCGGATATCCACCAATTTGTTTCCTTGTTCGAGACGACGTTTCAGGGGAAGCCGTGCCTCAGTGATGACGGTTCATTCCACTTCAAGGAGACATGTGAGCATTGGCGCCGGGAGATACATCAAGCATTTGAAAACGGCAAGACTGTGATCGTTTTTATGTCTGACTTACGAGAGGTTTATATTGATACTGGGGAGCGTACGCACTCGGGAACCGGACGAAATCGTAAAACCACAAGGCACGTTGCGGCATCCAATAACTACCAGACTCTTCCGGTAAAGACTGAGGCGGTTCCTGCAAAAGGCGCGGCAATGAAGTTGGCTGCGCGGGGCGCGGATTTGATTGCCGCATACTGGAAGGAGTTTGGGGCGGAATCGCAGTACAAGGTCCTTCTCGAAGGGGGTGATGTCCCGGCGAGGATTTATACAAAGTCTGGTAACAAGGCGGTCGGTGCAATCTACTCTAGTAAAAGCGGTCCCGGAAAGCTGATTTTGCTCCCTGATTTGGACTTTGAGCGCGACGAATTCTTTGACGAATCAGAGGAGGATGAGGTGTATTGGACAGAGGAAGCGACGCAGTTTGCGGACCGATTGTTGGCAGCCGTCGTAGGTATTGATAAGGCGGCAAAGTCTTCAGGGGCGTATACACCGGAACCCGACTGGGCGAAATCGAAGGATTATGTACTGCCGGCTGAACCGAAGCTCCGTGAGGATCTACTTGCTGCGGAGCAGAAGCTTGAGGCGGCGCAGAAGGCCAAGGAACAGCTTCAGGAGCAACTAGCATCGGCCGGGCAACTGCGACGACTTCTATTCGAGAAAGGACCGACGCTGGAAAGCGCTATTGTACACGCCTTGGGAATCCTCGGTTTTCAGGCAGAACCATTTCGAGATGCCGAGTCGGAGTTTGATGTGGTGTTTTCATCATCAGAAGGACGTCTCATTGGTGAAGCCGAAGGTAAGGATAGCAAGGCTATTAATGTGGAGAAGCTCCGCCAACTCTCAATGAATATTAACGAGGATTTGGAACGAGAGGACGTAACGGAGCCTGCAAAGCCGGTGCTTTTCGGCAATGCATACCGGCTCGCACCACCTGAAGACCGAGAGGATCCGTTCACGACCAAGTGCGCAAAGGCGTCGGAGAAATCAAATACGGCCTTAGTGTTCACGCCTGATCTATTCCGAGTTGCCCAATACTTGGAAAGCACAAAGGATGAGGCATTCGCGACGAGCTGCCGGGAGGCGGTCTTGTATGGGGCTGGTCGGGTGGAATTCCCGGCGGGTACAACGCATGAATCGCAAGACGCGGAGATGTTGTCCGAAGACAATACATAACAAAACGCTAAACGCGACTGGATTACGCTTCGCTTCATCCAGCGCGTTAGCGTGACGTTATGTGAACGGAACCACGTATGAGTATTGAGAGTATCGGCGGATTTCTTTTTGCGGCTTTGGCAGTCCTCGTTGTTGGGTCCTTTGTATATCGGTTCGCTAAGCACGGCGGGGTGAAGGCGGGTCTATTCGGAGCGCGAATAAACGGTACGGTCGGGAAGGTCGGCGGAGGTGGGCCGAAACCGGCCAATGTAACGGTTTCAGTCCACACGCTCGCGGACGCCGAGAGAAGCATCGGATTAGAGGTCGCCGCAAAGACGATTGCGAGCTATCAGATGCTTCCCGCCTCCCTCACGGCGCAGGAGGCTGAGCAACTCGCGGAATATCTGAAGGAGGCGGCAACAGGCCGCGGTTCAACATAACAAATCGCTCGAGCCGACGCCGGTACACGGTGCTGCTTGTAATCGGGTGCTTCGGGCGGCGCGGCTCAGCGAACCGTTATGTTTTTGAGGAGTATTAATGAAGGTTTTTGAGTACGGAATGAAGGAATTAGCAAGCAAGGAAGGATGCGCCGCTCTATTCAAAGCATTCATCGCGGTATCCGCTCTGTATTTGGTTTCGATAATCCAGGTTGCTGACTTAACCATACCAGTAGAATCCGGCGCACATGAGAGAAAATATGCAGTCGAGAAGGAGCTTGGGAAGGAGATTGCATTCGAGGATCTGCAGTGCAGTCCCGAAATGAAATCATACGAGTCATGCAGAATGGCAATTTATCAACACGATTTATCTGAGGTCTCAATTCAAGCCCTGACCTCGTTTCAAGACCTTCTCAAATTCTTGGCTATCCTAACTGGCGTTTTCTCTGTTTTTGGGTTTGTTGCGTGCCCGTATGTATCCGAGAAAACATAACCAGTGCAGGCACGGCGACGCCCACTACATTGCGCCTTCGGCTCCATTCCGCGGGCGCGCATGCTGCAAGCGTTATGTGCAATAGGACAAGGGAATGGAGCTATCCAAGACAACGCCAATCCTGAGAATCTTCGATGAAGCCAAGGCCAGGGAGTTCTACGTCGACTTCCTCGGGTTCTCCGTGGATTGGGAACACCGGTTCGAGACGGACCTGCCGATCTATATGCAGGTATCCCGTGGAGACTGCGCTCTCCACCTATCAGAGCATCATGGGGACTGCACTCCCGGTGCCGCTGCACGTATAGAGGTCTCCGATGTTGACGCGTTGCAGGAGGAATTGCTTGGCCGTGGGTATCCGTATTGCCGCCCCCAGGTTCAGGATATGCCGTGGGGAACTCGCGACATGAGCGTTCAAGATCCCTTTGGCAACAAGGTCACTTTCACAAGCGCCGTATGCACATAACAAAACGCTCGAGCCGACGCCGTGACACGTTGACGTTTTTAGTCCGACGCTTTTGGCGGCGCGGCTCAGCTTATCGTTAGGCATTTGTATGGAGATCTACTGGACTTTAAAGAGTGTCCCAGAACTCAGAGATACTTCGCGGCGTGAGAGAGCCCGTAGATGGCAGCGAGCCTATCACAAGAGCTTTAGGCACATCACAACGTGGGTTGGCCTGCTGTTGTGTGCATGCAGCGGCGGGATCGGCGCGTACTATGGCCAGCTGCTAGGTTCAGGAATGCTTGGCGCCATGCTTGGTGGAGGAATCGGGGGTTTCATTTTCTGTCAAGTCAGTATCGCTGTTGCGCGAAAACACTACCGCCATATCCTGCTCGGTCAAGACGCGCAGCGCGGCGTTACTCCGCATGCCTAACAAATCGCTCAAGTACGTTCCGGCCCTACGGGCCTCCACCGGACGCGGCTAAAGCCGCGCCGCTTAGCTCAGACGTTATGCGCTGAAGGAGGTTTGTTTATGAGCGAGTACGGAAAAGGATACAAACGATTCATTGAGGCTTGCGAGAATCTTGTGGTGCGCAGGCTGGAGGAACCATGCCAGCCTAGCGCGAAACATCTTCTAGAGTCCGCAAAACAAGTCCGGGAGGGATTGGTGGATCCCGAATCACTTGAGGAAGTGGAGAAAGCGTTTGCCAATCTGGATGAGGTGGTAGGAAAGGCATTGTATTATGAATTGCAGTACGTGACTGAGATGCTAAATGCTGAAGGGGGCGATTATCGGCGATGTGTCGATGACGCAAGAACTGCTAAGGATAGCTTGGAAGATTTATTCGACAGTTGGCTATCCGATAAGGTTAAGAACCTGCTGAAGGTGCTGAATGAGATACTCAGCTTGGTGCGCTAGGCGCATAACATATCGCTCGAGGCGACGCTCGCAAAGCTCGCGCGCCTCAGTTCCGCGTTGGGCGGCCAGATCGGTGCGTCGAAACCTTTAGAAGGAGCGATCGGTGGGAATCCTATGGAAGCATCTATGGGCGCGCATAAAACCGCGACTTAGCTACGGCGATATCGAGAGTATATTTCGCTATTACGCGGAGGCTTCAGCGCTAAACGAGCCAATTTCGAGCTATGTGCGCCGAATTACCGAGTCCGATCCGACTGTCAGCCCTGTTGATGATCTTGTGGAGCACGGATCCGACCGTCTGCGCGCCATTTCACTCGAAACCAACAAGGAACGACAAGCACGAGAATGTCGCATGTTTCTTCTGGAAGAAGCGGACACCGCTAGAGAAAATCACTATCTGACAATCGGTGCGGACGAGTCGCTTCGTGACGTCTGCCTGGCGGCGATGTCTGGTGCTGAGGCAGACGCCGATCTCGAGCGAAAGCATTACGAAAAATTGTGGAGTTACTTCGAGGCCCTCTGGGTCGAGGTTTCATTAGCGTGCTTGTACGAAGAACAGTTCAATAGGTGTCTGCCTCTCGACTCGTTCGATGAGCAATACAGAGCAATGACGAAACTATATATTCGGTTCCTGTGCAATAAGCTATTCAGCGCCGTTATGAGTGAGCATGATCGCAAAGATTTGCAGAGAGTGTCAGAGTGGTACGATGCGGCCTGCTCTGATAGTACAGTGCGTCAATTATCAGAAACACGGCACGAATACAGGGAAGCAATACGCAGCGAAATAATTGATCATCTCTATCCACATCAAGAGCGATTCGCGGAAGTGGCGAGGGAAGTGCAGTCCCAGCTTGAGGAGGGAGTCAATGCGGATACTGCATGAAGCCAAGAATAGGATCATAGGAAGGAATCTTGGGCCCAACAAATCGCTCCAGCCGACGCTGAAACCGCTGCGCGGTTACAGCGGGGCTGAGCGTTGTCGTTAGATTAACCAAAAGGAGTTTTATGAGTACAGTCTTCGCTGTCGCGCTTTTCGTGGTTTCGTTCATGCTATTCAAAGTGGGTTTGGGCGCGCTAAAGGACAGCTCTAACCATGAGGAGTACGGGGTCGAGAGTTCCTCCCTTCACAAAAAGTTCAGTTGGACGTTAATCGTTATGGGCGCGATTGCGGCCTGCTCAGCGGGCCTTCTTTTCGCGTCGTAGATGGTATAGGTATGGTCGCACTGTATTCCGTCAGTTTATTCGGCTTCCTTATCGCCGGTTATGCGCAGGCCAAGACATCTGGTTTGGCAGGAGCGGAGCCGTTACCGGGCACGCGGCTACACTCGGCATACATGTGGTTTGGGGGAGGACTCTCCACGCTAGGAATCGTCGCGCTTCTGATCGCGGGATTCTTTACGCTCGCATGGTGGGTGCCGATCGCGGCGTTGTTTGCCGGTCTGTTCTCGGCCGGGGCGCTCTACGGTCTTGTGCCGCTTGGGCCAACATGGGTATTTATTGGATTTCCGCTTGGTCTGTTGACGGCCGGGGCTTGGTTGTTCGTGCACTAGCAATCTAACAATTAACTCAACGTGACTGGGTTCCGCTTCGCTGCACCCAGCACGTTGGCTTATCGTTAAGCGACACCTGCGCTCAGCGCCCGGGCGACTCCGCGTAACCGGACAATTCAACATAGCCGCGACCCACGGCGGCACCCTCGCTGGTGACATCCACGGCGCCCTCCCAGTAGCGGACAGTGAGGTCGAGTTCCTGGTCGGCAAGGATCGGGGTGACCGTGAGCGTTCGATCCAGCGGTGCCGCGTCGAGGCGCCAGCGACCGGGGTAGGTGCCGCCGCGGGGGCTTTCCCACTGGTCGAGGGCTTTGAGCGTGAAATCGCTCTGGTCCATCCGGGTTACTCGGCCGTCCGGCGTAACCACAGTGCCGGCTGACCACCGGTCGGTGGTGCCGTCTTTTTTGCGCAGGCGGTAGAGCATGATGTCGGTGCCGTCGTCGAGCTGCAGGGCGAACCAGTCCCAGCCTGCCTGATCGGGGCCGAGGGCGCTGGTGCTCCATTCGCGGTCCATCCAGGCGCTGCCGTTGACGGGTAGTGCCTCCCCGCTCAGTTGCACGTCTCCCTCGGCGGCCATGCGCGTGTACGAGTAATACCAGGAGGCGTTGCCGGGCGCGTCGCTCTTCCGCGAGAGGCCGTCATCGCCCTGGAGGATGGACTGTTTGCGCGGGTCGAACGTGAGGTCCACGGCGATCTCCTCCGCCTCGGCCTGCAGGCGCCAATTGCCGTTGTTGGCCCGCTCGAGTTGCCAGTCTTCCAGCCATACGCGCACCGGATCCCGTTCCGCGCCGGCTAGACCGATGTCGCCGCCACGGGAGAAGCGCTCAAAAGCATGGAATTCACCATTGGCGGCGTCGGTGACGGCGAAGTGCGCCATCCACGCCTGGTTCGTCGCCCAGCGCGACGGGCGATCCGTCTCGCCGGGGGCGAGGCCGATGCGGAACAGGGTGAACTGGAAGCCGATGCGGCGGCCGTCCGGGCCGTCGAGGTTGCCGGTCAGGTACCACCATTCGTTGCGGTAGTCGGGGTGCGGGCCGTGGTCGTACGGGAAGCGGAACGCGCGTTCGCCGGTCGCGCGGGCGAAGCCGGGCGCGGCATCGCCGCCAAGGGCGTCGCCAAGGGTATCCGTGTCGGCATCGGTTGCCTCGTCGACGCGGTCGCAGCCGGTGGCGAGCAGCAGGAGTGCCAGTACGAAAACGGCGAGCAGGACGCGCATGGTCATTCCTCCCGCAGCGCCGCGGCTGGTTCGACCCGGCCCGCGCGCCAGGCCGGCCAGGCGCCGGCCAGCAGTGCGGCGACGACGGCGAGCGCCAGGGCCTCGATCAGGACCATGGGCGGAATGCTGGTCGCGATGCTCCAGCCGAAGGCGCGCTGGTTGATGACGTGGATCAGGACTTCGGCCAGCGCAAGCCCCAGCGGGATGGACAGCAGGCCGGCGGCGAGGCCGATCAGCCCGGTCTGGCCGAGGACGTGCGCGCGGATCTGGCCGGGTGTGGCGCCCGTCGCGCGCAGGATGGCGAGCTCGCGGCCACGTTCGAGCTGCAGGGCGAGCAGGGCGGTCAGTACGCCGACGAAGGCGACCACCAGCGCCAGGCCGCGGAGCACGCCCGTAATGGCGAAGGTGCGGTCGAATACCTCCAGCGACAGGCGCCGGATCTCGGCGCTGCGGTTCAGATCCACGGGGCCGGTGTCGCGCAGCACGGTCCGGATCCGCTCGGTGACGGCGTCGATGTCGGCCCCGTCGGCCAGGAAGACGCCGATCGAGGAGATCGGGCCGTCGGGCCACCAGCGGTCATAGTGGTCGCGGTGCATGAGTACGATGCCGCGATCGGTGTTGTAGTCGTAATAGACGCCGGCGATGGGCGCTTCGCGCCAGCCGTCGCTGGTCTGCAGCCGGACCGTGTCGCCCACGCCGGCGTCGTTGCGGCGTGCCCAGGGTTCGGTCACGAGTACGGCCTCGCCGGCGGTGAAGCGCGGCCAGACGCGGTCCGGCTCGCCGTCGCGCAGGCGGATCGCGTCGAGGCTGTCCGGGGCGGGGGCCAGCGCCATCAACGGCGTCGGTCCACGCGCCGACTCGACCTCGACCTGCCAGCCGGTGGAGAGCCCGCCGACCCCATCGACGTCGCGGACGCGATCGGCGAGCCCCTCCGGCAGCGGCGCCGAGTGACGGGCCGCCACGCGGTCCGGTCCGGAGAGATAGAGATCGGCCGCGAGCGTGCGTTCCAGCCAGGCGGCGACCGTGCCGCGGAAGCTGTCGATCATTACGCCCACGCCTACCGTGGCCGATAACGCGATGGTCAGCGCGATAACCGCGAGGGCCGTGCGCGACAGCGCGGCCGGGATGCCGGCGGCGGCCATGCGGGCGAGCGGGCCGAACAGGCGACCGAGCCCACGCGCGATCGGCGGCATGGTGACACGGAGCAGCAAGGGGATCGCGCAGGCGCTGCCGACGATCAGCGCGCAGAGTGCGAAGTAACCGGCTGGCAGTCCGCCGCTTGGCAGGAGCAGGGCGATACCGCCGAGGAACAGGATCGCGACGCCGGCGAGCGCCAGCCGTGGCACGAGCGCGTGCGTGCGCCGCTCAAGCACCGAGCGGCGACCGGCGGTGTCGGGCGGTGAGCCGGCCGCTTCGGCCGCGGGTCCCAGCGCACCCGCCAGCGCGGCGACGAGGCCGACGAGGGCGCCCTGCGCCAGCACGCCGGCATCGATGAACAGCTCGCGCACGGTCAGCACGAAATACAGATCATTGATCGTGCGCGTAACCAGGTGGACCAGCCCGTGCGCGAGGACGATACCGGCCAGCAGGCCGACCAGGGTGCCGGCCGCGCCGAGCAGCAGCGTCTCGAGCACGATCTGGCCGAAGATCATGCGGCGGGTCGCCCCCAGCGCGCGCAGGGTGCCGATGAGCCGCCGTCGCTGGACGACCGTGAAGGTCATCGTGTTGTAGATCAGGAAGACGCCTACGATGACCGCCAACAGACCCATCGCGGTCAGGTTCGTGCGGAACGCGGACGTCATCTCGCGGGCCTGGCGATTGCGCGTGGCGGTCGATTCAAGGCGCAGATCGGCCGGCAGATCGTCGGCGACGCGCTCGGCCGCGCCGGCCTCGATTGCGAGGTCGATGTAGTCTATGCGCCCGGCGCGGTCGAACCAGCTCTGTGCATTGGCGATATCCGCCACCGCGATGCCGTCCAGTGCCGCCGCGTCGCGCCCCTCGCCCTCGATCAGGCCGACCACATGCAGTTCGTGCGTGCGCCCGGCGATCCGGGGCGTGATCGTGTCACCCGCGGCAATGTCGTGCCGCTCGGCGGTCGGCGCGGCCAGCAGGATCGTGTCCGGCTCGGTGACCAGCGCGGCCAGATCGTCGCCGCGGACATCCGCCAGGCGGCCCGCCGCCCCCGTGCCGGCCAACGGATCGATCCCGAGCACGCGCAGCGTCTCGCCGCGGAAATCGGCGAAGCCCTCGATGACCGGGGCGCTCGAGCGCACGCCGTGCTCGATGCGCAGTTCGCGGTAGAACGCCTCGTCGAGGCCGCGAGGCGGGCCGACGATGCGATGCGTCGCGTCGCCGGTCACGCGTTCCATCGACAGCTCGAACGCACGGCCGGCGCTGCCGGTCGCGAGGTCCACCGCGACCACGACGGCCACGCCCAGGGCGACGCCGACAAAGGCGAGTCCCAGCTGCCACGGATGCCGCAGCAGCCAGCGCAGGCTGGCACGGCGCCAACGGGGGATCACGAAACCGCTTCCGGTGCCTGCAGGCGCCCGTCGACCAGATGCATCACCCGGTCCGCGCGGGCGGCGACCTCGCCGCTGTGGGTGACCAGCAGCAGGCTGTGGCCGGCGTCGCGGACCAGCCGGGCGAGCAGATCGAGGACTTTCGCCCCGGTCTCGCTGTCGAGGTTGCCGGTCGGTTCGTCGGCCAGCACCAGTGCCGGTGCGTGCGCGAGCGCGCGGACCAGGGCGACGCGCTGCTGCTCGCCGCCGGACAGGGCATCCGGGCGGGCCTCCAGTCGATCGGCCAGACCGACCTCGGTCAGCAGCGAATCGACGCGTTCAATGGCGGCTTGATCGACGCGGCCGTCGAGTTCCAGCGGCAGCAGCGCATTGTCGCGGACGCTCAGTGTGTCGATGAGGTTGAAGAACTGGTACACGAAACCGATATGGCGCCGGCGCAGCCGCGTGCGGGCGGTCTCGTCCAGCGCGGCGATGTCCTCGCCGGCGACGCGGATGCGACCCAGGCCCGGCTGCGCCAGCCCGGCCGTCAGGTTGAGCAGGCTGGATTTGCCGGAACCGCTGCGCCCGAGCAGGGCGACGGTCTCGCCGCGCCCGATCGTGCCGTCGATGCCGTGCAGGACCTCGTGCCGCCGACCGGCCTCGACGTAGCCGTAGTGGACGTCCCCGAATACGACGATTGGATCCATAGCCGTCATGCCCGTGTGCTTTGTCGAGTCCGTGCCCATTGGAACATTGCGTTCGTTCCGTGTTCGTGGGAAGGATTCGCGGCGCGAGTGGCCGATGCGTGCATCATATGCGGTGATCGCTACAGTGGTGGTAGCCGTTCAGGTCCGCGCTGATCGCGAGCAAGCTCGCTCCTGCCATGCCAGCAAACCGTCGCGGCATCATGAAGACTGTAGGAGCGAGCTTGCTCGCGATCGCTTTCCGCGTGCCCGGGCGCCGCCTACAGACTACAATTCGTTGCGGATCGGGCGCTCCCGGTCGCGGTGAGTGGTCGAATGAAGTACTTGCCCAATATCCTCAGCGGACTGCGCCTGGCGGCAACGGTGCCGCTGCTCGCGCTCGCGTGGCTCGGTGAAGCCACGGCGTTTCTCATCGTACTGCTGCTGGCCATTCTCTCCGACGGCATCGACGGCTGGATCGCCCGTCGCTTCAATGCGTACAGTGCGCTCGGTGTGCGTCTGGATTCACTGGCCGACTATGCCATTTACATCACCGTCCCGCTCGGCGGCTGGTGGTTGTGGCCGGAACTGGTCAAGCGCGAGGCGTTCTGGTTCGGGCTGGTCGTGGTCGGCTATTCGCTGCCGGGTGCGGTCGCTTTGCTGCGCTTTCGTTGCCTGTCGTCCTACCACACCTGGTCGGCCAAACTGGCCGTCGGGCTGCTCTCGATCGGGTTCCTCGTCCTCTTCGCCGGCGGCCCCGCCTGGCCGCTGCACATCGGCGCCCCGGTCGCCCTGCTGGCGGGCATCGAACAGACCCTCATCACCCTCATGGCCGACCGCCCGCGTGACGACCTGCCGACCATTGTGCATGCAGTTCGCACGTTTGGTCGGCGTGTATGACTTGGTCATACCCTTGGCTGGCAGAGATTCCTCGGGTTGATTCGATGTCGTGAAAAGGCGTCTCTCGCCAAGACGCGGAGCGCGCCAAGGAAAGGCGAAATAATGATGATGCGGTCTTTCCCATTCTTTCTTGGCGCGCTTGGCGTGCTTGGCGAGAGGTGATTTTTGGTTGCACCGAACCATGCAGAGCCGACCCGCTGAATCCCGGAACGCTTAGACGGAGAAGGGTGAATCCCCTATCCTTGCCTCCCCCTCGCGGACAGTACCCATGACGCACGAGATCATCCGCCTGCGCGGCGCGCGCCAGAACAATCTGAAGAACCTGGACGTCGACCTGCCGCTGGGGGCGCTCACCGTCATCACGGGGCCGAGCGGCTCGGGCAAGTCTTCGCTGGCGTTCGACACCATCTACGCCGAGGGCCAGCGCCGCTACGTCGAGACCTTCTCGCCCTACGCCCGCCAGTTCCTCGACCGCATGGACAAGCCGGCGGTCGATTCGATCGAGGGCATCCCGCCGGCGATCGCCATCGACCAGACCAACCCGGTGAAGAACTCGCGCTCCACCGTGGGCACGATGACGGAGCTCAACGATCACCTGAAGCTGCTGTTCGCGCGTGCGGCGCGGTTGTTCTGTCAGGGCTGCGGGCGCGAGGTGCGCCGGGATACCTCGGACAACATCGTCGCCGAACTCCTCGAGCGCGGTGACGGGACGCGCGCGGTAATCGCCTTCGACATTTCCCTGAGCGGCGATGTGGCCGAGGACAAGGTTCGCGCTGAACTGGACCGTCAGGGCTACAGCCGGGTCGAGCAGGTGAACGCCGCCACGCTGCGCGTCACCCAGGACCGGGTGCGCCTGGACGCGGACCGCCGGGATCGCATCACCGAGGCGGTGGAAGCGGCCCTGCGTGCGGGGCAGGGGCACATCAGCGTGTTGCCGCTCAACGATCAGCGCGAGCCGACCGATCACTGGCGCTACTCGCAAGGGCTGCACTGCCCGGACTGCGACCGGGACTACAGCGATCCGATCCCCAATTCCTTCTCGTTCAACTCCCCCATGGGCGCCTGCGACGAATGCCGCGGCTTCGGCCGCGTCATGGGGATCGATTACCGGCTGGTCATCCCGGACGACAACAGGTCGCTCGCCGACGGCGCCATCAAACCGTGGCAGACCCAGAGCTACGAAGAATGCCAGCGCGACCTCATGCGTCACGCGAAGCGCCGCGGCGTGCCCACGGACCGGCCCTGGAGAAAGCTCAAAAAGGCGGACCGGGACTGGGTTATCGAGGGCGAGGCCGACTGGAGCTGGGATTCGAACCGGGGCGGCTGGTACGGCGTCCAGCGCTTCTTCGACTGGCTGGAGTCACGCTCCTACAAGATGCACATCCGTGTGCTGCTGTCGCGCTACCGCTCGTACGACGAATGCCCCGCATGCGGCGGCGCGCGGCTGAAGCCCGAGGCGCTGCTGTGGCGGGTGGGTTCGAAGGAAGATGCCGACGCCGTGCTGGAGCCGGCGCAGCGGTTCCGGCCTACGGGGGCGAAGTTCCCGGACGCGACCCTGCAGTCGCAGCCGGGTCTGAACATTGCCGACATCATGGGCCTGCCGCTGGGGCACATGCGCGAACTGTTCCAGCGGCTGCATCTGCCGGCGCCGCTGGACGAGGCCTCGGATCTGCTGCTGGATGCCATCCGCGCGCGCACCGGGTATCTGGTGGAGGTGGGGCTGGAGTACCTGACGCTGGATCGCCAGTCCCGTACCCTGTCGGGCGGCGAGGTTCAGCGCATCAACCTCACCACGGCGCTCGGCACTTCGCTGGTGAATACGCTGTTCGTGCTGGACGAGCCCAGTATCGGTCTGCACCCGCGCGACATGGACCGCATCATCGGCGTCATGCACCGCCTGCGCGACGCCGGCAACACCCTGCTGGTGGTCGAGCACGATCCGCAGGTGATGCACGCCGCTGATCAGGTACTCGACATCGGGCCGGGACCGGGCGAGCGCGGCGGCGAGATCGTCTTCCAGGGCACGCCCGGTGAACTCGTACGTGACGGGCAATCGCTGACGGCGGACTACCTCACCGGCCGCCGCCACGTGGTTGAAGGAGCGGCGGACAAAGCCGAGTCGCGGCAGACGGAGCCCGGAAATTGCCTGGGCATTCGCGGCGCCGCCGAGCACAACCTCAAGGGCATCGACGTCGACCTGCCCCTGAACCGCATGGTGGTGGTCACCGGCGTCAGCGGCTCGGGCAAGTCCACGCTCATCGAGGGCGTGCTCTACCGCGCGCTGTGCGAGATCAAGGGTCACCCCGGCGAGGTGCCCGGGGCCTACAAGGCGATCACCGGCCACGAGGGCATCGACGATGCGGTGCTGGTCGACCAGTCGGCGATCGGCCGCACCACGCGCTCGACGCCGGCGAGCTATGTCGGGGCCTTCGACGTCATCCGCAAAGTCTTCGCCGCGCAGCCCGAGGCGAAGGCGCGCGGCTACACGGTGGGCACCTTCAGCTTCAACGCCGGCAACGGGCGCTGCCCGACCTGCGGCGGCAACGGCTTCGAGCACGTCGAGATGCAGTTCCTCTCCGACGTCTACCTGCGCTGCCCCGACTGCGATGGCCGCCGCTTCCGCCCGGAGATCCTCGAGGTGACGCTGGCGCCATCGGTCGACTGCGAAACCGGGCCGCGCTCGATCGCCGAGGTATTGGAGATGACGGTCGCCCAGGCCGTCGAATTCTTCGCCGATTACCCGGAAGTACTGCGCGGGCTGGAGCCTTTGCAGGCGGTGGGCCTCGGCTACATGGCGCTCGGCCAGCCGGTACCGACGCTCTCCGGCGGCGAGGCCCAGCGCCTGAAGCTCGCGGGGCATCTCGCAAAGGCGGGCGGGCGCCGCGCCAGCGAGAAGCTGCTGTTCCTCTTCGATGAGCCCACCACCGGCCTGCATATGGACGATGTGGCCACGCTGCTCAAGGCCTTTCGCCGCCTGCTCGACGCCGGGCATTCCATGGCGGTCATCGAGCACAACCAGGACGTCATGGCGGCCGCCGACTGGCTCATCGACCTGGGCCCAGAGGGCGGCGACCGCGGTGGCGAGATCATCGCGACCGGGACGCCGGCCGCGGTCATGGATGAGCCGGCCAGCCACACCGGTCGGGCATTGCGGGAGTATCTGGATGTGCGCGAGCACGCCGGTGCGAGCGCCAACCGGGGAAAGCATACGGGCACCGCCGCCCTGGCCCGCGACGGCTCCCCGGCCGCCAGCACCTCCCGCGCACCGGCGCCCGCAACCCTGCCGCAGGCGATTACCATCCATCACGCCCGCGAGCACAATCTGAAGAACGCGGACATCCGCATCCCGCGCGATCAGTTGACCGTGCTCACCGGGCTGTCCGGCTCCGGCAAGTCGACCGTCGCCTTCGATATCGTCTTCAAGGAGGGGCAGCGACGCTATCTCGAATCGCTGAACGCCTACGCCCGCCAGTTCGTCCAGCCCGCCTCGCGCCCGGACGTGGACGCGGTGTTCGGCATCCCGCCCACGGTCGCCATCGAGCAGCGCACCAGCCGCGGCGGGCGCAAGTCCACCGTGGCGACGATGACCGAGGTCTATCACTTCCTGCGGCTGCTGTTCGTGAAGCTCGGGACCCAGTATTGCCCCGAGTGCGACGTACCCATTCAGGAGCAGACGCCGGAAGCGATCCGTGCGCGCATCATGCGCGAAGTGCGCAACCGCAAGGCGACCCTGCTGGCGCCCATGGTGGTCGCACGCAAGGGTTATTACACCGATCTGGCCCAATGGGCGGCCAAAAAGGGCTTCGAGACCCTGCGCGTCGACGACGAGTACCTGCCGACGGACAACTGGCCGCGCCTTGCGCGCCATCAGGAGCACGACATCGATCTGCCGGTGGGCACACTCAAGGTCACCACCGGCAACGAGGACGAACTGGATGCGCTGATCGCGCAGGCCCTGGAGCATGGGCAGGGCACGATGAAACTCGTCACCTCGAAAGACGAGACCATCTTCTCCACCGAGCGCGCATGCCCGGGTTGCGGACGCAGCTTCCCGGAACTCGATCCGCGCCTGTTCTCCTACAACTCGAAGCACGGCTGGTGCCCGGGTTGCTATGGCACGGGCCTGGCCCTGGCCGGTTTCGACGCGGATCAGACCGGCGAGGAAAGCGCCTGGCTGGAGGAGGACGAGGAAAACGGCGAACCACGCACCTGCCGGAGCTGCCACGGCCGGCGGCTGAAGCCGGAGGCGCTGGCGGTACGCTTCAAGGACTGGTCCATCGCCGACTACACCGAGCTACCGGTCAGGCAGGCCGAGAAACTGTTCGGCAGGCTGAAGCTCAGGGAGCCGGAATCGGCAATCGCGCGCGACATCCTGCCCGAGATCCGCGCGCGCCTGGATTTCCTGCAGCAGGTGGGCCTGTCGTATCTCAGCCTCGACCGCGCCGCCCCCACGCTTTCCGGCGGCGAGGCCCAGCGAATCCGCATCGCCGCCCAGCTCGGCTCCAACCTGCAGGGCGTGTGCTACATCCTCGATGAGCCTACGATCGGCCTGCATCCGCGCGACAACCGGATGCTGCTGGACACGCTCGGACGGCTGGAAGGCAAGGGCAACACCATCCTCGTGGTCGAGCACGATGAGGACACCATCCGCCGTGCCGGCCACGTCATCGACCTCGGCCCGGGCGCGGGCGTGCGCGGCGGGCGGGTGGTTGCCGAGGGCACGGTGGCCGATCTGAGCGCCAACCCCGAGTCGACGACCGGCCGCTGCCTCGCGCATCCCATCCGCCACCCTTTGCTGGAAGGTCGCCGCACCGATAAACCGGAACATGCGATCTCGGTTCACGCGGCGGATCTGCATAACCTGCAGGGCGTGGATGTCGACGTACCACGCGAGCGCCTCGTCTGCGTCACCGGCGTCTCCGGCTCCGGCAAGAGTTCGCTGGTGCGCGGCGTCCTCCACGACAACCTCAAGCGCCTGACCGCCAAGCGCAAGGGCCGCAAACCCAAACCGCAGGGCTGTGCCGCCATCGAAGGCTGGCAGGCCCTCGACCGGGTGCTGGAGGTGGACCAGACGCCCATCGGCAAGACCCCGCGCTCCTGCCCGGCCACCTACATCGGCTTCTGGGATGAGATCCGCAAACTCTTCGCCCGCACGGAAGAGGCGCGCCTGCGCGGCTACCAGGCCGGGCGCTTCTCCTTCAACACGAAGGAGGGCCGTTGCCCGGCCTGCGAAGGCCAGGGCCAGAAGCGCGTGGAGATGAACTTCCTGCCGGATGTCGCCGTCCCCTGCGAGGTCTGCGCCGGCAACCGCTTCACGCCGGAGACGCTCGCCGTTACCTACGCCGGCAGACACATCGGCGACGTGCTGAAGATGAGCGTCGACGAGGGCGTCGACTTCTTCAGCGCGCATCCGAAGATCCACCACGCGCTCGAACTCATGCGCGCGGTTGGTCTCGGCTACCTCACTCTCGGTCAGCCGAGCCCCACGCTCTCCGGCGGCGAGGCCCAGCGCATCAAACTCGTCACCGAACTGGCCAAGGCACGCCCGGACCTGCGCAGCCAGAAGCAACCGCACACGCTCTACATCCTCGACGAGCCCACGGTGGGACTGCACATGGCGGACGTGGAACGCCTGATCCATGTGCTCCATCGCCTCGTCGACGCCGGCCACAGTGTCATCCTCATCGAGCACAACCTCGACGTCATCGCCGAGGCGGACTGGCTGATCGACCTTGGCCCCGAGGGCGGCGATGCCGGCGGGAAAGTTGTCGCCGAAGGTCCGCCGGAGAAGGTGGTCAAGACCAGGCGCAAGAGTGAGACGGCACGGGTCCTGAAGGGGTTTCTGGCCGAGCGTCAACGCTGATGCCCGAGCGTCCCTGATGAGGTCGGCCGCGAATCCGGTCATGGTCGCCGCATGATCCTCCCCGGCTGCCGTGGGAGGGGGCTTCGCAGCGCTTGCCTGCGCCGACGCGCCCGGTCATACTAACGGTATGAAAATAGCGATATCCCTGCCTGATGAATTGACCGAGCAGACCGATGAGCTGGCCCGGCGGATGCACAAGTCACGCAGTCGGGTGGTGGCGGAAGCGCTCGGCGAATACGTCGCACGCCATGACCCGGAGGCGGTAACGAGCGCCCTGGACCAGGTCATCGAGGAACTCGGTGGTCAGGACAGCGACGCGTTCACGGCCAGTGCGGCACGCCGTCGGCTGAAGGACAGCGTTTGGTGACACAGGGCGACGTCTGGTGGGCCGAGCTCCCCGAGCCGGTCGGTTCGGCGCCCGGCCTCCGTCGACCCGTGCTCGTGGTGCAGGGCGATGCCTTTAATCGAAGCCGCATCGCGACAGTGGTCTGCGTGCCGCTGACCAGCAACCTGCACTGGGCGGATGCCCCGGGCAACGTGCTCATCAATGCGCGCCAAAGCGGTTTGGCGAAGAAGTCCGTGGCCAACGTGTCGCAACCAGTGACACTGGACCGCTCGGTGCTGGATGAATGGGTCGGCAGGCTGCCACCTGCCCGGCTCCGGTTGATCCTTCAGGGTATCGACGTCGTTCTGGGCCGCTGAGCCGCGGACCTTTTCACCCTCGACGTGGCCGACGTCAGCCGGCAGATGGTTTAGCGCACAGCCTCCTGTTCAGTCCTCCGCGCGTTGCCAGCGTCCTTTTCGACCCATCTCGCCCTGGGCGGCGGCGATCCGCTCGAAGTTGGCCAGGCGCTCGCGGCTGATGGCGCCACGATTCACCGCCTCGAGCAGGGCACAACCCGGTTCGTGCCGATGGGAGCAGTTGCGGAAGCGACACTGCCCCGCCAGCGGTTGCAACTCGATGTAACCACGCAGCAGGTCTTCCCTGTCGACGTTCCACAGGCCGAACTCCCCGATGCCCGGGGAATCGATCAGATCGCCTTCATTGGGTAGGCCGAGCAGGCGCGAAGCCCGGGTGGTATTTCGCCCGGTACCCGATTGGGCCCATAAGGCACCGGTTTTCGCGCCGGCATCGGGCAGCAGGGCATTCATAAGCGATGACTTGCCGACCCCCGATGGTCCGACCAGGGCGCTGGTGCCCCCGGCGAGTCGCTCTGTCAGCCGCTCGATACCCGTGCCTTCGGTCGCCGAGACCTCGAGAACGGGATAGCCGATGTGCCGGTACATCGCACACAGTTCGTCCAGGCGCACGCGCGTCCTGTCATCGATCAGGTCGGCCTTGTTCAGGATCAGACGAGGCGGCACGCCGCTCAGTTCCGCGGCCACCAGATAGCGGTCGAGGAACTCGCTGGACGGTATCGGCAATGGCGCGAATACGATGAACAGCTGATCGAGGTTGGCGGCGACCGGCTTCAGCTTGCCGTACCGGTCCGGTCGCCGAATGACGTTCGTGCGCGCGGAGAGTTCCACGACGACACCGTCGCCCGCGTTCCGCGCCGCCCGCCAGCTCACATGATCGCCTACGACCACTGGATCGAGGCTGGCACGGAGGTGGCAGCGATGATGCCGGCCATCGTCACCGCGGACTTCCACCTTGCCGCCATGGTGCGCCGTAATCAGGCCGGGACAGGGATCGGTGAGGTCGCTCGCCACATCGGCTTCCTGCGCCGCCAGTTGGCGACGCGAACGTTTGTCACGCTCTTCCTCGACCTTGGCCAGACGCCAGCGCTGACGCCGGTTCAGTTTGTCATTGCCCATGCCGTTCCGCCGGGAGTCGATCCGTCAGCGCATAATCGCACGGCGGTGGGGCCGGCAGGTATTCCACTTGCGCTCTGGTGCCGTCGCCCGCTGTTACAATCGAGGTATGGGCGTTTCATCGGTGCCACAAGCATAGCCGCGCTGCCATGGGCTGGCGTTGCCGCTCGGGGCGGATCAGCCGCGACGAGGCCCTCGGCAACGCGGACTCGCGCAACGACCTTGGTCTGCGGATCCGCCCAGGAGCCTGTCCGGGAAACCATGTACCTACTGCGCGCGTACCACAGCGGCGTCTTTTCGCGATCGTTCAACTCACATGGCACCCACCATGCTCGTTTCACGATGGCGAAAATACACTCGCTGTGCCACGCGCTCGCTACGGCACGGATTTCCCGGACAGGCTCCTGGAGGAAGGCGGGGAGGGCGATGATGGGGAGGATGGCGATCTGAGTGTCCAGGATGACCGATAAGCGAACTTTCCGCAACACCTCTGGTCTGACCCGATATTGCCCGCCTGAGCGAGCGAGCTCACCGATGTCACGGCGACACCGAACACTGCATCACGTCGAGTTGACCGAGATCAAAATCCACTCGCAGACCGGGGCACATAATGATGTTCAGTCCCGTCGTTGATGGGCGTAATTTGATAACCGGAGGTATTGCAATGAAAAACAGCCGTATTCGGCAGCATTCCCTGCCGATTCTCCTGGTAGCGACACCTGTTCTCATGCTGGCGGCCGGGCAGGCGACCGCGGCGAAGGCCGGGGACTGGATCGTGCGTGGCAGTATTACGAACGTCTCCCCGAACGACGACACGGGGAGTGTCAGCGGGGAGCTCGCGACGACACTGTCGGGGTCGGATGTCGAGGTGGACTCTCAGACGGGCCTCGGACTGACCGCCGGCTATTTCGTGACTGATCAGATCGCGATCGAGCTGCTGGCATCGACCCAGTTTGAACATGATCTGTCCATCGATGGCGGGGCACTGAACGGAACGGAACTCGGCTCGGTCAAACACCTGCCGCCGACCCTGAGCGCCCAGTATCACTTCGACACGGGGTCGCAGTTCCGCCCCTATGTGGGTGTGGGGGTGAACTATACGATATTCTCGGACGAGGACGTCGATTCCGAGGCCGCGGCGGCCGGCGTGACGGATATCGATATCGACGACTCGATGGGCTTCGCAGGCCAGGTGGGTGTCGACTACGAACTCGGCAACGGCTGGTTGCTGAACGCGGGTGTGCGCTATATCCGCATCGAGGCGGAAACCGAGGTCAAGACCGCGACGGGCTCCACAAAAGTGGATGTCGATATCGACCCGTGGGTGACCAATATCGGCATCGGCTACCGATTCTGAGTACACGACGGGGCAGGTTTTATGTTCAATCATCCCGTGAATGCACGCCAAGTCGCATTGTGCAGGTCCGAAACTGATTGATGTAAGACTTGCCCCGTTTATTCAGGACCCTTCGCCTTCGGGGCCGATTTTTTCCGTGTCCCTGTAGCCCCATATCCTGCCCATGACCAGGAATGTAAACGAGGCGGACCAGGTGAGCAGCAGGAAGCCAGTCAATGCCTCGGTACCGGCGAGAAAGCGTAACGGACCGACGGCGCTGAGATCGCCCCAGCCCACGGTGGTGTAGTTGGTCGCCGAGAAGTAGACATGGTCGAGCAGGGTGAATTGCTCGTAGCCGATGACGTGACCGTGGTTGCCGGTGGCAGCCAGCCCCCAGTAGCCGACGGCAAAAAGCCAGACCTCGACGATGTGGCTTAACAATAGCGCGAACATGATCACCAGCAAGGTGATGCGGCTTGCGTGTCCGGCCGCCGAGTTGCGCGCCCGTCTGTGCGCCCAGCGCGTAAGGACGTTGATCACCTCGAAGTGAAACGTCACCGCGATCGTGACGATGGCCGCTGTAACAGCGACTACCATCCATTCATCCCAGCCGATGTCGCCCATAGTCGGTCGCGCCTCGTTAACCCGTTGGTCTCATCACATTCAGCGGGCCGCTGACAATTCCGTGGTGATCAAATAACCCGGCTCTTTGGCCGGTTTCGCGGGGACTGCGCCATGTGGTTCGCTTACGTGTTCGGGCATTGCAGGTCGCTCAGGCCATTGCATTCAGGGTTCATGCCCGAGCGGTCCGTGGCGGGCGGCTGCCAGGCCACGGATGCAACCGTTTATCAAGCCTCCGCTGTGAGCCATTTTATTCGTTTGGTGCACGTGCCCATGGTCCCGGCCCTCGGGTGGCGCCGGTACCGCTCACGGGGACGGGTAGCGAGCCTGTGCGCGCTGGAACTGCCGCCGAGTGCCACGGGAGCGGTGAATCCGGTCTTGCGAAGCCGTCATTGGAATGCCGGAGGCCGTGTCCGAATGGGGCGATTATACGGCAGTACCGGAATGTGGCCAGCCGCTGGTGATACCGGTCTCGGCAGGGACGCCGAAACAAAAACACCCCGCGCCGAAGCGCGGGGTGTCGGTCGCAAACGCTTCTCAGCGATGCGCGATCAAAGGCCGAGGGCCTTGCTGACGGCATCCTTCGCGTTGCTCTCACCGTCAGCGGTTTTCACCGGGCCGGTCTGGTATGTGCCGCCCTGCGCGAACCAGCGCTCCAGCAGTTCCGGCTGCTCCTTGACGAGCTTCTGGCCGGCGTCGGCGTAGTCCATTTCTTCGTTGATAACGTAGCCCGCCATCGTGGACTGTTCCTCGACCGTGAACTCATAGTTCTCGAGGAACTGGCCGACATTCTGGCAGCTCCAGGCATAGCCTTCACGCGTCTGCGTGTAGACCGTCGCGCCGCCCTGGTTCGGGCCCCAGTAGTCCTCACCACCGTTGAGGAACTCGAGGTCGATGTTGATGTTCATCGGGTGCGGCGCCCAGGCGAGCCAGGCCGCCCATTTGTCGCGGTCGATCCGCCGCTGGACCTCGGTCAGCATGCCCGCCTCGCTGGAGGGCTGGAGTTCGAGATCGCCCATGCCATAGGCGTCATCTTCGATCATCTGCTTGATGATCTGGTTGCCGTCGTTGCCGGCCTCGATCCCGAGGATCCTGCCGTCGAACTTGTCGGCATTCTCCGCCAGGTCCTCGAAATGCCGTACCCCGGCTTCCCAGGCGGCCTTGTTGACGCCGACCGTGTACTTGGCGCCTTTCAGGTTCTTCGTGACGATATCGATATCGCCCTTGACCATATGCTCCTTGACCATGCTGCGCTGCGTCGGCAGCCACAGACCAAGGAAGGCGTCCAGATCATCGCCGGCCATGGACTGGAACATGATCGGCACGGATGCCGTCGTCACGTTCACGTCATAACCCATCTCCTCGAGCATCCAGGCGGCCGTCTCGGTTTTCGCGGAGACGCCGGTCCAGTTCACCTGGCCGAGCTCAATGGTGCCGCAGGACGCTTCCTCCTGGGCAGACGCCGTGGAGCCGATGGCCAGCGCCGCCGTTGCCGCGAGTGCCGTAATGGTTCGTTTCATCATTAAAACCTCCACCCTTGTGAAGTTGTGTTCGTGATCGGCCATCGGCCGATCCGGGAGCGCGTGGCGACATGTCGCTGCGCTCCGCTGGCGAAACCCGGCTGTATACCCCCGCCGGGGTGAGGTGTGCCGACGCGGTACGGCCTTTCCGCCCGCCGCGTCAGCGCTGCCTTGGCTGCCGCTCACGCCCATCCGCATGATCGGTGAGTCGGCACGATCCAGTTCGTTCAGTCGTAGGCGCAGTCCACGCCTTCCAGTTCAACATATACGCTCTTGCGCTGAGTATAGAATTCGATCGCCGCATGCCCGTTCTCGCGACCGATTCCTGAGCCCTTGACGCCACCGAAAGGCATCTCGATCGGCGTGACGTTGTAGCTGTTCACCCAGACGACACCGGCCTGGAGCGCTGCGGCTACCCGGTGGGCTCGCGTCAGATCACGTGTGAAAAGCCCGGCGGCGAGTCCGTACTCCGTATCGTTGGCGCGGCGCAGGACCTCGTCCTCGTCGTCGAAGGTCAGTACCGACATCACCGGGCCGAATATCTCTTCGCGGACGATCTCCATGTCGTCGCTACAGCCGGCGAAGATAGTGGGCAGGACCCACGCACCCTTGTCGAGTTCACCGCCGGTGGCTCGCTCGCCACCGGTTACCAGGCGCGCGCTACTCGCCTTGCCGTCCTCCATGTAGCCTAGCACGACTTCCATGTGTTCCTTCGAGATCAGTGGTCCGACCTGGGTATCCGGGTTCATTGGATCGCCGAGCTTGAGCTTCTCGGTGCGCTGGCGCAGGCGTTCGAGGAATTCCTCCTCGATCGAGGCGTCCACGAACACCCGCGTTCCGTTGGTGCAGATCTCGCCCTGGCTGTAGAAGTTGGCCATCATCGCGGCCGATACGGCCTCGTCGATATTGGCGTCGGCGAAGATCACGAGCGGCGATTTGCCGCCCAGTTCCATCGTCACCTGCTTGAGCGTGCCGGCCGCGCTGCCCATCACCTTCTTGCCGGTGCCGGCCTCACCCGTGAACGAGACCTTGGCGACACCGTGGTGTTCGGTCATCGCCTGCCCGGTCTCGGCGAAGCCATGCACCACGTTGAACAGGCCGTCAGGCAGCCCGGCCTCGCGATAGATGGCGGCGAGACGTGTGGCAGTCAGAGGCGTCAGCTCGGCCGGCTTGAAGACCATGGCGTTGCCGGTCGCCAGCGCGGGTGCCGACTTCCAGCACGCGATCTGCAACGGGTAGTTCCAGGCACCAATGCCCGCGCATACGCCAAGGGGTTCGCGTCGGGTGTAGTAGAACGCTCGCGAGAGGTCGCCGTATTCACCCTCGATACCCGCGGCAATGCCGCCGAAGTATTCAAGGCAAGCGGCGCCGGATTCGACATCGGCCTCCGGGGTCTCCTGGATCGGGCGACCGGTGTCCAGACTCTCGAGTCGCGCAATCTCTTCGACGTTCTCGCGCAGAAGTTGCGCGGCACGCCGCAGTACGCGACCGCGCTCGGCCGGCGTCCAGCGGGCCCATTCGCGCTGCGCCCGCGCGGCGGCCTGGACTGCCCGATCGACATCGCTGTGCCCGGCGAGCGGGATCCGGGCGATCGTCTCGCCGTTGGCCGCATTGATGTTCTCGAAGGTCTCACCTGAGTCGCTATCGCACCAGGACCCATCGATGAACATTTTCGTGTACTCGACTTGCATAAAAGACCTCTCCGCTTTCAGTAGATCCGTGCGGGCCGTCCGTTTTTTGAGGGGGCCCTGTCGGCATGGCGGTGTTCCAGAAGCATGCGCAGGTAGTCGTCGGCCAGCGCATGCGCCCCCGCGTTATCCGGGGAGCGGCGCGCCAGCGCGGCGCGGACCCATATGCCGTCGATCATCGCGCTCATGCCTTCGGCGGCCTGCTCCGCGGCCGCACGCGGCAGCAGCTGGGTGAACGCATGTTGCAGGTTCGACCGCAGGCGCCGGACATAGACGCGGTGCAAGCGCCTGAGTTGCCGCGAATGCGGCACCTGTGCGTAAAACGACAGCCACGCGGCACAGATCGCCGGCGTTGACTGCTCGGTCGCGAAATTGGCGCCGAGTATCGCCTCGATGCGGCTGACCGGGTCCTGCGCCTGGCGAAGGCGCAGGGCCATCTCGCGCTGCAGATCGGTGAGCACGGAACGCATCGTCGCTTCGAGCAGCGCATTCTTGCCACCGAAGTAGTGGCCGATGATCCCGCTCGACAGCCCGGCCGCCTGGCTGATGCGGGAAATGGTCGTGTCCGCGAAACCGTGGGCCTCTATCGTGCGGATGGTCGCATCGATCAGTTGGCGGCGCCGGATCGGTTGCATCCCAACCTTCGGCATTGCCCCTGTGTCTCCTCACATTTACCATACATCTTACCGATTATTTTTGAACGATCAAATAAAAAACCGCTTGCCTCCGGGTCGCATGGGTGTCGATACCCGCTTCAGGTGACCCGAAGCTCGCCCAATGGGGATGCCGGGCGGCGCGCCGATGCCGGAGCGCATGAGTGGTTCTTCAGCCGTTGGCCGGCGGCCGACAGTGCGCCGCCCCCGGGGCGCGCATCCCTTGACCAGGAGTAGACATGAACGACAGTGAATTCGATCAGGCTTTCGACTACGTGATCGTGGGTGCGGGGTCGGCGGGTTCGGTCCTCGCGGATCGGCTCAGCGCGCACGGGCAGCACGAGGTGCTGGTCCTGGAGTTCGGGGGCAAGGACAACTCCATTTTCATTCAGATGCCGACTGCTCTGTCGATCCCGTTGAACAAGCCGAAGTTCGATTGGGAAATGTATACGGAGCCCGAGCCGGGCTTGAACAACCGCACCATCCACCAGGCGCGGGGCAAGGTCATCGGTGGCTCCTCTTCGATCAACGGGATGGCGTTTGTGCGCGGCTCGCGCGGCGACTTCGAGCAATGGGCGGAGATGGGCGCCGATGGCTGGAACTACCAGGATGTGGTGCCGTACTTCAGGCGCGCCGAGGAATGTGTCTACGGCGAGGATGAGTACCGCGGCGCGAGTGGCCCGGTCGGCGTGTGCAACGGCAACAACATGAAGAACCCGCTGTACCGCGCCTTCATCAAGGCTGGCGAGCAGGCCGGCTACGGGGAGACCGCGGACTACAACGGCTATCGCCAGGAAGGCTTCTGCCGCATGGACATGTCGGTGCGTAACGGTGTTCGGGCATCCACCGCCAACGCCTATCTCAAGCCGGCGCTCAAGCGCGGCAACCTGCATCTGGAGATGCGCGCGCTCACGGAGCGCGTGATCATGGACGGCAAAAAAGCCGTCGGCGTCGAGTACCGCCAGGGCGATCGCACGTTCCGGGTGCGAGCGCGCAGGGAGGTGTTGCTCTGCGCGAGCGCCTTCAATTCGCCCAAGCTGCTCATGCTGTCGGGGATCGGACCTGGCGAGCACCTGCGCGAGCACGGCATCGATGTCGTGCACGATCTGCCCGGGGTCGGCGAGAATCTGCACGATCATCTCGAGGCCCTGATCCAGCAAGAGTGCACGCAAAAGATCACACTCAACGGCTGGCTCAATCCGCTGGGCCAGGCCTGGATCGGCGCGCGCTGGCTGCTGAGCAGGCGGGGTCACGGGGCGACGAATCACATGGAGTCCAACGGCTACATCCGCAGCCGGGCCGGACTCAAGTACCCGGATATCCAGTACCACTTCCTCGCCGGCGCGATTGCCTACGACGGATCCAGGGCTGCGAAGGGCCACGGCTTCCAGGCCCACCTCGGGCACAACCAGCCGAAGAGCCGCGGCTGGGTCCGCCTGCGCTCCAAGGACCCGGCGGCACCGCCGCGCATGTTCTTCAACTATCTCGCCGAGGAAGAGGATCGAGAGGCCTGGCGATCAGGCGTGCGCCTTACGCGCGAGATCTTCGCCCAACCCGCGTTCGACGAGTATCGCGGCCGGGAGATCGAGCCCGGCGAGGATGTGCAGACCGACGATGAGCTCGACCACTGGCTGGCCAGGAACCTCGAAACGGCTTATCACCCATGCGGCACGTGCCGCATGGGCAAGGACGAGATGGCGGTGGTCGACCCCGAGTGCCGAGTCCACGGTGTCGAGAACCTGCGCGTGGTCGACTCCTCCATCATGCCGAACGTCACCAACGGCAACATTAACGCGCCGACGATCATGATCGGGGAGAAGGCCGCCGATCACATCCTGGGTCGCCAGCCGCTGGCGCCCGCCGGGGTCGACAGCTTCGCCCCGGGCGACTGGGAGAAGACGCAGCGAGAGGGCGCACCGCAGCGCCGGATCGACAACGCGGGCTGACTGTCCCCGGGATGTTTCCTGCCGCTGGGGCCCGCGACCTCAGTCGGGAATCCCGTTCGGAAGGTCGAGCGGCACGACGCTGCGTGGGTGTCGCTCGACCCAGCGTACGAGCAGGCGATAGTGGTCCCGGTCGAACGGGGTCTCGGGCGGGTCGGACGCGAGTTCGTGGGCGTCCGCCTCTGTGCGGGTCGAGCCGAGGTAACGCCAGCGGTCGATGAGGTGATATTCGCCATGGCTGCCGTCCGGCGATTCCTCGGTCACGGCGATCGGACCGCCCCAGGGCCAGGGCCGGATGCGCCGCGGGCCGAGCGCCTCGGTGAGGCGCAGGTTGAAGCGCACGGCGGCCTCGGCGCCGGTACAGGCCCCCCGGCAGCGCCCGATCTGGTAGGCGAAGCAGGGCCGGGTGCCGCGTCCCCGCTCAAGGCCGAGGCGGCGACGGCACAGAGCGTGCTCGTCGGCGATGCGCCCGAGTTCCCGCCGTGCTGAGCGGCGATCGCCGAAGGGGCCGTACCAGCGGTCGCCGGGCCATGCGTCCGGGGCCCGTGCCGGCACGATCGCCGGCGCCAGGTATCCGTCCGCGTCTTCGGCCACGGCGATCACGACCTGCGCGCCGGCCTCTCGCAGGCGCCGGTTATGCAGAGGCCGGAGCTGTTTGATCAGACGCGCTTCGCGCAGCAGGGCGCCGAGTTCGCCGACGGTCTCCTGCCAGTCGATGCGCGTCAGCCGGTGCGCGATCCGGGTGGCGGTGTGTGTGCGGTGATCGCCGGCGAGGTGGCTGCGCACGCGGTCGTGCAGGTCGATGCTCTTGCCGACATACAGCAGCGCGTCATCCTCGCCGTAAAAGAGGTACACGCCGGGGCTGTGTGGCAATCCTTCAAGCGCATCGGCGGGCAGTTGTGGCGGCAGTGACGGGCCTTTGCACTGGCGTTCGATTGCCCGGGTGACGCTCGCGGCGCCGAGGTCGCGGGTCGCCGCGTCGACGAAGGAGAGCGCCGCGCGGGCGTCACCGAGGGCCCGGTGACGGGCGTCCAGCGGCAGATCAAAGCGCCGGATCAGGGCATCCAGGCCGTGACCGCGGACGCCTGGGTAGAGCGCCCTCGACAGGCGCACGGTGCACATGACGGGCGCGCGGAAGGTAATCCCCTCGCGACGGAATTCGTGGCGCAGGAAGCCGTAATCGAAACGCGCGTTGTGGGCGACGACCGTGCGCCCGCGCAGGCGTTCCAGCAGTTCATCCCGGATACCGGAGAAAGCGGGGGCATCCGCGAGCATCGCATCGTCGATCCCCGTCAGGCCGGTGATCGAGGGCGGGATCGGCCGGCCGGGGGCGACCAGTCGAGCCCACTCGTCGACCACGATGCCGTCATCCACGGCGACGACGGCGACCTCGATGATGCGGTTACGGGCGGGGTTGCCGCCCGTGGTCTCCAGATCGACGAACGCCCAGCTGCCCGTGAGCGGGGTCGGTTCCGCGGGTGTGCGGCGGCTGGCCGGCACGTACGCGCTCAGGCGCCGCCCGCACCCGCGTCACCGTCGCCCGCCTCGACGGTTGCGTCGGCGTCGCCTTCACCCCGGCTGTCCGCCTGGCGTTCGACCGTGGGCAGCGACACCGGCATACCCGGGTGCAGGTCCTCGAAATTGAGGTCCGGGTTGTACTGGCGCAGCAGCCAGACCGGCACATTGTCCATGCGCCGGGCCAGGGTCCACAGGGAATCGCCCGACTGTACCGTGGTCTGTTCGGTACCGGTGATCCGGAACTGCTCGAAGAAGCGCGCCTGCAACTCTTCGTGGTACGCCTCGCGGCGCTCCTCGAACTCGGCGGGCGCTACGCGGCTGAAGCGCAGTTTGATCCGCTTGCCGACGACGACCGGCTTGCCGTAGCGCATGTTGTTCTCGCGCCGCAGTTCGCTGGCCCGCAGGTCGAGCCATTCGGCGTAATGGCCGAGGGTCTCCGCCGCCTGTACCTCGATCGTCCCGTCGCCCGCGACGCTGTAGTCGGCCGGGTCGGCTGACAGCCCCGGGTGGGCCGCTTCGCGCGCCGACTGGGCGGGGTTGTTGGCCTGCAGGGTCGCCAGCGGTCCGGTGTCGTCCGCGCTCCCCGTGTCCTCCTGTGGCGCGGCGGCGCGATCTCCATCGCCCGTCACGCCCGCGGTCCCGCTGGTGGATTCGGCATCGACCACCGTTTCCCCGCTTGCGTCCGTGCCATTCGCCGCCGTCGCGGTGTCGCCGATGGCCACCGCCGCGTCGACATCGACCGCCGCGACGACATCGCCGTCGTCCGCGGGCGACGTTTCCGTGGCCGCGGTCGCCGTGTCGTCCGCCGGCGTTTTCCCTTCCGCGTCGGCCCCGGTGTCCGCTTGCGCGACCGTCTGGACCGCGTCGGTCGGGCGCCCGTCCACCCGCAGTTTCTGCCCGGGGTAGATGCGGTGCTGATCACCGAGGTCATTGGCCGCGGCCAGGCTGGAGACCCGCAGTCCGGCCCGGTTGGCGATGCCCGAGAGGGTGTCTCCGCGGCTGACGGTGTAGAAGCGCCCGTCTTCGTCACTCCGCTCCGCCGGGACTGGCAGCCGCAGTGTCTGTCCCGCGCGGATGAAATTGGCGCTGCGGAGATTGTTGAGCGACATGATGGCGCTGCTGGACACACCGTAGCGTGAGGCGATTACCGACAGGCTTTCGCCCGGGCGGACCCGGTGGAAGCGGTCCGGGACCTGGGCGAAATAGCGGGCGCCTTCGTCCACTCGCGCCAGCAGCTGCCCGGCGGGCGGGCGCTCTGGGTCCGCCGGCACGCGCAGGCTGAAGCCGCGCGGTACCCGCTTGTTCCCGGACCAGACCGGATCGCGCAGGGCGCGATTCAGGTCGCGCAGACGTTCGCGATCCACGTCGAATGCCTGCGTAAGGGCGTCGACCGGGGCGTAGAACGGCAGCTCGATGGTCTCGGTCACGACGGCGTCGTTGCGTTCGAGCAGGCCGAAATATTTGTTGGCGTTGAAGTCGACCTCGACCGCCGCCAGGAAGGCCGCGTAGAAGTTGCGCGAGGCGAAGCCCCACGTCCGGCTGGAGTACTTGTCGATGATCACGGCGATGTTCTCGCTGCCGACCTGACGCGCTGCCCGGCGGATACCGGCCAGGCCGTGGTTGTAGGCCGTGATCGCCATGGCCCAGTTGTTCGTGACCGAATAGTTGTGCTCCAGCAGCCGGGCCGCGGCGATACTGGATCTGAACGGGTCCATGCGCTCGTCGACGACATGGTCGATGCGCATATAGCGGCGCCCGGTCGCGCGCGTGAACTGCCATAGCCCGGCCGCCCCGACCCGCGACCAGGCGTCCGGGTTGAACGACGATTCGACGTGAGGCAGCGCGGCCAGTTCTTCCGGCAGGCCCATGTCCTCCAGCGTACGCCGGATATGCGGCTCCCACGCCCCCGAGCGCTTGAGCCCGGCGCGGAACTTGTCGGACTGGCCCAGCTGGAAGCGGATGTTGTTCGCGGCCCGCTGCAGGCGGCTGTCGCTCACACCCTCCGGCCACAGTTCGAGTACCCGGCGCTCTTCCTGATCCAGATTCGAGCGATTCTTGCGGGCGATATTCCGCAGGACCTCCCGGTAATGCGCCTTGCGCGCCCGGACCTGCCGGCTCCGCTTGTCGCGGAACCGGCTGTCGAGCGCGACTTTCTCGTACACGACCGACAGATTATCGCGATCGTGCAGCAGGCCCCCATCGGTGGAGACCTGGGTGTAGACGCTGGTCCAGAAACGGATGGCGGGTTCGATCTCCGGTGGCCGCGGGAAATCCGTGTTCGCGGCGAAACCCGCCGTGGAGACAAGGAACAGGCCGGCCAGCAGGGTGGCGGTGAGGCGTTTCATGATTGGGCGGGCTTCCTTGCGATCGATTCGGATCGCATGCGAGCGGTTCGCGGGACGCTGCATATTGTTGACGCACGCGGTCCCGGCTTCAAGTGCCCGGGACACAAATTTTCGCTGCGGTAGAATGGGAGGCTACAACCCACCTGCACACGGTACGCCAGCGTGAGTGAAACGAAGATCCTGCTGCCTGACAGCGACCTGCCGACCCACTGGTACAACGTGGTCGCCGATATGCCCAACCCGCCCGCGCCGTATCTCGGAGCGGACGGTGAGCCGGTGCCGCCGGACGCCCTGGGGGCCATATTCCCGCCGGGGATCCTGGAGCAGGAGGTGTCGACGCAGCGCTGGATCCCGATCCCGGAGCCCGTGCGCGACGCGCTGAAGCTGTGGCGGCCCGCCCCGATGTACCGCGCGCAACGGCTGGAGGAGCGGCTCGGCACACCGGCGAAGATCTATTTCAAGTACGAGGGGGTCAGTCCGGCCGGTTCGCACAAACCGAACTCGGCCGTGCCGCAGGCGTATTACAACCACATCGCGGGCATCCACCGGCTGACCACGGAGACCGGCGCCGGGCAGTGGGGCTCGTCGCTGTCGCTGGCCGGGCAGCTGTTCGACATGGAAGTGCGCATCTACATGGTGCGGGTGTCGGCGGAGCAGAAGCCGTTCCGCAAATCGATGATGCAGCTCTGGGGCGGCGAGGTCATCCCGAGCCCGTCGAACCGGACGCAGGCCGGGCGCGACGCACTGGCGCAGGACGCCGACAACCCCGGCTCACTCGGGATCGCGATCTCCGAGGCCGTCGAGGAGGCCGCCGCACGCGGCGACACGAACTACGCGCTCGGTTCCGTGCTCAATCACGTGTTGCTGCACCAGACCGTGGTCGGCCAGGAAACGAAGCGGCAGATGGAACAGGTCGGCGACTACCCCGACATGGTGTTCGCGCCCTGCGGCGGTGGCTGTAACGTTGGCGGCATGATGTTCCCCTTCATTACGGACAAGGCCGCCGGCCGCGAGATCCGCCTGGTGGCCTGCGAGCCCGCCTCGTGCCCGACGCTCACGCGCGGGCGCTATACCTGGGACTGGGGCGACTCGATCGGGCTGACGCCGCTGATGAAGATGTACACCCTGGGGCACGACTTCATGCCGCCGGGGATCCACGCGGGCGGTCTGCGCTATCACGGCGTATCGCCGCTCGTCTCCCAGCTCCACGCCGAGGGCGTGATCGAGTCGGTCGCCCCGCAGCAGTTGGCGACCTTCCGCGCCGGTCAGCTGATCGCCCAGACCATGGGCATCATCCCGGCACCGGAGTCGGCCCATGCCGCCGCCGGCTGCATCGAAGAGGCGCTGCGCTGCAAAGAGACGGGGGAAGCGAAGACGCTGCTGTTCACACTCTCCGGGCATGGCCACTTCGACATGGCGGCCTACGACAAATACCTGGCCGGCGAGCTCGACGATTACGACTATCCCGAGGAAGAAGTGGCCGCCGCGCTCGGGCGCCTGCCGAAGTTCGAACGCGAGCCGGCCTGAATTGCCGCTCGGCTCGATCCCGGAGATGCCGCATGGCTGAGGACATCACGGCCGGTCCGCTGTTGCCGCGGGTCCAGGCGGCGACCGGGCGGGCACTCGCCAGCGGCGCGCTCGCGCCGATCGGTACAGACGAGGAAGCCCTGCACGATGGCGGCTACGCGTTCCGCCTGCGTACTGTCGCCAGTCTCGCCCGCAAGGAAGCGGCCCAGGCAAGGGCGCGGGCCGGTGGCTTCCAGCAGGATCCGTTTCTGCCGCCTTATGAGGAAGGGTTGCATGTCGGGGCGGTGCCGCCGGCGCATGTCGGCCTGCTGAACAAGTTCCCCGTGCTCGATGATCACCTGCTGATCGTCACCCACCGCTTCCAGCCCCAGGACGGCGCGCTCGATGTCGCGGATTGTGAGGCTTTCCTGCGTATACTCCGCGCCGGCGCTGGCCTGGTGTTCTACAACGGCGGTGAGATCGCCGGCGCGAGCCAGCCGCATCGGCATCTGCAGTGGGTGCCGCTGGTGGAACGGCCGCCGCTGGAAGCGGCCGTGGCCGCCGGCGAGTCACTGCCTTTCCCGGTGGCCGGCGAGCGCCTGCCTCCCACTTGGCTCACGGACCCGGTCACGGGGGCATACGAACTCCATCGCTGCTATACCCGGCTGCTGGGGGCGATCGGGCGCGCCCGGGCAACCGCTGTGCCGGATCGCCCCGGCGCCTACAACCTGCTCGCGACGCGCGATCGGGTCTGGGCCGTACCACGGACCCACGGGTCCATCGCAGGGGTGGCGATCAATGCACTCGGTTATGCGGGCTGGATGCTCGCCGCCGATGAAACGCAGGCGAAAACGGTGCGCACGCGCGGCCCGCTGGCCCTGCTTGCGGCGGCCGCCGGCCGCTGAATCTCTTTATGGAGCCGATCATGGCGAACAACACACGGACCAGCAGCATGGCGGTGTTCTGCGATTTCGAGAACATCGCCCTGGGCGTGCTCGACGCGCGCTACGCCGCCTTCGACATCAACAAGGTCCTCGAGCGCCTGCTGCTCAAGGGCAATATCGTCGTCAAGAAGGCGTACTGCGACTGGGACCGTTACAAGAACTTCAAGCCGGCCATGCACGAGGCCTCGTTCGAGATGATCGAGATCCCGCACGTGCGCCAGTCGGGCAAGAACTCGGCCGATATCCGCATGGTCGTCGATGCGCTCGACCTGTGTTACACGAAATCGCATGTCGACATCTTCGTGGTCGTCAGCGGCGATTCCGATTTCTCGCCGCTGGTCAGCAAGCTGCGCGAGAACGACAAGGTCGTGATCGGCGTAGGGGTCAAGAGTTCGACCTCCGACCTGCTGATCGCCAACTGCGATGAATTCATCTTCTACGACGACCTGGTCCGTGATTCCGAAAAGCCCTCGCGGCGCAAGCGCCGGTCCGGGAAAAAGACGGCCTCGAAGAAGAAGGGCGCGAAGTTCGAAGCCAACGAATCACCATCCGAAACGCCCGCGGAAAATACGGTGGAGGCGGCGGACACGGCGACTGAGTCCGAGACGGGCGACGACGGCGGTGCCGATGATCGTCGGCAGGAGGCGCTGGATCTCGTCATGGCCACGGTCGAGGATCTGTTCCGCGAGCGGGGCGAGGAGGACAAGGTGTGGGGCTCGATGGTGAAACAGGCGCTGAAACGCCGAAAGCCCGGTTTCAACGAGAGCTACCACGGATTCCGGAGTTTCGGCCAGTTGCTCGAGGACGCCCGCGACCGCGGCCTGCTCACGCTCCAGCACGACGAGAAATCGGGCGGCTACATCATCCAGAGTTATTCCACGGATGACTGAAAGCTTCGCCCGGCGTCATCATCGCGGGGTTGTCCGAGCCGCGAGTCCACCGGGTCGCCGCTGTGCCGCGTGCGATCGGTGGCCGCCGCGAACAAACCAGCGCCCTGGCGGGGACCGCTCCACCCCGGCCGCCCCTGTGCTGAGGCCGAACCCGGTAGCGGGGCGGTCCTGGCGGCCGAATTGCTCGATTTGCCCGCCCGCGACCGTCGTGAACGATTTCGGGCGACAGTCGCCCAGCGGTCGGCGCGCCGGCGCATCGGATCCGTCATCATGAGCGCTGAAAAAATTTGCCCGCCAATCAATTGTGTACGATCTTAATTGGGGGTCGCAGGGGGCATGACCGTGATTTTTGATCCGCGTAGCATCCGCTTCCGCGCGAGCCACGAAATGCCTGGCGTGAACGGTTTGCGGGCCCGTGTTGAAGATCGCACGACGTGCGCGGCCGGCGACAAGCGAAAGGTATTCGCACGGCGTTTGACTCCGTATTCAGGCAAGGTGAGACTGCGGTCCATCTCGCACAGGATGTCCAACGCAGCGATGACCAGGTCCGTTCGCCGTTCCGCAAGCCGTTCCCGCCGTTTCCCCGGGGGTCGTCCATGACGGCCGCGACCGGGGAGGAGAACGGTATTCTGCTGCGCCTTGCCGACGGCGATGACCGGGCGGCGCAGGAAGTGATCAACGCGTACGGCGGACTCGTGTGGTCTCTGGCCCTGCGGTTCTGCCGGTCGCGCGCCGATGCGGAGGACGCCGTGCAGGAGATTCTCACCGATGTATGGAAGAGCGCGCACCGATACCGGTCCGCGCGCGCGTCCGAGCGCGTTTTCATCAGCATGATCGCGCGCCGCCGCCTCATCGATCGTCTGCGACGCGACAAGCGCCGCGGCGAGGTCGAGCCCATGGCGGCCGGGCCGTCGTCGGAACTGCAGCATCCGGGTGATTCCGGTGAACGCGGCTGGGACGCGCAGCAGGCGGCACAGGCGATGCAGTCGCTCAGCGACGATCAGCGCCGGGTGCTCGAGATGAACGTGACCCAGGGACTGACCCAGCGTGAGATCGCCGAGGCGACCGGCACGCCGCTCGGTACCGTCAAGACCCACATGCGCCGCGGGCTGATCCGGCTGCGCGAGATGATGTCCGATGACGCGGATGTCGGGCACAGCGGAGGGGCGGCGAGTTGAACTCGGATCAGCCGCAGCGCGAACGCCTGGACGAACTCCTGCTCGATCGGGCCGTCGACGGGCTCGATCCCGCGGAGACCGCGGAACTCGAGACGCTGCTCGCCCGACTGGGGCATGACGATCACGAGGGCTATGACCTCGCGGCCGCGTCCGTGTGGGTCGCCGCGGGCGCCCCCGAGGAACCGATGCCGGCGGATGTCGCCACCCGTGCGCGCCGTACGCTCGAAGCGGGCGCCCCGGCCCCGCGCGAGCGCGGCGCGGACGATGTCCATCCCGGCGATAACGTGCGCCCCCTGCACACACAGCCGCGCCCGGCCCGCCGTGCCGCGGCCACGGGCTGGATCGCAGCGGCCGCGGCGCTTGTGCTGGCGGTGACGGGCTGGTGGCCACGCGTGGATGAGCGCGGCGCGCAGGATCTGACCGCCGCGCGTGACGCGCTGATGGATGAGGCCCCCGATGCCGTCCGGGTCGACTGGAGCAATACCGAGCATCCACGCGCGCAGCAGCTCAAGGGCGGCTACGTCGTGTGGAGCGACGAGCGCCAGCAGGGCTACATGACCTTCGAGGATATCCCCGACAATGATCCGGGCGAGCACCAGTACCAGCTCTGGGTCTTCGATGCCACGCGCAGCGATGAGCACCCTGTCGACGGCGGCGTGTTCGATGCCCGCCGCAACGAGGCCGGCGAGGTCGTGATCCCGATCGAGAACAAACTGCCCGTCCGCCAGGCCGCCCTGTTCGCTGTCACCCTCGAACCGCCGGGCGGCGTGGTCGTCTCCGACCGCGATCCTATCCTCTGGGTCGCCGAACCCGAGGCCCAGAGTTCCTGATTCGATTCAGGGGGCGGGGATCCAGCGTCCGTAAAAAGGTTCTCGCCAAGGCGCGGAGGGCGCCAAGGGACGCGAAGAAATCCGAAGGTGCGCGATGGACCCTGTAGGAGCGAGCTTGCTCGCGAATGTGTCTGCACTGCGCCCGGGTTCCAAAGAAACCCCCACAGATACCGCGGTGGTCAACAATAATCGATGTAGCAGCCAGCCGCGGTGCGGGAACCATCGCGAGCAAGCTCGCTCCTACCAGAACCTTTTATTTCCTTCGCGTCCCTTGGCGCCCTCCGCGCCTTGGCGAGAACCTTCCTGAAACGCGTTTGCGGGGGAATCGGCGTGTGCTCCGCCCCGGCCGTTGTCAGCGGCGGCCATCCCCATCCGGCAATTCGTACACCGTCACGATTGGCCAATGATCGGACGGGGAGATATCGCCGTGGTAGCAACGCGGTGAGTGTGCCGCGAGCGGCCGGGCGTGGCGGTTGGCGGTGATCCAGTCGAAG
>Ga0207714_1000271_pt1 | contig 35631 bp, 34 predicted proteins | sample PonA232FremontCA_2_FD_187270 | JGI IMG/M metagenome (GOLD analysis project Ga0207714, IMG submission 187270) | Marine sediment microbial community from Fremont, CA, USA - Pond A23 Sediment 2 (SPAdes) | ecosystem: Environmental > Aquatic > Marine > Unclassified | place: USA: Fremont, California...
ATGTGTATCGCGGCGGCGCTGATCGGGTGAGACGGTCGTTCGACCGAGAACGGAGCCGCGAGAAGCGCCGAGGCGGAGATTTGAACTCCGGTGTCCGAATGGACAGTAGATTTCGAATCTACCGCCTTGGCCAGGCTAGGCTACCTCGGCTCGTTTCCGCGTAGTTCGGTTCCGCTGTTATGCGTTTCGATCGCCGGCAGCGTCGTCTCGGTGCGCTCACGCCCCGTCGCGGTCCGCGAGTAGCGCCGTCGCGGTCAGAAGCGACTCCAATTCGACGCCGTGGTCCGCGAGCAGCTCCCGTGCACCCTCCTCGCGGTCGACGACGACGAGCACGCGGTCGACCGTCGCGCCCGCCTCGCGGAGCGCCTCGACGGCGTCGACCGCGGACTGGCCGGTCGTGGCGATGTCCTCGATGACGACGACCGCCTCGCCGTCGTCGAGTCGCCCCTCGATCCGGTTGCCGGTGCCGTACGCCTTCGCCTGCTTGCGCGCGATGACGTACGGGCGGCCGAGCTCGACGGCGGTCACCGCCACGAGCGGGACCGCGCCGAGGGCGACGCCCGCGAGCTTCGCGTCCGTCTCCGCGAGCCGGTCGGCGAACGCCTCGGCGACGAGCGTCAGGGCGTCCGGGTCGGTCTCGAAGCGGTACTTGTCGACGTAGTAGTCGCTCGTGCCGCCGTGTGACAGCTCGAACTCGCCAAATCGGACGGCGTCGGCCGCCCGGAGCGCGGCGATCAGCGCCGACCGTTGCTCGTCGTCGGTCATGCGACGAGTTGGGCCGGCACCGACAATAAACGGGTCGGAACGCGCGGCGTGGCGACACGATTTAGTCGGCCCGCTCGAAACGGTGCGGTAATGAGCGCGCAGGCCGCGACCGACGACCGGACGGTCGTGATCGGGCTGGAGGTCCACGTCCAGCTTGAGACCGACACGAAGATCTTCTGCGGCTGTTCGACGGAGCCCGGAGACGACGAGGAGCCGAACACGCGCACCTGTCCGACCTGTCTCGGGCTGCCGGGGTCGCTCCCCGTCCTCAACGAGGCCGCCGTCGAGGCCGCGGTGAAGGTGGGGAAAGCGATCGACGCCGCCATCCCCGAGACGACGACGTTCCACCGGAAGAACTACTACTACCCCGACCTCCCGAAGAACTTCCAGCTCACCCAGTACGACGCGCCGATCTGCGCCGACGGCGAGTTGGCGGTCCGCGTCGACGGCGAGCCCCGGACCGTCGGGATCACCCGAGCGCACATCGAGGAGGACCCGGGAAGCGTCCAGCACGCGGGGGGCTCGATCGAGAACGCCACCCACACGCTCGTCGACTACAACCGCGCGGGCACGCCCCTCATGGAGATCGTCACGGAGCCGGACTTCCGATCGCCGGCCGAGACGCGGGCGTTCCTCGCCAAACTGGAGGAGGTCTTAGAGTACCTCGGCGTGTTCGACCCCGGCCGCGACGGGAGCCTGCGCGTCGACGCCAACGTCTCGCTCGTCGCCGACGAGCACGTCGCGGACGACGGCTCGATCGACGGCGACGCGCTCGACGACGTGAACCGCGCGGAGGTGAAGAACATCTCCAGTCACAGAGGCGCAGAGCGGGCGCTCGCCTACGAGGTCACCAGACAGGAGAACGTCTTGCGTCGCGGCCGCGAGATCGAACAGGAGACCCGTCACTGGGACGAGGACCGCGGCGTCACGGTCGGGATGCGCTCGAAGGAGGCCGAGAAGGATTACCGCTACTTCCGGGAGGGCGACCTCCCCGCCTTGGAGGTGGCCGACTGGAAAGACCGGATCGCGATCCCGGAGCTGCCCGACGCCCGCCGCGAGCGCTTCCGCGAGGAGTACGGGTTAGACCGCGAGGCGGCCTCGAAGCTCACCTCAACGAAGGCGGTCGCGGACTTCTTCGAGGACGTGGCCGGCGAGTTCGACCCCGACCTCGCCGCGACGTGGGTCGCCGACAACCTCCTCGGCGAGCTCAACTACCGCGAGATGGAGATAACCGACGTCGAGGGCCGGCTCGACGAGTTCACGCGCCTGATCGAGCTCGTCGCCGACGAGGAGCTGACGACCAAAAACGCGGAGGAGGTCGTCCTCCGCGAGATGCTCGACGCGGGCGACGACCCGGAGACGGTCATCGAGCGCGAGGGGCTCGGCAAAGCCGAAAGCGACGAGGTCGCGGCCGCCGTCGCGGCCGCGATCGACGAGAATCCCGACGCGGTCGCCGACTACCACGACGGCGACGCGGGCGCGATAAACTTCCTCGTCGGGCAGGTGATGCAGGCGACCGGCGGCAGCGCCGATCCCGGCCAGGTGAACGGGCTGCTCCGCGAGGAGCTTGACGGCTGAGACAGTCGACACGAGAGCGGTTTTGAGAAGAAACGAATCGGAGCGGCGGCAGCGATGTGATATTTAAATACTCGTGAGCGGCGGGGACGGTTGCTTATAAAAGACGACGCGGTCGGCGCGTGCCTGCGAGCGGCCGCCCGCGGCGGCCGCAAAGCAGCACGCGCGAGGGAGTCGGTGGTCCGGAGCGTAGCGGAGGATCACCGACGAGGCTGGGGAGGCGTGAGGTGCGGTCGCTGTGCGGGGCGGGACTCAAAGGGGCAGTCGCGAGGGCGAAGGCGCGCGACGTAAGCACCGAGGGAGCGAACGGAGTGAGCGACCGAGGGGCGCAGCGAGCGCACCGAGCCCTCGCGGCTGGGGCTTTGGAGGTGTTCTCCGCCGATCTCCGATCAATCATTTATATGCGAGCGGCTGGGGCGTCGGTGGTGTTCGTCGCCGACCCGGTGTTGGGTATTTGTCTGCGACTGTCCGAGGATTCGAAGTGGTCCACAGGGGCTGCGTGCGACTGAGCGCCGAAACCGTGCGATTGACCCCCGCCCGCCCGTTACCGCGTCCATGGACGTGACCGTCGAGCCCGCGACCTCCGAGGACCGGCTCAACGTGCTCCGGGTTCTCGACGCCGCGATGCTGGAGACCGACGCCGACACCGTCGACGACCGGATCGCCGCGCGCGACGCCCTCCTCGCGCGGTCGACGCGGACCGGCGGGGTCGCCGGCGCGCTGGTCGCCGTGCGGCCCGACGCCGACCGGCTCCACGTCGACGCCGTCGCGGTCAGGCGGGCGCGGCGCGGCCGCGGAATCGGCTCGACGCTCGTCGCGGCCGCCGTCGACCGCGGCGAGTCGGACCCCGCGGTCGGGGTCGTCACCGCGCGGTTCGACGCCGCCCTCGCGGAGTTCTACGAGGCGCTGGGGTTCACGGTCGACGCCGACGGCGCGGGCGGGGGACGGCGGACCGGTCGTCGCCCAGTGTGACCCGCCTCCGAGACAACCGGCGAACGACGCCGATAAACGGCCGGCCGGCCTACGAGCCGTCAATGAGCGGGAAAGACGAGTACTACAACCGGTCCAAACAGCAGGGGTACCGCGCCCGGTCCGCCTACAAGCTGAAACAGCTCGACGAGGAGGCGGCCCTCTTCGACCCCGGCGACACCGTGGTCGACCTCGGTGCCGCGCCCGGCGGGTGGCTCCAGGTCGCCGCCGAGGCGGTCGGGGAGGGCGGCACGGTCGTCGGCGTCGACCGCCAGCGGATCGACGGGTTCGACGACCACGACGTCGAGACGCTCCGCGGCGACATGACCGAGGAGCGCACCCGCCACTACCTGCGGGAGGCGGTCGGCGAAGCTGGCGCGGACCTCGTCGTGAGCGACATGGCACCGAACATGACCGGCGAGTACGGGCTCGACCACGCCCGGTCGGTCCACCTCGCGCGGCAGGCGCTCGATACGGCCGACGAGCTGCTCGCGTCCGGCGGCGACTTCGTCGTGAAGGTGTTCCAAGGCGAGGACCTCGACGCGTTCCGCGACGACGTGGCGGAGGCGTTTCAGTACGTCCGGACCGTCTCGCCGCCCGCCTCGCGGGACGCCTCCTCCGAGGTGTACCTCGTCGGGAAGGGGTACACCCAGTCGCCCGTCGCCGAGGGCGACCGGATCGAGGTGACCGTCGAAGAGGAGGGAGACGAGGGCGACGGCATCGCCTACGTCGACGGCTACACGCTGTTCGTCGGCGGGGCGGACAGAGGCGAGACGTTCGCCGTTAAGATCACCGAGGTGAAGCCGCGGTTCGGCTTCGCGGAGCGCGTCGACGGCGCGGACGCGCCGCGGTGACCGGCAGTAGAGCCCTCGGTCCGCCGTCGGCGCGGTCGCCGCGCGGTCAGGCGGTGTCCCCGCGGCGGACCCACTCGCGGAGCGTGAACCCGTCGCGGTCGGTCTCCGCGGCCACCTCCCACTCGGCCTCGTCCCACTCGGGATACCGGGTGTCGCCCTCGTACGCGCCGTCGACGTGGCTAAGGACCATCCCGTCGAGGCGCGGCTGGAACAGCGCGTACACCACGCCCCCGCCGAGCACGTAGGCCGTCTCGACGCCGAGGTCGGCCGCGGCCTCGCGGGCCAGTTCGATCGCCTCCGCGTCGTCGCTCGCGACGACGGCCGTCGGGACCGCGACCGCGTCGACGCTCCGACTCACGACGATCTGGCGGCTTCCGGGAGGGTCGTGGCGCATCGAGTCGAAGGTCCGGCGGCCCACGATCACGGGCGAGCCCGCGACCCGCTCGCGGTACTGCCGGACGTCCGCCTCGATGTGGGGCCACGGCACCTCGCCGTCCCGCCCGATGACGCGGTTCTCGGCGAGCGCGGCGACGCTGACGAGCTTCACGCCACGCCTACGCTCGGAACGGAGAAAAGCGGCACGTCCGCGCCGGTCGCGGCCGGACACCCGCCGCTACCCGTCGAGCCCGAGGAGGTCGAACGGGTAGCCGTTGCCCGCCTCGTCGGCGCGCTCGTAGACGACGCGGGCGGCCGCGACGTCCTGAATCGCGAGACCCGTCGAGTCGAAGACGGTGACGCCGGTGACGCCCTCGCCGTCCGCGGCGTCCGCTCCGCGGGTCCCGGCGCGTCCCGCCCGGCGACCGACGACGATCTCGCCGAGTTCGCCGTAGATGTCGTCGTCGGTGAGCGTTCCCGCGGCGTAGGGGACGTTGATCTCACCGGAGTGGGTGCACTGTTCGTGGTCGTCGATGACGATCGTGGCGTCCGTGAGGAGCTCGTCTGCGAGCTCGTGTTTGCCCGCGGCGTCCGCGCCCATGGCGTTGACGTGCGTGTGGTCACAGACGTCGTCGGGGCCGACGATCGGGTCCTCGACGGGCGTCACCGTCGAGAGGACGTCACAGCCGCCGGCCTCCGCGGGCGACCCGGCCCGCACGTCGAACCGGTCCTCGAAGCTGTCGACGAAGTCGGCGACGCGCCCCTCGTCGGGGTCGCTCACGACGACCTCCTCGACGTCCCGGACCGCGGCGATCGCCTCGAGCTGGGTGTACGACTGGACGCCGGCGCCGACGATACCGAGCGAACTCGCGTCGGGAACCGCGAGGTGGTCGGTGGCGACCGCGGCCGCGGCCCCGGTGCGTTTCGTCGTCAGCGTCCGTCCGTCGACGACCGCCAGCGGGAAGCCGGTCTCCGGGTCGGAGTATATCACCGTTCCCATCACCGTCGGCAGGCCGTGGTCGGCGGCGTTGTCCGGGTGCGAGTTCACCCACTTGACGCCGGCGGCGTCCCACCCGTCGCCGCGTTCCGTCTCGGCTCTGGTGTCGCCCTCGCGCACGTCGAGGTACGCCGGCATCGACCGGAAGTCGCCGCCGTACTCGGGGAGGTCGACGTACGACTTCGCCGGCATCGTCGCGTCGCCGCGCTCGTAGGCCGCGAACGCGCCCTCGACCGCGTCGATCACGCGGTCCGTCTCCGCGTTCGCGTCCACGTCGGCGGCGTTGAGAAGCAGCGTCTGCATGTCGCAATCTTTGCCGGCCGCCACTTAGTCCCTTCCGGACCCGGCCGGGGCGCTGCTCCGACTCGTCGGGCGCGGGCCGTCGTCTCGGTTCGGTCGGCGTCTCGACCGGACGCCGTCGCGACCGCCTCAGAGGATGAGGTCGGCGGTCGAGAGCACGTAGTAGACGGCCAGAAGCGCCGCGATGAGGTACTGGCCGAGCGCGACCTCGTCGGCCTCGCCGACGGCGAGTTTGATGAGCGGGTACGCGACGATACCCGCCGCCAGTCCGTCCGCGATCGAGTAGGCGAACGGCATCACGGTGACGGTGAGCCCGGCCGAGACGGCCCACGCCGGGTCCGCCCAGTCGACCTCCACGAGCCCTTGGAGCATCATCACGCCGACGACGATCAGCGCGATAAACGAGGCGTACGACGGGATCGCGGCGACGACGGGGATCACCACGAGCGACGCGATAAACAGGAGCGCGACGACGAGGGCGGTGAGGCCGGTGCGGCCGCCCTCCTCGACGCCGGTCGACGACTCGATGTACGTCGTCACCGTGGAGGTGCCGAGCATCGCGCCGGCGGTGGTACCGACCGCGTCCGCCATCAGCGGCCGGTCCATCTCCGGCAGGTCGCCGTCGTCGTCGAGGAAGTCACCGAACTGCGAGACGCCGATGAGCGTCCCCGCGGTGTCGAAGAAGTCGACGAAAAAGAACGTGAACACGACGAGGACGAAGGTCAGCGGGTCGATCCCGGAGAGCCCGTCGACGAACGCGCCCGCCAGCGGCGTGATGTCGTACTGGGCGGCCGGCAGCGACTCGGGGGTGATCGCCCCGCGGTCGAAGGGACCGGCGAGCGTGAGTCCCCAGCCGGCCAGCGACGTGGCCACGATCCCGAGGACGATCGCGCCGGTGACGTTCCGCGCCCACAACACGAACGTTAACGCGAGTCCGAGCACGCCCAGTATCGCCCACGGGTTCCCGAAGACCCCGCCGAGCGTGACGAGCGTCGTGTCGTCGGGGACGACGATCTGGAGCTCCTGGAGCCCGATGAAAAGCAGGAACAGCCCGATGCCGGCGCCGACCGACTTCTTTACGGGTTCGGGGAACAGCCGGATGACGTACTCGCGTGCGCCGACGGCGGTCAGGATCATAAAGAGGATCCCCTCGACGAAGACGGCCGCGAGCGCGGTCTGCCACGGGATGCCGAGCCCCAACACGACCGTGAACGCGAAAAAGGCGTTGAGGCCGAGTCCCGGCGCGAGCCCGAACGGGCGGTTGGCGTAGAAGGCCATCACGACGGTCGCGACCGCCGCCGAGAGGATCGTCGCGATGGCGATCATCTGGAACACCTCGCCCTGGCCGTACCCGTCGATCTGGATCGCCTCCGAGAGGATCGCGGGATTCACCACGATGATGTACGACATCGCCAGAAACGTCGTCAGCCCGGCCACGAGCTCGGTCCGAACGTCCGAGCCGCGTCCGTCGACGTCGAACCGCGTCGCCAGTCTGTCTGAAAGACCCATTGGACGGGTGGAAGTTCCGACGGATCGAGTGATAAGTTTTGCTGAACGGAGCGCGGAGTGATCCACAGATACGGATCATAATTTCGGCAGAGCCGTTTCAGAGCGTCGAGATATGCGTGAACGTGGCTACTCGAACGTCTTGAGCGCGCCGACCGGAGCATCGGTGATGGAACGCGCGCGCTCCATGCCCTCGTCGCCGACGGCGATGAGCGCGAACACGCCGGTGACGTCGGCGTCGCCCTGGATCGCGATGTCCAAGAGGAGCTCTTGGGTCTCGCCCGACCGGATCAGGTCGTCGACGACGAGGACGGTGTCGCCCGCGTCGATCGCGCTCGCGGGGAGGTAGTACGTCAGTTCGATGCCGGACGCGAGCCGCTGGCGCGACTCGATGAACTCCTCGACGGCCGTCTCCTTCGACTTTTTCGCGTACGCGAGCCGCGCGTTGAAAAAGGAGGCCATCGCTGCCCCCAGCGTGATCCCGTCGGTGGCGGCCGTGAGGACGACGTCCGGGGTCTCGAAGCCGAACGTCTCGGTCGCGACCGGTGCCGCCAGATCGAGGAACGACTGGTCGAAGACGACACCGGAGTTGTCGACGTACCCCTCGTCGTCGAACTCGACGCGGGCGACGAGCTCGTCCGCGAGCGCGTCGCGGCCGACCGTCTCGACGACCTCGCTCGCGCGGTCGACGCCGGGGAGAACGTGGCCGTTCACGTACCGGTTCAGGTCGCCCGCCGGCAGCCCCGTCGCGTCCGAGAGCTCGTCGTAGGTCCGGGTCTGTTTCAACATCCGCAACACGGCGACCGCCTGTAGCTGGAGGGCCGCCTTCTCTGCGCGATTCATACGAGTGATCGCGATCGCACAAGTATGAACACGTCGAAGACGGGCGACGGCCGGGTGACCACGCGCGTGGTGAACTCGCGCCGGTCGCGTGGGGTCACCACGGGACCGAGCCGATCGCAACGGCGACGAGCATCGCTCCGGCACCGAACCCGCTCACCCGGGCCATCGCTCGGCGGGACTTCCGTTCCGTCCATCCCGATCCCGCGTCGAGACGCTCCCGTACCGCTTCGAGGGTCCGACCGAACGCGACGGACCCGGACCAGCCGACCAGACCGAGCCCGAACCAGAGCCCGCCGAACGCGAACGCCGTCTCGGCGGCGGGCGTCGGTTCGGTGCCGGTGGCGACGAGCGCGAGCGTCACGATCGGGGCCGCGATACCGCCGACCGCGGCACCGCTGCCGACGAGCCGCACGCCCCGCCGCGGCGAGACACGGGCGGGCGCGTCGCGGCGATCCGGGGCGGACATCCGGTCAGTCGACCGCCTCCCGCATCCGGGGGTCGAGCGCGTCGCGCATCCCGTCGCCGAGCAGGTTGAATCCGAGGACGGTCAACGCGAGGAACAGCCCGGGGAAAAACGACCACCACCAGACCCCGGTGAGCAGGCCTTGGCTCACGCCGTTCGAGAGCATGAGTCCCCACGAGGGCGTGCCGGCCGAGGCCCCGAACCCGAGAAACGACAGGGCGGCCAGGTCGATGATCGCCAGTCCGAAGTTCAGCGTCGACTGGACCGTGATCGGCGCGAGGCAGTTCGGCAGCACGTGTCTGACGAGCACTCGCGGGTCGGTGGCCCCGAGCGCGGCGGTCGCGTCGACGTACTCGTTTTCCAGCACGGTGAGCGCGGCGCCGCGGACGACGCGGGCGAACCGCGGGGTGTACACGAGCGTCAGGGCCGCGACCGCCCGCCACAGTCCGAGCTCGTCGGGGAAAATGGAGACGAGCGCGAGCGCCAACAGGAGCGAGGGGAACGCCAACAGCACGTCCATCGTCCGCATGATCACGTTGTCAGTGACGTCGCCGTAGTACGCGGCGACGATACCGAGACCGACGCCGAGCACCGTCGACGTGCCGACGGTCACGGTGCCGAACAGCATCGCGTACCACGCGCCGTACGCGACCCGCGGGAGGAGGGCCCGGGCCTGACCGTCGGTCCCGAACGGGTACACGGAACTCGGCGCGGCCCGGTTCGGGTTCGTTCCGAGCTGCGACTGAGAGATAAGGTCAAGATCGAGCGACAGGCGGGCGTAGATCGCGATCACGACCATCGCGACGATGATCGTGAGCCCGGCCAGCGCGAGCCGGTTCGACAGCAGCTGCGAGAGGAACGGCGAGGCGCGGACGCGGTCGGCGAGTCCGCGGCTCTCCGTCTCCGCCTCGCCGGTCCTGAGTGTTTCGGTGCTCATTGTTGGATCCTCGGATCGAGGTACGAGTACGTCACGTCGACGGCGAGGTTCACGAGCGTGAACAGGAGTGCGAAGGTCAACACGGTGCCCTGAACGATCGGGTAGTCACCGACCCTGATCGCCTCGACGAGGAGGGTTCCGATCCCCCCGATCGCGAACACGGTCTCGGTCAGGACCGCGCCGCCGAGGAGCCCGCCGAACTGGATCCCGATGATCGTGACGACCGGGATCAGGGCGTTCCGGAACCCGTGTTTCAGTACGGTGATCTTCGCGCCCTGTCCTTTCGCGCGGGCGGTCCGCATGTAGTCTTGTCTGACGACCTCGAGCATCGACGAACGCATCATCCGCGAGATGAGCGCCGTCGAGTAGACGCCGATGACGATCGACGGCAGGAACATGTGCTTGACCGCGGACCGGAACATCTCCCACTCGCCGGCGATCAGCGTGTCGACCGTCACCATTCCGGTGGTCCGGATCGCGGCGACGTTGTACACGGACGAGATCCGCCCACTCGTCGGGAGCACCCCGAGCACCTGCGCGAAAAGCAGGATCAACAGCGGACCGCTCCAGAAGATCGGGACGCTAATTCCGGCGAGCGCGCCGACGCGAGTGGCGTGGTCGGTGAGGGTGTCCTGTTTCACCGCGCTCAACACGCCGAGCGGGATACCGAATAAGACGCCGAACAGCTGGCCGTACAGGGCCAGTTCGAGCGTGACGGGGAGGGTGTTCGCCATGATCTCCCGGACGGTCGTGTTCCGGTTGATGACGTACGACTCACCGAAGTTGAACCGCGCGACCTTCCCCAGAAAGTCGATGTACTGGACCCAGATCGGGTCGTTGAGCCCGAGGTCGGCACGGATGCGCTCGACGAACTCCTGGCTCGCGCGCTCCCCGGCTATCGTGAGCGCCGGGTCCCCCGGCGAGAGGTGGAGGATAGAAAACACGAGCGTCGCCACTCCGAGCAACACCGGAACGAGCAACAGGAGTCGCTTGAGTACGAATCGCTTTGGGAACATCGTGAGACCGGGAGCCGACTACTCCAGCGAGACCAGATTCAGGTACGGACCGCTGATCGCGGCGATCTGGAACCCGCTGACGCGGTCGGCGACGCCCCGTAGCTCCTCGGCGTAATCGAGGTACACCCACGGCGCTTCGTCGTGGGCGATCCGCATCGCCTCGTTGTACAGGGCCGCGCGGTCGCTTTCGGCGGTCGTCCGCTGGGCCTCCTCGACGAGGTCCATGTACTCTTGATTCGCCCACGACGCGCGGTTGCTGGTGTTGTACCCCTCGGCGTCGAAGCTGACCCAGTCTTGGCCGTCGGAGAGTTCCCCCTCGTCGACCTGGGGGTGGAGGAGGACGTACGCGAAGTTGTCCGGGTCGGCGTTGTCGGTGTACCACCCGAGGAAACACGCGTCGTGACGCCCCTGTGCCGTGTACTCGAGGAACGGCGAGAACGACTGCTGGTTGATCTCGACGTCGATGCCGACCTCACCGAGGTTAGACGAGACGGTCTCTGCGGTCTGGATCGGCGAGGGGTTGTACCCGCGAGGGTTCTGGAACGTCGCCAGCTCGAAGGAGAACCCGTCGCCGTACCCGGCCTCCTCGAGGAGGCTCTGCGCTCGCTCCGGGTCGTACTCGTACGGGTCGATGTCGTCGTTGTGGCCGAGCACGTTCGGCGGCAGCGGCTGGCTGGCCTCGGTCGCGAAGCCGGAGTAGATCTGCTCGACGATCGCCTCGGTGTCGATCGCGTGGCTTATCGCCTGACGGACGCGACGGTCTTGGAACTCCTCGACGGCGGTGATGTTGAACGCCATGTACCCGACGTTGATCCCGTCGGTCCGGACGAGCTCAACGCCGTCCGCGTTCGACACCTGTTGTGAGGACTGCGCGCCGATCCCGTCGATAACGTCGAGTTCGCCGCTCGCGAGCGACTGCGCTCGCGTGGAGTTCTCGCCGACGGTGACGAACACGACCTCGTCGACCTGCGGGCCGTCGCCCCAGTAGTCGTCGTACGCCGTGAGACGGATCTGCTCGTTGGTGTCGTCGAGGGTGTCGAGCTCGAACGGTCCCGTCCCGACCGCGTTCTCCGAGAGGTCGGTGCCGAACTCCTCGATCGCGGCCTCGGAGTGGACCGCGGCCGCGAACATCGCCAGATTGCGCAGGAACGGGGCGTACGTCTGCGTGAGCTGGATCGTCATCTCGTAGTCGCCGTCGACCTGAATATCGTCGATCCAGCTGCCGAGGGTGAAGGGCCCGTACGCGGAGACGTAGTCGTCGCCGGCGTAGTACTCGTACTCCGAGTCGACGAAGCGGCGGTACGTCGCCACAAAGTCCTGTGCGGTGAACTCCTCGCCGTTGTGGAAGGTGACGCCCTCCTTCAGCGTGAGCGACGCCGTCTGGCCGTCGAGCGAGTAGTCCGAGGCGAGTCCGTCGGTGAGCGTCGACTCGCCGGGTTCGAAGTTGATGAGCGTGTCGTAGATCTGTTCGGTGACCTTCGCCACCTCGCCGCTCGTGCTGTTCTGGAAGTCCAGCGTCGACGAGTGGCTCCCGCGGCCGTACCGGAGCAGGGCGTCGCTGCCGTCGGAACCGTCGCCGCCGTCGGAACCGTCGGAACCGTCGTCGGTGCCGGAACAGCCGGCAAGCCCGACCGTCACTGCGGCGCCGCCGGCGGCACCGAGGAAGGTTCTGCGTGAAACGCCGTCGTCTTGCGAGGACATAGATCGAATCTGAGTGGTTTCTGATTTAAACCCATCGAACGGGAATTGCGCTCGTTCCGGCCCCGCGGCCCCGTCGAGGAGCCGCGGCTCAATCGAGCAGGTGGCACGCGGCCGGGTGGTCACCGTCGGGGAGCGTCGGCTCCGCACGCTCGCAGACGCTCGCGAACGTCTCCGCGAGCACGTCCGCCGCCTCCGTCCACTCGTCCGCGATCACCAGCCTGAGGGCGCGGTCGACGACCTCGCCGGCGCGCCCGTCCGGATACCGGTCGAACTGCGCGTCGCGAACCGCGTCGACCGCACCGGCGGGGACCGTCCCGGTCCCGGACGCGGTGCCGCCGTCGGCCGCTACCCGGTCGGACGACTCGTCGAGCTCGTCGAGGATCGGCTCGGTGTCGATGGCCTGCCGTTCGACGCGCTGCCGGAAGTCCATCACCTCGCGGTACGCCTCCTGGTCGATGTCGAGGTCGTCGGGGGGGATCACGCTCGGACACCGCGTCCGGAACGAACACCCGGAGGGCGGGTCGATCGGCGACGGCACGTCGCCTTCGAGGATGACGCGGTCGTCGGTGGCGGCGGTCGGGTCCGGCTCGGGGATCGCGGAGAGCAACGCCTGCGTGTACGGGTGCTGTGGGTCCGCGAACAGCTCGTCGGTGGTCGCCACCTCGACGATCTTCCCGAGGTACATCACGGCGACCCGGTCGCTGACGTGTCGCACCACAGAGAGGTCGTGCGCGATGAACAGGTACGTCAGGTCGAACCGATCCTGCAGGTCCTCGAGCAGGTTGAGGATCTGCGCCTGGACCGAGACGTCGAGCGCGGAGACGGGCTCGTCCGCGACGATGAACTCGGGATCGACGGCGAGCGCGCGGGCGACGCCGACGCGCTGGCGCTGTCCCCCGGACAGCTCGTGGGGATACCGGTCGTACTGTCCGGCCTCGAGTCCGACCGCCTCGAGCAGCTGGCGGACGCGACGACGACGCCGGAGGCGGTCGGTGTCGCCGGCGGAGATCGTCACCGAAACGCGGTCGACGTCGCCCGCGTCGGTGCGCTCGACGGTCCCCTCGACGCCGAGCTGTTCGCGCACGTCGACGTCGACCTCGCCGTCCGCGACCGTCACGTCGACGTGGGTGGTCGCTACGCCGTCTCCGGAGCCGACGACGGCGTCGATCTCGTCGTCGACGGTCAGATCGACCCGATCGCGGGCGATCCCCGAGACCGTCACCGCGGCTTCGACCGCTACCGACGGGTCGCTCTCGGGGAGGTCGTGGATCGACAGCGGCTCGCGGATCGTCTGACCGACCGTCTGTCGCGGGTCGAGCGAGGAGAGCGGGTCCTGGAAGATCATCTGGAGGTTCTTCCGCTGTTCCCGCAGCGCCGACCCGCCGAGGTCGGTGATGTCGGTCCCGGCGAACACCACTCGGCCGTCGGTCGGCTCGGTGAGGTGTAACAGCGCTCGGCCGGCCGTCGACTTCCCGCAGCCGGACTCGCCGACGAGCCCCAGCGTCTCCCCGCGGTTGATCGTGAGGTCGATCCCGTCGACCGCCTTCACGCTGCGGTCGTCGGCACCGAGGACCCGATCGAGTACGCTGTCCGTCTGTTCGTAGTACTTCTGGAGTCCGTCGATCTCGACGATGGGCTCACCAATCGAGCGGTCGCGACCAGAGGCGACCGCGCCGTCGCCGTACTCGTCTTTGTCGAACGACTCCATGACGCATTTCGAGCTGTGGTCGACCCCCTCGGGACCGTGCTGGAGAGAGGGTATCTCGCCGCTCGTACACTCCTCGGTCGCCCACGGGCACCGCGGCGCGAAGTGACAGCCGGCCGGCATGTCGATGAGGTCCGGGACGTTCCCGTCGATCGGCGTGAGCTCCTCTTTTTCCTCGCTCGGGAGCGACTCCAGGAGCGTGTACGTGTACGGGTGCGACGGGTTCTCGAAGATCTCATCGACGGGCCCCTCTTCGACGATCTCCCCGGCGTACATCACCGCGACGCGGTCGCACGTCTCGGCCACGACCCCGAGGTCGTGGGTGATCATCAGCATCGACATCCCCAGGTCGGTCTGTAGGTCGTCGATCAGGTCGAGGATCTGCGCCTGGATGGTCACGTCGAGCGCGGTCGTCGGTTCGTCGGCGACGAGCAGCCCCGGCTGACTGGCCAACGCTATCGCGATGAGCACTCGCTGGCGCATTCCGCCGGAGAACTCGTGCGGGTACTCGTCGACCCGCGCTCCCGGTTCGGGAATCCCGACCGCTTCGAGCACCTCGATGGTCTCTTCACGCACGTCTTCGTCCACGTCGCGGCTGATCTTCGGGAGGATCTCGCGGACGGCGTTGAACCACGAATCCTTGCGACGGCCGCCGTACCGGTGGAGTCTGAGGCTCTCTGCGACCTGCTCGCCGACGGTCACCGAGGGGTTCAGCGACGTCATCGGGTCTTGGAAGATCATGCTTATCTCCCGGCCCCGGACGAACCGGAGCGCCTCCTCGGGGGCGGCGGTGAGGTCGATCGTGTCGCCGTCGATGAACCCCGTGGCGTCGTACCGGTCGCGGAGCTCGTCCGCGAGCCCGGCGTCGGTCAGCTCGACCGTCCCGCCGACGATCTCGCCGGGGTCGTCGACGAGTCCCATCGTCGACAGCGCCGTGACGCTTTTTCCGGACCCAGACTCGCCGACGAGTCCGACGGTCTCGCCTTCGCGGATCTCCAGGTCGACACCGTCGACCGCCTTCACCTGTCCCCGTTCCGTCGAGAACTGAGTGTGGAGGTCAGAGAGCGAAAGCAGGGGTGGCATGTGGTCGTTTTCCGACGGTCCGTTCATATACTTTTGTTTTCAGCCGGCGCGACGAGAGCGGACGGGAGAGAAGATTTACCCCCGACCGACCGCCTACGCAGTGTATGGACGCAATGGAGCATCCGCTCGCGGACGACGACGCGTGGACCACGGTCATCGAGGAGTGCCGTGCGACCGCCGACGGGTATCGGGATCGCGGGTGGACGGCGTTCTCGCCGGTCCCGGGCGACGTGGTGCCGGTCCCCGCGCCCGGCGACTCGGTCGACGAGAAGGTCGGCCTCGACGTGCTGGTGTCGGGCGAGGAGTTCGACCGCCTCACGGAGCTGACGGAGACGGGCGGGTTCGACGAGTTCGAGGCGTTCCGCGCCCACGAGAACGGCGTCGTGTATCTGACGCTCGTGTTCCGAGCGCCGGCGACCGAGACCGCGCTCTGTCTCCCGCTGTACTACCGGACCGCCGAGGCGGACCGCATGCTCGGTCGGGTTCGGGCCGGGGAGGCGATGACGACCTACGTACACGCGCTCTCTGGTGACGATCGGATCGAGTTCGACCACGAGGACCCGACGCCGCTTTTCCCGCCACAGGACACCGGAGACGCCTGAACGGGTCGGTCCTCACCGCTCTCTGACGACGACGAACTCCGCCAAGTCCCGGAGGTACTCGATCGCCTCGGTCTCCGGCGGGTCGGCGGAGTCGAGGGCCGCGAGCGCGCGTTCCGACTCCTCGCGGGCGCGGTCGTTGATTTCGGCGGGCGACAGCGACGTGACCTGAAGGACCGAGGGCCGGTCTAGCTCGGCGTCCCGGCCGGTCGGCTTGCCGAGCGCGTCGGCGTCGGCGGTGGCGTCTAACACGTCGTCGCGCATCTGGAAGGCGACGCCGACGCGCTCCGCGTACTCGCCGAACGCGTCGACGGCGTGGGGCTCCGCGCCGCCCGCGACCGCCCCCAGCTCGGCTGCGGCGCGGAACAGCGCGCCCGTCTTCCGGCGGGCGAGCTCCATGTACTCCGTCTCAGTCGTCGGACAGGCGGCCAGCTCGACGGCCTCCCCTTCGCCCAGTTCGACCATCGCCTCGGCGACGGTGCTCATCGCGCGCGGGTCCGTCGAAAACAGCGCGAACGCCTCGCCGAGCAGCCCGTCGCTCGCGATCAACGCCGGTCCGTGGCCGAACTCGGCCCACGCGGCGGACGTGCCGCGGCGCACCGCGGAGCGGTCGATGATGTCGTCGACGACCAGCGAGGCGTTGTGGACGAGCTCGATGCCCGCGGCGAAGTCGACGGCGTCGGCGGGGTCGCCGCCGAACGCCTCGCAGGCGAGGATCGTCACGGCGGGACGGACCCGCTTGCCGCCGGCGAGGACGACGTGGCACAGCTCCTCGGAGAGCTCGTCGGGCTCGACGCCGTCGATGACCGCCTCGATGCGGTCCTCAACCAGCCCGACTCGACGCTCCAAGTACTCCATCTACCACCGCGAGGAGGCCGTCGCGCAAAGGCCTGACGGAACGCCGTGCGGGCCGGGATCGCCGCTCAGTGCGGTCCGAGAGGACCGGTTCAGTCGTCCGCGCTCGCGGCCGCGGCCACGCTCTCGTACAGCTCGCCGGCGCGCTCGCGTTCGGAGAGGTACTCGTCGGCGTCGAGCGCTGCCTGCACGCCCATCCCGCTCGCGGTGGCGGCCTGCTGGTAGTGGAAGTCGACGACGTCGCCCGCACCGAACAGACCGTCGACGGCCGTGCGCGTCTGTCCGCCGCCGCGGCCGTCTTCGGTAAGCAGGTAGCCCGCGTCGTCGACCTCGACGCCGGTCCCGTCGAGGAACTCGGTGTTCGGCGTGTGGCCGATGGCGTAAAACACCGCGCCCACGTCGAAGTCGTACTCCGTGACCGCGTCGGCGGTCGCCGGGTCTTCGAGCTTCTCTTTCGGGTGGCCGTCCGGGTGTTCGACGAGCGTCACGCGGTCGATCCCGTCCTCGCGGCTCCCGTGGATCTCGGTGAGCTCGGTGTTGAGGAGGAGCTCGATGTCGCCGTCGTCGACCTTCTCCATCGTGCGGTCGATCCAGACGTCCTCGGCGCGGAACTCCTCGCGGCGGTGGGCGACGTAGACGGTGTCGGCGAACTTCGTGAGGAAGTTCGCCTCCTCCATCGCGGCGTCGCCGCCGCCGACGACGAGCATGTCCTCGCCGCGGAAGAACGCGCCGTCGCAGGTCGCACACGTCGAGAGCCCGTACCCCAGCAGCTCGTCTTCGCCGGGGACGCCGAGCGTGCGGGCGGACGCCCCGGAGGCGGCGATCACGGCGTCGGCGGCGTACACGTCGCCGTCGGAGAGCGCGACGCGGAAGTGGCCCGCCGGCTCCTTCCGCACGTCTTCGATGACCCCGTTCCGGGTCTCCGCACCGAACTTCTCCGCCTGCTGTTTCATGTCGTTGATGAGCTCCGGTCCGGAGATCCCCTCGGGGAAGCCGGGGTAGTTCTCCACCTCGGAGGTGAGCGTGAGCTGGCCGCCCGGCTCCTCGCCCTCGATGAGCAGGGGGTCGTTGTTCGAGCGCGCGGCGTAGATCGCGGCGGAGAGCCCCGCGATCCCGGTGCCGGCGATTATCAGTCGACGGTGTTCGGCGGTGTCGTCGGTCATGCCTTCGTGTTCGCCGCCGCGAAGTATGTAGGTTGCGCCCGCGCTCTGTGAGCGCGGCCGCGATCCGGTCGTCAGCCGGTCGGGAACTCGGATCGAGGCGCGGCGGCGTCGAACGCCTCGAAGAACCGCTCCGCGACGAACGTCTCGACGACGTCCGACAGCGAGGCCGACTCGGGGACCGCGGCGAGGATACCGAGGGGGACCTGCGCGCCGGCCATCGAGGCGTGACCGCCGGCGGAGCCGACGGCGTCGAGCGCGTCCCGCAGCAGCTCACCCGCGTCGAGGTCGGTGCCGCGGGCGCGCGCAGAGCCGTAGATCACGCCGTCGGCGTAGCCGTAGACGAAGCTCACCGCCACGCCGTCCAGCCCGAGGAGCCGGTCTGCGGCCTGCGCGAGGGCGTCGCGGTCGCTCACCTCGCCGACGCAGGTGGCGAGGGCAGCGCCGCGAACGTCGCGGTGCTCGATCGCGGCCGCGAGCACGCGGAGCGTCTCCGGGCTCACGCTCGGGCTCTCGACGCGTTCGAGCACCGACTCGTCGGCGTCTGCGAGCAGCGCGGCGGCCGCTTCGAAGTCGTCGGTCGCGGTCGACCGCGTGAACCCCTTCGTGTCGGTCCGGATCCCGTACGACAGCGCGGTCGCGAGCGCTCTGTCGGGCGCGATCCCGAGCCGCGAGAGGTACTCCGCGATGAGCGTGCTCGTCGCGCCGACCGTCGGCCGGACGTCGACGAACGACCCCGCTACCGGCCCGCGCGGGGGGTGGTGGTCGATCACGACGTCGACCGGGTACTCCGCCGGGAGCCCGTTGTTGACCCCGGCCCGCGAGTGGTCGACCACGGCGACGCCGTCGTAGTCGTCGAGGTCGACGTCCGCGAACGTCCGGAGCCGGATGTCGAGCACGTTCACCATCGCGCGGTTCTCCTGGTGAGCGATGTCGCCGCCGTGGCAGGCGTCCGCGGCCACGCCGACCGACTCGGCGATCCGCGCGAGCCCGATCGCGCTCGCGATCGCGTCGGGATCGGGGTTGTCGTGTGCGACGACCAACAGCGGTCCCGAGAGCGCTCTGAGCGTGGTCACCAGCCGGGCCGGACGCTCCTCCGTGCCGGGCTCGGCGGCGGTCGGATCGGCGAAGTCGACGGCGTCCCGTCCGTCGGTCGGACGCGCCGGCTCGTCGGTCCCACGGTCGCCCGTCCCGGCGTCAACCGGGTCGAGGCCGACCGCGTCGAGGACGCGGTCGGCGACCGCGCCGACGGGATCGACGACGCGGTCCGCGGCCCGCCGGATCGCCGCCTCCTGCTCGGCGGTCGGTGCCGTCCCGAGGTGCGCGACGACCAGCGCGTCGGGAAACCGGTCCCGCGCCGCGCGGGCGGCCGCGGCGTTGCGTCCGGGGTCGTCGCTCGCGACGAGCACCACCGCGGCCGCGTCGGGGTACGCTGACGGCTCGGTCGGGTCGGCCGCGACGGCCGCGACGTTGCGGTCGCGAAGGGTCGACACCCACCCGTCGTCGTCGGTGATCGCCATCAGCTCGCCGCGCTCCTCGCGGGTCCGTTCGGCGAGCGTGTTCCCGACCGCGCCGCAGCCGAGCAGCAGTCGCCGTGTCATGCGAGCACGCGGGCGTTACGGGAGGAGACGCCACGGTCGCGGACGGGCGGGAGCCGGCGCGGGCTCACTCGTCGTCCCCCGGCGCGTCGCCTCGGAGCGATCCGTTCGCCGCGGCGGCGACGTCGACCGCGGCCCGGTTCTCCGCGACGTCGTGAACCCGAACGATGTCCGCGCCCCGGTCCGCGGCGAGCGCGGTGGCGGCGACGGTCGCGTGTTCGCGGTCGTCCGGCTCCCGACCGACCGCGCCGTGCATCGACTTGTGCGAGTGACCGACGAGGACGGGACACCCGAGCGCGGCGAACTCGCCGCAGCGCGCGAGCAGCTCGAAGTCCTCCGCGGGCGACTTGCCGAACCCGATCCCGGGGTCGACGATGACACGGTCGCGGTCGATTCCGGCCGTGTCTGCAAGCGCGAGCCGCTCGCGGAGGGCGTCCGCGACCTCGGCGACGACGTCGTCGTACTCGGGGTCGGCGTTCGGGTCGACCGGCGCGTCGAGGCTGTGCATCACCACGACCGGACAGTCCGCCTCGGCGACGACCGCGCGCATCTCCGGGTCCTCCAGGCCGGTCACGTCGTTGATGATGTCGGCACCGGCGTCGAGTGCCGCCTCGGCGACGGCGGGCTTGCGCGTGTCGACGGAGACGAGCACCTCGCCGTCGCCGACCGCCGGCACCGACTGGACCGCCTCGATCGTCGGCACGACGCGCGCGACCTCCTCGTCGACCGGGACCGGATCGGCGCCCGGCCGGGTCGACTCGCCGCCGACGTCGACGATGTCGACGCCGCCCGCGACCATCCGACGGACGCCCGCGATCGCGTCGTCGACGTCGGCGTGGCGTCCGCCGTCGTGAAACGAGTCCGGCGTGACGTTGAGCACGCCCATCACCGCGGTCCCCTCGTTCCAGGGGAACTCGCCCGCGGCGTCGGTTCCGCCGGACGCCGCGGAGCCGTCGCGTTCGACCGCCGCGGTGAGGTCGTCGGCCACGCCCGCGAGTCCGCGCCCGTCGACCGCGGTCAGGCGGTCGGCGAGCGCGCGGAACTCCGCGACCGTCCCCGCGAGCGTGACGGGCACCCGCTCGCCGGTCGCGCCGCGGTCCTCGCGTGCGCCGAGCCCGCCGAGGACGGCGTCGCCGCCGACCGCGCGCAGTTCGGCGGCGACGCGCTCGGCCCGGTCGCCGCGCAGCCGACACGCGAGGACGCGGTGGTCGACGCGGTCGCGGCCGGCCGCGACGCCCTCCGACGGGACTTCGGCCGTTTCGAGCGCGTGGGCGGCGGTGGCGGCGTCGCGAACCGCCCGCTCGCGGACGGTTCGCGTCCGGGCGTCGCGCGCCTCCGCCACCGCGAACAGCGACCCGACCACCAGCACGCAGTCGTCGGCCGCGGCGCGGTCGACCGCGGTCGCGAGCGCGTCGGCGACGTCACCGCCGACGGTCGGAGATCCGACCCCCGCAGCCCGGAGCGCGGCCGCGAGTACGGCCGGATCCTCGGCGCGGTCGACGGCCGGGCGGCAGGTGATCGCGGTGTCGGCGTCGGGGAGCGCCGCCGCGGTGTCGGCGTGGTGTTTGTCGTGCATCGCGGCGTACACGAGGTGGAGGTCGTCGTACTCGTACTCCTCGAGCGTCGCGGCGAGCGTGCGGGCGGCCGCCGGGTTGTGAGCGCCGTCGAGCACCGTCAGCGGCGCGGTGTCGAGCACTTCGAACCGTCCCGGCCACGTCGCGCGCGAGAGTCCGGCACCGACGGCGCGGTCGGACGGCGGCGACTCCAGCGCGGCCGCGGTCCGGTCCGCGAGCGCGACCGCGACCGCCGCGTTCGCCGCCTGGTGGCCGCCGACGAGCGGGATTCTGTGCGTTCCCTCGCGGTCGCCGGCGAGCGCTATCTCGGCGTCCGTCGGGCTGACGCGCCCGCGGTACTCGGCCGAGAGGACGGGCGCGTCGGCGTCCTCGCCGGCGGTCGCGGCCCCGTCGCCCCCGGCCACCCGCGCGACGGGCGCGCCCGCCTCAGCGCCGACCGCGCCGACGACGTCGAGCGCCTCGCCCTCGCAGGCGGTGACGAGCGGTGTGTCGGGGGTGGCGATCTGGGACATCGTGCGGGCGATCTCCCCGATCGTGTCGCCGAGGACCGCGGTGTGTTCCAGGGAGACGTTCGTGACCGCGGTCGCGACCGGGTCGACCGCGCTCGTCGCGTCGTACTCGCCGCCGAGCCCGACCTCCATCACGGCGACGTCGACGTCGCGGCGCGCGAACTCGTGGACGGCCATGGCGGTCACGACCTCGAAGAACGTGAGCGGCTCGCCGCCGGCCGCCCGCTCGACGAGCCACGGACGGACCGCCGCGACGAACTCAGCGATCGCGGCGTCGGTCATCTGCCGGCCGTCGACGCGGACGCGCTCGGAGAGCGCAGAGAGGTGCGGCGACGTGTACAGGCCGACCGACAGGCCGGCCTCCCGCAGGATCGACGCCGTCATGCGGGCGGTGCTGCCCTTCCCGTTCGACCCGGCGATCTGGACGAACGGAACGTCCGCCTGCGGCGAGTCGAGGTGATCGAGGAGCGCCTCGACCCGCTCCGTGCCGGGCCTGACCGAGAAGCGGCGGAGGTCAAAGAGGAACGCCGCCGCCTCGTGGTAGTCCATACACCGTGCGTCGGCTCCGCGTCGCTTAGGCGTAACGGACCGAAGCGACCGACGTCCCGCCCCGAACCGGTGGTTTATATCGACGGCTCGCGTCGCGTGAGGCGAGGGAGACGAGCGTTGAACACCGTGTATTTCACCTGCGCGGACTGCGAGCGGACGATCGAGGTCGACGACGCGATGCGGGAGGCGATACTCGAATCCGGCTGTCCGGTGTGTACCGCGACCGCGGCCGAGACGGATTTTACGGCCGCGTGCGGCCGTTCGTGACCCGTAGCCCTCGTCGACTGCCGGCCGCGAGCGGTCACCGGTCGTCTGACCCCCGGTCGGTCACCGTTCCGTCTCGCAGGTCGCGTTCGACCGCGTCCGGGTCGCGCTCCGTCGGGTCACCGTATCCGCCGCCGCCCGGCGTCCGGAGCGTGACCGTCGTCCCGGCCGCGACGTCGACGGTCGTCTTTGCCGGCACGGGCTCGCCGTCGATCAGGTTCTCGCCGGGCGCACCGGGTTCGCCGTCGGCCAGCCCCTGTGGGGCCCGGCGGCGGCGCTCGGTCAACAGCGAGACGGTCGCGTCGACCTCGGTCCGTATCCGGCGTTCGAGCCCGAGTCCGCCGCGATGGCGTCCGTCGCCGCCGCTGTCGGGGCGGAGCGCGTAGCGTTCGACCCGCAGCGGGTACGCCGCCTCCAGCGCCTCCACCGGCGTGTTGAGCGTGTTCGTCATTCCGACCTGAACGCCGTCCATGCCGTCGGCGTCGGGGCGAGCGCCGAACCCGCCGCCGACCGTCTCGTAGTAGGAGAACGCCGCGGTCTCGTCGCCGTCGCCGCGACCGCCGCGACGCCCGATCGTGAGGTTGTTCATCGTCCCCTGGCCGGCGGCGGTGACGCGCTCCGGGGCGGCCGCGCCGAACGCCGCGAGGACGACGTCCGTGACCCGCTGGCTCGTCTCGACGTTCCCGCCGACGACCGCCGCGGGCGGGTCCGGATTCAGCACGGAGCCGTCCGGAGCCGATACCGACACCGGCTCGTAACACCCGTGGTTCGGCGGGATCGTCGGGTCGGTCACACAGCGCACGACGAAGTAGACGGCGCTTTTCGCCACCGCGAGCGGCGCGTTACAGCTACCCGCCACCTGGTCCGCGCTGCCCGCGAAGTCGACCGCGACCGACCCGCCGTCGACGGTCACCGTCGCGCGTATCGGGACGTCCGCGTCGGTGACGCCGTCGCCCTCCAGGGCGTCTTCGGCCTCGTAGACGCCGTCCGGCAGCTCGCGGATCGCGGCGGTCGTGCGCTCGCGCGAGTAGTCTATCACCGCGTCGAACGCGTCGAGCAGCCGGTCGCGACCGTGTTCGGCGGCCAGCTCGCGGACCCGCTCCGCGCCGCGGGCGTTCGCGGCCAGCTGCGCCGCGAGGTCGGCGCGGCGCTCCGCCGGGTTGCGGACGTTCGCGAACAGGAGATCGAAGACGTCGGACTCGCGCTCGCCGCCGGCGACGAGCCGCGTCGGCGGGATCCGGAGCCCCTCGGCGTGGACGTCGCGAGCGTCCGCCGGCATGCTCCCCGGAGTCGCGCCGCCGACGTCGGCGTGGTGCGCGCGCGAGACCGCGTAGCCGACGACGTCGCCGTCGAGCGCGACCGACGAGACGAGCGTCACGTCGGGGAGGTGCGTCCCGCCCGCGAACGGGTCGTTGAGGGCGAACACGTCGCCCGGCGCGGGGTCGCGGTCGCGGACCGCGTTGACCGCGGCCGGCATCGCCCCGAGGTGGACCGGGATGTGCTCCGCCTGCGCGACGGTCCGCCCGTCGGCGTCGAACAGCGCGGTCGAGCAGTCCCGCCGCTCGGTGATGTTCGGCGAGTAGGCGCTCCGGACCAACACGCCGCCCATCTCCTCGGCGACGCCTTCGAGCTGGTTGCGGAGCACCGCAAGCGAGACGGAGTCGATGTCGGACGCGGCGGTCGGGTCGTCGCCGGCCGCGGGCCCCGCGTCGGTCACGCCGCGTCACCCCCGTTCGGGTCGGCGACGCGTTCCAAGACGACCGTGCCGTCCCGGCGGACGCGCCCTTCCCAACCCGGCGGGACGACGGTGGTGCTCTCCGCGCCCGCGAGGACGGCCGGGCCGGTGACGTCGGCGTCTGGCGCCAGCGCGTCGCGGTCGAAGACGGTCGCCGCCGCCGCGCCCGTCCGCGGGAACGTCACCGTCCGGCTCCCGCGCGCCGCGTCCGCCGCCCCCTCGCGGGCCACGGTCGGCGCTTCGACGGGGACCGTCGCCGTGACGCGGAGCGTGACCGCCTCGACCGCGGCGTCGAGCCGGTGGCCGTAGGCGCGCTCGTGGGCGTCGCCGAACCGCGACGCGAGCGTTGCGGGGTCGACCGAGCCGTCGGCGTCTTCCGGGTCCGCGGAGACGGTCACCTCGAACCGCTGGCCGGCGTACCGGCAGTCGGCGGCGCGCTCGATTCGAGCGGCGTCGGGCGACGAGGCGTCGTCGAGCGCGCGGGCTTCGAGGGCGTCGAACGCGGCGGCCAGGTCGCCGGCGGTCGCGTTAGACAGCCCGAGCCGGACCGTCCGGGCGGCGTCGTGCGTCTCGTCGGCCGCGAGCAGGCCGTACGCCGAGAGCACGCCGGCCGCACCGGGGACGAGCACGCGGCCGATCCCGAGCCGGTCGGCGAGCGCCGCGGCGTGCATCGGCCCCGCGCCGCCGAAGGCGACGAGGTCGAACTCGCGGGGGTCCCGGCCGCGCTCGACCGTGACCGATCGGATCGCGCGCGCCATCGTCGCGTTCGCGACGCGACCGACTCCGCGGGCGGCCGCCGTCGCGGGGTCGGCGGCGTCCCCGCGTCCCGCGTCACCGATGTCGGCCGCCGCGGCGAGGTCGGCGAGCGCGTCGCGGGCCGCGTCGAAGTCGAGCCCGAGGCCGCCGCCAAGCGACGCGTCGGGACCGATGTAGCCCAAGACGACGGCGGCGTCGGTGACGGTCGGCTCCGTTCCGCCGTTGCCGTAACACGCCGGCCCGGGGTCCGCCCCGGCCGACTCGGGGCCGACGCGAAGCGCCCCGCCCGCGTCGGTCCACGCCACCGATCCGCCGCCCGCGCCGACCGTCTCGACGTCGACCGCCGGGGTCCGCAGCGGCACGCCGGCCACGGTCGTCTCCGTCGTCCGCGCGGCGCGTCCGTCGCGAACGAGGCTCACGTCGCTCGACGTGCCGCCCATGTCGAAGGTGACGGCGGCCGCCGCGTCGCTCGGCGTCTCGCCGCCCGGCTGACCCCCGGCGTCCGGGAGCGTCCCGCCGGTCGCGGCCGCCGCCGCGCCGACGACGCCGGCGGCCGGTCCCGAAAGCACCGTCGTCACCGCGCGGTCGCGGACCGTCCCGGCGGCCGCGACGCCGCCGTTCGACCGCATCACGCGCGGCTCCGGCAGACCGAGGTCCGCCGCGCCGTCGCGCAGCCGGCCGAGGTAGGCGTCCAGCTCGGGAGTCAGGTACGCGTCGGCGGCGGTCGTCGCCGTCCGCTCGTACTCGCGGAACTCGGGTAACACGTCGTGTGAGACCGACACCGGAACGTCGAGCTCCTCGCGGAGGACCTCGGCGACCGCGGCCTCGTTGTCCGGGTGCGCGTACGCGTGCAGCAGCGACACCGCGACGCTCTCGGCGTCCGTCTCGGCGATCCGGTCTGCGAGCGCGCGGACCGCGTCCGGGTCGGGCTCGCGCTCGATCCCCGCCGGCGTCGCGCGCTCGTCGACCGCGAAGCGCCGGCGGCGCGGGACGAGCGGGGCGGGCTTCTCGGCGGACAGGTCGTACAGCGCGGGGCGGTCCTGTCGGCCGATCTCCGCGACGTCGCGGAACCCGGCCGTCGTCACGAGCGCGGTGCGCGCGCCGTCGCGTTCGAGGAGCGCGTTCACCGAGGCGGTCGTCGCGTGGACGAACGCGTCGACGCCGCTCGGGTCGACCCCGGCGGCCGCGCAGGCCTCGCGGACCCCGGCGAGAACCCCCTCGTGTTGGGGCGTCGTCGTGGGGACCTTCGCGGTCGTCAACGCGCCGTCGACGACGAGCGCGACGTCGGTGAACGTCCCGCCGACGTCGACGCCGAGGCGAACACCCGACATCGGTCAGCGGTCGGCGCAGTACTCGACGAAGTTCCGCAGGATCGTCAGCCCCGTCTCGCCGCTCTTCTCCGGGTGGAACTGCGTGCCGAACACGTTGCCGGCCTCGTTGGCGACCACGGCGGGGAAGTCGACGCCGTAGTCCGCGGTCGCGACGACCGCGTCGGCGTCGTCGGGGGCGGCGTAGTACGAGTGGACGAAGTAGGCGTACTCCCCGTCGACGGACCCGCCCGTGGGTCCGTCCGCCCGCGCGGTCTCCGACCCCGCTCCGTCGACGCCGTCGACGATCGGGTGGTCACGCGTCACCGCGAGCTCGTTCCAGCCCATGTGGGGGACCTTCCGGTCGACCTCGAACCGGACGTTCGTTCCGGGGATCAGGTCGAGGCCGGTCACCTCGCCTTCGCCCTCGTGGTCGGCCTCCTCGCTCGTGGTGAGGAGCATCTGCATTCCGAGACAGATGCCGAACAGGGGGCGGCCCGCCGCGGCGTGGTCGGTCAGCGCCTCGCGGAGCGGACCGGCGTTTTCCATCCCCTCGCGGAACGCGCCGACGCCGGGGAGGACGACCCCGTCGGCCGCGGCGAACGCCGCGGGGTCGTCCGTGATCTCGACCGACGCCCCCGCGCGTTCGAGCCCGCGGGTCGCGGACCGGAGGTTCCCGAGCCCGTAGTCGACGACGACGACGTCCGCCAGCGTCTCCGCGGGCGGCTCGAAGGTGCTCATACGTCCGTCTCAGAGGGCGAGCGAAAAGTCGGTTTCCCTTGTGACGGTCCGGCGGAGCCGCGGCGTCACTTCAGCATCGACTCGGCCATCCGGCGCGGGAAGCCGGCGACGAGCTCCCAGATGCCCATCTGAACCTCATCGGAGCGCAGCCGCGACCGGAGCCGCTGGCTGAACAGCTCGACGGAGATGATGAGAAAGAAGATCGCGAGCAGCGTCGCCATCATGTTGGTGAACCGCAGCAGGTTCTGTTGTGAGGCCAAGACGTACCCGAGCCCGCCCGCGCCGATGACGCCGACGGTGACGCCGATGCGGACGTTGATCTCGAAGATGTACAGCGTCCACGCGATAAACGCCGTCCGGACCTGACTCAGCATGCCGAAGAAGACGACCTGCGGCTTGCTCGCGCCGGTCGTCTCCATGGCCTCTATCGGGCCGTCCTCGATCTCTTCGAGCTCGTCGACGAACAGCCGGCCGAGGTTTCCGATCGTGTCGAAGGCGATCGCGATCGCGGCCGAGGAGGGACCGAGCCCGAGAAACGGGATGAAGATGAGCGTCCAGATGATGGCCGGGACCGCACGGATAAACGACATCGTGCCCCTGAAAAGGAAGTTAAACGGGAACGGCGTGACGCGCTCGGACCCGAGCGTCCCGAAGACGAGCGCCACCGGGAATCCGAGGACCGTCCCGACGAACCCCATCGCGAGCGTGATCCCGGCCTCCCCGAAGATCTGGAAGATCCCGAGCTCCCGGAAGAAGAACGCGTACACATCGGTCGGGTTCGGCGGGAACTGGAAGAGCAGGCCGCCGATCTCGGGGTCGTACAGCAGGTTCTCCTGTCTGATGAACGCGACGTACTGACCCAAATCGAGGAACGGGACGACGCCGAAGTAGCTCGTGATCGGGAAGAACCCGGTCAGCGAGTCGGTGAACGTCCCGAGGCGCGCGTCCGGGTTCAGAAGCTCCGTCGCGGCGAACGCCTGCAGCGTGGCGAACGCGAGGAACGCGAACAGCCCGAGCCAGCCCAGCGCTCGCCGGCGACGCGTCCGTCTGATGTTCTCGAACTGGTCGGCGATGCGATCCGGGACGCCCGTGTCGGCGTCGAACGCGCCGGCCGTTCCGTCTGAGTCCGTCGTGTCTGGTGTCACTCGTAGATCAGCTCCGTTTCCGTCACGACGTCGCGACCTCGTCGGTCGGGGCGTCGGCGTCACCGTCGTCGCGGACGAACATCCCCTCGGTGTCGATGTCGCCGTAGATGTCGTCGATGACCTCGATCGTCAGATCGTCGCGGTACCCGTCGAACACCTTCTCGCCGTCGCGGAGCCCGATGAAGCGGTGACCGAACTTCCGGGCGATGTTCACCTGGTGGAGGCTACAGAACGTCGTGAGACCGCGGTCCTCGGAGGCGGTCCGGAGATACCCCATCACGCTCTGGGCGCTGCCGGGGTCGAGGCTCGCGACCGGCTCGTCCGCGAGCAGGACGTTCGGCTGCTGGACGAGCGCGCGGGCGATCCCGATCCGCTGTTGTTGCCCGCCGCTCATGCTGCGCGCCTTCTGTTCGGCCTCGTCGAGCAGGCCGACCGTGTCGAGCGCGTCGAGCGCGCGGTGTTTCTCGGCGTCGTCTTGGAGCTGTAACACGCTGGAGAAGAACCCGGACCGGTGAACGCCGCCGGAAAGCGAGTTCGAGTACGCCGTCATGTCGCCGATGATGTTGTGTTGCTGGAAGATCATCGCGACCTCGGGCCGCGGGCCGACCATCGACTCCCCGGCGATCGCGATCTCGCCGTCCGTCGGCGAGAGCAGTCCGCTCAGCGCCCGCAACAGCGTGGACTTGCCGGAGCCGGAGACGCCGAGCACGATGACGAACTCGCCGTCGGGGACCGCGAACGACACGTCGTCGAGCGCGACCGTGTCGCCGAACCGCTTCGAGAGGCCGTCGACTTCGATGTAGGTCATAAGGTGGGGTGTGAGACCGCCGGCCTACAGGTTGCTCCACTCTAAGCCGAGCTCTTGGCCGAGCTCCGCGACGGGGTCGTAGTCGGCTTTCGTCGCCTCGACGACGCCGCTGAACCAGAGCGAGTGCGCCTCGACTAAGTTCAGGTCGTCCTGCTGTTCGTCGCTGAGTTCGGACTCGTTGGTGTCGAGGATCTCGGGGTCGACGTTGAGCGCCTCGGCGATGTCGGCCTGTGAGTCGTGCTCGAACGCCTCCTGCTCGGCGTCTATCATCAGCTGTCGGAGGTCCTCTTTGAGCGGCTCCTCCCACGCGGCGTTGCTCACGATCGGCGCGCGGGGAATCGGGTCGGAGACCGCGAGGAGCTGGAGTTCGGGGTCGTTTTCGCCCGCCCCGTCGTACTCGGCTGAGACCTCGACGAACTCTTCGGACATCTCGTCGAACTGCGCTTGGGGAACGTGTGCGGCCGTGGAGAACGCGCCCGTGCCGGCGGCCGCGATCCGGTCGTCCTGAATGAGCTGCTCGCGGGCGGTGGAGTGGTCAGAGGTCCGGAGCTCGAAGTCCTCGGGCGAGCCGGAGGGGGCGCTCCCGATGTCGAGCCCGGCGTTGCTGAGCATGAAAAGCGGGAACAGCGTTCCGGAGACCGACGTGGGGGCAGCGGAAGCGAAGACCTCCCCCTCGATGTCGGTGAGCGCCTCGATGTCGCTGTCGGTCGTCGTCGTGATCAGCGAGAAGTACTTCTCCGCGCCGTACGCGACTCGCATCCCCGTCACGTCGATCTCCTCCGGAATCTGCGCGACCGCGCCCGGAGAGGTGTCCGCGAAGACGCGGTCGCCCTCGGCGGCCCGTCGGAGCTCTTGGGCCGTCCCGGAGTAGCTCGCGGTCGGCTGTTCGATGATCTCGACTTCGGCCTCGGACTCGATGTACTCGAACAGCGGCTGGTACTGGACCTGGATGTCGATCTCCTCTTCAGCGGGGTTCATCACCCACGTGACCTCGGTCGCGGAGCCGCCGGCGTCGCCGGTCGACCCGCCGTCGGAGTCGCCGCCGCCGGAACACCCGGCGAGCGCGACCGCACCCCCCGCGCCCGCTGTCTTGATGAAGGTACGCCGGTTCGCCGACCAGCTGTTGTCGGACATACAGGTGTTGATCTCGCTCGGGCGATTAATCGTTTTCTATGTTCGCTATATAGATCGGTGAGTACCGGTCGTCTCGGCCGCGATACGGAGCAGTCGGGGAGACCAACGAAGCGGGGACGAGCGGTTCGACGCGGGTCAGAACTCGCCGAGCCGCGACTGGCCGCCACCGCCGTCTTCGCTCCGTTCCCCGACGCCGCTCAGCTCGGCCGCGCGGCCGATTGCGTTTATGAACCCCTCGCGCTGGCTCCGGTCGTACAGCGTCGCCGCCGGGTGGACGGAAAGCAGGACGCGCCGCGAAGCGCCGCCGATCCGGGCGTCGGCGACGTCGCCCGCCTCCGTCGTGATCGCGACCGACCGGCCGAGGAGGTGCTCGCTCGGCACCTTCCCCAGCGTGACGATCAGCTCGGGGGCGAGCCGGTCGACCTCCGCGTCGAGGTGACCGCGGCAGTTCGCGAGCTCCTCGCCCGTCGGATCGCGGTTGTCCGGGGGCCGACACCGGACGCAGTTCGTGATCCGAACGTCGGCGCGGTCGAGTCCCGCCTCGGAGAGCGCCTCGTCGAGCACGTCGCCCGAGCGCCCGACGAACGGCTCGCCCTCCTCGTCCTCGGTCGCGCCGGGGGCCTCGCCGACGAACAGCAGGTCCGCGTCGGTCGGGCCGACGCCGTTGACGATCCGGCTTCGCGACTCGGCGAGCGCCGGGCACCGCTCGCAGGTCGGCACCCGGAGGTCGTCGTCGAGACCGCCGCTCTCGCTCATACGCACCGATCGTCCCGGGAGCGTATAAACGAGCGGTCGCGGCGGCGTTCAACCCCCGTCCGCGGCGGGCGACCCGACCGCGACGACTCGGAGGTCGTCGACGTTGGTGCCGGTCGGACCGGTCCGGAGGAGCGCGCCGGCCCGCTCGAGCAGCGGCGCGACGTCGTGTCGGTCGAGGGCGGCGCGGGCGGCGGCGAGGTCCGGCGCGTCGTCGTCCACCGCGGAGCCGTCCGGCTCCCCGGCTGCCCCGGGTCGGAACGTCGTCGCGTCCGTCACGGCGCCGGCCGCGTCGGTGGAGCCGTCGGCCCCGTCGGTGTCGACGCTCGCGACGACGGCGTCGCCGTCGAACCCCGATGGGGACGCGGCGAGCGCGACGCCGGCGCTCGCGGCGAACTCGGCGTTCGGGCCGCCGGACCCGGACTCCTCACCGAGCGTCACGGTCGTCTCGCCCCCGGAGAGGAGGACCGCCGGCGGCTCCACGGGCGAGCCGCGGGCCGCGCACTCCTCGCCGACGGCGACGTGGGTTAGCGCTGCTTCGCTCGCCTCGCCGCGGACGCCGGACGCGAGCACGAGCGGCTCGAACCCGCGGTCGGCCGCGGCCGCGGCGGCCGCGTCGAGCGCGGTCCGGCCGTTCCCGATCACGACCGCGGTCGCGCGGTCGAAGGCGGGGTCTCCGGGGGCGGGCGTCTCCGGTCGGTCCCCCGCCGCGCCCACACGGAGGTGTTCCGCAACCGCGTCGGGGACGGTGACCCCGTGGCGGTCGAGGGCCGCGAGCGCGTCGGCGTACGTCGTCGGGTCGGGGACGGTCGGCCCGCTCGCGATCGTCGCGAGGTCGTCGCCGACGACGTCGCTGACCGCGAGCGTCGCGAGCGTCGCGGGGGCCGCGGCGCGGGCGAGCCGGCCGCCCTTCACCGCCGAGCAGTGTCGACGGACCGCGTTGATCTCGTCGATCGACGCGCCGGAGGCGAGCAGCGCGTCGGTCGTCACCCGGAGATCGGCGACGGAGAGCGGGTCGGCCGGGGCCGCGAGCAGGGCGCTTCCCCCGCCGGTGATCGCCGCGAGCACGAGGTCGTCCGCCCCGGCCCGTTCGGCGGCGTCGACGACGCGACGGGCGCTCGCGACCCCGCGCTCGCTCGGCAGCGGGTGGTCGCCGGGGCGGACCGCGACGCCGGGGACCGTCTGCGCCGCGTCGGCTTCCGTCGTGACGACGGTCCCGGCGTCGACGGCGGCGGTCCCGGCGAGCGCGTCGACGACCGCGGCCGCGAGCCCGTCGGCCGCCTTCCCGGCCCCGACGAGGGAGATCCGGTCGAACGCGTCGAGGTCGTACGTCGCTGGCTCACCGCTGGAGACTCCATCGATCCGCAGGATACCGTCCGCGACGGAGACGGCGTCGGCGACGAGCCGCGCCGGGTGCGCCGCCTCGATGCCGGCCGCGAGCGCGTCGAGCGCGACCGCGTGCGTCTGGGTGCGCGCGAGTCGGTCCCGGTCCGCGAACGTGACGTTGCCCATGCGGCGACCGTCGCGCGCCGTCGGCATGTATCTGACGCGGGCGGTGCGTGCTCGTCGCGCAGGTCGTTACGTCGCCGCCTCGCGGTGCGCGCTCGCCGCGAGACCGGCGATCCGGAGCGGCTCACACCGCGGGAATCCCTCGCGGGTCAGCCCCCGGACGGCCGCGGCGGCGCGGTCGGCGTCGACCCCGACCGCGCGGACGAACCGGGAGTCGTCTGCGGCGTCGGCGTCCCCATCCCCGGCGGCCACCGGGACTCGCGGCGGGAGCGACCGGTACGCGTCGCGGCGGACGGCGAGCGCCTCGCCGTCGAACGCCTCGCGGAGGGCGGAGTCGAGACCGGGGCTTCGCTCGTAGCTCACGGCGTAGACGGGGCGGTCCAGGGTCCGGTGGAGCCGAGACAGGTCGAGGAGGTTGAACCACGCGGGCGCGACGCCGGCACAGGCGACGTGACGGACGTCCTCCCGGGCGAGCGCGCGCCAGCAGTCGATCACCGCGTCGGTCGCGTCCGTTCCGCCGACGGTACACCGGGCGAACGCGAGGCCGTCGAGGGTCCCGTCGGCGCGAACGACGGCACCGGCGACGCGGCTGAAGTCGGGGCCGTCGGAGAAGGCGACGCCGAGCGTCCGGCTCGGCGGAGCCACTCAGGCGTCCTCGGACTTTATTTCTTCGAGGCGGTCGAGGAGCTCGTCGTTCGAAGCGCCGGGCTCGTAGTCGACGGTCCCGTCGTGTGTCTCCTGTGCGGCGCGAACGCCGTCGTCGTCGAAGTCAGCGTCGAGGTCTTGGTTCTCCTGTTCGGACTCGTCGTAGCTCCCGAATCCCATCTGTGTGTATTAGTAACGAGGTCGCGGTCAATAAATCCACGGGCGGGGCCGGACTCGACCCGTCGCGGAGTCACGCTTTTTTGATCCGGCGGCGTGGCTCGGGCATGGAACCGATCACCGTCACCGCGGACGCAGAGGCGTTCACCTGTAACGCGTACCTCGCCGTCGGCGAGACGACGACGCTCGTCGACGCCGGGACGATGCCGGGCGTCGAGGAGACGATCGCCGAGGAGCTCGCGGCCGCCGGCGTCGACGGGCTCGACCGCGTCGTGGTGACACACCAGCACCGCGACCACGTCGCGGAGCTCGACCCGGTGCTCGACCGCTTCGGTCCCGAGCTGTGCGCGTACGGGGACCGCCCCCGGCGCGACGTCGCGCTCGCGGACGGCGACGCGGTCCGAGTGGGTGACGAGGTCTGTGAGGTCGTGTACACGCCGGGACACGCCGACGACCACGTCTCGCTGGTCGGCGACGAGCGGCTCTACTCCGGCGACGTCGTGGTCCACGACGACGGCGCTTTCGACGACGGGTCGTTCGGCCGCACCGACATGGCCGGCCAGTCGCGCGAGCGCCTGATCGAGAGCCTTCGCGAGCTGCTCGACCGGCTCCCGGAGTCCGTCTCGGCGATGTACCCCGGCCACGGTCGCGTCTATCGAGCCGGCGACGGCCACGGCACGGTTCGGGAGGTGATAGCGCGCGCAACGGAACGCGCAGAACGGCGGGAACCGAAGTACCCGGACGAGTAGCGGTCGGTCAGCGACGCGGGAGACGGAGCGGGATCAGGCCGCGCGCCGCTCGGTCGCCTTCGGCCGGAGGTTGGTGTAGCCGCACTTGCGGCAGCGCTCGGCCTCGGAGGAGTTGCGGGCGTTACAGCGCATACAGATCTGTCTGTCGAGCATGCGGCGCTCGGCGGCGTCGAATTTCGCCATACAGATACTGCGCGAGCGGCGGTGTAAAAGGTTGCGAGACGAGCGCCGCGTCAGGCGCCGGCTTCCGAGAGGGCGGTCTCGATGTCCTCGCGCTGGGTGACGCCGACGAACCGGTCGACGACGCCGTCGTCGTTCTCGACGACGAGCGTGGGCAACGAACGGACCTGGTACTGGTTCGCGACGTCCTGGTCCTCGTCGACGTCGACCTTCTGGAGTTCGAACGCGTCGCCGAGGTCCTCCTGAATCTCCTCTAAGATGGGGTCTTGGGTCTTACACGGGCCGCACCACTCGGCGTGGAAGTCCAGCAGTCGGACGGTCATAATCGAACCAGTGTACCGCCGGCCCGCTGATAAGGGTTTCCCACTGTCGAGTGCGCTCGACCGGACGCGCTCGGCCGGCGGTCTCGCGCCTCTCGGCGGGGAACTCGCCGCGGCGCGGCACGCGCCGGGAGCGGAACGAAACGTTTAGCACGTCCCGCTGCGGAACGCCGCCTATGAGCAGCGGTTCAAACTCCGGCGGGCTGATGTCCAGTGCGGGACTGGTCCGGTACTTCGACAGCGAAGACCAGAACGCCATCGCGATGGATCCGAAGACCGTCGTCGCGCTGTGTGTCCTGTTCGGCGTGTTCGTCCAGGTGCTTTCGCTGACGGTCGCGTGAGGACACGCTCGGTCTCCGGCGCGTGTGGCCCGAGCCGCGTTTCGCCGCCCGAGTAGCGCGTTCTTTTTATTCGTTCCCGACCGATCGAATGACATGAAAGCAGGCGTCATCGCCGTTCAGGGCGACGTGGCCGAACACGCCGCCGCCGTCAGCGACGCCGCGGCCGCCCACGGCGAGACCGCCGAGGTCGTCGAGGTGCGCAGCGCCGGGGTCGTGCCCGACTGCGACGTCCTCCTGTTGCCCGGCGGGGAGTCGACCACGATCTCCCGGCTGATCGATAGAGAGGGGATCGACGGCGAGATTCGCGACCACGTCGCGGCCGGAAAGCCCGTGCTCGCGACCTGTGCGGGACTCATCGTCTGTTCGCGCGACGCGAAAGACGACCGCGTCGACCCGCTCGGCGTCGTCGACGTCTCCGTCGACCGCAACGCGTTCGGTCGCCAGAAGGACTCCTTCGAGGCGGCGGTCCCCGTCGCGGGGCTCGACGCTCCGTTCCACGCCGTGTTCATCCGCGCGCCGGCGATAGACGAGACCGGCGACGGGGTCGAAACGCTCGCGACGGTCGACGACCGGCCGGTGGCGGTGCGCGACGGGCCCGTGGTCGCCACCTCGTTCCACCCGGAGCTGACCGACGACTCCCGCGTCCACGACCTCGCCTTCTTCCCCGACCGGGAGGTGGTCGCGTGAGCGACCCCGACGCGGCCGGAGACGCCGCGGAGAAGGCGAGCAACGACCGCGCGGGAGACGCCGAGGTCCCGCCCGAGACCGTCCTCGACGAGCTGTTCGCCACAATCGAATCGCGGCAGGCGGAGCTCCCGGAGGGGTCGTACACCGCCTCGCTTTTCACCCACGAGAAGGGCGAAAACGCCGTCTTAGAGAAGGTCGGCGAGGAGTCCACGGAGGCGATCCTCGCGGCGAAAGACGACGACCGAGAGGAGCTCGCCGCCGAGAGCGCGGACCTCGTGTACCACCTGCTGGTGATGCTCGCGATGAAGGATCTCGGTCTCGACGACCTGCGGGCCGAACTCCGCGGGCGGTTCTGACTAGCGGTTCCGTTCGAGTTCGCGGTCGATGTCGTCTACACGCTCGGTCTCCAGCTCCTCGCCGATCCGACGCTCGAACTCCGCTTCGCTG